>Ga0308167_1000474_pt1 | contig 69537 bp, 72 predicted proteins | sample PhyCR1_2_FD_202138 | JGI IMG/M metagenome (GOLD analysis project Ga0308167, IMG submission 202138) | Phyllosphere microbial communities from UC Gill Tract Community Farm, Albany, California, United States - DLSLRC.R1 | ecosystem: Host-associated > Plants > Phyllosphere > Unclassified | place... | reverse complement strand
CTCGAAGCACTACCGCCGCGCCGACACCGGCGAGACCGTGGTGGCCGTCGAGGACGTCTCCCTGGACGTGCACCAGGGAGAGGTCCTCGGCGTCATCGGCTACTCCGGTGCCGGCAAGTCGACCCTCGTCCGCCTCGTCAACGCCCTCGAACTGCCCACCGCGGGCTCCGTCACGGTCGCGGGCCAGGAGCTCACGGCGATCCCCGAGCGGGATCGTCGACTGGCCCGCCGCCGCATCGGGATGATCTTCCAGCAGTTCAACCTGTTCCGGTCCCGCACCATCGCCGGCAACGTCGCGTACCCGCTCAAGGTCGCCGGTGTCGCGAAGGAGGAGCGGGACCGCCGGGTCGCCGAGCTGCTCGACTTCGTCGGCCTGCTCGACCGGGCGTACGCCTACCCCGAGCAGCTGTCCGGCGGGCAGAAGCAGCGCGTCGGCATCGCCCGGGCACTCGCGTCCAACCCCGAGCTCCTGCTCGCCGACGAGGCGACGAGTGCCCTCGACCCGGAGACCACCTCGGAGGTCCTGTCGCTGCTCCGCCGGGTGAACCGCGAGCTCGGCGTCACGATCATCGTGATCACCCACGAGATGGATGCGGTGCGGCAGATCGCCGACCGCGTCGCCGTGATGGAGAACGGCCGCGTGGTCGAGGTCGGCGACGTGTACGACGTCTTCTCGGCCCCGAAGACGGGCGCTGCGCAGCGTTTCGTCCGCACGGCGCTGCACGACCGTCCGTCGGCCGAGCAGCTCGCACGGCTCCGGGAGCACCACCGCGGCCGCATCGTCACGGTGCAGATCACCGACGAGGCCGGGCTGCAGAACCGGATCGACGGGGTCTGGCGGGACACCGGGGTGGTCGCCGAGCTCGTCTTCGGCGGCGTCGGCGAGATCCGTGAGCGGCGCATCGGCTCGCTCACCTACGAGGTGACGGGCGACCGGGTGGACGACGCCGTCGCGGCGCTCCGCAGCGCGGGCATCACGGTGGACGAGGAGGCAGCAGCGTGAACAACGGCTTCCAGAGCGTGATCGACACGTTCGACGTCTTCCTCGCCTCGGTCCGCGACACCATCGTGATGTCGCTCATCTCGCTCGTCGTGGCGGGCATCATCGGCCTCGCGCTCGGGCTGGCGCTGTACGCCACCCGTCCGGGCAACCTGCTCGGCAACCGGACCGCCTACACGATCATCAACGTGCTCGTGAACCTGGTTCGGCCGATCCCGTTCGTGATCTTCCTGGCGGCGATCGCCCCGCTCTCGCGCGTGGTCGTGCAGACCACGATCGGCGTACCAGCGGTCACGTTCGCGATCTCGCTGGCGGCGGCGTTCGCGGTGTCCCGCATCGTGGAGCAGAACCTGCTGGCGGTCGACCCGGGCGTGGTCGAGGCGGCCCGGGCATCGGGGGCGCACCCGGTCAGCATCCTGCTGACCGTGCTCATCCCCGAGGGCCTGGGGCCGCTCATCCTCGGGTACACGTTCATCTACATCGGCATCGTGGACATGACGGCCCAGGGCGCCCTGGTGGGCGGCGGCGGCCTCGGTGAGTACGCCATCACCTACGGGTCGCAGCGCTACGACTGGTGGATCGTGTACGTCTCGGTGGCGGCGATCGTGGTGATCGTGCAGCTCGGGCAGTTCATCGGCAACCGGTTGGCCCGGGCCACCCTGCGTCGCTGACGCGACCCCCGGACGGACGGGAGGCGCGGTGCCGGCTGGCACCGCGCCTCCCGTCCGTCGTGCGGTCGCGCCGCGCCGCGCGCGGCCGTTGTCGAGTGTGCACTTTCTGTCACGCTCGCTGACGTCATCCGGCAGGTTCTACCCACTCGGTGCATCGCGGACGGCATGTCTCGCCCGCTCGCGTCAGGCGGCCGGGGACTCGACGGTGGCGACGGCGCCGGTCTCGCCGGGGTGCTCGTAGTGGGCCCGGACCAGGATCGGGCGGTGGTCCGAGATGCCCGCGGGCAGGGTCTCGACGCCGGCGATGTGCAGGCCGACGCTCGTGGCGAAGTCGAAGTGCCCCGTGAACTTCCGGTAGCGCAGGTACGTCGGCTGGTCCGAGAGCGACAGCGCGAAGCCGTGCTCCTCGATCTTGCGACGCAGGTTCGTCTGGAACCACGGGTAGTTGAAGTCGCCGACCATGATCGCCGGGGCGTCGCTCGACAGGTCACGGACGAACTGGTGCGCGGCCTCGATCTGCTTGCGGCGCAGCGAGTTCGTGGCCGTCAGCGGCGAGGCGTGGAACGAGGCGACGATCACGTCGGTCTCGGCCTCGGAGTCGTGGAGGTGCATGGCGATGAGCCGCTCGTGGGCCGGGGCGAGGACCCGGTCGTGCAGCGACTTCTGCAGCGAGTGGATGCTGAAGTCCTGCAGGCGGAAGCGGTCGTCGCGCTTGTAGATCGCCAGGCCCAGGCGGTTCGCCTTCGTCGAGGCCGCCAGGGTCAGTCCGGCGATCGAGGGAGCGAGGTCGTTGCTGTCGCACTCCTGGACGCAGATGACGTCGGCGTCGGAGGCCTCCGCCAGGGCGGCGAGCTCGCCGTTCGCGGTGTGCTCGCGGAGGTTGTAGCTGACGACACGCAGTTCGGTGGGCTGCACACCGGCATGCGGTGCGATCGTCCCGTGCTGCTGTGGCGTGGCCATGCTGCCTTCCTGTCCCGGGTGTTCCGGCTCACCCTGCCGCGCAACCGTACTCGGCGTCCGCGGCAGGTTCCTGTGACTGTAGCGCCTCGCGGGTTTCCGGCGTGTGACCGTGTCGCGAACGGACATCGCACCCGTGCGCGCCGCTCGGCGAACAGACCATGCGCCCGTGTGCGCGCCGCGCCGTGGGCCCGCACCGAGCCCCACAGGTCGCGCCGCCGTCGGGCCCGGTCGCGCCGCCGTCAGGCCCGGACGCGTCGCGCCGGCCGCACCGTCTCCCCCGCTGAACGGGTCATCAGGACCCCCTCGAGGCACGCCACGGCGAGGAGCGCCGCGATCACCCAGAACGCCACGTCGTACGGTCCCCCACCACCCAGTCCCGCCGCCGCACGGATCACCACGGCCGCGACGGCGACCCCGAACCCGGCTGCCGTCTGCTGCAGCGTCGACGACAGCGTGTTGGCCGGGGTCATGTCGGCCTGCTCGACGTCCGCGAACGCGATGGTGTTGTAGGCCGTGAAGCCGACCGACCGTGCGGCCCCGCTCACCACGAGCAGCACGGCGAGGAGCCAGAACGGGGTGTCCTCGGTGACGAACACCATCGCGACGACACTGAGCGCCGCGACGGCCGTCGACACGATGATGACCGGCCGGTACCCGAACCACCGGAGGAACGGTGTCGTCATCGGCTTGATTCCGAGGTTCCCGACGAACACCCACAGCACGGCGGACCCCGCGAGGACGGCGCTCCACCCCCAGGCGTCCTGGAACAGCAGCGGCAGCACGAACGGCACCGCGGAGACGGCCAGCCGGAAGAGGCTGCCCCCGGCGTGGGACACCCGGAAGGTCTCCAGTCGGAAGGCGTCGAGACCCATGATCGGGTGCTCTGCCCGGCCGAAGTGCCCGACCGCGAGCCAGCAGCACACTGCGCCGAGCACGCCGGACACCACGACGGCGACGACCGGCACGGCGTCGAGCGCGAGCAGGGACGCCATCACGACGAGGGCGCCGAGCCCGACGCAGGCGAGCAGCGAGCCGAACCAGTCGAAGGGCACCCGCTCGGGAGCCCGTTCCTGCGGCACGAGGACGAGTGCGGCGACGAAGGCGATGACGCCCAGCGGGATGTTGACGAGGAAGATCCAGTGCCAGGACAGGGTGTCCACGAGCACACCGCCGACGAACGGCGCGACGATCGGGGCGGCGAGCGCAGGCCAGGTGAGGATCGCGATCGCGGTCACGAGCTGGTCGCGCCCGGCGCTCCGGAGCACGACGAGCCTGCCGACCGGCACCATGAGGGCACCGCCGAGCCCCTGCAGGATCCGCCACAGCGTCAGGTCCACGAGTCCCGTCGCCATCGCGCACAGGGCGGACGCCACCGTGAACAGCGCGATCGCGGCCGCGAACACCGTCCGCGACCCGATCCGGTCGGTGAGCCACCCGCTGACCGGGATGAACACGGCCAGGGTCACGAGGTACGCGGTGATCGCCACCCCGACCGCGGCCGAGTCCACCCCGAGGTCCCGTCCCATCGCCGGTGCCGCGGTCGCCAGGATCGTGCCGTCGAGCAGCTCCATGAAGTAGGTGCCCGCGACGAGGACGGCCACTGCCGTGCTGCCCCCGCGCCGCTTGGTCGTCATCGTCGCCGTCGTCGCCATGTCACCACGGATCGTATGCCCACCAGGGTGCAGCACGTCCGGACGCGAACGACGTTCTGCTGTGCAGAATGGGCGCGCGGACACCGTTGTCCCGTCCGTGCCCACCCGGGGAACGTGGAGACGACGGCCCGACAGGAGGATCGATGACGACCACCCCGCGACACGTGCTGGACGACGTGCTGCTGCCCGTGATGACCCTCCGGGACTCGGCGGTGCGCCACAACACGACGGTGATGCAGGACTGGGTCGACCGGCACGGGTTCCTGCTGGCACCGCACATGAAGACCCACATGGCCCCCGCGCTCGCCCACCGACAGGTCACCGCGGGCGCCTGGGGCGTGACCGTCGCCTCCGTGCAACAGGCGGTCGTCGCGTGGGAGCACGGCATCCACCGCATCCTGGTCGCCAACGAGGTGATGGACCCCGCGGGCCTGCGCTGGCTCGCGAGCCGCGTGGCCGAGGACCCGGACGCCGACGTGCTCTGCTGGGTCGACTCCGCCGAGGGTGTCGCCGCGGCCGCCGCCGCGCAGACCGCGGTCGACGGCACCCTGCAGGTCCTCGTCGACGTCGGCTTCCCCGGGGGCCGCACCGGCGCACGCACGGCCGACGACGCCCTCGCGACCGCCCACGCCGCGCACGACGCCGGCCTCACCCTGCGCGGGGTCGCCGGCTACGAGGGCGGCCTGCCCGGCGTCGACGCCGCCCGTCACTACGTCGAGGGCGTCCTCGCCGTCGCCACCGCCGTCCGACCGTTCGTCCACGCCGAGCGAACCCTGTTCAGCATGGGCGGCAGCGCGTGGTTCGACGGCGTCGCCGAGGCGGTCGCGGAACGACCCGACGACGTCGACGTCCTGCTCCGCTCCGGCGCGTCCCTCACGCACGACGACGGTTTCTACGCCGAGCGCACACCGTTCCGTCGGCATCCGGAGGAGGGCTCGCTCACCGCGGCCATCGAGGTCTGGGGCCGGGTCACGACCTGCCCTGAACCGGGCCTGGCCATCGTCGCCGTCGGCAAGCGGGACATCTCCTTCGACGAGGGACTGCCGGTCGTGCGCAGCATCCGGCCAGGAGGCACGGCGTCGGCCCCACGGATCGTCCCGGCACCCGGGGCGGTCACCGTCACCCGCCTCGACGACCAGCACTGCTACCTCGCCGTCTCCGACGCCGCCGCCGCGCCGACTCCCGGCGACGTCGTCGTGTTCGGCATCTCGCACCCCTGCACGGTCTTCGACAAGTGGCGGCAGGTCCTGTTGCTGGCCGACGACGACACCGTGACCGACACGATCGAGACCTGCTTCTGATGCGCGCCACGACCCCTGCGCACACCGACGGCGAGCAGCCGGCCCGGAACGCCGCACTGTCACTCCGCCGGGGCCTGCGACTGCTCGACTGCATCGCGGACCGGACCCGCAACGGCGAACCGTCGGTGGGTCTCGGCACCCTGGCGGCCGAGCTCGGCACGTCGAAGTCGACCGTGCTCCGGCTCACCGCGCCGATGGTCGAGAACGACCTGCTGCGCCGGACCCCGGACGCCGGGTTCACGCTCGGGCTCGGCGCGCTGCTGCTCGGGCAGAGCTACCTCGAGGGCATCGACCTGCGGGCAGCGGCCGCGCCGTTCCTCCGCAGGACTGCCGAGCAGACCGGACTGACCTGCCACCTCGTCGTCCCGGACGGCACCGACATCGTCTACGTCGACAAGGTCGAGACCCGCGGGACGGTCCGGATGGGCTCGCGCATCGGGAACCGGCTGCCGATGCGGAACACCGCGTCGGGCAAGGCGATCGTGGCGTTCGGCGAACCGGAGCTGCTCGACCGGGTGCTGGCCGAGCCGCCCGTCCGGATGACGGAGCACACCATCACGGACGACGACCGCTGGCGGCTCGAGGTGGAACGGACCCACGGCCGCGGCTACGGCATCGACGACCGTGAGAACGAGCCGGACATCCGCTGCGTCGCGGCGCCCGTCCTCGACCACGCGAACCAGGTCGTCGGTGCGATGAGCATCTCCGGTCTCGCGTCACGCTTCCCCGCCGCGGCGGTGCGGGAGCTCGGCGACGGGGTCGTCCGGACCGCGCTCGAGATCTCCGTCGCACTGGGCTCGTCCTCGGCGCAGCTCGCACTCGCCCGGAGCAGCCGGTGACCGCCGGGGTCCTGACGTTCGGCGAGACGATGCTGCTCCTGGCGGGCACCGGCGTCGGGGCGGTCCCCGACCTCGACACGATGCGCGTCGACACCGGCGGTGCCGAGAGCAACGTCGCGATCGGGCTGGCGAGGGCCGGGGTGCCGGTGACCTGGATCGGCCGGGTGGGGGCGGACCCCGCCGGTGACCGCGTGCTCGCCGACGTCCGACGCGAGGGCGTGACCGTCACCGAGGTCCGCGACCCCGAGCGTCCCACCGGCATCATGGTCAAGGAACGGTTCCCCGACGGCCGGACCCGGGTGACCTACCACCGACGCGGGTCCGCTGCGTCGGCGCTGACACCGGGCGACGTCCCCGCGGGGGCGGTCGAGGACGCCGCGCTCGTGCACGTCACGGGCATCACGTCGGCCCTGTCCCGGTCGGCGTCCGACACGGTGTCCGCGGTCCTGGACCGCGCCGAGGCCGCGGGTGTCCCCGTGTCCTTCGACGTCAACCACCGTGCGAAGCTCCTCGACGCCGGCACCGCCCGTGCGGGCTACCGCAGCGTCGCGCAGCGGTCCGCCGTGGTGTTCGCCGGCGACGACGAGGCCCGGCTCGTGCTCGGCCGCGACGAACAGGACGGCGACGAGGAGGCGCTCGCGCACGACCTCGCCGCCCTCGCGCACGGTGTCGCCGTCGTGAAGCTCGGGTCACGGGGAGCGGTCGCCTCGGTCGGGGGCCGCCTGTTCCGCCGTGCCGCCACCCGCGTCCGCGTGGTCGACCCGGTCGGCGCCGGGGACGCCTTCGTCGCGGGCTGGCTCGCCGCACGGCTCCGCGGCGCGGACCCCGACGCCGCCCTGGACGCTGCGGCCGACGCCGGCGCCCTGGCCTGCACGGTCGAGAGCGACTGGCACCGCCCCGACCCCGCGGCGCTCCGACACCACACCCACCACGACGTCGACGACGGCGTCGACCACACCGTCCACGACCGGGTCGACCGATGACCCCGATCGCACCCCGAGGGAGCACCATGACCGAGTCGACCACCCGCCACCGTCACCAGGCCGGACCGGCCGTCGCGATCCTCCGGGGCGGGACGGGCGAGCACGTCGAGGACGTCGTCCGCACCCTGGTGGACGCGGGGGTGACGGCCATCGAGATCACGACGAACACGCCGCGGTGGCGCGAGGGCATCGCCTGGGCTGCGGAACGCTACGGGACCGCTGCCTCGATCGGCGTCGGCACCGTGCTCGACCCGCGACAGGTCGACGAGGCCGCGGCGGCGGGAGCGTCCTTCGCGGTGAGCCCCCACACGGACGTGGCCGTCGGCGAACGGGCACACGAGCGCGGACTCGGGTGGTACCCCGGGGCGGCGACCGCGACCGAGATCGTCCGTGCCTGGCAGGCCGGCGCCCGTGCGGTGAAGGTCTTCCCGGCCGCTCAGCTCGGCGGTCCCGCGTTCCTGCGGCAGGTGCTCGCCCCGCTCGACTTCGTGGACGTGGTCCCGACGGGTGGGATCGGCGTGGACGACGCGGCCGACTACCTGGCCGCCGGCGCGGTCGCGGTGGGGCTCGGGTCGCCGCTCGTCGGCGACGCGCTCGTCTCGGGCGACCTCGACGGACTGCGGGACCGCGCCGAGCGGCTCGTCCGGGGGCTGCCGCGGTGAGTGCTCGTCCCGTGCTCCTGCGTGGCGGCTCGGTGCTGCCGACGGCGGACCAGGTCCGCACCGACGTGTGCGTCGACGACGGTCCGGTCCGCGCCGACCTGCTCGTCGGCGACGGTCCGGTCCGCGCCGACGTGCTCGTGACCGACGGCCTGGTCCGCGCCGTCGGACCGGACCTCGACGTGCCCGGCGACGCCGTCGTCGTCGACTGCGGCGAGCGCCTCGTGCTGCCCGGTGCCGTGGACGCGCACTCCCACGCCGGGGCGCTCGTGTTCCACGAGGACGTGCAGACGGCACTGCTCCGGCAGGGCGTCACGACGATCGTCACCGGGCAGGACGGCGTCGGGCCGGCGCCCGGGGACGGCTCGTGGGCGGCGCGGTACTTCGCGGCCATCGACGGCGAACACCCGACCTACCCCGGGGGCGGCATCGCGGAGCTCCTGGCCACCTACGACGGCACCACCCCGGTCAACGTCGCCGCGCTCGTGCCCGCCGGGACCGTCCGGCACGAGGTGCTCGGCGACGAGGACCGTCCCGCCGCACCGCACGAGGTCGAGCGCATGCGACGGCTCGTGCGTCGTGGCCTCGACGACGGCGCCGTCGGGCTCGCGACGGGACTGGACTACGTCCCGGGCCTGTACGCCGACGCCGACGAACTCACCGCGATCTGCGCCGAGGTCGCGGCCGCCGACGGGGTCTACGTGACGCACATGCGGGGCGGCTACGAGGCGAACGCCCGAGCGGGTCTCGACGAGGTGGCAGGGATCGTGCGCGGTTCCGGGGTCCGCGCCCACGTGTCGCACCTGCACGGGCCGGTGGACCTGCTGACGTCCGCGCTCGCGGAGCACGCGGCGGCCGGGGCGCCGATGACGTTCGACGCGTACCCGTACTCCCGGGGCTGCACGATCCTCTCGATGCTCCTGCTCCCGGCACACCTCGCGCGGCCGGGCACACGGGACCTGGCCGACGCGACCGCGGACCCGGCCGGGCGCCAGCGGGTCCGGGCGGCCGTCCTCGACCGTGTCACGGCGCGGGCGGACCTCGGCCCGGGGTGGGCCGAGCAGGTCACGCTGTCCCACGTGCCGGCGGACCGGTTCACGCCGTTGCAGGGTCGGACGCTCGCGGACGCCGCGGCCGCGACCGGCACGGACCCGGTCGACCTCGCGCTCGACGTGCTCCTGGCGTCCGATCTGCAGGTGACGGTCGTGATGCGTGTGCCGCACCCGCGCTCGGCGGACGACCTGGCACCGCTGTTCCGCCACCCGGGTCACACGGTCGGCTCGGACGGCATCTTCGTGGGGACGCACCCGCACCCGCGGGCGTACGGCACGTTCGCCCGGTACCTCGAGGACCACCCGGGGTCGGGCCGGACGTCCTGGTCCCTCGCCCAGCGGCACGTGTCCTCGACCGCGGCCGAGGTCTTCCGGCTCGGACGACGCGGTCGCGTCGAGGCCGGTTGGACCGCGGACCTGGTGGTCGTCGACCCGGCACGCGTCGCCGCCCGCTCGTCCTACGACGAACCGGTGCGCCTCGCCGAGGGCGTCGACGACGTCCTCGTCGCCGGGGTGCCGGTGCTCCGAGGCGGGGCCCTGACGCGGGCGACCCCCGGCGCCGGGGTCCGTCGGGACGGCCGGGGCGCCGGGGGTCGATGAGCCTTCACACAGCGAGCACGGTGCCCGCCGCGGGGGTCAGTCCGCGGTGGGCAGCACCGCGACGACGTCGATCTCGACCAGGATGCCGGCCAGGTGCGACTGGACGGTGGTGCGGACCGGGTACGGCTGCGAGAAGTGCTCGGCGTACTCCTCGTTGAACGCGGCGAAGTCACGGTCGCTGTGCTCGAGGTGCACCGTCGACTTCACCACGTCGTCGAGCGTGGCACCGTGTTCGGCGAGCACGGCAGCGATGTTCCGCAGCACCTGGGCGGTCTGACCGGCGACGTCGTCGGCCATCTCCCCCGTCGCCGGGTCCTGGGGCCCGAAGCCGGCGGTGTAGAGGAAGCCGTTCGCGACGATGCCCTGGCTGTAGGGTCCGGCGGGCTTCGGGGCGTTCTCGGTCACGATGGCGGTCTTCGGCACGGTGGCTCCTCGCGGTGTCGTCGGTCGTGGTGACCGGTCCAGGCTAGGCCGGACCGGTCACCGGGCCCGGACCGCGCGCCCGACGCGTTCCGACATGCAGAACCTGCACCGTGCCTCCCGGCCGGTCGCCCGACGAGAACCGTGAGGTCCGCCCAGGAACGATCGCTAACGTTCTGGCGTGCCCTCCGTACCACCCGACCCCGTTGGCGCGCGCGTGAGCCGACTCGACGGCACGCTCACGGAACAGGTCCAGGCCGGACGCCGGCGTGTGGTGGACCTGGCGACGAGTCTGCCCGTGTGGCTGTCCGTGGTCCTGGTCTGGACGGGCGGACGCATCGTGTCGACGTTCTGGCTGGCGCTCGCGTACCCGCTCACCGGGCGCGCCCTGCCCGCGAACGCGATCTGGGGCAACGACCACGGGTTCCTGTCGTTCCTCACCGCCTGGGACGGGCAGTACTACGAGCAGATCTCGTTGCACGGGTACCCGACGACCCTGCCCACGGACGCCGACGGCAACGTCACGCAGAACGCCTGGGCCTTCCTGCCGGCGTTCCCGTTCACGATCCGGATGCTGACGGCGTCGACGGGGGTGCCGTTCGAGGTCGGTGCGCCGGCCATCGCCCTCGTCGCGGGCCTCGTCGCGGCGCTGCTGCTGCACCGGCTGGTGCAGGGCCACGCGGGCAACGCGGCCGCGATGTGGGCAGTGTTCTTCTTCACGTGCGGGCCGCTGTCGTTCCTGCTGCAGGTGGGGTACGCGGAGAGCCTGTTCCTGGCGCTGACCTTCGGTTCGCTCCTCGCGCTCGAACGTCGTCGGTACGTGCTGCTGACGGTGCTCGGGGTCGCTGCGGCGTTCACCCGTCCGGGTGCGCTCGCGGTCCCGCTCGTGCTCGGCGTCGTGGCACTGGTGCGGTACGTCGGAGCACGGCGCTCGGGGACGAGGACCCTCGACGTCTTCCCGCTGCGCGAGCGCGTCACGGTCGTCGCGTCGGGACTCGTGATGGCGGCGGCGGGACTCGCGTGGCCGGTGATCGCGGCGCACGTCACCGGTGAGCCGAACGCCTACCTCGAGACGGAGATGTCCTGGTGGGTGAACTTCATCGGTCGCGTGGACTTCCTGCCGCTCACGCCGTGGTTCCTCATCGCGTCGCGCTGGCTCGGTGTGGGCGGGGTGCTCATCGTGGTGTTCCTGCTCCTGGCGTACCCGGTGTGGTTGCTGCGCCGTTCCACACGCCGGCTCGGACCGACGACGGTCCTGTACTCGGCGGCCTACGCCCTGTACGTCTTCGCCGTGTCGCTGCCGATGGCGTCGACGCCGCGGCTGCTCATGCCGCTCGCGCCGCTCTTCGGGTCGCCGGAGCTCGTCGCGCGGCCGTGGATGCGGTGGACCTTCGTGACGTGCGCGTTGCTCGGCCAGCCGGTGCTCGTCGCCGTGCTGTGGCTGCTCGGCCCGCCGTGAGGGGCGCGGTGCCGGCGGGGTGCTGGCGCTGCAGGTGACGGGGTGCCGGCGCTGGGGGCTGGCTGCGTCGCCGGCCGCGTTGTCGGGTGCTGCCGCGCTCGGTCGACTCGGAACGACGAAACCGCTGTCGTACGACAGCGGTTTCGTCGTTCCGGGTCGACGTGGGGGCGGTCAGCCCCGACCCGCGCACCCGGCCGGCCAGAGCTGCCGGACCCGCGGCCGTCAGAGCTCGACGGTCCCGTGGTCGCCCGTGTCGGGCTGGGACTGCTTCCCGATCGCGGCCCTGAGGGTCTGCACCAGGCTGCCCACCGGACCGGTGTCCTGGGTCCAGTACTCGACGGAGTCGCCGTGGACCGTGAGCAACCGGATCGACGGGTCCTGGCGCCCCTCGGGGAACCAGGCCTCGGCGAACGGTGACCAGAGTTCGTCGACCACCGAGTCGTCCTGCGTCACGGTCGCGGTCCCGGCGATCGAGAGGTAGCCGCCCTGCGACTCGATCGCGACGTTGACGTGCGGGTTGCGGGCGATGTCCTCGACCTTCTCGCTGCCGTCCTGCACCAGGAAGCGGAGCGTCCCGTTGAACGCCCGGTCCTGCACGGCGAGGGGTCGGGCGTGCAGCTGACCGTCCTCGCTGACGGTGGTCAGCAGCGCCGTGTGGGCTCCGTGGACGATGTCCGAGATGGCTGCGCGCTGGTCTGCCTCTGTGTCGGTCATGGTGCTCCTCTCGCGTCGTGCGCTCCGTTGTGCCCGACGTGCGGCCGGGTCTCCCCGGAGCGCGTTCCGTTCCGGCCAGTCTGCCCCTCGTGCCTGTGCGCGTCCGGTCGCCGTCGGCACGGCTCCGATGCGCGTCCTGGAGGCGCGGTCCGGCCGGGCACACCGGCGGCGGACACGCGCGTGGTCGGGCAGCGCGGTCCGGCCGGGTGGTCAGGCGGGGTGGTCAGGCGGCGGGCGTGCGCACGGTCAGGAGGCTCGTCCGAGCGCGTCGGCGCGATCCGGCCGGGTGGACGGGTCCCGCTGGTCAGGCGGGCTCGCGGATCGTCGTCTCGACGTCGACCACCTGCGGGATCCGTGGCATCGACGCGAACCCGAACGCGACCGGCGGGTCGAGCGGCGCGAGGTCACCGAGCGGCTCCCCGGCCCAGGTCCCCCGGACCCCGGTGACGTCGTGCGCGCCGGTCACCCCGTAGTACTCCCGCCGTCCGCCTCCCGCGGTGCCGGCGGTGCCCGCTCCGGGCGCGACCAGTCGCGCCACGGGGTCGATCAGGGCGAGCCACCGCGGGTCCCGGGCGACGGGCTTCGGGACGATGCGCAGGACCCTGCCGAGCGGTGAGATCGCACCGACGTCGACGGATGCCTGCAGTGGCCCGGCCCGCAACTCGAGGCCACGAGCGGTCCGCCGGGCGGCGACGTCGACCACCGACACGGTGTCGAACCGGTAGGTCCCCGAGACGTACGCCGCCACGAGTTCGTCGGGCGCGAGCAGCACACTCGAGCCGTCGGGCAGTTCGAGGAAGACGTCGGTGAAGGCACCGAACGGCGACCGCTCCCACATCCCGACGACGAACCGCACGCCGGACGTCGTGCCGACACCGGCGATGCGGCCACGGAACCGACGTTCGACCACAGGGACGCGGGGAGCCATGCCCTGGACCGTACCCGGCGCCCCCGTGAGCCGATCAGACGGGACCGTGTCCCTACGGCGCGGGGACCGGCTCCGCGAGCAGCTCGCGGACCCGCGGCGCCACCTGCGTGCCGTACAGCTCGATCGACCGCATCATGTCGTCGTGCGGCAGACGGCCGGTCGCGTACCGCATGTCGAACCGCGAGACGCCGAGGATCCGCATGTTGCGCGCGATCTTCCGCGCGACCGTCTCGGGCGAACCGACGTAGAGCGAGCCGCCGGCGGAGAGCCCGGCCCGGTAGCCGGCGACGTCGAGGGGCGGCCAACCACGCTCGCGGCCGAGCTGGTCGGTGACGGCCTTGTGGTACGGCCAGTAGCGCTCGGCGGCTTCTTCGTCGGTGGCTGCGACGAACCCCGGCGAGTGCATCGCGATGGGCTGCTGCGGCAGCTCGAGCTGGGCGAGGGCCTGCCGGTACAGGCGCGAGAACGGGGCGAACTGCGCGGGCTGCCCGCCGATGATCGCGAGGAACAACGGCATGCCGTAGGACGCGGCACGGATGACGGACTGGGGCGACCCGCCGACGCCGATCCACGTCGGGATCGGCCCGTGCTCGAGCTTCGGGAAGACGTCCTGGTCGACGAGCGACGCCCGCTTCGTGCCGGACCAGGTGACCTTGTCGCCCCCGCGGAGGGCGGCCCAGAGCTGCAGCTTCTCCTCGAACAGGACCTCGTAGTCGCTCAGCTCGTAGCCGAACAGCGGGAACGACTCCGTGAAGGACCCACGGCCGAGGACGACCTCGGCGCGGCCGTCCGAGATCGCGTCGACGGTGGCGAAGCGCTCGTACACGCGCACCGGGTCGTCCGAGGACAGCACGGTGACCGCGGAGCCGAGCCGGATCCTCGACGTGGACGCGGCGATGGCGGCGAGGACGACCTCGGGCGCGCTGACGATGAAGTCGGCGCGGTGGTGCTCACCGACGCCGATGAAGTCGATGCCGAGCTGGTCGGCGAGGACGGCCTGCGCGACGACGTCGCGGATGCTCTGCGCGTCCGACTTGACGCTGCCGTCGGGGAGTTCGGTGACGTCGCCGAAGGTGTCGAGGCCGAGCTGCACGGGACCGATGCGGTCGGGTGCGGGCGGCGGGACGTCCGAGGGGCGGTCGGTGCCGAATGCGTTGCTCATGCCGGTCTCCGTTCGATGCGTACGCATAGACTTTAGCACGTCGCGCACCGGTCCGCAGTGCCCGCGTGTACCGTCACGCCCATGCCGCAGCTGCCTGACCAGACCGGACGACGCGTCGTCGTCACGGGTGCGAACAGCGGAACCGGAGCAGAGGCCGTGAAGCGGTTGGCGGCGGCCGGTGCGGACGTCGTCCTGGCCGTGCGCACCCCGGCGAAGGGCGACGCCGCCGCCGATGCCGTCCGAGCCGAGCACCCCGACGCCCGGCTCGAGGTACGGGAGCTCGACCTGGCCGACCTGTCGACCGTCCGACGGTTCGCCGATCGGCTCCTCGCCGACGGCCGCCCGCTCGACGTGCTCGTCAACAACGCGGGCGTGATGGCTCCCCCGCAGCGGTTCGAGACCGCGGACGGGTTCGAGCTCCAGTTCGGCACGAACTTCCTCGGCCCGTTCGCGCTGACGAACCTGCTCCTGCCCGCCCTCCTCCGCGCGCCCGAGCCCCGCGTGGCGACGATGTCCAGCATCGCGGCGGTCCCGGGCCGCATCCGGTTCGCGGACCTGCAGTGGGAACGCGGCTACAGCCCGTGGCGCGCCTACGCCCAGTCGAAGCTCGCCGACCTGCTCCTCGCGCTCCACCTGCACCGGCTGAGCGTCGAGCTCGACTGGCCACTGACGAGCACCGCGGCCCACCCCGGCTACACCCGGACGAACCTGCAGTCGGCGGGGCGCTCGCTCGGCCGCGCACAGCCGGTGCGGTCGAGTGACCGGGCGTGGCCGTTCACCCAGGCGGTCGAACAGGGCACCGAGCCGCTGCTCTACGCGGCCGTCGGGCCGGGGGCGACCGGAGGCGCGTACTACGGCCCGTCCGGCCCCTTCGGCCTGACCGGTCCGACCACCGCAGCTCCGGTACCGCGATCGGCACGGAGCGCCGACCTGGCCCGCTCGCTGTGGGCGGTGGCCGAGGACCTGACCGGCACGCGACCGCCGACCTGACGCCACGCGACGCCGCCCACCCCGACCCGTCAGGCGCGGTGCAACTCCACCGACCCGTCGAGACGCCCGGGCTCGGTCAGCCGCGCGTGCTGCAGGACCGTCCCCGCCGGCCCCACGGCAGCCGCGACGATCGACAGCGTCGCGAAGTGCCCGTGCGGCTCGTGGGCGTCCCGCAGGATGGCGTCCGGGTGCTCCACCGGGAGCGCGGCCGAGTCCGCCAGCACGCCGAACCAGCCGCTCCACCCGTCGCCGGGGTCGCGCCCGCCGTCCGCTGCCCGCAGCTCGTCGAACGGCCCGAGGACCGGCGGGGCCTCCGGCGCCGGTACCGCCCGGAAGGCCTCGAGCCACCGGCCGATCCGCGGCGCGGCCGGGTCGTCCGGCTCACCGTGCGTGACCATGTGCACGCCCGGCCCGAGCACGGTGGTCCGGACGGACTCGCCGTCCCAGGTGGTCACGCTCGCGCCCCGGGCGGTGGCGCGCACCAGGTTGAACGCCCGCGTGACCGGCACGGTGCCGTCGTGCCCGGGCAGGACCCCGTCGGCCACGACGTCGAGCGGCACGACCCCGCGGGTCGTCCACGTGCCGTCCCGGCTCGGCACGTCCTCGCCCCGGTTGAGGACGACAGCGAGTCCGGCTGCGTCCGACGCCGCCAGCCAGGCGCCTCCGGCCGACCGGTCGCGGACACCCCGGACGTCCGGCGAGCGGTCCGGCCACCATGCCGCCGGCGGATCCCACGGGCGGTCGGGGGACTCGTCGCGGAGGGCCAGGACGGTGACGGGCCACGCGGTCCCGGGGTCGACGCGGACGACGACGGTACACATGGATCGATCCTCGCACGCGCGGGTAGCGTGACCGGCGTGAACGCAGCAGCTCCCGAACGTGGCACCGTCCCGAACGCAGCAGCCCAGGACCGTCTGACCGTCATCGTGGGGATCACCGGCGGGATCGCCGCGTACAAGGCCGTCGGTGTGGTCCGCGACCTCGTCAAGCGCGGTCACGACGTCCACGTCGTGCCCACCGAGGGGGCGCTGCGGTTCGTGGGCCTGCCCACGCTCGAGGCCCTCAGCCGCAACCCGGTCACGACGAGCGTGTGGGACGACGTCGCCGAGGTGCGACACGTCGCGCTCGGACGCCGCGCCGACCTGGTGGTCGTCGCCCCCGCCACGGCCGACGCCCTCGCCCGCATGGCCGCCGGACTCGCGGGCGACCTGCTCGGGACCACGCTGCTCGCGACCGAGGCGCCCGTCGTCGTCGCACCCGCGATGCACCCGCAGATGTGGGAGCACCCGGCGACCCGGCAGAACGTCGCGACCCTGCGCTCGCGCGGGGTGCACGTGGTCGGTCCCGTGGTCGGCGCGTTGACCGGGGACGACGCCGGCATCGGGCGGATGTCGGAACCCGAGGACATCGTCGAGGCGGCACTGGCGGTCCTCGCACCGGCGCCCGGGTCGGGCCGGACCGACGGGGCCGAGCCGCGCCTCCAGGCCGGTGCCCGCGGGGAGCAGGGCGACCTCGCCGGCGTCCGCGTCGTGGTGAGCGCCGGCGGGACGCGCGAGCCGTTCGACCCCGTGCGGTTCGTCGGGAACCGGTCGAGCGGACGGCAGGGCGTCGCGATCGCGGCGGACGCGGCCCGGCGCGGCGCCGACGTCACGCTCGTCGCGGCCAACGTCGACGCGGGACTGACCTCCGGGCTGGACGCGACGATCGTGCCGGTCGGGTCGGCGACCGAGCTCGCGGAGGCCGTGCACGCGGCGGCCGCCGACGCCGACGTGGTCGTGATGACGGCCGCGGTGGCCGACTACCGACCCGCCGAGGTCCTCACGGAGAAGCTCAAGAAGGACGCACAGGGCGAAACGATGACGCTCGAGCTCGTCCGCAACCCGGACGTGCTCGCGGACCTGGTCGCCGCGCGACGCCCGGGCCAGATCGTCGTGGGGTTCGCGGCGGAGACCGAGCCCGATCGCGACGCGCGCATCGAGCTCGGCCGGGCGAAGATCGCGCGGAAGCCCGCGGACCTGCTCGTCGTCAACCACGTCGGCTGGTCCGAGGGGTTCGAGCGCGAGGAGAACGCGATCGAGGTCCTGGTGCCCGGCGGTGAGGTCGTGCGCGAGACGTCCGGCAGCAAGGCCGACGTCGCCGCGGCCGTGCTCGACCTCGTCGCGACCGCGCTGACCTGAGCGGGTCGGCCAGCCACCCGCCGACCGATCGGCCGGGCAGCGGGGGCCGATGAGCCGGACCACCCCGCTCCGGACACGCGCAGCCTCGGCGGGCAGCATGGGCGCATGCGACGACGCGAGCGTGCCCGGCGCGCCACCAGGACCGCGACCCTCCTCGCGGTGCTGCTGGGCGGTGCCGGTGTCACCCACTTCCTCCGCCCCCGCGGCTACGACCGCATCGTGCCCGACGCACTGCCGCCCCGGCTGACGACCCTGGCGTCCGGTGTCGCCGAGCTCGGCGTCGCGATCGGCCTCCTCCTCCCGCGCACCCGACGAGCAGCCGGGTGGGGTGCCGCCGCACTGTTCGCCGCGGTCTTCCCCGCGAACGTCAAGATGGCCCGCGACCTGCTCGACCACCCGCGGTCGAGCAGGACCGCCCGGATCGTCTCCGTCCTGCGGCTCCCGCTGCAGGCCCCGCTCGTCGCCTGGGCCGTGCGTGTCGGCCGGCACGCGCCCCGGCCGTGACCGAGTCCGCTCGCGTCCGCGCGGCCGTGCCCCTGCTGCACCGCCCGGTCACCGTGCACGCGTGGGACGACGTCGTCTTCGCGCACTGGCGGCACGACCCCGCGTCGCTCGCCCGGATGGTGCCGCGGGGCACGCGGCCCGACGTCGTCGACGGGAGCGCCTGGGCCGGACTGTCCGCCTACGTCTTCCGCGAGACCCGGGTCCCGCCGTTCCCGCCGTCGGGGCGGTTGGGCACGATGACCGAGGTCACGATCGAGGTGCTCACCGTCGACGGGCACGGTCGGCGAGGGGTCGCGTACCGGACGGTCGACACGGGCAACGTCCCGGCGATCGTCGCCGCGCACGCCCTGCTGGGGGTCCCGTACACGTTCGCGCACGCGCACTCCCGACGGCGCGGTGACACCGTCAGCCACCGGTCGGTGCGGCACCCGAGCCGCGTCCGTCACCCGCTCCGCGCGCTGCGAGCAGTCCGCGCGACCCTGTCCGGACGGACGGGAGGCACGGCGCAGCCCCGCCACGCAGCGGACGTCCGGGTCGTGGCCGGCGCGGTCGTCGACGAGCCGCTCGCCGCCGAGTTGACCACGCGCCAGGGCATCCACGCCCGGCAGTTCGCGCAGACCGTGTTCTGGCAGCGGCAGCACCCACCGCTGACGATCCGGTCGGCCACGCTCGAACGACTGGACGGGGACCTGCCCGACGCCGTCGGGATGCCCGGGTTGTTCGACCGCGCGCCGGACTCGCTGCTCGTCGTGGACGGCACCACGGTGCGGTACGGGTGGGGAGACGTCGTCCGGTGAGCCCCGACCGGGACCTGGAGCGGTTCGTGACGGCGCAGGACGGCGTCCACGAGACGGCACTCGACGAGCTGCGACGCGGGCGCAAGTCGTCGCACTGGATGTGGTTCGAGTTCCCCCAGCTCGCCGGTCTCGGCAGGAGCCCGACCGCGCGGTACTTCGCCGTCGCGGACCTCGCCGAGGCCCGCGCGTACCTCGCCCACCCGGTCCTCGGGCCGCGTCTGCTCGACGCCTGCGCGGTCGTCGCCGCCGCACCGGCCGGTTCGGTCGAGGAGCTGCTCGGCGGGATCGACGCCGTGAAGCTCCGTTCCTCGATGACGCTGTTCGCCCTCGCCGCGGCGGATCCGTCGCCGTTCCGCGCGGTGCTCGAGCGCTGGTTCGCGGGCTCGACGGATCCCGTCACCGCCCGGTTGCTGCAACCCGGCGGGTGAGCCGACGCCGCGGCACACCACCGACCGAGCGCATCGCCGTTCGTATATCAGGTACGGTGAACGGTGCACCCGCCGCACCGCGGTCGTCGTGAACCCCTCCCGAAGCCCCGAGCCCGAAGGAAGACCCCATGCCGGTCCCCAGCAGCGCCCCGACCGAGCACCAGCTGCTCCGCGACACCGTCCGTCAGAAGATCCACGACGCGATCATGGACGGCACGCTCGAGCCGGGTGAACGCCTCAACGACGACGAGCTCATCGCCTGGCTCGGCGTCTCCCGCACCCCGATCCGCGAGGCCCTCAGCCAGCTCGCACGCGCCGGCCTGATCGAGATGGCGCCGAACCGCTACACGCGCGTGACGACGCCCGACCCGGACGAGGTCGTCGAGGCGCTCCAGACACTCGGTGTGCTGTTCGGCGGGGTCGTGCGGCTGGCCGTCCCCCAGCTCGGGACGGCCTCGCGCGAGAAGATCCTCGCCGCGCTCGACAAGACCATCGCGGAGTTCGAGCAGCACGACGTCCAGGCCGTGAACCGCGACGCGCTCGGTGTGTTCGGGCTGTACGTCGCCGAGTGCGGCAACCAGAACCTGCAGCGCGTCTGCCGCGACACGATGGACGGCCTGGCGTTCCGCCTGCGACTGCCGAACCTCGACGAACTGGTCGACTGGGACCAGATGGCGGCGGACTTCCGACGCCTGCGCGAGGCCACGACGAGCGGCGACAACATCGCCGCCGAGCTCGCGACCGAAGCGATCCACCTGCTCCCCGGCGAGAAGCGCTGAGTCCGGCTGAACTGTCACACAGGAAACCGCCCGTCCTGCCCGGTGCAGGACGGGCGGTACCATCTCGGAAGCACCCGAACGACGACCCGGAGCACCTCATGAGCCCCACCCGGACGGACCGGACCGAGATCGCCGCGCGCCTCGCCGCGGCGGTCGGACGGATCAACCGACGGGCGCGCACGGACTCGGCCTCGCTCGGCTACGGGATCGTCTCCGCGCTCGCGTCGATCCAGCAGCACGGACCGCTCCGGCCGGGTGACCTCTCGCGACTCGAGGTCGTGACGAAGCCCACCATGACGCGGATCCTGACCGAGCTCGAGCAGCGCGGGTTCATCGAGCGGGAGGCCGATCCGCGTGACGGCCGGGCCTTCATGGTCAGCGCCACACCCGCCGGCATCGAGGCGGTCGAACGGGCCCGTTCGGAACGCACCGGGATCGTCGCCGAGCTCATCGCCGAACTCGGCGAGCAGGACGTCGCGGCGATCGCGGGCGCCCTCGACGCACTCGAGCGGGTCGCCCAGGGTGAGCGCGCCCAGGAACCTCCCACCTCCTGACCCCCGAGACCGCCGTTACCGAACCGTTACCGAAGGGTGGACGGACGGTTCTGCCAGTGTTCCTGGACACAGCGTCCAGCCTGACGCGTCATCGTGTCGGCTCCGCCTGACGACGGCTCCCCACAGCCCTGGTCGCAGGCGGACGGACGGGCCCCACACCACCGTCCGGTCCTCCCCCGGCAGCGAGTGCCACCGCGTGTCCCCTGACACGTCTCGTCCCACGCCCACCCCGCGTGCGGGCGGCCTCGCCGTGCCGGCCGACCACCGGAATCGATGACAGGACGCAACACCGAACCCCGCACCACCACCGCCTCGACCCGACGTGAGGCACTCGACTCCCCCAGTCGCCGGATCCGCCGGACCCTGCGGAAGCGCACGGCCCTCATCGCCGGCGGTGCCGCGGTCCTCGCCGTCGCCGGCGGCGTCGTCACCGTCGGCACGCAGCCCGCGATCGGCGAGGCCCTGGGCGTCCCGACCGCGAGCGCGAGCAGCACCCCCGCTCTCCGCGGGACGGCGCTCGACCGCGCGCAGGCCGCGGCGACCGTCGCGAGCGCCCAGACCGTCGTCGACACCGCGAACGACAAGGTCGACACCGGCGTCCTCGAGCAGCGGATCGCCGCTCTCGACGCGCCGCAGAAGCTCTCGAGCGCCGCGATCACCTCGCGGATCTCCGCGGCCGTCGACGCGTCGCAGGACGTGGCCGAGGCCAGCGCGTCACAGGACAAGGCGGACGCGGAGGCCCGCGCCGCCGCGGCCGCTGCCGCCGAAGCCGCGAAGAAGGCCGCCGCCGAGAAGGCCGCTGCCGAGGCCGAGGCCGCCCGGAAGCTCGCCGAGGGCAACACCGTCGCGGGCGCCAAGGCCACCGCGTCGTCGCTCGCCTCGTCGCAGTACGGCTGGGGCTCGGACCAGTTCCAGTGCCTCGACAGCCTGTGGACCAAGGAGTCCGGCTGGAACTACCAGGCCGTGAACGCCAACGGTGGTGCCACCGGGATCCCGCAGGCCCTGCCGGGGTCGAAGATGGCGACGATCGCCGCGGACTGGCGCACCAACGCCACGACCCAGATCAAGTGGGGTCTGCAGTACATCGACGACGCGTACGGCACGCCGTGCGCCGCGTGGGCACACTCCCAGGCGTCGAACTTCTACTGATCGGTCCGTCCGACCGGTCGTTGGACGGACGGGAGGCACGGTGCGGGTCCGCACCGTGCCTCCCGTCCGTCTCCAGCGGCACCCGCCGCGTCCTCAGCCGACGCGCGCGACCCGGACGTCGACGCGTTCGACCGGCAGGCCGGCCTCGGCCGCGGCCGCGAGCGCCACGACGTGCGCCTGGTGCGCGACGGTCGGCGCGGGCCGGTCGCCGTCCGTCCCGATGACGAGCCGGAGCACCCCGTCGTCGAGCACGGCGCGCGCGACGCCTCCGCCCGAGGCGAGACCGCGCACCGCATCGAGTGCGCTGCCGAGGGTCGGCCGTGCCCGGTAGAGCTCCGTGACGCCGGCGACGGCGAGCACCGCCGCCTCGACGGCCGCCAGGCCGCTCGTCGTGCTCGGTCCGGTCGTCTCGGTCATGCTTCCTCCTCCGGTGCCGGGGCGGGCACGAGGTCCCGCACGACGACGTCCACCGCGGTCACGACGAGGTCGGTCTGCTCGTCCAGGGTCATCGCGACCGCGGACCGGACGGCTTCCGCTGCCGGCACGATCGGGGTGCCCACGGTCACGGCGACCTCGACCGTCACCCGGATCGGAGCGTCGAGCTCGGTGACGTCACCGTCGAGCCCGCACCGCGCGACCACCACACCGGGCACGTCGTCCCCGGCTCGTCGGACCAGCGATCGGACGGCACCCTCGGTGATCACCGGGCGCTCGGTCGTCGTCTGCGGACGGAGCGGGACGTCGCGTCCGGCACGGGCTTCCAGCGAGATGTTCGACAGGACCCCGGAGATCCAGGACTCGTCGGCGGGCGCTTCCTCGGCGGCTGCGGCCGCGAGTGAGCCCATCGACGCCTGGCGCAGCCGCACGATCGCGGCCAGCGCGTTCTGGCACGCCGGGGACTCGTCGATGGTCGGGTCGGCCGGGCGCATGCCGGCGTCCAGGTAGTCGGCGAGCTCGTCGATCGTGTGCCCGTCCAGGTCGTCGGGCACGTCGGGCAGCCGCTGCTCGGGTTCGGTCATCGCCATGCCTCCATGAGGTCGATCATGTTCTTCCTCGCCCGTGAGAGCAGTCCCCGCACCGTCGACGCGGGGAGTCCGAGTTCCTCGGCGATGTCCTCGTACCGGTACTCGAGCACTTCCTTCATGATCCAGCACCGCCGCTGCGCCTCCGGCAGGGACGCGAGCGCGGCCTCCACCGCGGCCTCGCGCGAGTGGGCCTCGGCGACCCGCTCCGGAGCGCCCTCGGACGGAGCAGCGACCTCGAGCTCGGTGACGTCGTCGTGGTCCCGGCGCGCTCGGATGCGGTCGATGCACTTCCGGCTCAGGATGCGCATCAGCCAGGACTTCACGCGCGCCCGGTCCTGCAGGGAGTCCAGGCGGTTCCACGCGGTGATGAACGTCTCCTGCACGACGTCGTCGAGCTCGTCCGTCGAGCCGAGGGTGCGGCGGGCGTACGCGCGGAGCAGCGGTGTGTGGCGACGGATCAGGACCGCGAACGCCCGGACGTCGCCGTCCGCCGAGCGGTCGGCGAGGACGACGTCGTCGAGGTCGTCGAGGGGCTGGTGGGGCACGCTTTCCTTCTACTGGTCACGGTGGGGAGTTGTCTGAGCCGGGCACCGAGGAGGGGCTCGCGGCGCACTGTCCACCGGTGTGACGTGTCCCGGTGCCCGATCGTCACACTTCCGGTCGGCTCCTGTGTGCGCCAGAGTGGGACCGTGCCCACCGTGACCGCCGTCTGCCGTGTCGACCGCCTCCTGCCGGACTCCGGCACCATCGGGGTGACCGCCATCGACAAACGTCCGGTGGACGGGCCCGTCCGGGTTCGCCCGCTCGGGCTGTACGCGGACGTGCAGGCGGACCGCAAGCACCACGGCGGCGAGGACCAGGCCGTGTACGCCTACGCCGACGAGGACGCCGCGTACTTCGCGGAGCAGCTCGACCGGCCGGTCGACCCGGGCCTCTTCGGCGAGAACCTGCGCACCAGCGGCATCGACGTGACCGGTGCCGTGATCGGCGAGCGCTGGCACGTCGGTGACACCCTCGTGCTCGAGGTGACGATCCCGCGCACGCCGTGCGGCACGTTCGCCCGACGACTCGGGATCCCCGGGTGGGTCAAGCGCTTCGCGCAGGAGGGCCGCCCCGGGGCGTACTTCCGGGTGGTGAAGTCCGGCCCCGTCGCCGCCGGGGACCTAATCACCGTCACGGACGTGCCGACACACGGCGTCACGATCGGGGAGCTCTTCGCCGGCCTGTCGCCCGAGCGTGCCCAGGCGGTGCTCGACGCGGGACGGCCACTCGCGCCGAAGGTCGAGCGCGAGGTGCGGAAGGTGCTCTCCCGGGTCCCCGCTCCGACGGCCTGACCAGCCGCCGGATCAGTCGGACCGGTGCCGGCGGACCGGGTCGATCGGTCGCTTCGCCCGTGGCAGCCCCGCCACGACGAGGTCGTAGGCGTTGCCGACCAGGTCCTCCACCAGGGTCTCGTCGATGCCGTCGCCGGGCGCGAGCGTGATCCAGTGGCGCTTGTCCATGTGCCGGCCCGGTGTGATCTCGTCGTGGTCGCGGACCAGGGCCGCACCGTGCGGCGGGGCGCACTTCAGGTTCACGATCGGCACGCCACGCAGCTCCGTCGCCATCACGAACATCTTGCCGACCACCTTGTAGACGAGTGAATCCGCACCGAACGGCTGGGTCTCGTCCACCGCCGGCAGCGCCATCGCCGTGCGGATCGCGACCTCGTGCAGCACGTCCCCGTCCATGCGGCCAGCATGCCGCACGCGTCCGACAGCGACGCTGCCCGACAGACGCACCCCGGACGGGGGCATGTCGGCTCCGGCCCGACCGTCGTACGCTCGTCCGGCCGCTGCCCGAGCGGCGGCCGGACGTCGGTCACACCGCACCCCAGGGGGAACCACCGTGCGCACCACTCGCAACCTCGGCATCGCCGCCATCACCGCCGTCCTCGCCGCGACCGTCGTGGTCGGGGGCGCCAGCACCGCGCAGGCCGCTCCGACGAAGTACGCCAACTGCACCGCCGTGCAGCGCGTGTACTCCGGCGGGATCGCCAAGAAGTCGGTCACCAAGAACCGCGTGACCTCGGCCGGCAAGACGACCTACCGTGCGCTCAAGGGCACGGTGAAGAAGGACGACGCGCTGTACAACGCGAACAAGAAGCTCGACCGCGACGGCGACGGGATCGCCTGCGAGAAGAGCTAGAGCGTCGGCACGCCCTCGTGGCCGGACCGCGGACGAGCGGATCCGGCGATCCCCGTGACGACCGAGCCGGGCGGGACGTCCTTCGTGACGACGGTGTTGGCGCCGACCACCGAGTCCGCACCGACCGTGATCGCACCGATGAGCGACGAACCGGCTCCGAGCACGACCCGGTCACCGACGCGGGGGTGCCGCCGGACACCGTGGGCGTGGACGCCCGACGGGACCGTGTCCGTCCGTCCGCTGCCCCGGCCGCCGAGGGTCACACCGTGGAACAGCAGGACGTCGTCACCGATGACCGCGGTCTCCCCGATGACCACACCCATGCCGTGGTCGATGAAGAACCGGCGGCCGATGCGGGCGCCGGGGTGGATCTCGATGCCGGTCACCGAGCGCGCGACCTGTGCGATGACACGGGCGGCGAACCGGGCGCCGGGCAACTGCTGCGCGTGCCAGAGTCGGTGCGTGAGCCGGTAGGTCCAGATCGCGTGCAGGCCCGAGTACACGACCGCGTTCTCCAGGTCGCCCCGCGCCGCCGGGTCCCCGCGGCGTGCTGCGGCGAGGTCCTCCCGGACGGTCCGCAGCACGCCTGGTCGAGCGGGTCGCCTCACGCAGTGAGCCCCTCGAAGAGCACCGTGGACAGGTACCGCTCGCCGGTGTCGCAGACGATCGCGACGACGCGCTTGCCGGCGTTCTCGGGGCGGGCGGCGATCTCGAGGGCGGCGTGGATGATCGCGCCCGACGAGATGCCGGCGAGGATCCCCTCCTTCGTGCCGAGGTCCCGCGCCACACGGAGTGCGTCGTCGAGCTCGACGTCGAACACCTCGTCGATGACCTCACGGTCCAGGACCTCGGGGACGAAGTTCGCGCCGATGCCCTGGATCTTGTGCGGCCCGGCCTTGCCCTCGGTGAGCAGGGGGGAGTCCTTCGGTTCGACGGCGACGATCTGCACGCCGGGCACGCGCTCCTTCAGCACCTGGCCGACGCCCGTGATCGTGCCGCCGGTACCGACGCCGGCGACGAACACGTCGACGTGCCCCTCGGTGTCGCGCAGGATCTCCTCTGCCGTGGTCGTGCGGTGGATCGCGGCGTTCGCCGGGGTCTCGAACTGGTGCGCCAGGATCGCGCCCGGCGTCTCGGCGACGATCTGCTCGGCCTTGGCGACCGCGCCCTTCATGCCCTCGGACCCCGGCGTGAGCACGATCTCGGCTCCGTAGGCCCGGATGAGCGCGCGACGCTCGACGCTCATCGTCTCCGGCATCGTGATGACCACGTGGTACCCGCGGGCGGCACCGACCAGTGCCAGCGCGATGCCGGTGTTGCCGGACGAGCCCTCGACGATCGTCCCGCCGGCCTGCAGCTCCCCCGACGCCTCGGCCGCGTCGATGATCGCGACGCCGAGGCGGTCCTTGACGCTCGCGCCCGGGTTGTAGAACTCGAGCTTCGCGAGCACCTCCGCGCTGCCCTCGTGCGGCAGGCGGTTCAACCGCACCAGCGGGGTGTTCCCGAACGCCTGCGAGATGTTGTCGTGGATGGTGCCGCTCATCTGGTCCGTCCTCTTCGGGTCAGGTGTCGCGCCGCCTGCACTGGAGGCGCGGGGTGCGCTGTGATCCTAGCGACGGCACCCGGCGTTCCCCTGTTCGATGACGGGAGCCCGTGCCGTCTCCGGGTCACCGCTGCGTCGATGCCACCCCACGGCGCGACGTCCTCAGGCAGCGTGCTCCGCGGGTTCCGCTCGGACCTCGGCCTGGTCGATGACCCAGTCGAGCCGCTCCTGCAGTGCGAGGAGCTCGGCGATCTGCCCGCTCAGGCGCTCCCGCTCCCCCAGCAGGAGCGCACGCTGCGCCGCGGTCGTCGTACCGGTCCGCATGCACGGCATGAGCTCGCCGATGACCTTCGTCGGGACCCCCGCGCGCAGGTAGCAGCGGATGAGCTGCACGTACTCGACCGCCGATCCGTCGTACTCCCGCTGGCCGCCGCCGGTCCGCTGCGACCGCAGGAGCCCCTGCTGCTCGTAGTAGCGCAGCGACCGCACGCTCGCTCCGGTGGCCTCCGCCAACTCGCCGATCCGCACGTCTTCCCGCCACCTTCCACCCCGGGCTTGCACCTGACACTGATGTCAGGTCCTACGGTCACCGTACATCCCACGGAAGGACAGGACCATGCAGATCACCGGAGCCGTCGCCCTCGTCACGGGCGCGAACCGAGGCCTCGGCCGCGAGTACGCCCGACAGCTCGTCGAGCGCGGCGCCACGGTCTACGCCGCTGCGCGTCAGCCGTCGACCATCGACCTCGACGGCGTCACGCCGCTGCAGCTCGACATCACCGCCCCGGAGCAGGTCGCAGCAGCCGCGCGCACCGCCGGCGACGTCACACTGCTCGTCAACAACGCCGGCATCTCCACCGGCGCCGACCTCGTCACCGGCGACCTCGACCTCGCGCACCGGGAGATGGACACCCACTTCTGGGGCACGGCCGCGGTGCTCCGCGCGTTCGCACCGGTCCTCGGACGCAACGGCGGTGGAGCGGTCGTGAACGTCCTCTCGGCACTGAGCTGGTTCAGCACCCCGGGTGCCGGCGCGTACCACGCCGCGAAGGCAGCGGAGTGGGCGCTGACGAACAGCGCCCGTCTGGAGCTCGCGGCGCAGGGGACGCTCGTGACGGGCGTGCACCTGGGTGCGGCCGACACCGACCTGACCAAGGGCTACGACGGCCCGAAGGTCACCCCCGGCCAGGTCGTCGACGCCACGCTCGCCGCGGTCGAGGCCGACGAGACCGAGGTGCTCGTCGACCAGTGGTCCGAGCTCGTCAAGGTCACGCTCGCCGATGCCCCCGCAACGCGGGACGCCCGGATCGCCGCGGCGCTCGCCGGGTAGCGGCCCTGCCGGGAGGCACGGTGCGCGCTGCGAGCCCCGCGGCACCACGGTGCCTCCCGGCGCCCGAGTCCGGCGGCGCTACGCGCCGGACGCACGCCGAGCCTCCTGTCCGGCCGTCAGCGGCGCGGTGCAGAGCGCTCGAACGCCTCGTCCGTCGCCTCGAGCACCCGGAGCACGTTGCCCCCGGCGAGCGCCCGCAGGTCCGCCGTCCCCCACCCGCGGCGCTCCAGCTCCGCCGCGAGCACCGGGTAGCGGGACACGTCCCGCAGGTCCGGCGGCAGCACCGGCGTCCCGTCGTAGTCCCCGCCGAGCCCGATGTGGGCCGCTCCTGCCAGCTCGCGGGCGTGCTCGACGTGGTCCGCGACGTCGGCGACGGTGACGAGCGGCGGCTCGCCCTCGGAGCCCGCTTCCTCCCAGTCGGCCCAGGCGCGGGACACGAACTTCGGCACGAAGGTGATCATGACGACGCCGCCGTTGTCGGCGAGCCTCGCGAGCACGTCGTCCGGGACGTTCCGCGGGTGGTCGTCGACGGCGACGGTCGACGAGTGGCTGAACACGACGGGCCGGGTGGCGACGTCGAGCGTGTCGCGCATCGTCGCCGGTGCCGTGTGCGACAGGTCGACGAGCATGCCGATCCGCTCCATCTCGGCGACGACCTCGCGTCCGCGGTCGGTCAGCCCGCCGTGCGGCCGCGCACCGGTCGCCGAGTCGGCCCACGCAGTGTCGTCGTTGTGCGTCAGCGTCATGTACCGGACACCGAGCCGGGCCAGGGTGCGGAGCACGGCCAGGTCGTCGCCGATCGAGTGTCCGCCCTCGGCACCGAGCAGCGAGGCGATGCGCCCGGAGTCCACGGCGGCGCGCACGTCGGCCGCCGACCGGGCGAACGCGAGGTGCTCGGGGTAACGCTCGATCATCCGGTGGGCCAGGTCGACCTGCTGCAGCGTGGTGCGGACGGGGTCCGGCTCGTCGGTCGGGACGAACACCGACCAGAACTGGCCGACGACCCCGCCGGCCCGCAGCTTCGGCAGGTCGGTGTGGAGCGTCCCCGTCTCGGTGTCGATGCCCTCGACGTCCGAGCCGTGCGACTCTCGGCGCTCCCAGGGCAGGTCGTTGTGGCCGTCGATGACCGGGAACGGGAGCGCGTCGAACGTCATGGGTCCGACGCTACCGGTCGCTAGGCTCGCGCCATGGACCCCGTGACGCTGCGCACCGACCGGCTCGTGCTCTCGGTGCCGACGCCCGAGGACGCCGAGGACGTCATCGCGTACGCCACCGACCCGGACGTCGTCGCGTTCACGCCCGTCCCCGTGCCGTACGGGCACGCCGAGGCCGCGCAGTGGCTCGAGTCCGTCCGACAGGGGTGGGTCGACGACACCCGGTACGAGTTCGGGATCCGCCGCACGTCCGACCCGCGGCTGCTCGGCACGATCGGGCTGTTCGGCTTCACCGACGGTGCCGCGGAGATCGGGTACGCGGTGCACCCCGACGGTCGCGGGCAGGGGTTCGTGTCCGAGGCGGCGGAACGGGTGGTCGCGTGGGCGTTCGGTACCCGCCCGTCCGGGCTCGGCCTGGTCCGGGTGCAGTGGCGGGCGCTGGCGACGAACACACCGTCGATCGTCGTCGCCCAGCGGATCGGCATGACGTACGAGGGCCGGCGTCGACTCGGCAACCTGCACCGCGGTCAGCGGTACGACGAGCTGACCGCCGCCGTGCTGCACGACGACGACCGTCGCTCGGCCCGGGGCTGGCCCGCCCCGTGACGGTCACGTTCCGCCTGGACACCGACGTCGCCGCACCGCCCGAGCGGGTGTTCGCGCTGGCACTCGACATCGGCGCGCACGAGCGCTCGCTCGCGGCGTCCGGTGAGCGGGCCGTGTCGGGGGTGACACACGGCACCATCGGGCTCGGTGAGACGGTCACGTTCCGTGCGCGCCACCTCGGCGTCCGCTGGCAGCTGACCAGTCGGGTCACGGCGCTCGAGCCGCCCCGCAGGTTCGTCGACGAACAGGTGCGCGGGCCGTTCGCCCGGTTCCGGCACGAGCACCGTTTCGAGCCGTCCGCCGACGGCACGCGGATGGTGGACGAGATCGCGTTCCGTGCTCCCCTCGGCCCGCTGGGGTGGCTGGCCGAGGTCCTCGTGCTCCGCCGCTACCTGCCGCGGCTCATCGCGACCCGGAACGCCGCGCTCGTCGCCGAGCTCTCGGAAGCGCCTCGCGACTGATCCGGCGGACCGGACCGAACGATGCCGGGCGCGGCAGTGATCAGCGGGTCGCGTAGGTCCGGGTCAGCACGCCGGAGATCGCGTGCGGGAACGCGACCCCCGTCGGGCGGAACCCCGCCGACTCGTAGAGCCGCACCGCGCGCGCGTTGTCCTCGAGCACGTGCAGCACCACGCCGTCGTGTCCGGCGTCCCGCGCCGCGTCCACCGCGGCGGTGAGCAGCGCGCGGCCGACACCGTGGGCCTGCAGGTCGGGCCGGACGGCGAGGAGCGACAGGTAGGCGGCGTCTGCGGGGTCGTCCGATCGGCCCGTCCCCGGCGCGGTCACGAGCGCGAACCCGTCGAGGGTCCCCGCCGCGTCCCGGAGCACGACGACCGCGACGCGGGGCTCGGCGAACTTCGCCGCCGCACGGTCACGGACCGCGGGCTGCTCGGCGACACCGTCGCGCGCGGCGACGGCTGCGGTCCAGAGGTCGATGCAGTCCGGCACGTCCGCGTCGCCGGCCAGGCGCACGACGGGGACGGGACGGGTGATCACCCGCTCAGCCTACGACGGCGTCCTGACCGACCCGGAAGCCGGCGCCCCGGTGCTCGGCGGGCAGGCGATCGCCCCGTCCGTGCAGCTTGTGCCGCAGCGACCCGGGCTCGTAGGACGTCGGGTAGGCGCCGCGCGCGCGGAGTTCGGGGACGACGAACTCGATGACGTCCTCCCACGTGCCCGGGGTCACGGCGTAGGCCAGGTTGAACCCGTCGACGTCGGTCTGCTCCTGGATGTCCTGCAACAGGGTCGCGATGGTGGCTCCCCCGCCGACGGCGACCGGCCCGAGCCCACCGATCGCGGTGTGGCGGGCGAGGTCCCGGATGGTCCACTTGCTGCCGTCGGTGCCCTCTGCCGCAGCGATGTTCGCCGCGGCGGACTGGATCGCGTTCGACTCGACGTCACCGAGCGGCTCGTCGAGGTCCCACTGCGACAGGTCGACGCCCATCCACCCCGAGTTGAGCACGAGGGCGCCCTCCTCCGAGGCGTACGACAGGTAGTCCTCGTACTTCGCCTGCGCGGCTTCGTCGGACGCGTCGGTGATCACGGTGAGCAGCGAGTAGACGCGGGCGGCGTACCGGTCGCGACCAGCTGCCTCCAGGGCGTCCCGGATCTTCGTGACGGTCGCCGCCAGCTGCGGCAGGGTCGGGGCGCCGACGAAGATCGCCTCGGCGTTCTCCGCCGCGAACCGGATGCCGCGGGCGGACGCTCCCGCCTGGTAGATGACCGGGCTGCGTTGGACCGACGGTTCGGACAGGTGGATGCCCGGCACGTCGAAGTGCTTGCCGTGGTGTTCGATCGGGTGCACCTTCGCCGGGTCGGTGAACACGCCGGTCTCGCGGTCCTCGACCACGGCGTCGTCCTCCCACGAGCCCTCCCACAGCTTGTAGAGGACCTCGAGGTACTCGTCCGCGACGTCGTAGCGGTCGTCGTGGGACAGCTGGTCGGTCTGACCCATGTTCCGGGCCGCGCTGGGCAGGTAACCCGTCACGACGTTCCAGCCGATGCGGCCCTTCGTCAGGTGGTCGAGCGTCGACATGCGGCGCGCGAACGGGTACGGGTGCTCGTAGGCGGTGCCTGCGGTGATGCCGAACCCGAGGTGCTCGGTGACCGACGCCATCGCGGACACGAGCAGGATCGGGTCGTTCACCGGGACCTGCGATCCGGTGCGCAGCGCCGCCTCGTTCGAGTCGCCGTACACGTCGTAGGTGCCGAGGACGTCCGCGATGAAGATCCCGTCGAAGGCCCCGCGTTCCAGGGTCTTCGCGAGCTCGGTCCAGTACGACAGGTCGTTGTAGTGCCGGGAGCGGTCACGGGGGTGCCGCCACAGCCCGGAGGACTGGTGCGCGACGCAGCTCATGTCGAACGCGTTGAAGCGGATCTGCCGGGGCGCGGGCTCGCTGCTGCTGGTCGTCACGGGCGAGACGTTACGTCCGCTCCCCCGTTCCCGTCGCGCACGTTGCGTCCCGTGACGTGCCGCCCGGGAGGCGCGGTGCACGTCCGTCGCAGGGGCCGCGGCCCGTCTCACGCTCGGACGGACAGGCGCCGACCGAAGCAGACGGACTCGGTCGCGCCGAGGTAGGAGCCGAACAGCGGGATCGGCGTGTACCCCTCGCGCTGGTAGAAGCGCATAGCGTCGGGCTGTCCGGTGCCCGTCTCGAGCACCAGGTGCCGGACGCCGAGCTCGCCGGCCGCCTGTTCGAGCGCCCGCAGCACGGCGACGGCGACACCGGTCCCCCGCGCGGCGGGGGCCGCGTACATGCGCTTGACCTCGGCCGTGTCCGGGCCGAGCACGTCATCCGGCAACGGGCGGAGCCCTCCGCAGGCGATCGGGGTCCCCTCGGCGTCCCGTGCGACGAGGAACACGGGCACGTCGGCGGCGCTGGGCGGTCGACCCGGTTCGTGGTCGTCGCTGCCGTAGCGGGCGGCGAGCTCCCGCCGCTGCGCGCGCCGCAGCGCGTCCGCGTCGGGGTGGTCGAACGGGGTGGTCTCGATGGTCCAGGGCATGTCGGTCCTTTCGGTAACAAGCGTTACGGTAACACCTGTTACGCTTCCGGCATGCCACGACCTCGGGACGACACCGCGCAGCGCGAACGCCTGTCGGACGCCGTGTTCACCACGCTGGCGGACCTCGGGCCGACCGGACTCACTCTCCGGGCCGTCGCGGCTCGGGCGGGCTGCACCACGGGCCTCGTGCTGCACACGTTCCCGGACAAGCGGGCACTGCTCCTGCACGCGCGGGACGTCCTGCACGAGCGCACCCGCGCACGGGCCGACGCACTCGAGGCCGCGGCGCCCGACCCGGCATCGGCGCTGCGGGCGGTCGCGGTCGGTGCGCTCGCCGCCGACGACCCGACACTCGCCGAGGCGAGGGCGTGGGTCGGGTTCCTCGCCGCAGCCCTCGGCGACCCCGTCCTGGGCGAACGACACGTCACGAACAGCCGGGCCTTCGCCGAACGGCTCGCACGGCTCGTCGGTGCAGCGACCGGTCAGCCGCCGGCGGTGTGCGCGGTCCGAGCCGGCGCGCTGAGCGCTGCGGTGGAGGGCATCACGGTCCTCACGGCGGGCGACCCGGACGCGTGGACCCCGGAACGCCAGCGCGCCGCACTGCGGGTCACCCTCGACGCGGCCCTCGCGCCGTAGTCCCCGGGCGAGCGCGTGGGCCGAGGACCGCGTGCCGGACGCCGCCCGTCGGGTCCGGCACGTCGCCCCGGTGTCGCGGGATCACGTGCAGGTGCGCGTGGAACACCGTCTGCCCCGCCGCCGCGCCCGCGTTGAACCCGACGTTGTAGCCGTCCGGTCGGTACTCGGCGTCGAGGTGGCGCTTGACCTCGGCGAGGAGCGACCCGAGCGCCGCCGTCTCCTCCGCCGTCGCGTCGAACCAGGTGACGATCTGCCGCTTCGGGACGAGCAGGGTGTGCCCCGGTGACACGGGATCGGTGTCGAGGACGGCGAACACGAGGTCGTTCGCGGCGGTCCAGCGCTCGGGCGGGATGCGTGCGAACACGGACGGCGACGTCATCCCGTCAGCCTAGGGGCGGGCGAACAGGTTGACGAGGTTGCCGTCCGGGTCCCGGAGCAGGGCCGAGCGGTTCCCCCAGGGCATGGTGGTCGGTGGCTGGACGACGTCGTGCAGGGCGGGCTCGAGCCGCCGGAACGCAGCGTCGACGTCCGTCACCTCGAACTCGACGAACACGGACCGGTTCTTCCCGGGCACGACCACGTCCCCGAGCGCCGCGACCGTCGCGGGTGCGGCGATCGCGAGCACCGCGCCGTCCCCCTCGAACTGCGCGAAGACCGGGGCCGGGCGCACGGCGACCTGCCCGGTGACGAGTTCGTAGAACGCGACCGACCGGTCGACGTCCTCGGTGATGATGCGGATCGACGTGAACGACATGGTGGACTCCTCGTGGTGTCGGTGGGCCACCAGCCTGGAGCCCACTGACGACACCGTCCTGTCGGTGTTCCCGGGATCCGTCACCCCAGGTCGTCGACGACCGAGCGGAGGGTCCCGAACGGGATGTCGAGGTCCTCCCGTCGCAGGACACGCGGCTCGGGACGTTCGTCGGTCACCTCGACGGACAGCATGCGGTCGCCCCGGAACGCCCGGACGCCGTCCCGCAGCCGGCACCAGGCCACCAGGTACCAGGACCCGTCACGGCCGATGGTCCCGAGCGGCTCGACGGGCCGCGTGGTGACCGCGCCGTCCCGGTCCCGGTACCGGAGCAGGACCACGCGGTCGGAGCGGAGCGCGTCGGCGAACCCCGCCGGCACGGGTGGCTCGTCGTCGGGCTCGAGCAGGTGGATCCGTCCGGCGAGCGTGGTGGCGCGACGGGCGTCGTCCGGCGGCATCACCGCCAGCACCTTCCGCGCGGCCGTCCCTGCCGCGTGCCGGAACGGCCCGCGACGCAACGCACCGAGCCCGACCAGGACGGCGAGCGCCTCGTCGGCGGTGAAGCCGGCGGGGCCGAGGGTCGCCGCCGCGTCGAGCGCGTACCCGCCGGTGCGACCCGGCTCCGCCCAGATCGGCACCCCGGCCTGCTGCAGCGCAGACAGGTCCCGCTCGACCGTCCGCACCGAGACCTCGAACCGCTCCGCGAGCCAACGCGCGCTCCGCACGCGGGGCGAGACGGCGCGCAGCTCCTCGACGAGCGCGTACAGGCGGTCGGTCCGGTTCACGGGACGATCATGCCGTGCCACGCGACCAGCGGCGGACGGGAGGCACGGGTCGGCGCCGCACCGCGCCTCCTGTCCGTCAGGCGGTCGCCTCGCGCGCGGCGGCCTCGGCCGCGACCCAGGCGAGCATCCCGCACTTCACCCGCATGACGAACTTCGAGACCCCGTGGAACGCGACGAGGTCCTCGAGCACGTCCTCGTCCGGTTCGCCGGTGCCGCGCGAGCGCATCATGTCGCGGAACGCGTCCGTCAGCGACAGGAGTTCGGGCACGGTGCGCCCCGGCGCCATGTCGGTGAGGACCGAGGCGGACGCCATCGAGATCGAGCACCCGTCCCCCTGCCACGCGAGCTCGGCGATGCGGTCGGTGCCGGGTTCCAGACGGACCCGCACGGTGATCTCGTCACCGCAGGTCGGGTTCCGCTCGAAGTGCTCGGCGTCCGCGTGCTCGAGCGGACCGTCCCCGTGTCGGGCCTTGGCGTGGTCGAGGATGACCTGCTGGTACAGGGAGTCGAGGGAGCTCACGCGTCGACCTCCGCCGCGCCGAAGTAGGACCGGACGCTGGCGACGGCCTCGACGAAGCGGTCGACGTCCGACTCCGTGCTGTACACGTACGTGCTCGCGCGGCTGGTGGCGACGAGTCCGAGCCGTCGGTGCAACGGCTGGGCGCAGTGGTGCCCCGATCGGACGGCGATGCCCTGCGCGTCGAGGTACTGCGACACGTCGTGCGCGTGCACGCCGTCGACGTCGAAGGACACGAGCCCCGAGCGTGGCACCCCGGCCGGCGGACCGACCACGCGGATGCCGGGGACCGTCGCGAGACCGTCGAGCATGCGCTGCGCGAGCGCTTCCTCGTGGGCGCGGACTCGCTCCATCCCGATGCGCTCCAGGTAGCGGACCGCCTCGGCGAGGGCCACGGCCTGCGACACCGGCTGGGTGCCGGCCTCGAAGCGCTCCGGGGCGGGCATGTACTCCGAGGACTCCATCGTCACGGTGGTGATCATCGACCCGCCGGTGCGGAACGGCGGCAGGGCGTCCAGCAGCTCGGCCCGCCCCCAGAGCACGCCGATGCCGTTCGGTCCGAGCATCTTGTGCCCGGAGAACGCGGCGAAGTCGACCCCGAGCCGCTGCAGGTCGAGCGGCCGGTGCGGCGCCGACTGGCAGGCGTCCAGGACGACGAGGGCGCCCTTGGCGTGTGCGAGCGCGACCACGTCGGCGACGGGTGCCACCATGCCGGTGACGTTGGACACGTGGGCGAAGGCGACGACCCGGGTCCGGTCGGTGATGACCGCGGCGGCGTCGGCTGCCGTCCACGTGCCGTCGTCGGCGACGGGCACCCAGCGCAGGGTCGCACCGGTGAGCGCGGCGAGCTCCTGCCACGGCACGAGGTTCGCGTGGTGCTCTGCCTCGGTGACGACGACCTCGTCACCCGGGCCGATGCGGAAGCGCTCGGCGTCCGTCCCGCCGCGGCCACGGCTGGCGTTCGCGATGCCGTAGGCGACGAGGTTGAGTGCGTCGGTCGCGTTGCTCGTCCAGACGATCTCGGACGGCGTGGCGGCCCCGACGAACCGGGCGACGGTGGCGCGGGCGTCCTCGTAGGCGTCCGTGCTGCGAGCAGCCAGGGTGTGGGCACCGCGGTGGACGGCCGCGTTGTCCTGCTCCAGGAACCGGCGTTCGGCATCGAGCACCTGGACCGGGCGTTCCGCGGTCGCCCCCGAGTCGAGGTAGACGAGCGGCTGGCCGTCGACGTCCTGCTGCAGGATCGGGAAGTCCGCCCGGATGCGCCGGGTCTCGTCCTCGGTGAGCGGCTGGTTCGGCCCGACGATCGTCACGGTGTCCCTCCTGGTGCTGCCGGTGGCGACAACCCGTCAATCGTGGTCGTTGTTCCCGGCGGAGTCCAATCGGTCCGGTGCGCGCGGGACGACCCGGCCCGGCCGTCCCGCACCGGTGGTCTACTCGTTGCCGAGGCGTTCGTCGGCAGCGTTGCGTGCTCCGTCGATCTTGTCGTCGAACTTGCCGCCGGTGGCCTTCTTCACCGCGTCGGCCACGCCGTCGAGCACCTTGTCGCTGATCCCTTCGGCCTGCTCGCTCTTCAGGGCGTCCTGGACCTTGCCGTCCCGCAGGAACTCCTGCGCCTTCTTGGTGATGTCGTCGAAACCGGCCACGGTGGGCTCCTCTCCTGCGGCGGGACGCGCTGTCCCGGACCTGTCGCCGATGCTAGGCCGGTCCCGGCGATCGGGTTCGACCGTGCCGACCTCAGGCCATCTGGGCGCTGCGACGGCGGGCGAGCAGGTACCCGACCGCGACGGCGCCCGAGATCGCCAGGAGCGAGGGGACGAGGACGTCCGTCCCCTGCTGCGTGAACTCCACCACCAGCACGAGGGCGGTGAACGGTGCCCGCATGGTCGTCGCCAGGAACGCTGCCGCGCCGACGAAGGCGAAGGCGGCGAGGCTCGGTCCGTCCGCGGGCCACAGCAGCAGCCACGCACCGCCGAGCCCACCGCCGACGGCCGAACCGATCGCGATCGACGGCGTGAGCGTGCCACCGACCGCCCCGGCGCCGATCGTCGCCGAGGTCGTGATGGTGCGCAGGACGCCGAGGAGCAGCAGGAAGAGCACGGGGGCGAGGCCGACGCTGGCGGGGTCGTCGAGCGACGCGTTCATCGCGACGAGCCCGAGGGCGCGACCGTTGCCCAGGACCTCGGGGAACGGCACGGCGATCAGGCCCACCATCGCGAACACGACGGGGAGCACCACGAGCAGGTGCCAGCCCTTCGGCGCCGTCGCCTGCAGGCGGTTGGTGAGCTTCACGAACCCGACCGCTGCGAAACCCAGGACGGGTCCGACGACGATCGACCACACGACGAGGGACGGCGAGAGGTGCATCGCCGGGACGTGGTAGAGCACCTCGTCCGGGATCACGAGCCGGGCCACGAAGGCGGCGACCGCACTCGTGACGAAGGCGGGCAGGGCGGTCGCGAAGGTCAGCTCGCCGAGGAGCACCTCCACGGCGAACAGCGCCCCGCCGAGCGGCACGTCGTACACCGCGGCGAGGCCCGCGGCAGCACCGCAGGCGACGAGGATCCTGGTCTCGCGGGGCGTCAGGCCCGCTCGACGGGTGACGAGCTGGGACAGCCAGGCCCCGATCTCCCGCGGCGCCACCTCTTTCCCGATGGAGGCGCCGAGGCCGACCGCGAGGATCTGCACGCCCGCGTTCCCCAGCGTCGCGAGGGACGGCATCCGCTTCCCGCCGACCGCAGCCGTCACCGAGACGACGGGCCGACCCCAGCGACGGATCGCCCACCAGGCGACCCCGGTCAGGACGCCGGCCGCGGCGAGCGCCAGGAACCGGTTCCAGCCGCTCGGGGCGTCGGCGGCCTCGAGGTGGCCGCCGAACGGGGAGCCGAAGGCCACGAACTGGATGAGCTGCAGGGCGAGCCAGACCGAGATGCCGGCGATGCCCCCGGCCATGCCGACGAGTGCCGTGACGACCGCGAGCTTGAGTGCCCAGGCAGGGGTGGCGTGACCGGTGCTCGGCATGCCGGCAAGCCTAGCGAGCGGCTCCGCGGCGTCAGACCGCCGTGACGTGGAACGGCACGACGCAGTCCGCCGGCGTCGCCGGGGGCTGCAGCCCGACCGTCTGCAGGACCTGGCCGGGGAACACCCGCTCCCCCGACCACCAGGCCGGGGCGACGAGCTCGTCCGGCGCGCCGACCAGGACCGGGTCGACCCGGTAGCGGACGTCGGGGTCGAGGTCCCGGAACCGGACCCGTCCCGGGTTGGACACCACGGAACGGCCGACCGATGCGAGGAAGAAGAAGGCCTCCCGGCGGTCCGGCGCCACCGTGCCGTACACGAGCCGCGACTCGTCGGCCTCGTCCACGCGCACGACGTCCCCGCCGTGCAACAGCGCGCGGTGCCGGCGATGGAGCGCGATCCACTCGCCGAGCTCGGCGAGCTCGTCACCGGTCGCCGCGGCGAGGTCCCACTCGACGCCGAAGTGCCCCGTGAACGCGGTGCCCGCCCGGAACGCCAGGTCGTGGTGCCGTCCGGTCGTGTGGTTCGTCCCGCTGGCGACGTGGGCGCCGAGGAGCTCCGGCGGCAGGAGCTGTGTGGTCCACCGGTGCATGCGCTGCCGTTCGAGCGGGTCGATGCAGTCGGAGACCCACACGCGGTCGGTGTGTTCGAGGACCCCGAGGTCGACCCGGGCGCCACCCGACGAGCACGACTCGATCTCCAGGCCCGGGAACCGCCCCTTCAGCGCTGCCATGAGCCGGTAGGCGGCCAGGGTCTGCTCGTGGACGCCCGCGCCGCCGCCCGCGTGCCCGGCCTCGACGAGGTCGCGGTTGTGGTCCCACTTGACGTACTCGACGCCGTACTCGCCGATGATCGCCGTCATCCGTTCGAGCAGGTACGCGAACGCCTCCGGCACCGACAGGTCGAGCACCTGCTGGTGCCGCGAGGGCACGGGCAGACGACCGTCCGCCTGCAGGATCCACTCCGGGTGCGCCCGGGCGAGGTCGCTGTCCTCGTTCACCATCTCGGGTTCGAACCACAGCCCGAACTGCATGCCGAGCGCCCGGACACGGTCCACGAGCGGTCCGAGCCCGTCCGGCCAGACCTGCTCGTCGACGTACCAGTCGCCGAGACCGGCGCGGTCGTGACGACGTCCGCGGAACCACCCGTCGTCGAGGACGTACCGTTCGACGCCGAGAGCCGCGGCCCGCTCGGCGAGGTCCGTCAGACGGGCGAGGTCGTGGTCGAAGTAGACGGCCTCCCAGACGTTGATCGTCACCGGGCGCGGGCTCGTCGGGTGCTGCAGGCGGCTGCGGAGCCAGCGGTGGAACCGTCGCGCCTGGTCGTCGAGCCCCGACCCGTACGCGAAGTACAGCCAGGGTCCCTCGTACGTCTCGCCCGTGCCCAGGCGGACCTCGCCGGGCAGCAGCAGTTCGCCGCCGCCGACCACCTGGCGCCCGGTCGACAGGCGTTCGGCGACGTGCCGGTGGTTGCCACTCCACGCCGTGTGCACGCCCCAGACCTCGCCCGCAGCGAACCCGGCTCCCCGCTCCGCCAGTGCGAGCACGGTGGCGGCGTCCGCGCCGGTCCGGCCCTTGCGGGAGTCCCGCTCGTGCGCCCCGATGCCCACGGGGCGACGCTGCGGAGTCCGTTCACCGCCCCAGCGGCCCGCGAGGTCGATGACCTCGGTCGCCCGCTCGGGCACGGGCATCGCGAGCGTCAGGTCGTCGAGCGTGTACGTGCCGGCGGCGGTGTTCGTGACCGCCGCGCGTGCCCGGACCAGGCCGGAGGGCAGCAGCTCGACGACGACACGGACCGCGAGTCCGGCCACGTCGTCGGACGCCCGGACGGTGACGGTACGGTCGGTCACGTCGAGCTCGGACACCGTGAACGCCGGCGACCAGTCGTGCCCGTCCCGGTGCCCGGACAGCCCCGGACGGCCGCTCCAGCCGCGGTGCGGCTCGGGCAGGACGGCGAGCCGCACCGGCACGTCGACCTCGTTCGGCTGCACGACGGCGACGTCCGCTGCGGCGAGCGCGTCGAGTTCGTCGTCGGACAGCGGGCCGAGTGCGGCGCCCCAGTGCACGACGGCGGGCAGCGCCCGCCCGGAGCAGTCGAGGACGAGGGAGACGCCCCCGGAGGTCAGGTGCACGACGTCGGACATGCCCCGAGCCTGGACGGCCGACTGTGCGGAACGCAAGCGGGGTGTGCGTTCGCACACGACGGACGGGAGGCGCGTGGCGGTGCCGCAGCGCGCCTCCCGTCCGTCAGAACCAGCGTTTGACCTTGAACACCACCCAGAGGACGGCGGCGAAGAGGACCATCGCGAGGAGCGCGAGCGGGTACCCCCACGTCCACCCGAGCTCGGGCATGTGCGTGAAGTTCATCCCGTAGATCGCCGCGACGAGCGTGGGGGCGAACAGGATCGCCGCCCAGCCGGAGATGCGCTTGGTGTCGTCGTTCTGCTTCTGCGCTGCCAGGGTCGAGTCCACCGTCAGCGCGTTCTGCAGGAGCTGTCGGAAGGTGTCGAGGCGCTCGACCGTCCGGATGGCGTGGTCGAGCACGTCGCGGAACCGGCGCTGCATCTCGACCGGCAGGTGGTACTTCTCGGCGCCCCGGTGCAGGTTCTCGATCATGGTGATGAGCGGGCGCGCGGCGCGCTGGAAGTCGACGACCTCGCCGAAGAGCTCGTAGATGCGGCGGGAGACCCCGGCCTCGCCCGCGAAGAGCTGGTCCTCGATCTGGTTGATGTCCTCCTCGAGCCCGTCGATCACCGGGACGTAGCCGTCGACGATCGAGTCCATGAGTGCCCAGAGCTGCGCCTGCGGGCCGACCGTGACGAGACCGGGTTTGCCGCTCATGCGCTGCAGTGCCCGGGGCACGGCCTGTGGTCCCCGCGGATCGGAGGGGACGACCGCGAGGAAGAAGTCCGTGCCGACGAACGCGTGCACCTCGCCGAACTCCACCTCCTCGGTGCGGTCGTGGTAGACCGCCGGCTTGAGGACGACGAACAGGGTGGAGCCGTACCGCTCGAGCTTCGGGCGCTGGTGACCCTCGGCGGAGTCCTCCACCGCGAGCTCGTGCAGCCCGAGGGCGACGGCGACGTCACCGAGTTCCTCGGCGTCGGGACGGTGCAGCACGATGCAGGCGCTGGCGCCCTGGTCCTCGACCATGCGGAAGGTGTCGTCGAGCGACGGACTCGCGACGGGGGCGATCTGGTCGACGTAGACGGTGTTCAGCTCGACGCTCACCCGCCCACCGTACGCAGTCCGCCGCTCGCGTGACGCCCGCTTCGCGGGCCCGTCCCCCTCGCTGGACGCGGGCGGCGCGGGCCCGTCCCCCGCTCGCTGGGCGCGGGCTGCGCGACGGTCAGGTCGGTGCGCCTACCGTGCAGTCATCAGCATGCTGACGAAGGGAGCACGTCATGAAGACCGTCTGGAGGATCGTGGTCGCGGTGAGTGCGGTCGTCGCGGTGGTCGGGGCCTTCGTGGGCTCCGGCGCGGCGGGCGGCACACCGATCCAGGACGCGGCCGACGGCGCGCTGTCGGCCTCCGCCACGGCGATCGCGCCGGACGGCCCGGCGTTCTCGATCTGGAGCGTCGTCTACGTGGGGCTGCTCGCCTACGCCGTGCGGCAGCTGTTCCGCACCCGTGACGACGACCGACACCGGGCGCTCGCGCTGCCGGCGACGCTCTCGCTGCTGCTCAACGCGGCGTGGATCCTGTCGGTGCAGTTCGGGTTCCTCTGGGCCAGCGAGCCGATCATCGTCGCCCTGCTCGGCGTGCTCGTGTGGGCGTTCGTGCTCCTCCGGCGTTCGCGACCGTCGGGCTGGGTCGAGGCCGTCATCACCGACGGCACGTTCGGTCTCTACCTGGGGTGGGTCTGCGTCGCGACGGCGGCGAACACGGCAGCGGTGCTCACGGCCGCGGGCTTCCGGGGCTTCGGGCTCGGGCAGGACGTCTGGGGTGTGGTCGTCGCGGCGGTGGCCGGCCTGGTCGGGGTCCTGCTCGCGGTGTGGGGCCGGGGGCGTCTGGCCCCGACGGCGTCGCTCGGGTGGGGGCTGGCGTGGGTCGCGGTCGCGCGGCTCGACGGGCCGCTGGTGTCCGTGCCGACAGCGGTGGCCGCGGTGGTGGCAGTCGTCGTGGTGGTGCTCGTGACGGTCGTGGTGCGGGCACGGGCGGGGTGGATCGGCGCGCGCCGGTCGCCCGTCGTGACCGCCTGACGGTCGGGAGGCGCCGGTCGGACGCGCGCCGCGCCTCCCGGGTGCGGCGCGCTGGCGGGTGCCGCGCGCCCCTCGCGTCGACGTTTCGCGCTGACCGACACCTCACGCGCCTCCGAGCCCGTGAGGTGTCGGTCAGCGCGAAAACTCGCGCACGAACCCGACCGGGCCGACCCGGCGCCCCGGCCCGCGTCAGCGGACCGCGGGCTCCAGCCCGTGCGCGGCGGCGACCGCCTCGTTGACCACCCGACCGGCGTGCACGTTCAGCCCCTTCGCGAGCGCCGGGTCGTCCGCGAGCGCCTGCTCCCACCCACGGTCGGCGATGGCGACGGCGTACGGCAGCGTCGCGTTCGTCAGCGAGATCGTCGAGGTGCGCGGCACGGCGCCCGGCATGTTCGCGACGCAGTAGTACACGGCGTCGTGCACGCGGAACGTCGGGTCGTCGTGCGTCGTCGGACGGGAACCCTCGAAGCACCCGCCCTGGTCGATGGCGATGTCGACCAGGACCGACCCGGGACGCATGTCCGCCACCATCGCGTCCGTCACGAGCTTCGGTGCGGACGCTCCGGGGATGAGCACCGATCCGATGACCAGGTCCGCGTCCCGCAGGGCCGCCGCGATCGCGTGTGCCGAGGACCGCAGGGTGGTGACGCGGCCGTCGAAGCGCGCGTCCAGGGCACGCAGCCGCGGCAGGCTGATGTCGAACACGGTCACCTCGGCACCGAGGCCGAGCGCCATCGTCGCCGCGTGCTCCCCCGCGACGCCGCCACCGATGACGACGACGCGGCCCTTCGGGGTGCCGGGCACACCCCCGAGGAGCAGCCCCCGGCCACCGTTCGTGCGCATGAGGTGGAAGGCGCCGACCTGGGCGGAGAGTCGTCCGGCGATCTCCGACATCGGCGACAGCAGCGGCAGCGATCGGTCGGGCAGCTGCACGGTCTCGTACGCGATCGCGGTCGCCCCGGACGACAGGAGCGCGTCGGTCAGCGGACGGTCCGCGGCGAGGTGCAGGTAGGTGAACAGCACCTGCCCGGGTCGGATCGCGTCGTACTCTGCGGCGACGGGCTCCTTCACCTTGAGCACCAGCTCCGCACGGGACCACACGTCCCCTGCCTCGGGGACGATCGTCGCGCCGGCATCCGCGTACTCATCGTCGGGGAACGACGACCCGAGGCCGGCTCCGGCCTGCACGAGGACCTCGTGGCCGTGCAGCGTCAGCTCGGCGACACCCGCAGGCGTCGCGGCGACGCGGTACTCGTTGTTCTTGACTTCGGTGGGGACGCCGATCAGCATCGCGGACTCCTTCGTGAGGGTGCTCGGTCACGCCCACGATGGGACAGTGTTCGCACGGACGGGTCGAGTTCCGAACATCTGCGCAGTGCTCGCCGGATCCGTGCGATGCAGTTCGGCTCAGAAGACCTTGCCCGGGTTGAGGATGCCCGCCGGATCGAAGACCCGTCGGATCCCCCGCTGCAGTTCGAGCACGTCCTCGCCGAGCTCGTCGCCGAGGTGGTGGCGCTTGAGCACGCCGACCCCGTGCTCCCCGGTCAGCGTCCCGCCGAGTGCGATCGCCGCACGGAACAGCGCGTCGGCGGCGTCCCACACCCGCTGGGGCACCTCGTCGCCCTCGAACACGAAGTTCGGGTGCAGGTTGCCGTCCCCGGCGTGCGCGACCGTCGGGATCGCCAGACCGAACCGCCGACCGATCTCCTCGACCCGCACGAACATCTCGGCGAGCCGACTCCGCGGCACGGCGACGTCCTCGATGAGCACGCGCCCGCGGGCGACCATCGCCGGGTGGAACGACCGACGGATCGTCAGCAGGCGCTCACGTTCCGCTGCGGACCCCGCCAGGCGCACGGTGCCTCCGGCGGCCTGGAGGCGCGGTTCGGCAGCCGACGCCGCCGCGGTCGCGTCCGCGCCGTCGTACTCGACGAGGAGGAACACGCCACCCGCCGCACCGCTCCCCACCGTCTCCGCGATCACCTCCGGACCGAGGTACTCCGCGATGGCGGACAACGCGGCGGCGTCGAGCAGTTCCACGGTCGACGGTCTCGCGCTCCCGGCCGCCCCGCCGACGACCTCGGCAGCGGCCGCCGCAGCGCGCGCGACGTCCGGGAAGACCGCGCCGAGTGTGGCGGGCTCGCCGGCGGGCACCGGGACCAGCCGGACGGTCGCGCCGACGATCACCCCGAGCGTGCCCTCGGACCCGACGAGGAGTGCCGTCAGGTCGAGCCCCGTGACACCCTTCACCGTCCGCCGTCCGGTCGAGACGAGGCGTCCGTCGGCGAGCACGACGTCGAGTCCGAGCACCGCCTCGCGGGTGACTCCGTACTTCACGCAGCGCAGTCCCCCGGCGTTCGTGGCGATGTTCCCGCCGACGCTGGAGATCGCAGCGCTGGCGGGGTCGGGCGCGAACCGGAGCCCGTGCTCGGCGACGACGGCGTCGAGCGTGCCGTTGAGCACTCCGGGCTCGACGACCGCCAGCTCGTCCTCGACCGACACCTCGAGGATGCGGTCCATCCGGGCGACGCTGAGCACGACCGAGCCCTCGGTGCCGTTCGCGCCGCCGGCGAGCCCGGTGCCGGCACCGCGGGGGACGACCGGCACGCCGAGTGACGAACAGGTGCGGAGCACGGCCTGCACGTGTTCCGTGGTGCGAGCCTCGACCACGGCGATCGGCGAGCCGGGGGCGATCCAGCCGGACTGGTCCGTCCGGGCCGCGTCGAGGGCGGCGGGGTCGGTGCGGACGAGCGCGCCGTCCGGGTCGTCGAGGGCGGCGCGGAGCGTTGAGACGACGGTGTCCATGCCGTCACGCTACGGCAGGCGGCGGACCGTCGGAGACGCAGGACGTCGGGCCGACCCGGAGCCCGTAGGCACGGGCGCCGTCGGAGTCGGGGTCAGAGTCGGGGTCGCGGCCGTCAGGCCCGGGTGCGCAGGGAGTCGCTCGGCAGCTCGCCGAAGCGGGAGCGGTACGTGGCCGAGAACCGTCCGAGGTGCCCGAAGCCCCACGCCCGGGCGATCTCGGCGACGGACGTCGCGTCGCGCTCACCGCGCAGCAGGTCGGCACGAGCGCCGTCGAGCCGGACGCTGCGGAGCAGGTCGCCCGGCGTCTGGTCGAGGTGACGGCGGAGCGACTGCTGCAGCCCGCGGGCGCTGAGTCCGGCGGCCGCCGCGATCTCCGGGGTGCCGATCGGTTCCCGCGCGTGCTCGTGGACGAACTCGAGGGCCCGGCGGAGACGGGCGTGTTCCGGTCCGTTGCCGCTGACGCTCGCCCGCCACCGGCTCCGGTGCGGGAACGCGGCGATCGCGGCCCGGGCGAAGGCCTCGGCGATGTCCCGCTGGGCGGCCGCGCTGATCCCGTTGTCGACGTCGAGCCAGGTGCTGGAGTGTGCCCGGACGACCGACTGCCAGGTCTGCATCCCCGCGGCGGTCGGGCGACGCATGGACTCGAAGGCGAAGTCGTCGTCGCCGGCCACGGCACGGACGAAGTCGCGGTCGAGCTGCACGAGGTTCAGCCCGATGTCACGGTGGTGGAGCTCGTACGCCTCGGCGAAGGGCAGGACGACCGGCACACCGGCCTCGAGCGCGTGGGTCTCGCCGCCGGACTCGATCGTGCTCGTGCCGCTCCGCAGCCACGCCACGATGAACTCGTCGTCGACCAGGCTCTGGGTGCGCAGGTCGACGAGGAACCGCGACGACCGCAGGGACATGCGATCGTCGCCCACGCCGGCGAAGTCCCACATCGTCCGGGGTCGGGTCCTGCGGACGGCCGGGGCCTTGAAGTCGTAGTCCGCCGTGAAGAACGCGAGGGCTTCGTCGACGTCGCTGCCGACGAGTCGGCGGGAGTACCGCTCGCCGATGGCCGGCGACGCCGGGGACGGCGTGCGGGTGTCGCTGGAAAGCACCATGCACCAGAACGTACGCGGCGCCACTGACAGAAGTGTGTCGAGATCTGACCTACGGCTGCAGGATCGCCTGCCCCACGCTCTCGTCGATGATGAGGTCCGTGACCAGCCCCGCCGCCAGCGCCCCCCGCAGCGACGCGGCCTTCGACCGCCCGGCGACGACGCAGACGCGCCGTGGCGCTCGCTTGATCGTGTCGAGGTCCGGACCACCGGCGCGGGCGTTCACCCCGATGTCCTTCCAGGAGCCGTCAGCGCGGTAGAAGACCGTCGACACGTCCCCCACGACCTTCGCGCGGGTCAGCTCGTCGCGGTCGGCGGGGTCCAGGTAGCCGCCCGAGTACACGTGCGACGGCACGGGGGCCTGCGGTGCGCCCACGCCGAACACGACGAGGTCCATGCGCTCGTGCAGGTCGAGCACGCGGCGGATCGAGCGCTCGCGGAACAGCATCTCCTTCGTCGCGGGGTCGTCGAAGAACGCCGGCACGGGGAACTGCTGCACGAACGCGCCGTACGCCTCGCCGAACCGCCGGAGGATCTCGGACGCGTACACGATGCCGGTGGTGCGGGTGTTCGCGGCGCCGTTGATCTGCACCACGGTCGAACCGTGGGTCGTCTTCGGTACGAGGTACCGGCTGACCGCGCTCACGGTCGAACCCCACGAGATGCCGATCACCATGTTCGACTCGACGTACTGGGTGAGGATCCGCGCTGCGGACAGGGCGACCCGCTCCAGTCGGTCGACGTCGCTGGTGTGGTCGGGCACCGGTACCACGTGCGCGTGCACCCCGAAGCGCGAGCGGATGCTCCGGCTCAGGGCGGCGGCCTGGTCCAGGGGCGACCGGATCTGGATGTCGACCAGCCCGGTGTCCCGCGCGTACTTGAGCAACCGGGACACCGACGACCGCGACGTCCCCAGCTCGTCCGCGATCGCGTCCATCGTGAGGTCCTGCAGGTAGTACAGGTGCGCCGCGCGCAGCGCCTGCTGCGTCCGCATGGGTTGCCCGGTGTCGCTCATGGTCACGTCCTCTCGGAACGCAACCATGCACGGACGTGCACCCGTCCTGCAACCCCTGTCGCGCCTCCCGGCCCGCTTGCCGGGCGCTCGGACAGGTGTGCTGCACGTTCGTGCACCCGAGTTGCCCGCTCTCTCACCAGCGGAGCACCATCGGTGGCGAACCAACCCGATCGACCAAGGAAGCGACGCACATGTCGAAGAAGACGCAGCCCCGGAACACGGTCAGCGCGCTCACCGAGCGCCCGAACGCGCAGGTCCTCATCGTCGGCGGTGGCATCAACGGCATCGCCACGTTCCGCGACCTCGCCCTGCAGGGCGTCGACGTCGCCCTCGTCGAGCGCGGCGACTACGCCGGCGGCGCGTCCGCGGCGTCGAGCCACATGATCCACGGCGGGATCCGGTACCTCGAGAACGGCGAGTTCCGTCTGGTGCGCGAGAGCGTGCAGGAGCGCAACGGCCTGATCCGGATCGCCCCGCACTACGTCAAGCCGCTGCAGACGACGATGCCGATCTTCTCGACGTTCTCCGGCATCATGAACGCCCCGCTGCGCATGCTCACGCACAAGCAGCGCTCGACGAAGGAGCGCGGCGCGGCGCTCATCAAGATCGGCATGACGATCTACGACTCGTTCTCGCGCGACGGCGGCTCGGTGCCGAAGCACCGCTTCCTGACGAAGAAGGCCGCGCTCGAGGACATGCCGGCGCTCAACAAGGACCTCAAGTACACGGGCACCTACTACGACGCGTCGGTGCACGAGCCGGAGCGCCTGGCCCTCGACGTGCTCAAGGACGGCCTCGCCGCCGCGCAGGGCACCGGGAGCACCGCGACCGCCCGCGCGACGAACTACGTCGAGGCCGCCGGCACCCGCGACGGCGGCGTCCTGCTGCGCGACCGTGAGACCGGCGACGAGTTCGTCTTCACCGCCGACGTCGTGATCAACGCATCCGGCCCGTGGACCGACCTGACGAACCAGGCGTTCGGCGGCGAGACGAAGTTCATGGGCGGCACGAAGGGCTCCCACATCGTCGTGCACAACGACGAGCTGCTCGAGGCCACGAAGGGCCGCGAGCTCTTCTTCGAGAACAACGACGGCCGCATCGTGCTCATCTACCCGCTCAAGGGCCGGGTGCTCATCGGCACGACCGACATCGATGCCGACCCCTCCCAGCCGGTCACCACGACCGAGGAGGAGATCGACTACTTCTTCGGCCTCGTGAAGCACGTGTTCCCGCAGATCGAGGTGACGCGCGACCACATCGTCTACAGCTACTCCGGCATCCGTCCGCTCCCCCGCCACGAGGACACCGCGCCCGGCTTCGTCTCGCGTGACTACCGGATCGTCGACACCCCCATCGCGGGACTGCCCGACAGCACCGTGCTCTCGCTCGTCGGCGGCAAGTGGACGACGTTCCGCGCCCTCGCCGCGCACCTCTCGACCGAGGCCACGACGAAGCTCGGCGTCGCCCGCAAGGTCGACACCGCGGGCCTGCCGATCGGCGGCGGCAAGGAGTTCCCGACCACGCCCGCCCAGCGTGAACTGTGGATCACCTCCCACCGCGACGGACTCGACGCCGGGCTCGTCGACGGGCTGCTCGAGCGCTACGGCACCCGCGCGGCCGAGGTCGTCGACGTCCTCGCAGCCGGACCGGTCGAGCCGCTCGAGTCCGACCCCAAGCTCACCCGGGCCGAGGTCGCGTACTTCGCCGAGCACGAGCAGGCCGTGCACCTGGTCGACGTCGTGCTGCGCCGCACGAACCTGGCGTTCGTCGGGGGCGTGACGATCGAGCTGCTCGACGAGCTGGCCGACGTGCTGGCCGAGGCGCTCGGCTGGACCGCCGAGGAGCGCGCCGACGAGGTCCAGCGCACCCTCGACGTCCTGCGTGAGTCGCACGGGGTGATCGTGCCGCTGACGTCGGCTGCGCAGCTCGCGTAGTCCGCGCTCCGGTCGACACGGGAGGCGCGGTGCCAGCTGGCGCCGCGCCTCCTGTCCGTCGCGGGTCGTCCGCGGCGCGCGCGGCGCTAGAAGCGTTCGCCCGTCGGGTCCTGCGCCGCGTGGTCGACGAGCTCGTCGCCGCCGAAGGGCTCACCCGCCCAGTCGACCAGGCGCCACCCGTCCGCCGTCGACCCCTCGAGCTCGACGATGCCCGTGTTCTCCAGGTGTCGCTTCGTGCCGAGGTCGTTCGGTGTGTTCTGCGCCGTGACACTCGCCCAGATGCGGATCGCGGCACCGTGGCTGAACGCGGCGACGACGTCCGCCCCCGAGGCCTCGATCCGGGCGATGGCGTCGTCGTAGCGCCCGAAGAAGTCGTGACCGTCCTCGGCTCCCGGCATCCGGGTGTCGAGGTCCCCCTCGGTCCACGCGTGCGCAGCCGCGAGGTACCCCTGCACCGACACCCGGTCGGTCTTGCCCTGGTAGTCACCGGCCTCGATCTCGCGGAGCCCGGGCAGGACCTCGGGTTCCAGCCCGAGCGCAGCGGCGAGGGGTGCCGCGGTGACCTGGGTGCGGACCATCGTCGAGGCGAAGATCCGCTCGATCCCGCGGCCCGCGAGCGCCTCGGGCAGCGCGGCGGCCTGCCGGTGCCCGAGTTCGGTCAGCCCGGGTCCGGGTACGACGGCGTCGAGGACACCGCACACGTTCGCGGGGGTCTGGCCGTGACGGATGAGCAGCAGTCGCATGGCGTCAGCCTACGGAACCCCGGTGACGTCACCCCTGCCGGGTGTTCCAGCGCGGGTTCTTCTTGTTGATGACGTAGACCCGGCCGCGCCGGCGGACGACCTGCGATCCGGGGATCTTCTTGAGCGCCTTGAGGGAGTTGCGGACCTTCACGACGGACCTGCTTCCTTGTTGAGAACGGTTTGCATGTACCGTAGCGCACATGCGTCCTGCCGCCATCACCCTCGTCTCCGCACTGCACGACGTCGACGCCGACGCCCTCGCGGCCCGGTTGCTGCCCCGCGAGCGCCCCCGCGCCCGGGTCGCGCGGGTCAGCGGCAGCGCCCTCGCCGCCGCGCGGACCATCGCCGAGAGCCTCGGTCCGTGCGGCGCGGACGACGACCACGGTGTGGTCGTCTCCCTCGCGGCCGGCACCGACGTCCGTGCGGTCGGCATGATGCTCGCGAACGCCGCGCGGTCCGAGACCGGCGACGACCGGGTGCTGCGGCACGTCGTCGCCGTCCTGCGCGCCGACGAGGTCGCGCACCTGCTCTGGAGCGACGTGGACGACGCGTTCGTCGCGGCGGACCGGGTGGCGTCACTCGTCGAGTACGCAACGGTGGTCGCGCTCGACCGGCTCGAGCCGCTGACCGGTCGCCGGCGACGAGCACTCGTCGCGCTGCTGCACCGGATGGCACCGCACGCACTCGTCGTCGCCGGGCGTTCGGTGCGCGGCCCCCTCGACCTGCCCGCGTCGAACGGCGGGGCGGCACGGCTGCTGGCGGGCGGTGCCGGGTGGATGCGGGCCCTGTCGAGCGGAACGGACCTCGACGTCCCGCAGCGCGACGACCGGGACGACCTGGTGGCGATGCGCTACCGCGAACCGCTGCCGTTCCATCCCGACCGGCTCGCGGGCGTCATCGAGCACGACCTGGCCGCAGGGGTGAACGGGCGGGTCCTGCGGTCGAAGGGGTTCTTCCGGCTCGCGTCCCGGCCGGACCACGTCGGCGCGTGGTCGAGCTTCGGGGCGATGCTCGCGCTCGACCCGACGGCGAACCCGTCGTGGGACGTCGACGCGCCGATCGGGCAGGCACTCTGGTTCGTGGGCGAGCGGCTCGACGTGCCCGGCATCGAGCGGGCGCTCGACGGGGCGCTGCTGACGCCGGACGAGCTGCTCGCTGGACCGGACGTGTGGCGGGCATGGGCGGACCCGTTCCCGGTGTGGCCGGCGCTCGACGCTCCGCACGAACACCGGCACGACTGACGCGGGTGCCGGGGTGCGCCTGGCGTGGGGGCCGCGAGGGCCGCCGCAGAACGACACGTCCGACGTCGTACGACAGCGCATCTGTCGTTCCGGGGCGACGCGGTGCACGCGCCTCGCGGCGGCCCCGCGAGGGCCGCTGCGGAACGACAGCTCCGCTGACGTACGACAGCGGAGCTGTCGTTCCGAGTCGGAGCGCCGCGCCACGCCACGCGACCGACACGGGAGGCGCGGTGCAGGCCGGACCCGCACCGCGCCTCCCGTACGGACCGCGAAGGCCGCCGCCGAACGACACGTCCGACGTCGTACGACAGCGCATCCGTCGTTCCGGGTCGGACCGCCGTCGGCGCCCGCGCCGCGCGCCGCGCCGCACCGCGCGTCACCGCGTCACCGCGTCACCGCGACGGCGTCAGCTCCGCCTCGCGCGCGGCGTCCGCCGCGGCGAACGGCAGGTCGCCGAGGTCCAGGTCCGGGTTGGTGTCCTGGCTCTCGACCAGGGCCCGGGCCTCGGCCTCGGTCTCCACCGCCGGCATCGACCCCGGCAGCGGCCGCCGCGAGGACTCCTTCATGCAGAACACCCCGACCGCGCCGAGCACGCTCATCGCCATCAGGAAGTACGCCGGCGCCAGCTCGTCGCCCGTCGCCGTGAGCAGCGCCTGCACGATGAGCGGGGTCGTGCCGCCGAACACCGCGATCGCGATGTTGTAGGCGAAGCCCATGCCGCCGTACCGCGTCGCCGTCGGGAAGAGTGCGGGCAGTGACGCCGCCTGGTTCGACACCCACAGTGCGGTCATGAGCGCGAGGAGCGCCAGCCCCGTCAGCGTCGACCACTGCTCCCCGTGCCCGATGAGCAGGAAGGCCGGGACGACGAGCACGACGGTCGTGCCGGCGCCGATCCACATGACGACGCGACGGCCGAACGTGTCCGACAGCCGACCGGTGACGGGCAGCATGACCGCGAGCAGCACGAGGACCGGGATGGTCAGGAGCGTGCCGTCGATCGCGGAGTACCCGAGCGAGTCGGTCAGGTACGTCGGCATGTAGGACGTGAGCGCGTACCCGACGGTGTTCGACGCCGCGACGAGCATCACCGCGATGACGATCGGCCGCCAGTGGTCGCGGACCATCACGAACACGTTGGCGGGACGACCGCCGTCGAGCGAGGTGCGCGTCTCGATCGCCGCTTCCTGCGCAGCCTGGGTCGCCTGGAAGACCGGCGACTCCTCGATGCGCAGTCGGAACCAGATCGCGACGACACCGATCACACCGGCCGCGAGGAACGGGAACCGCCAGCCGTACGCGGTCATCGCCTCTTCGCCGAGGGTGACCTGCAGCACCGACACGACGGTGGCACCGAGCGCGAAGCCCATGTAGCTGCCGAAGTCCAGGATGCTCGCGAAGAACCCGCGGCGACGGTCGGGGGCGTACTCGGTCACGAAGGTGGTCGCACCGGCGTACTCACCACCGGTCGAGAACCCCTGCGCCAGCTTGAGCACGACGAGCACGATCGGCGCGAGGACCCCGATCGTCGCGTAGGCCGGGAGCGCTCCGATGAGGAACGTGGAGGCGGCCATCATGATGAGCGTCGTGGCGAGCACCTTCTGGCGGCCGATGCGGTCACCGAGGCGGCCGAAGACGATGCCGCCGAGCGGACGGGCCACGTAGGTCGCGGCGAAGACGCCGAGGCTGAACAGGATCTGCACGGCGGGCTCGGCAGTGGGGAGGAAGACCTTCCCCATCGTCACGGCGAGGTAGCCGTAGACGCCGACGTCGTACCACTCCATGGTGTTGCCGACGACCATGCCGCCGACCGCGCGGCGCATCATGCCCTTGTCGACGACGGTGACGTCGCGGACGGTCAGGCGTCGCCGGGGTGCTGTGTGGGTGGGATCGTTTCCCATCGAGTTCCTCTCGGGTTGGACGAACGCCGAGGAACGTTACCGACCCACCGAAATGTCATTGGCCGGGGATTCACAGGCTGCGGCGTGTCACCCGAACGGGGGTCACCGTGGATCCGCATGCCCGCGCGGGAGCAGGAGGGATGGTCACGGAGCCGTAACGACGGGCTCCGTCGCGGACGGGAGGCGCGGTGCGGGCCGACCCGCGCGCTCAGGTCAGCGCGTCGAGGAGTGCACGCGCCGTCGGCGCATCGGTGACGAGCTCGTTGACCAGCCGCCCGCGGACCGCGCCGATGATGCTCGGCACCTTGGCGGCACCGACCGCCACACCGACGGCGTGTGGGACGGCGGCGAGGACCTCGCGGGACGTGCGCACCATCCGGTCACTGCCGGGGAACTCGATGGCGGAGCCGTCCTCGGCGTAGAAGTTGAGGCAGACGTCACCGGCGGCGTGGTCGAACACCGCGTCCTCGACGGGGACCCCTCGGGCGAGCGCGTCGCGGGTCGGGGTGGGCGCGCCGATGCCGAGCACGGCCCCCTTCGCCCGGCTCCAGAGCCCGACGACGTGCTGGAACGCCGGGTCCTCGTCCAGGGTGGCGCGCATCGCCGGCGAGGGGATCGCCTGGGCGAAGAGGAACGCCGGGATCGCGCCGGAACGCTCGGCGGCCGTCCGGGTGATCTCGTTCGTCTGGAACCACGGCATCGGGTCCGCCTGACCGCCGACGGTCGGGACGAGCTGCACCCCGGGCAGTCGCGGCATGCCGGCGTGGGCGACGTCGTACACGGTCCGACCGGACGACATGAGCACGGCGTCGCCGGGCACGAGCCCCATGCCCTCGAATGCCGAGGCGAGCGGGGCCGCCAGGTCCGCCCCGAGCGTGGCGGTGTGCGTGACGGCGGCGAGGTGCACCGCGTGCAGGCCGAGCACGACCTGCAGGCGCTCGGCGAGCGCGACGGTCTCGTCCTGGAACGGGTCGACGACCTCGATGCGGACGAGACCGGCCTTGCGGGCCTCGGCGACGAGCCGGCTCACGGTGGGGCGGGAGACGCCGAGGCGCGAGGCGATCTCGACCTGCGTCGCGTCCTCGAGGTAGTACATCCGCGCGGCCTGGTAGACGGTGTCGAGCGGGAAGCGGGTCCGGGCGCCCTCCGCGCCGACGGTGCTCTCGGAGGACATGCTGCGGGACCTTTCGGATCGGGCGGTCACGCCGATCGTAGTCCCGGCGCCCGTCACCGGATCGTGAACCCGCCGTCCACGCGGAGGTCGGCGCCGTTGACCATGCCCGCCGACTCCCCCGCCAGGAACAGCACCGCCGCCGCGATCTCGTCCGGGGTGGCGAACCGACCGGTGGGGATCTCGTCCTGGTGCCGGACGCCGTCCTCGTTCGCCCACGCGGTCCGGCCGAGGTCGGTGAGCACGACCGTCGGCGAGACGGTGTTGACCGTGACGCCGCGACCACCCCACTCGAGCGCGAGCACGCGCGTCAGCCCGGTGACCCCGGCCTTCGACGCGCAGTAGGCGGCGTGCCGCTCCAGGCCGACGTGGGCGGCCTGCGAGGCGATGGTGACGATGCGGCCGTACCCGGCGGTCAGCATGTGCCGCCCGACGGCCTGCGCGACCCGGAAGGTCCCGGTGAGGTTCACGTCGATGGTCCGTGCCCAGTCGCGGGACGACAGGTCCTCGGCCGCGTCGAGCGCGACGATCCCCGCGCAGTGCACCAGCACGTCGACCCGGCCGCAGCGGTCGACGACGGTGTCCACGGCGTGCGCGACCGAGGTCTCGTCGGCGACGTCGCACCAGAGTCCGAGGTGGGTCGTCGCACCGCCGGGCAGCGAGGAGGCTGCATGCTCGGCGGCCTCGGAGCGGACGTCGAGGACGACGACCGAGGCGCCGCGGTCCGCCAGCGCCCGGGCGATCGCGTTGCCGATGCCCGAGGCGCCCCCGGTGACGACGGCGGTGCGCCCGGTGAAGTCGTTGGTGAGGTCGACGGACGCGGGTCCGGGACGGAGTGCGGCGGCGAAGTCGGTGGTCATGGTCGCTCCTTGCGTGTGGCCGTTCATCCCGAACCTAGCAGAAATTGTGTTCTGGACAATCGTTCTGCAAGGTGTACAGTCGTCGCCGAACCACCCGTCCAATGGAGGAACTGCTCATGTCGACGACGACCGAGACCCCGGCCACCACCGCCGGGACCACGCCCATCCCCGCCACGATGCGTGCCGTCGTGGTCCACGGCCCCGAGGACTACCGGCTCGAGGAACGCCCCGTCCCGACCCCCGGCCCGGGTGAGCTCCTGCTCCGTACCGACGCCGTCGGGATCTGCGCGAGCGACCTGAAGTGCTACCACGGCGCGGCGAAGTTCTGGGGGGACGAGAACCGACCGGCCTGGGCCGACCGCGACCGCATCCCCGGACACGAGTTCGTCGGCACGATCGTCGCCGGGGACGACGCCGCACTCGTGAAGCGCGGGGTCGCACTCGGCGACCGGATCGCCTGCGAGCAGATCGTCCCGTGCTGGGAGTGCCGGTACTGCCTCGAGGGCGCCTACTGGATGTGCAACGTGCACGACATGTTCGGGTTCAAGGGCTACGACGGCGCGATGGCCGAGTACGTGCTCGTGCCCGCCAAGGCCCTGACCCACCCGGTCTCCCGGTCGCTCCCGGGCCATGTCGCCGCCTTCGCAGAGCCGCTCTCCTGCGCGTTCCACGCCGTCGAGCGGGGCGACATCCGCTTCGGCGACACCGTGGTGATCGCCGGCGCCGGCCCGATCGGCCTCTCCGCCATCGCGGGCGCCCGCCAGAAGAACCCGCTCCGCATCGTCGCGCTCGACGTGGTCGACGAGAAGCTCGAGCTCGCGCGCCGGGTGGGCGCGGACATCACGATCAACATCGCGCAGGAGGACGCCGTCGCCCGCGTGAAGGAGCTCACCGACGGCTACGGCGCCGACGTCTACATCGAGGCGACCGGTCACCCGTCGGCGGTGCCGCAGGGGCTGAACCTGCTCCGCAAGCTCGGCACCTTCGTCGAGTACTCGGTGTTCAAGGACGACGTCTCCGTCGACTGGTCGATCATCTCCGACGACAAGGAGCTCGACGTCCGCGGTGCCCACCTCGGACCGCACACCTGGCCGGCCGCGATCAAGCTCCTCGAGACCGAGACCCTGCCCATGTCGGAGATCTGCACGCACCAGTTCCCGCTCGAGGACTTCCAGCAGGCCCTCGACCTGGTCGGGGACTCCGCCGGCGCCAGCGTGAAGGTGTCGATCATCCCGTCCCTCTCCGCGCCCGTCCAGGCCTGACCGACCACACCAGGAGAACGAGCATGTCAACGACGACTGCGCGCGTGACGAACGCGCCGAGCGGCTCGGCCGCACGCCCCGAGGGCCGCCTCGACCGCATGGGCATCCCGCGCCCGCTGGCCCTCGGCTTCCTCGCCGTCCTCGTCTTCATGACGGGCAACGGCGTCGAGTCCAACTTCATCACGCCGCACATGGTGGCGGTCCTCGGCAGCCCCGAGGCCACCGTCGCCACGATCGTGACGTTCTACAGCCTCGCCGCGCTCATCGGCTCCTACGTCTCCGGAGCGTTGTCCGACCTCGTCGGCCCGCGCCGGGTGATGATCCTCGGGTTCGCCGTCTGGGTGGTGTTCGAGGTCCTCTTCCTCGTCGCCCTGAACATGGGCAGCGTCCCGTTCGCGGCCGTGACGTACGCGGTCCGCGGCTTCGGCTACCCGCTGTTCGCGTTCGCGTTCCTGGTCTGGGTGAACATCACCACGCCCGTGGAGCGCAACGGGGCGGCCGTCGGTTGGTTCTACGTGGCGTTCACGGGTGGCCTGCCGACGCTCGGCTCGCTCTTCGCGATCGGCGCCATCCCCGTGTTCGGCGGCGGCACGGCGGGCGAGACCGGCGCGATGATCGCCTCGATCGCGCTCGTCGTCGCCGGCTTCCTCATCATGCTCCTCGGCGTCCGCCTGCCCAACGGGTTCTCCCGCATCGCTCCGGCCGGCGAGAGCGCCTGGCGCGTCATGACGAGCGGCGTGCGCCTGACCGTCACGCGGCCGAAGATCCTGATGGGCTTCCTGGTCCGCCTGATCAACACCGCGCCCGAGTTCGGCATGTTCGTCGTCCTGCCCGCCGTCATCGCGAACGAGCGCGGCTGGGGACAGAGCCGCTGGCTGCTCATGACCGTGTGCGTCTACGCGACGAACATCCTGGTCAACGCACTCTTCGGCTGGGTCGGCGACCGCATCGGCTGGCAGCGCACCGTCAAGTGGTTCGGCATCGTCGGCTCGGCGACCGGGCTCGTGGCCTGGTGGTACGTGCCGCAGCTCGTGCCCGCGGGGTCGGACTGGGGCTACGTGCTCTCCGTGGTCGCCGGCTGTGTGTTCGGCTGCCTGCTCGCCGGGTTCGTGCCGATGGGCGCGATCATGCCGGCGCTCGCCCCGGAGCACAAGGGCGCCGCGATGGCCATGTACACGACGGCCGCGGGCGGTGCCGCGTTCCTCGGCACCGGCGTCGTCGCAGCCGTGCTCGCGCTCGGCGGCGGCGGCCAGGCCGTGACGTGGACGTTCGTCGGGCTCTACGCCTGCGCGTTCGTCATGATCCACTTCCTCGACGTCCCGCAGGGGCGGCGAGGACACTGAACCCCGGGCGACGGCGGCCGTCCCGTCGTCGCCCGGTGCTCCACCCACCACACTCGCGATAGGACACGCACCATGACCACGATCCACGACGACCCCGAGGAGTTCGCCGAGAACCAGCTCGCCGGCTGGCTGGCGCTCTACGCCGACCGCGTCCGCGGGGTCCACGGCGGTGTCGTCACCCTGCCGACCGAGGGCGCCGAGCCCCAGGTCGCCGTCGTCGTCGGCGGCGGGTCGGGCCACTACCCCGCCTTCTGCGGTGTCGTCGGACCCGGGTTCGCGACCGGGGCGGTCGTCGGCAACGTCTTCACGTCGCCGTCGACCGCGCAGGTGTACTCGGTCGCCAAGGCTGCCGACCAGGGCCGCGGCGTCGTGCTGACGTTCGGCAACTACGCCGGGGACGTGATGAACTTCGGGCTCGCTGCCGAACGACTGAACGCCGAGGGCATCGACACCCGCATCGTGGTCGTGACCGACGACATCGCCTCGGCCGACGAGGAGACCGCCCGCCGTGGCATCGCCGGTGACTTCGCCGTCTTCAAGGCGATGGGTGCGGCTGCGGCAGCGGGCGCGTCACTGGACGAGGTCGAGCGGATCGGCACCGCGTCGAACGCCGCCACCCGCACGATCGGCGTCGCCTTCTCCGGCTGCACCATGCCCGGCTCGCGCGAACCGCTCTTCACCGTCCCGGACGGGCACCTCGGACTCGGCCTGGGCATCCACGGCGAGCCCGGCATCGAGGACGTGCCGGTCCTGCCGGCGTCGGGCCTGGCGGAGCTGCTCGTGTCCCGTCTGCTCGCGGCCCGTCCCGCGACGGCCGGCAACCGGGTGGCGCCGATCCTCAACGGGCTCGGGGACACGAAGTACGAGGAGCTCTTCCTGCTCTGGGGCCGGGTCCTGCCCCTGCTCGAGCAGGCCGGCCTCGAGGTCGTCGAGCCCGAGGTCGGTGAGCTCGTGACGAGCCTCGACATGGGCGGGTGCTCGCTCACCCTGCAGTGGCTCGACGACGAACTCGAGCGGCTCTGGCGGGCGGACGCGTACACCCCCGCCTACCGCAAGGTCGCCGCCCCGGTCGCGGCGCTCGTGCCGGCGGCCGAGGTGGCGCAGGCCGCGGAGGAGGCGACCGTCGTGCCGGACGCGACCACGGCCTCCCGGCAGGCCGCCGACACGGTCCGCGCCGTCGTCGCGGCGATGGACGAGCTCCTCCGCGAACAGGAGGAGGAGCTCGGCCGCATCGACGCGGTCGCCGGCGACGGCGACCACGGACGCGGCATGGTGAAGGGGGTCGGTGCGGCCCGCAGGGCCGTCGAGCAGACCGGACGGGAGGCCGGGGTCGCGTTCGTCCTCGGACGCGCCGGTGACGCGTGGGCCGAGTACGCCGGCGGGACGTCGGGCGCGCTGTGGGGTGCCGCGCTCGAGGCGTTCGGGCGGTCGCTCGGCGACGACCGCGACGCCTACGGGGCGGCCGAGGTCGTCGCCGCTGCGCAGACGTTCGCCGACACGATCCAGCACCTCGGTCGGGCGTCGCGCGGCGACAAGACGCTGCTCGACGCACTGCTGCCGTTCGTGGACGAGCTGCGCGGATCGGTGGACGCCGGGACGGACCTGGTGGGAGCGTGGAGGACGGCTGCGCAGGTGGCGGCCGAGCAGGCCGCTGCGACGGCGGAGCTCCGGCCCCGGGTCGGTCGCGCGCGTCCCCTGGCCGAGAAGAGCCTCGGAACGCCCGACGCGGGGGCGACCTCGATGGGCATGATCCTCACGCGCGTGGGCGAGGTCCTCGCCGCACGTGCAGACGACAAGGAAGGAGTGGACGCATGACGTTCCGATTGGTGGTGGGCTCGGACGATGCCGGGTTCGACTACAAGGAGGTCATCAAGGCCGACCTGGAGAACGACCCCCGGGTGGCGTCCGTGGTCGACGTGGGCGTGGACGCGGAGGGGCACACCGCGTACCCGCACGTCGCCGTCGACGCGGCTCGCATGGTCGCGAACGGTGAGGCGGACCGGGCGATCCTGATCTGCGGCACCGGCCTCGGTGTGGCGATCGCGGCGAACAAGGTCCCGGGCGTCCGTGCCGTCACCGCGCACGACTCGTTCAGTGTCGAGCGGTCGATCCTGTCGAACGACGCCCAGGTCCTCTGCATGGGGCAGCGCGTCGTCGGCGTCGAGGTCGCGCGGCGGATGGCGAAGGAGTGGCTCGGCTACACCTTCGACCCGTCCTCCGCCAGCGCCGAGAAGGTCGCCGCGATCTGCGCGTACGACGGCTCCACCCCGGAGGGTGTCGACGCGACCGCGTAGCGGCGCGCGCCCGAGCGGCGCGCGCTGCGCATCGAACCACGAACCCGACGTCGAACCGGCCCCGCGTGCTGGTTCGACGTCGGGTTCGTGGTTCCACGCAGGGCACGCACCCCGCGGCGGCGGGCGGGTCGGCGTCCTCAGCCGCGCGCCGCCAGCCGGTGCACCACGTGCTTGGTCGCCTCGTACAGCTCGCGGTAGTCCCGGTACCCCGGCTCGTACGCCGCGTGTGCCTCGGGGTCGGGCTCGAGCACGGTCGACGGCGGGTTCCACGAGCGGGCGTCGACGTCCTCGACCAGGCCGGCCGCGAGCAGCGCCGACCCGTAGCTCGCGCCGATCGTCACGCTCGGGATGGTCTGCGGCAGCCCGGTGACGTCCGTGACGATCGACGGCCAGAGCCGTCCGAGCAGCCCGCCGCCAGCCCCCACGAGCCCGCGGACCTCGACCCCGGCGTCCCGCAGCACCTCGACGTTGTGCCGCACCGCGTACGCCGTCGCCTCGAGCGTGGCGCGGTAGAGGTCGCCGCGCGTGTGCCGCACGGTCAGCCCGGCGATCACGCCGCGGGCGTCGGGGTCGGCGATGGGCGTCCGCTCCCCCGCGAAGTACGGCAGCATGAGCAGCCCGTTCGCTCCGATGCCCGCGCACCGGGCCTCCTCGAGCATGGTCGACCACTCGCCGTCGACCAGCCGTCGGAGCCACTCCGTGATGGCACCGGACGTCGCGGTCCCACCGGCCACGCTCGGCTGGCCGGGGCGCGTCCCGACGGTCGTCCACATCCCCGGCACCGCCACCGGCTGCGCCGTCGGCACGATCATGAACATCGTCGTCCCGTACTGCAGGAACATCCGGCCGGGCTCGGACTCGCCCACGCTGACGCCCTCGGCCCAGGCGTCGATGGTCCCGGCGGTCACGGGGATGCCGGCCGGGAGGCCCGTGGCAGCGGCCGCCGCGGCCGTCACCACCCCGGCCCGCTCACCGGACCACAGCAGCTCCGGCATCGCCAGCCCCGGCGCGAGCTGCTCGCACCACTCGGGGATCCAGGCGTTCTCGTGCACGTCGTAGAGCGGTGTGGTCTGGCTCGCGGAGTGGTGGTCGAGGACGTAGGCCCCGGTCAGCAGCTCGACCACGCGTGAGGACGGCATCGTGAAGCGGGCCGCACGGGCCCAGGTGTCCGGCTCGTTGCGGGCGACCCAGGCGAGCTTGGCCCCCGCCGCCTGCGTGCTCAGCGCCGAGCCGCAGCGCGCACGGACGGCGTGCTCACCACCGAGCTCCGCGGTGATCGTGTCCAGGTCGGCGGCGGTCCGGGTGTCGACGCCGTAGAGGACCGCCGGGCGCAGGGGCTCCCCCTCAGCGTCGGTCAGCAGCACGCAGGGGCCGATCCCGCTCACCCCGACCGCCTCGACCTCGGCGTCGGGCACGGTGTCGAGGAGCTCCCGGGTGAGCGCGACGAACTCGTCCCACCAGACGCGGCCGTCCATCTCGACGAGCCCTTGTTCCGGCCGGTCCACCTGGTGTCGACGTCCGACCTCGGCCAGGACCGTGCCGTCGAACCGCACCAGCAGCGCCTTCGTGCTCGACGTGCCGATGTCCAGACCGAGCACAGCCCGCATGCCGCCTCCTTCGCCGCCACGCGACCGACCTCGGTCGCCCGTCGATTCTACGAACCAGCCGGATCATCCTCCGGACGGATGGCGGGAGCCGACCTCGCGGGGCATCGTGGGAGCACGGCGACACCCAGCGTCCTGTCGGGGGTCGGACGTACCGTACTGCCGACTCCACCGCACCACGAGGAGAACTCGATGAAGAAGTCAGCATGGCTCCCAGCCGTCGTCGCCCCGGTGGTCGTCGCCGGCGCGGTCGCCGCCCCCGTCATCGCGAACGCCGCGGGCGACCCGATCGCGGGGACCGACCCCAGCGCGGCGGACGTCATCGCGAGCATCGCGGACTCCTCGGACGCGCAGTACTCCGGCAAGCTCGAACAGACGAGCGCGCTCGGTCTGCCCGAGCTCCCGACCGGCGCCGGCGGGTCATCGCTCGAGGGCGACGCCTCCGACGTCCTCGGCCTGCTCACCTCGTCGCACACGGCGCGGGTGTACGTCGACGGACCCGACAAGCAGCGGATCCAGCTGACCCGCCAGCTCGCCGAGCAGGACGTGGTCCGCAACGGGTCCGACGTGTGGACCTGGGACTCCGAGGACCGGACGGCCACCCACGTGACACTGCCCGACCGGTCCGCGTCGGGTGGGCCCGAGGGAGCCACCACACCGTCGGACGTCGCCGAGCAGGCGATCGACGCCATCACCCCCACGACCACCGTGTCGAAGCCGACGTCGGTCCGGGTCGCCGGCCACGACGCCTGGCAGATCACGCTGACGCCGAAGTCCTCGGACACGCTGGTCGGATCCGTCCGCCTCGACGTCGACCAGCAGACCGGGCTCCCGCTCCGCGCCACGGTCCTGGCGAAGGGACAGGACGCCCCTGCGGTGCAGGTGGGGTTCACGAGCCTGGACTACGGCGCCCCGGCCGCCCGGCTCTTCGACTTCACACCGCCGTCGAACGCCGAGGTGACGGAGCGGGACCTGTCCGACGCACCGGCCCACGCCGGGCGCGACCACGCCGACGACGCGCCGAGCGGGGACGAGCCGACGTTCACCGGCACCGGCTGGAGCACGATCGCCCAGCTCCCGGCCGGCACCGTCGACCAGGCCGACCTCGACAGCGACGCGTCGGGGTTGCTCGACCAGGTGACGAAGCCCGTCGACGGCGGCCGGGCCGTGCAGACCGCGCTCGTGTCCGTCTACCTGACCGACGACGGCCGCGTCCTCGCGGGTGCGGTCCCGGTCTCGGCCCTGGTCGCCGCCGCGAAGTGAGCACGACCGGAGCCGCCGTCACGGACACGACCACGCCCGCACCGTCCGAGGAGCTCGCGGTGCGCACCCGGGGCCTGCAGAAGGTGTTCCGGAAGCAGCGCGCCGTGGACGGCATCGACCTGGCGGTCCCGCGCGGTTCCGTCTTCGGGTTCCTCGGGCCGAACGGCTCCGGCAAGACGACCACGATCCGGATGCTCCTCGGGCTGTCGAGCGCGACCGGCGGCTCGATCGAACTGCTCGGCGAGCCGGTGCCCGCAGCGCTGCCACAGGTGCTGCCCCGCGTCGGCGCCCTGGTCGAGGGGCCGGCGTTCTACCCCTACCTCTCGGGCCGCGCCAACCTGCAGCGCTTCGACGCGGCGGACCCGACGTCCGATCCCTCGACGCGGAAGGCCCGGGTCGCGACGGCCCTGGAACGCGTCGGACTGACGCACGCCGCGGACAAGAAGGCGCACGCCTACTCGCTCGGCATGAAGCAGCGGCTCGGGCTCGCCAACGCCCTGTTGGCGCCCAGGGACCTCCTCGTGCTCGACGAGCCGACGAACGGCCTCGACCCCCAGGGAACGCGCGAGGTCCGCAACCTCATCCGGTCGCTCGCCGACGACGGGACGACGGTCTTCGTGTCGAGCCACCTGCTCGCCGAGATCGAGCAGGTCTGCACGCACGCCGCCGTGATGCGCACCGGGAAGCTCGTCGCGCAGGGCTCGCTGGACGAGCTGCGCGCGGCCGGCGCCCGGACGGTGACCGTGCGGACGCCGGACGTCGGGCAGGCCGGCTCGGTCCTCGCCCGACTGGGACTCGTGCCCCGGCACGACGGCGGCGCGGACGTGCTCGTCGCGGACCTGCCGCACGAGCTGCTGCCCGAGACGATCGCCGCGGAACTCGTGCGCGCCGACGTCCGGCTGCGGGGTCTGACCGTCGGTGGTGGGACCCTCGAGGACCTGTTCGTCGCACTCACCGGGGAGGGCTTCGATGTCGCAGCCTGAGTCCCGCGTCGCCGCGACCGACCGCACCGTCCCCGGGGCCACGTCTCCGTCGGCTCGGCGCCGCCCCTTCGCCCTGCTCGGGTCGGAGCTCGCCCTCGTGTTCCGTCGCCGCCGCACGTGGGCGATGCTCGCCGCCCTCGCCCTGGTGCCCGTCCTCATCGCCGTGGCCGTCCGACTGACGAGCGACGGTGACGACGGCGGCCCCGCCTTCGTGGGCGACATCACGAGCAACGGCCTGTTCGTGTCGTTCGCAGCGCTGACGGTCTCGATCCCGCTGTTCCTGCCGCTCACTGTCGGGGTGGTCTCGGGCGACACCGTCGCGGGCGAGGCGTCGCACGGGACGATCCGGTACCTGCTCGTGGCCCCGGCCGGACGCCTCCGGTTCATCCTGGTGAAGTACGCCGGCGCGGTCGCGTTCTGCCTGGCGGCGACGCTGCTCGTCGTCCTGGTCGGAGCACTGGTCGGCGCGCTCCTGTTCCCGATCGGGCCCGTGACCCTGCTCTCCGGGACGCAGGTCGACGGCTGGTCGTACGCGGGCCGGGCGCTGCTCCTGGCGCTCTACGTCACCGTGGCGATGCTCGGTCTGTCCGCGATCGGCCTGTTCGCGTCGACGCTGACGAGCGTGCCGGTCGGGGCGATGGCCGCGACCGTCGTGCTCGCCGGGGTGTCCCAGGTGCTCGACCAGCTGCCGCAGCTCGACTGGTTGCACCCGTACCTGTTCTCGCACTCGTGGCTCGGGTTCGGGGACCTGTTGCGGGACCCGATCTCGTTCGACTCCTTCGGTGCGAACGCCCTGCTCCAGCTCGGCTACGTCGTGGTGTTCGGCGCGCTGGCGTACAGCCGCTTCGCGACGAAGGACGTCCTGAGCTGACCCTGAACGCCCTGAGCTGACCCTGAACGCTCTGGGCTGACCCAGGACGACCGGGGCTGGCCCAGGACGACCGGGGCTGACCCGGGACGACCGGGGTCAGCGCGCCGGGTTCGCCGATCCGCCCGCCATCGTCTCGGTGTCGCCCGAGCGCTCCTCGGCGTACCGGTCACGCAGGTCACGGGCCTTCTCCGACCGGTACCAGTCCAGACGGGCACCGGTCTCCACGGGCTGCATGCCGATGACGACCTTGCCGCGGGAGTGCATCTCCGCCAGGTCCTCGTAGGCGTCGACGATGTACTCGAACGGGTAGAACCCGGAGATGAGCACCTGGACGCGTCGGTCCTCGACCGCCTTCGCCAGCAGCGTCAGGTCCTCGATCGCCTCCTCGTCACCCGCGGGTGCCCGGAGGAACCGGACCTCGACGTCACGACGGTCCTCGGACGAGACGAACCGCTTGTCGTCCACGCCGAGCGCCGTGGCGAGTCGACGCGCGCTCTCGTCGCCGTGGTTGTCGATGAACGCGGTGATCGGGCGGCCGTCCGCGATCGCACGGATCCGTGCTTCCTCGCCCTCGCCGTAGGCGACCGGCAACGTCCCGATCTGCCGCAGGTAGTCGTGGTTGCGCGGGCTCCCGAGCGCGATCACGGTCGCGCCGGCGTCGTGCGCGAGCTGGCACTGGATGTGGCCGACGCCCCCGGCCGCAGCGCTGACCACGACGGTGTCGTCCGGGCCGAGCCGGAGCTTCCGCACGATGGACACCGCGGTGCACCCGGCGAGGTACAGGCCGCCCGCGACCTCCCAGCCCACGTGCGTCGGCTTCACGATGACGGCACGCCGGGGCACGCGCACCCAGGTCGCGTGCGCACCTCCGTCGGGTGCGTGGCCCATGACCTCGTCGCCCACGCGCAGGTCCTTCACCGCCGCGCCGCGGGCACGGACGATCCCCGCGAAGTCGACGCCCTGGTGAGCGGGGAACCCGAGGTCGACGTGGTCGCGGAGCTTCCCCTCGCGCAGGAACCGCTCGATGTGGTTCAACCCGGCGGCGACGACCTCGACGACGACGTCGTCGGGGCCGGGCTCCGGCCGCTCCTGGGGGACGACATCGACGACGTCGAACCCGCCGTACCGGTCGTACTGCACTGCACTGCCGATGCGCATGAGGGACTCCTTCGGTCTCGCTGCACCCCGGTGTACTCGCGCCGGCCGCGAGTGGTCCGGGAGTGCGGGGTACTCGCACCACGACCGACGGCCGGGAGGCACGGTGCGGGCCCGCACCGTGCCTCCCGGCCGTCAGGGGTCGCGTCAGCGACCGGTGGAGGCGTCGATGACCCGCGCGACCGTCTCGGCGTCGAGGTGGAACGCGAGCGGGTCGGCGTCCGGCCGGGGCACGCGGAACGGCGTCGACCAGACGGTGCCGTCCTCGGCGACGTCGACCACGAGTGCCCCGGCGTCGACGTACGCGGACTCCTCGGCGTACACGCCCGTCACGTCGGTGTCGTTCGCGACGCCCGGGGCGACGAGCACGGGCACGCCCGCCAGCGTGCCGGCGGAGTGGTGGTGGTAGTGCCCGGCGAGCACGACGCGCACGTCGCTGCCCCGCAGGACCTCGGCGAGCGCGTCGGGGTTCCGGAGCCGGAGGGCCTGGTGCAGGGACGTCGGGGCGGGCATCGGCGGGTGGTGCAGCACGACGATCGACCCGTGCGGTGCGTCCTCCTGGGTGAGCGCCGTCCGGAGCCGCTCGAGCGCGGTGTCACCGACCTCGCCGTAGCCCGCGCCGGGGACACTCGTGTCGACCGTGACGACCCGACGACCGGCCACGACCGACCAGCCGGAGACGGGCACCGTCGGCGGCAGGTACTCGAGGGTGTGGGCGAGCGGCCGCCCGCCCTCGCCGAGGACGTGACCGTTCGTGAGGACCTGGCGGAAGCCCTCGCGCAGGTCGTGGTTCCCCGGGACGGCGACGAACGCGGCACCGTGACGCTCCGCCCAGGCGCCGACACGCTCGCGGACCGCGCGGTAGGACTCCGGCGAGCCGTCCTCGGACACGTCCCCGGAGACGACGACCAGACCGACCCCGGGGATGCCGTCCGCGCGCTCGAGCACGGCGTCGAGCGCCGCGGTCGTGTCGGTGGACCCCTGGTGCAGGGCGCCGTCACCGGTGAGGTGGGTGTCGGAGAGGTGCAGGACGCGGAGGGTGCCGGGTGCGGGTGGCTGCATGCCGCCCACGCTAGCGTTGACCACCGTGAGCGACGCCCCGATCGACCTGCGTTCCGACACCGTCACACGCCCGAGCGCCGCCATGCGCCGCGCGATGGCCGAGGCCGAGGTCGGTGACGACGTGTTCGGCGAGGACCCGGAGACGAACCTGCTCGAACAGGAGGTCGCGGACCTCCTCGGACACGAGGCCGGCCTGTTCACGCCGACGGGTTCCATGGCGAACCAGCTCGGGCTCCGGCTGCTCGTCGGCCCGGGTGAGGAGCTCCTCGCGGACGTCCGTGCGCACGTCGTCCGGGCCGAGCTCGGCGCCGCCGCGGTGTTCTCCGGGATCACGACGCGCACCTGGGACTCGCAGCGCGGTCGTCTCGTCGCCGACGCGGTCCGTGCGGTCGCGGAGCCGAACGCCGGCGCCTACTCGGTGTCGACGACCGGGATCGCGATCGAGAACACGCACAACTTCGGCGGTGGCACCGTCCAACCGCAGGAGGAGGTGCGCGCCGTGCAGTCGTACGCGCGCGAGCACGGCATCGGCCTGCACCTCGACGGTGCCCGGCTCTGGAACGCCCACGTCGCGTCCGGTGTGGCGCTGCACGAGCTGGCGGGCGGGTTCGACAGCGTCGCCGTGTGCCTGTCGAAGGGCCTCGGTGCCCCGGTCGGCTCGGTGCTCGTGGGGTCCCGGGACCGCATCGCCGCCGCGAGGACGTGGCGGAAGCGCTACGGCGGGGGCATGCGGCAGACGGGCATCCTCGCCGCCGCCGGACGTCACGCACTGCGGACGAACGTGGCGCGGCTCGCCGAGGACCACGAGCACGCCCGGGTCCTGGCCGCCGCGCTGGACGTCGACCCGGCGACCGTCGACACGAACATCGTGTTCGCCGACGTGTCGGAGCCGGCGGCGTTCGTCGCGGCAGCGGCGGAGCGCGGAGTGCGCATCATGCAGCTCGGGCCGCGCTCGGTGCGGCTCGTGACGCACCTGGACGTGTCGGGCGACGACGTCCGGCGTGCCGCCGAGGTGCTCGCGTCGCTCCCCCGCTGACCGCGTCGGGCGGGCCGTCGCGCTGCGCCCTCGGCGAGGCGCCGCCGCGCTGGGAGTGGTGATCAACCGTCGGCGGCGGCGAGCTGGTCCTCGAGGTTGAAGACCTCGGGCAGGACGTGCGCCGTCTGGTCGGCGCGACCGGTCGCCCCGTCGAACAGGTCCTGCATGTGCGCCTCCCACGCCGCCGCGACCTCGGACGCGGCGAGCGCCGCGTCCGCATCCGCGACGGAGTCCGTCTCGTAGTACCCGATGAGCAGGCCGTCGTCGTCGAGGAACAGCGAGTAGTTCCGCCGTCCCGCGGCCGCGATGGTCCGCAGCATCGCCGGCCACACCGTCGCGTGCCGCTCCCGGTAGGCGTCCATGTGCTCCGTGGCCACCTGGAGACGGAAGCAGACCCGCGTGACGCGGGCCGCGCCTCCCGACCGGACGTCCCGGAGGCGCGGCCCGCGCTGGTCGGCGTCGCTCACCGTGGCGTCCGCTCGCCGCGGGCACCGCGGACCTGGTCGTGCAGCGACCGCTCGCGTTCCTCGTGCTCGTCCACCGTGCGGACGGTCCCGGTGATGCTCGTGACGGTGCCGTACCGTTCGGCCTCGATCTCCTCGTGGGTCTTGCCCTGCGTCCGGGGCGCCCAGATGGTGCCGACCAGGAAGGACAGCGCGAGAAGCCCCAGGATCAGCCCGCCGAGGGCTCGGAGCCCGATGTCGGACAGGAGCAGCGGGAACCAGATGCTCAGCAGCCCCACCATGACCCGGGCGGCGAGGAACAGCACGCCCTGCGCGCTCGCACGGTAGCGGGTGGCGAAGAGCTCGCTGGTCCAGAGGCCGTAGAACGCCTGCGCGCCGATGCCCGACGAGATGCCCCAGGCGACCGCGAAGAACAGCAGGGTGCCGAGGTTCGCCGGCGCGTAGATGAGGACGGCCCACGCGACGATGGCGAGCGCTGCGCCGATCGCGAAGAGCAGACGTCGACTCATCCGGTCGGCGAAGCGCATGAAGCCGAAGTAGGTCGCGGCGACGGTGCAGCCCCAGACCAGGACCTGCAGGCCGTACTGCTCCGTGACGCTCGTGACGCCGGTGGCGGAGTAGACGCGCGGCTGGAAGATGCCGGCCTGACCGGCCACGGTGTTCCAGAGCGCGTAGACGCCGAACAGGAAGAGCATCGCCGTGAGGTTCTTCCGGCGACTGAACAGTTGCGTGACGCCGTGGAAGAAGTTCGCCGTACCCGTGGCGGCGCGCTCGTCCTTCCAGATCGCGGACTCGGGCAGCCCGCGTCGGAGCCACCAGACGACCGCGGCGACGACGAACAGGTGCGCGAAGACGAGCCGGCTGCCGAGCAGGCCGAGCGGTGCGGCGGCGATGGCCAGGGC
>Ga0308167_1000471_pt1 | contig 70178 bp, 80 predicted proteins | sample PhyCR1_2_FD_202138 | JGI IMG/M metagenome (GOLD analysis project Ga0308167, IMG submission 202138) | Phyllosphere microbial communities from UC Gill Tract Community Farm, Albany, California, United States - DLSLRC.R1 | ecosystem: Host-associated > Plants > Phyllosphere > Unclassified | place... | reverse complement strand
GAGATTCTGGCGTGGCGGTGTTGACGTTGACGTTCTGTGTGTTCATGGCATTTCTCCTGCTCAGGTGGGTTGTCATGTTTCGGTCGATCCAGTCGCGGCAGAGGGCAAAGGAGCAACGGCAGGCGGCGGATGCAAGGGCGCCGCAGGCGTGCATTTCACCCTTGCAGCTGACGAATGACGGTGCTACGACCAGCCCTCCGCGCCTGGACTGACCGGAACAGGCCCGCCGCGCGCGAAAACGGCACGAACACACCCCGGACGGCTATGCCGGTCCGGTCCTCAGCGGCCCCGTTTTCGGGGCCAGTGAACGCACCGGCGAAGCCGGTTGCAGGGGTTGCGTCAGGATGGAAACCCGCTGGCCCGGAACGGGCCCGGGCAGAGACGGCCTGCCGGCTCTGTGCGAAGCATGACAGCCGCCCGGACGCCCGGGGAGACAGCATTTCAGTACGCGGGGCAGGGCATTGCGGAACGCCGGAAGGAAACATAACGACGTGAACGATTCAGACATTACAACTTCTGCTCAGCGCCTGACGGCACTCGGACAGCGCTGAAAGCGGGAGTGATAACAGGATGAACCCTCAGGATCATGAAAGGAGACGGCACCTGCGAATGCGGTCGCGATGGAGGCAGGACGGTGCGTCAGCACCGTCTTTTATCCGGGGCCGGACGGCCCCGCGGGGTTATGCTGTGCGGCCCCTGCTCACGTGTCCGCTTCGCAGCCGTAATGCTGAGCAGCCGAAACCAGCAGCTCACAGAACGGCATGCCCGTTCCGCCACACAGGTGCATCAGGTCAGCCAGCAGATCCACCACGGCGGTGGCGGCCGGTTCCTCATCGGCATCGAGGCCGGTGCAGCGGGCAAAGGTGACAAGCGCGGCAGCAGCAGCGCCTGCCCGGCCAGCATTGTCTGCTTCAGACGGTATCCCGTCTGCGTTCTGGTGCGCCAGGCAGGCGAGGTCAGCAAACGTCATCGTGTCGTCAGCCATCATGGAAGTCGTGGTGTTCTGCATAATGTATTCCTCTCAGTCAGGGTGATCAGGGCCGGTCTGACCGGCCCTGCGGCATCAGATAATGACCCGGCGATTCCAGGTGGCCTTCCAGTCGATATAGTTTCCCTCGCGCAGCGGCGTCAGCTTCACCAGGTTTTCCGCCAGCCCGTTCATGATGAGGATGCGCTCAATCGCCTCAAACCAGCCCTCCCCGCTGCCGACCGGAAACCACAGGTTCGAATTGTCACCGCTGAGCAGCGGATGATCGCAGAAGTGGACGCCCCGGCCCTGCGGCGTTTCACTTCCCGTCACGATGCCGGAGGCGCGCACCGTTTCGGTCAGGGCACTGCGGGCCAGCCGTTCAGCGATATCAGACCAGCACCACTCTCCGTCCGGCACCGGCAGCTCAGCATGCCGCAGCGACTGACCGCCCGCCCGCGCGGCAAGCCGGGCGATATCGGCCACCCCGGCCTCTGCGGACGCGCCGTCCGCCTCGCAGATGTAGTGCCCGTTGTGCCAGAAGGATTCGGCTCCGTTGTCGAGGCGGATCAGGCAATACCGCCCCAGCGCGCGGGCGATATCCTCATGCGTCACCGGTAACGCCGCACCGGCCGGATGCTGCTGCACGATCATGCTGCTCATGGCTGCACCTCCAGCTGGCTCTTAACGGTGGTCATGAACTGCTGCCACAGCGAAAACGGCATGGCGGGTACGTGTGCCAGCCGCCCGCTGCGCAGGGCGTTTACAAATGCGGTGGCATGTGCGACGATTTGTGCGTCGAAAATCATAATTGCGTCCTCGTAATACTGGTTTTGATGAGGCCGTCAGCTCGAACTGGCGACCGTGAAAACAGCAGGCTCCGGCCTGCTTTTTTTACGCCTGCGGATTGTCCTGCGCACCTCCTGCCTGTTGTGCGACGTCAGCGGCAAGGCGGTCTGCCAGCAGGCTGCTTGCCCTGCCCCATGCCACCTCTCCCACCGTGCCGAAGCGGTCGTGTACGATGTGGCTCGCCGCTATCCACGCGCGGAATGAGGGCAGCGGCAGCGCGCCGTCCCGTACCGTGTCTGCCACCTGCTGCGCCATGTCGTGCAGGGTGAACCACAGGAACTCATGCTGCTCACGTTCGCTGAACCGGCTTTGTGCCAGCTCCGTCAGTGCCTTCAGGCTTTCCGCCAGCTGCGGCGCTAATCCGCTGATCCCAGCGTCTGCTGCGTTCTGTGTTTTCATTCCGCTCCCGCCCCCGCTCACGCAATATCCGCCAGGTGCATTCCCCGGCCCGCTTTCAGCAGCATTCCCAGCTCGCGGCAGGCCAGCCGCCAGGCCTCTTCACCGGCGCCGTCGCACTGGTCACGTACCAGCGGACCGGCGGCAAGCCACGCCTGCCAGGCCGTCAGGGGCATCCGTGGGCGGTAGCATGACCAGTCGGTTACGGCGTTGCAGACCTGCTCAGCCAGGCTTAGCAGGCCGCCGTAAAGCAGTTCTGCGCGGTCATCCAGCGTCATGCGCTCCGTGCGCAGCCCGGCCAGAAAAGTCAGGTCTGCCGCCAGCGCCGGACTCACGCCCGCGAGGGTGTGGCCGTTAACCCATGTTTTGAGAGATTCTGGCGTGGCGGTGTTGACGTTGACGTTCTGTGTGTTCATGGCATTTCTCCTGCTCAGGTGGGTTGTCATGTTTCGGTCGATCCAGTCGCGGCAGAGGGCAAAGGAGCAACGGCAGGCGGCGGATGCAAGGGCGCCGCAGGCGTGCATTTCACCCTTGCAGCTGACGAATGACGGTGCTACGACCAGCCCTCCGCGCCTGGACTGACCGGAACAGGCCCGCCGCGCGCGAAAACGGCACGAACACACCCCGGACGGCTATGCCGGTCCGGTCCTCAGCGGCCCCGTTTTCGGGGCCAGTGAACGCACCGGCGAAGCCGGTTGCAGGGGTTGCGTCAGGATGGAAACCCGCTGGCCCGGAACGGGCCCGGGCAGAGACGGCCTGCCGGCTCTGTGCGAAGCATGACAGCCGCCCGGACGCCCGGTGTAACGGCTTTTGACCGTGCGGGACACAGCATTCCGGGTCGATTAAGGGGTCTGTCGTGGTGTTGATGACGTTGATTTTCAGTAAGAATCCAGGTTTTCATGCGCATACACGCTGTCTTTTTTCCCTGCAGCGCACTGCAGGGAAGCCATCATTTATCCTCTCAGACGTGAAAACTGCCAGTGACAGAACGGGCTGTATTCGTCAGCCACCGGCAGGTTCTGCTGCGCATATTTACTCAGCCCCCCATGCTCAGACCAGAACAGTTCAAGCGCTGCGGCATTCAGGTCGCCTTCAACCTTATAAACGTTAGTCGTCTGGTATTCAGTGTTCTCCGCATAATCTTCTTCGCCGATCGGATTGGCTGAATGCACGATCCGCGTTTCATAAGTCTCTGGTGTTGCGCCTGCCGCCAGGGCATAGACAGAAACCGTGACCAGCAGTTTTTCGTGCGCGTTAATCAGCAGCATCTCAATTCCTGAACGGAATTTTCCCGTATGAAATTGCGCCTCTTCGCGCGTGAAGGTTGCCGCCATCAGGAACTCCAGGTTCATAGAAAAATCGCTACGCAGCGCCGCCGTGTTGACATTGAACTGCGGACAGTCCGTGTAAAACAGACTGCGACGTAAAGCGCGCCGTATAGCCTCATACCTGATCTCTTCTGATGGTTTTGCCGTGAAAGACGATGATTCTTTAGATTCTGCAGCCGTGGTGTTGACGTTCTGCTGTGACATGTTGTGTCTCCCGTGTGGTTTATCTGATGTTTCTCTGAGTTCCTTGCCGTGAAGGCAGAACGGGCTCGCGGGCATCAGGCTGAACGCAGGGGGAAACGGCAAAGCCGCAGCCCGCAGGGACCGGGTGACGCCGTTTAGCATGCGTCCCTTGCGTGAAGACGGCCGCGTGCCAGGTTTCTGCACGGCGAAGGGATTCAGGAAACGAAACTGAACGCGGAAGATGAACAGAGCACAGCCCCGGACGGCGGCTCTTTGCCAGTCCGGTCTTCAGCGGCCCCGTTTTCGGGGCCAGTGAACGCACCGGCGACAGCCGGTTGCAGGGGTTGCGTCAGGATGGAAACCCGCTGGCCCGGAACGGGCCCGGGCAGAGACGGCCTGCCGGCTCTGTGCGAAGCATGACAGCCGCCCGGACGCCCGGCACAGTAGCATTCTGTCTGTGCGACACGGGCAGAAATGGCCGTTATGATCACGTATTACGCCAGGAAATAAGCCTGAAAAGGTGGTTGCTGGCACCGTTCTGATAGTTACTGTTATCAGGAGCGATGCGGCAGCCGCGCCGTCAGGCGCGCGCCCTGCCGCCTGCGCGCCGAAGGCGTAGGGGGTTTTGCGCACCAGGAGGGTGGCGGCGGGCCTCCCTGCCCGGCCTCCTTTGTTACTGGTTAATGGCAAGGTATGCGCGCCTGAGTGCCGCCTGAATCGCGTCCGTTTCTCTGCCAGCGCCTGCATCCGGCAGCCTGCCCGCCGCCTGCATCAGTATTTCCAGATCGCCCGCTGACAGGGTCACGGGCCGGCTGCGCTGTCCGGCGGCGTAGCGGATATTATCAGCCAGCTCGCGGAGGGTTTCGGCTCCCACGCCCGCCTCGTGCTGCGCATCCCTGTCCCACGTGGAGAGGTCACAGACGATTTCGGCGGCGGTTTCCGCCGTTACGTGCTCCTCCCCCATAACCCGTATCACGTCTTCTTTACGCCAGATAATCAGCGTAATCTTCCTGTCGCCCTCAAACTGAATTTTCAGGTCGTTACACAGCTGGCTTACGGTTCCGTACAAGGTTCTCTCCCTACCGGGGCGGCCCTGCCGCCCCGTGCTGTCAGATATATGTTTATTTACCGCTCTGCTCTCTCAGCAGCGCGCTGATCCGAAAGAGCGCCGCCGTTTCCGCCGGGAAGCGGCGGGCAGATGCCCCTTCTCCGTTCTGCGCATCCTCAAGCCGCATGAAGTCCCACGCCACCCTGATCGCCGTCTCAAGCGCGGCGGCGGGCACGGTCGCCACGCGGGCCTGTTTTTCCTCCTCTCGGATGTTTTCCAGCACGGCCTGGAGCGTTTCCAGACTCACGCCATAATCGTGCTGTGCGTCCAGCCCGCTGATTTTCTGCACGATATCAGCGGCGGTTTCTTCCGTTACGCTTTCGTCGTCAAGAACGGCCAGCACGTCCTCTTTTGTCCAGACAATCAGCGTCATAAGCTCGTCAGATTTGTAACGCTGTAATAATCGGGCGCAGAGTTCGTTAACGGTTCCGTACATGGTTTTTTCCTCTTAAGAGGGGCGGCCATGCCGCCCCGTGATTTATCAGTTCAGGGCGCAGAAAATGGCGGCGGCTTCGGGATGGGTTTTCACACACTCCATCAGCTGGCGGTGGCGCTGGCAGAAGTGCGCACTCAGTTCTTCGTCGTCGTGGCGGTCGTACAGCCAGCTGCGATGGTTAAGAACCAGCGCCGTGATGATGATCCCCGCCGCGTCGGCGCTGATTTCCAGCTCCGTCCAGTGGTACGGATTTGAATACATGTAGCGTTCCTCACCTTCCGGCTTCATGTATCCGCCGCCGCCCGGCAGCTGTACGAAGTCCCAGACCGTGCCGTCATAGTTCGCCAGGTAGCGGCTGGCGTAGAGGTACACGTTGTTTTCGGCCTGCGCGTAATCGTGGCCAAACAGGGAAGGCAGAAAACGCAGGCTGACAAAATCGGCCAGAACAGACGCCGGCTGTAAAACGTGGGGTTGAGTGTTCATCAGACATCTCCGCAGTCAGAGGGGGTTAAGGTTCCGGCCTGTGCCGTGACTGAATGACAGCCCGGCGGAAAGCGAAGTGTTCAGGAGCGACACCGCAGGCCGCAGCGCAAGCGAGCGGGAGACGGGATTACGCACGGCGCTGGCGCGAATTTCTGAGCGGCGGCGCGACGGAAGTAAGCGCGGCGGAGCGAGTGCGAACGGGCGAGGATGGCGAGCGAAGCGATCTCTTGAACACGCAGCGGCCGGGCTAAAGTGAAGTCACGGCACCGGCCGCACCACGCACGGACCGGGTTTTCTGCCCTGTCCCGCCGCATGGCGGAAAAAAGCGGCGCGCAGCAACTTCCTTATTTCATTCTGTCCACAGTCCGGGTGCATAGCCTGGCGATAACCCTGTGGACAAAAGCGCAGCGGCGGCGGTCTCCGCGCACAGACAGCAGGCGGTCATAAAATGACCGCCCCGTCCGTTATTTCAGGTGCCCGCGCATTTCGGCAGCGCGCCGGTACAGCGCCACCAGTTCTGTATCAATCTGTTCGATCAGCATCCCGGCCATTTTCTGAGCCGGCGCCGCGCCGCGGAAAAGATGGCGTTTTGTCATGTCCCGCAGCCGCAGGTGAAACTCGTAAAGCGATTCCTCGAGGTCGTTAATGTCGTCGGTAAGCTGGTCGTTGCCGGTCGCCAGTGTCTGGTCTGTCATGGTGTTGTGCTCCTTGTCTGGTTAAGAAAATAGTTATGCGGCATGAGCGGCACGGGCGGCGCGCAGCTCACCTAGGCGACGCAGGCCGGCCGTGTGGTACTGCTCCAGCAGTTCGATCCCGATCCAGCGGCGGCCGCACTGGTCAGCCGCGACGCAGGTCGAGCCGGAACCAGCGAAAGGGTCCAGAATTAAATCCCCGGGCTTCGTGAAGGTTTCGATAAGCGGCTGCAACACGCTCACCGGCTTTTCGGTGGGGTGGTGCCGGTTGCCCGTGTACTGCCAGGGCATCACGTCGGGTAAAGGCTTCGCCGGCAGCGGCGGGCGCCCTTTAGCCAGCAGGTAGGCGCTTTCATGCTGATACCCGACAAATGCCGATTTCGATGCGTATGTCTTGGTAAACACAAGGTGCCCGACGACGCGAAAGCCCGCCGCTTTCCATGCCTGCATAAAGACGTCCACGCGGTTCCAGCCGTAGAAGCTCACCGCCAGGCTGTTGTTTTTAAGTACGCGGAACATTTCACGGCTGGCCGGCAGCACCCACTCGTCGCTCACGTCGTTGGCGATGGAACGGCCGGAGCGGTCCTTAAAGCCGACGAGGTACGGGGGATCGGTCAGAATGAAGTCGATGCTGTTATCCGGAAAGCCGGCCATGATCTCTACGCTGTCGCCACGCATGAATCGGGACATAGTTATGCTCCTGAGTGTCGGGGGGCACCCCAGTGGTGCCGTGACCACCACAAAGACGGGCGTAAAGCGGAGCAGGCAGGGGCGGACGCGCAAGCCGCACGCGCCGCCGGAGCGGACTGAATGTCCCGCGCACGGCGGGGAACGGGTGAGCAGGACGGCGAAGCTTCCCTTGCAGGCGAAGCGGCCCGGCTACCGTGAGGGCACGGCACTTTATCCCTGCCGGTTTCCGGCCGCAGGACGGGAAGCGGCAAAAGAGGCGGAGCGAAGCGACTTCATTATCCCTTACGGATGAGATGCCGCCGGTCGGGGCGGCATCGGATGAAAAATCAGGGCCGGTAATCTTCCCACCGGCAGTCGCTGCGGTCGCAGATGACGGGCGCATCCGGCGAACCGCTCACCGTCCACTCATCGAGGAACCGCAGGCCGGCCAGCGTCTGTGCCTCACGTTCTTCAAGCAGAACGATGCTCTTTAGCCAGATGCTGCCCCGATCAAACTGCCAGTAGCAGCCCTGAGAGCTGACGGGACGTTCCGGCGGCCACCAGGTTTCCCCCATCCATTCGCATGCGGCTTCGGCCAGCGTAAAGTCCTGCCCGCTCAGCAGCATGTGGTATTCATGTGAGCCGCTGCCCGTCTCTTCCTGATAACTGACCAGCCAGATGTTCATTCAGTCTCCCTCCGGGCCTTCACGCTTTCTGCACAGTCGCGCATAAAATCCCAGCTGAGGCTGATGTCAGCACCCAGCGTTCTGTCCGCCAGTTCGATCGCTGCAGTCACTTCACCGGGCGTAAGTTCCGGGTCAATGTCCTCAAAGTCGTCCGCCATCCAGATATGGGCTACGCACGGCATCTCCGGAGCAAATCCTGACAGGCTGGCCATCAGGCCCGCAAGGGTGAGTTCTCTTTTCATCATTCTGTCCGGCGGGGCTTCCCCCGCCGCCTCCCGTCAGCCGCCATAATGGCCGATGTTGTTTACTATCCAGTCCGGCCCGGTCACGCACGTAATCCCGTCCTCGTCCTCATCTCCCCACTCCAGCTCGCTGCAGAGGCTGTCGGTCAGTTCGCCGTCGCTGTAAACGGCAAACCCGCAGAAGCTGCAGCCGCTTTCGGCGTACCAGTGCTCAGCCTGCACACCGAAACGCGTACTGAGAGCGGCAAATACCCGGCCGTCCGGCGGAGACCAGGGGGTGTCAAAATCCACCTCCAGAAAGTCCGGCCCGCAATCCCCCACCTCCAGTGCGTACCCCACCGGCCACTTCACGCCGTACTGCGCGATATAAAACTCATAGCCGCCCGGCACGCCGTCCAGCAGGCCACCGTTGAAGCCGTTGATTTCCACATCGAGACGGGTGGGGAGCAGCAGGCGCATGTCAAACTCAGCCGAATCCTCTGCAGTAACATCGCTATCGCACGTGCGGCTCCAGAATTCGCTCAGATTGCTCCTGCTCACGCCTGACCAGTCGAAAGACTTACGCTGCCACCGGGCATCCATTACTGCCCTGACCTCATCATCCAGCGCATCCCACGTGCGGCTGCGGAGTCCGGTGGCCAGCCACAGGTCATGCAGCTGGTCACAGGTTTCGTCCGTCAGTTCTGCGCCGTCGCGCAGCTGCGCGAGCCACTGCGTAAAGGCGCGGTTTTCCGGCGAATCTTCGCCCTGCCCCGCTGCCGTCAGCGCCGGGAAAGGTGCATACGTTTCGCCCGTCACCGGGCGCAGCAGACCAGCACAGCCCGCCAGGAACAGCTGGATACCCTCTCTTTCCGCCCGCGCATATGCAGGACGCACCTCTCCCCGCATCAGTGCCCGCAGCTGACTCACGTTCTCCGCCAGGCCGGTCACACGCAGCCTGTTTGCACACCAGTTCGGCATGGTTCTCTCCTTAATCAATGGTTGCACGGCCTCACCTGCGCCGTGCCGCCACAGCAGACGGGCGCAAAGCGGAGCAGGCAACGGGCGAAGGAGGAAGCCGCACGCGCCGCCGGAGCGGACTGAATGTCCCGCGCACGGCGGGGAACGGGTGACGAGAGAGGTGCAACGGACCCTTGCCTGCGCAGCGGCCCGGCTAACGTGAAGGCACGGTGCAGCCCGGAAAGGTGTAAAGAGAGCGTCTGAGGATGAGGGGGGATTTCCGGCGTCAGGCAACGCCGGCGCGCCGGTTAAAAGCGGAGCGCAGCGACGGCCTTCAGAGAAGTGATGCGGATTGGGCGGGAGCGCGGTAAACAGCCGTTCCTGTCATATGTCTGTCACATAATGCTGATGAACTGGCCCTGCTGAAGATGGTATTCGTAAGATGAATAACGCAACACTGCATTTGCCTGTCCGGTATATGCCGGGCGGGCTTTTTTATGCCCGGCATGGCCACTCAGGCGTGACGCGATTCAGCGCAGTGCAGGATCGTCGTTATCAGCCTGCGGGTGTGACTCCAGCGGGTCCACAGCGATTGCCGGCTCAGCCAGAACCCGGGCGAATGAAATACGCAGCCCGGCCCCGGATCAAATGAGGAACAGGAAAAAAAGCCTGCCCTTAAAACGTGAGCATGCAACGCTCGCCGCAGTCACGGCTGAGGCGTACCGCAGCAGCGCGAGGAACGAACAGCCGTGGCGAGGAAGCGTCATTTCAACTTTGCCGGCAGAAACTGCTTACGCGCCTTTCTCAAAAAAAATGCCTGGTTCAGGAAGTCCGCAGACAGATCCCCGGGTGACTGAATCACCTTCCGGGAGCCCGGTGGCACCGGTATTTCGCCCGTTATCCGGTGAGATGCTGCTGAAAGTGCATAATGGTAAAAATTTTCCATTGATAATCAGCCGGATAAAACCGCATCTGAGCGATCCCCTGCTGCTTTTTCTTGCCAGATAAATTTCGCCCAATAATACTGTATATAAAACCAGTTAATTACAGAGGAGGAATTTATGCATCACTCACATACAGCACATACCCCATCACCGGTATTTTCATCCCGGAGCGTCCTGTGAAACCCGCCGCGTACGGCTCAGGCCTGATGCTGCTCTGGCCCCCGGTTTTCACCCCCCGTGTACGCGTGCCCCTTTATGCAGATCCCTGTGCGGCTGGCTTTCCCTCGCCCGCCGCAGATTATGTTGAGGCTGAACTTGACCTTAACGAACTCTGTATCCGCCGGCGCGCCTCCACGTTTTTTGTGCGCGCCAGCGGCAGCAGCATGCAGGAACTGGGGCTGTGTGATGGCGACGTCATGGTCGTCGATCGCGCAGAAGAGGCCTCGCACGGAGACATCGTCATCGCCGAGGTGAACGGTGAATTTACGGTCAAGCGCCTGCAGCTTCATCCCCGTCTGGCTCTCCTGCCGATGAACCCGGCCTACTCCGTCATTTATCCGGAAGAGCTGCAGCTGCTCGGCGTCGTCACCTGGTTCTTCAACAGTACAAAAGCGCGCAGGAGGTAGCTATGGCGCTGCCTATGTTCGGACTGGCGGACGTTAACTCGTTTTATGCGAGCTGCGAGTCCCTGTTCCGCCCTGACCTGCGCGGTAAACCGGTGGTGGTGCTCAGCAATAATGACGGCTGCGTCATCGCCCGTTCAGCGGGCGCCAAAGCGCTGGGCATCAAAATGGGCGCCCCGTGGTTTCAGATAAAAAATGAAGGATATCCTGATAAAATTCATGTGTTTAGCTCAAATTACGGGCTTTACCACAGTCTCAGCCAGCGGGTAATGACGGCTCTGGAGGAGGTAACGCCCCGGGTCGAGCAGTACTCGATTGACGAGATGTTCCTGGATCTGACCGGCATTGACGGGTGCGAGGATTTTGAGCACTTCGGCCGGCGCCTGCGGGCGCACGTGCTGGCCATAACCGGCCTGACTGTCGGCGTCGGCATGGGGCCGACAAAGACGCTGGCAAAGAGTGCCCAGTGGGCGAGCAAAGAGTGGAAGCAGTTCCGCGGGGTACTGGCCCTGACGCCCGGTAACCCGAAGCGTACGGCCACCCTGCTTCAGAATCAGCCGGTGGAGGAAGTCTGGGGCGTGGGCAGGCGCATCGCAAAAAGACTAAACCTTATGGGTATTGAAAACGCCCTGCAGCTGTCGCGCGCGCATCCCGCGCTCATCCGCAAAAACTTCAGCGTGGTGCTGGAGCGGACCGTGCGTGAGCTCAACGGGGAGTCCTGTATTCCGCTGGAGGAACTCCCGCCGGCTAAACAGCAGATTTGCTGTTCAAGGTCCTTTGGTGAGCGCATCACCTCAAAAGTGGCCATGCAGCAGGCCCTGTGTCAGTACGCGACCCGCACCGCAGAAAAGCTCCGGGGAGAGCGGCAGTTCTGCCGACGCATCAGCGTGTTTATCCGGACGTCGCCGCATGCAGAAAACGAGGTGTTTTACGGCAACAGCGCCGGTGAGAAACTCAGCCTGCCGACCCAGGACACCCGCGATATCATCGGGGCGGCCATGCGATCGCTCGACCGTATCTGGCTGGACGGCCGCAGGTACATGAAGGCCGGCGTGATGCTCGATGACTTTACGCCGCATGGCGTCAGTCAGCTGAACCTCTTTGACGATGCGCAGCCGCGGGCCAACAGCGCGCAGCTGATGAAGGTGCTGGACGGCATCAATCAGTCCGGGCTGGGCAGCGTGTGGTTTGCCGGTCAGGGCGTGAATACGGAATGGAAAATGAGGCGGGACATGCTGTCCCCGGCGTGGACCACGCGCTGGAGTGACATCCCGGTGGCGCGCGTGATGTAACCTGTAGCTGCAGGGCACAGCAGACATAACTTAGATCTGCTGCCCTGCCTTTTCATGAAAAGTGCGGCCAGAACTCATCCATGATGATCAGGGGCTTGCCCGGGCGCTTTCCGCGGAAGTATCGTCCGCGCGGAACCCTGTCCTTAGGCGAAAGCTGATGAAGCCAGTCATCAAAAGCCGGGCGGCGCCTGCGGACGGGCCCCTTAAACATACCGGCTGACTGGGTCACCGTTCGGAGGATCATCCCCTGCCCCCGCATCTGCGTCAGCATTTCCTGAATGGCCATTAATACCTCTGCGTTAATTATTCATCGATTGTTTTTTTCTTCCAGCCACCGTTAGCCAGGAAGGCTGCACGCGAAACACAGGCCCCCCACAGCAGCTGCATGCCGATTTTGACCAGCTCACTGGCCTCAGGCAGGAAGAAAAGCGGCACGATAAACAGCGTGCTCAGCAGAAATCCCCATTCAGCGGCGTTTTTTCTTTCGGGCGCGCTGAGTTTACTGAATCCAAGAAAGCCGGATACTATTTGTATGATTTTCTTCATTGCGCTCCTGAATGACATAGCAAATAACAGCTAAAATAGAATTAATTTAATATCATATTAATATTAAAATAACACTATTCTGGTTTACCCTCCTACCTGCGCACCTTTGTCAAGTAACTGACGAACTGCCATCCTGATAAGTGCAGCTCGGGACAGGCCTTCATGCAGAGCCAAATCGTCCAGCTGGGCAATAATGGCGGTATCAAACGTCACTGTAATCTGTTCACGCTGCCCTTTCTTAACTCCCCGCTTTTCAGCCTTTTTTCCATCCGGGGCATCATTGATGAACTTTTCTATATCAGCCTGTTCCGGCAGGGTTGCCACAACAGACTTAGGCTTGGCAGTAATAGCCATTACACATCACCTCAATATTGAATTAATATTACAATAACACTGTATCAATCTTTAAAAACTATTGATATGAGCTTATCAAGCTCATCCTTAGCTGGCCGCTCGTGGGGTTTTAGTTTGAGCTCAACAACAGATCGACCGCTGCCGGCTGCATTAGCGAATGCTTTACGCAGATGGAGCAGATGGTCCAGCACCGGGATCTCATCCGCATACTCTGACATAGCGGTCACCATATCCTGGTTGTCTTTGCTTCGGGGATTAACGTCAGCCCTGTTGAGAATAGAAAATGCAGGGAAAGGTTCACGTATGCTCCGGGCTTCCTGCAACATTTTTACTACGTCTTCCATTGCCCATGCTTCAAAGCTGCCAGGAACAAACGGTACAAGCGCATAATCTGTAAGCGTTAGCGCTGCCCTCATGGCCGTCGAATCGCGTCCGCCACATTCGATAATGACGTCATCGTAGTTGTCTTTCTGTTGAAGAACCTGCGTTCTCAGTACCGGTCCGTCAGGGAAATGAGAGCAGGCGATACCGGGCTGCACGTCTGCCTCTGAACGTATAAGAATTGCTGTCTGAGATGACCCCTGTTTATCACCGTCTACGAGCCAGACCTTCCTGCCCTGATGCGCCCGGGCAATCGCAATATTAACTGCAAGAGTGGATTTGCCCACTCCACCTTTGGTATTAACAATAGTCAAAATCATATCAAAAACGCCCCATTTTAATATTAAAGAGAGATTATTCTGGATTGGTCAGCTGGAGACGATTGTAGTGTAAAAAAAACTAGAAAACAATCATACCAACATCACTTTGATATTTAATTAATATTAAAATAATATCTTTTAACACTCATAAAATGCAGCTTTTGGCGGATTTATGGAATAGGTGAGGGTAGGGGCTCGCAGGTGCAAGGTCAGCAATTACAGAAAAAACGCAGACTGCCGATAACCTTGCGGACAACAGATGTTACAACCTGAAAAGGGTATAGCAGCCTGGAAAATTCAACCAAGCAGAAGGGGCAGTATGAAAAACTCAATAATCTCATTTGAAAGCTTGTACGAAATCATGCGTGACTACTTTACCGGAGCACTGCCGCATTTTGCTTCTCAGGATGCAGACTGTATCGTTCAGCCTTTTCTTGATAAGGCAAAATCATCCTTTAAAGTTCGCGGGCCGGATTTATATGTGGCAGTTCATGGTTTAAAAACTCATCCAATCGAGGATGTTCTGTGCAATGAGTCCAAACGTAAGGCTTTTTTAGAGGACATCGGTGCATGTCTCCAATGGCTTAGCGCTAATGGTTATTTAACATGGAATGGGAGCGGAAATGGTTCGTACCGAGCGACAGAAAAAATGCTTCAGGTCAAAAAATTAGGAATGCTTTAACCTTATAAAAGGCATCATAACAGTGGCTGCTTGGACGGCCGCTGTGACGATGGAACAAATTCAGGGATCAATCCAGAGCCTGTTTCTTCGCCTCATTTCATCCAGAATTTGCCTAATGATCACGGGGCGTGTCTGCAGCTCTCGGATGGCTATTTCTTTCATCCATGGGTCATCAGAGTTATCGGCATAGTCCTCCTGACGTCTGGTTTCATCCAAAACTCTGTCTAAAAAATCCCGGAGTTGTTGATCGGAATAGCCCCGCAGATCACTTTCCTTCATGGCACAGCTCCTCAGTAGTGAGTTTGCCTTCAGACAGAGGCGTCATCTGATGAGGTTGCCAGGAATGTCAGGCATTATCAGTGCACGCGCATCTTCCGGCGTCATGGAAAACCGTACACCGAGCTGTCGCGTCACGTCCAGCGCCATGACCTGCGTGTACCATTCCGTCGACTTCTCATCCCTGTGGCCCATCATCGCCTGAATGACCTTCTTCGGCACGCCGTGCTGCACCAGATGCATCGCAAACGAATCCCGGAACGTTTTAGTCGTGATCGGGCGGATGCTAAAGGTGACGCCTTCACGCCCGGCCGCGCTGACGGCCTGCCGTATCCAGGTCCGCACGGTGTCGGGGCTGCCGATATCCCAGATGCGTTCGCCTCTTTTCAGCCTGACTGTGGCGAAATACTCCCGCAGCCGGCGCACGTAGCCGGGATCGGTAAGCGGCACGGCCCGGGGCGGCGCAGCCTCTGCCTCGCGCAGCGCCGCCTGTTCCTCTTTCGTCGGCCTGCCGCGTCCGCGCTGCTTCTGTCGCTCCCCGTCGCGCCGCTGCTTAAGGGTATGCAGCACCACGAAAGGCGCATCGAGTGCGCGCCCGTCCGGACCATCCAGCACAAAGTCCTCCGGGGTAAGGGGCAGCACCTCATTCAGGCGCCCGCCGGTATTCCAGAACGTCTCGATCAGCAGCCTTTTACGCTGGTCTCGTTCGGCATCGAGCAGCAGTGCCACCTCCGGTGCCAGCAGGTAGCGTGGCATTGCGGTGCCGTAATGGGCGGCCAGACTGCGCAGGGCCAGCGCCGACGCGTAATCAAAGTAACGTGCCGCGCTCCCGCCGGTCACACTGCGCTCAGAGACGACGCTGGGTGAATTCTGCGAAAGTTCGCGGGGTAACCCTCTCAATTTTTCATTCTCCGCTGTCCGTGGGCATGGAACGTATTTTCGCGCATCTGTCCAGAAAAACCGACCGCAATAAATCGGTGATCGGGCGAGGGCGAATCGGTCTTTTTTCCGCTATACGAAATATAACCTGGTACGCCTGCGCACGCACGCGGCCCATTCGCTGTGTTCGGCACGTTTTCAGCACAGCTATCTCTCTGACGGGGTTACCTTTTTTCGCCCTCAGTGCCATGAATGGCCGGGGCAGGGCGGTACCAGGCACTCTTTGCTGAATGCCTGGTGATAAGCATGATTCAGACCAGAGATGAGAGTTCGCTAGTATTCGACGAAAAATGTGGCATTCGAGAGCTAACGTAAAAAATCCGCTCAGCGTTAAGGCATGATTTTCCGATTTCTGGAGAATTATCATAAAACGGAACAAATCAGCAAATGGATCGTTCTCGGGGCGGCGGTGGAACTTGGAAGAAGCCTTATTACCTGTATAAGGTACTTTAGGTGGTGCCCGAGCACCATATGTTGTGGTCAGAGCCTTAAACAGACTCTAGCGTGGGGTGTTTAGTGATAGCAGAGAGTGAAAAAGCTGAATATGAGAACTAACACTTATGTGATCGTTAAGATAATTCTTACCAATAAACTACGAAATGAGAAAAAATTACGATACTATAAGTCAATATCTCTAATCCTATACAAGGTGAGAAGAATGGCTTTGTTTACTATCAGGTTAGGGACTTCAAGAGTTATGCAGCCAACACAGAGTCAAAATAAAAAAATTTAAAAATATACTGAGCGGTATCAAACGCACTTATATAAATAGTTTAATATAAAAAACATCACGAATTTTAATGCGGAGTTATTCAGTGGCTTATAATCTATCTAACTACTTTATGTTTAATGTGAATAACAACAAAAATTTTATTAGCAAAGAATTAAAATGTTTAAAAATTGAAATGCGAAATAAAGTTAGATCTATAGTTAGCATGGAAACCAAAGAAAGCATTCAATCTCTTGAGAAGATAAGAGAACACACTTCAGCTAATGAAATAATAAGAATTGAAAATGCTTTAAGAGCAATTTCATTTGGTAATGAACGCATTATACCGGAGTTATTTCCGGCATCACCTCAAGTTAAAGAATCATATTTTAGGCTAAAAAGCATAGATATAAATAAAAGCCTTGAACTTATAGAGCTTTATATTAAAAATAATTACCAAAAACTTTTAAGCTTGATAGAAAATTTAGAAGAATTAAATTTAAAGATCTTAAAACTAGATTTCATTAAGGCTGATGAGTGCATATCTGAAATAAATAAAGAATTTGGATGTAGTCATTTATTAATTAGGAAATCCGCATTGCTTCAATCTTTAGATATTGACAATGAAATGCTTGAAGCTTCGTCTTCCCTCTTAAGAGGAAAAGGCATTGCGACCAACAATGTAATTATTAACTCAATTGTTCAGAGTTATCAAGAAAAACAAGATTATCTAGCACTAAAAAAATCGGTATTAAACATTCCTGATAAAGGAAAATATAACAGGTACACAAGAGATATAACTAGATTTATTTTTCATCCGCATTCTATTGATGCCTGCGACTTCAATTCTATGCTTCAAAGCTGTTTACAGTCCTCTCTAATAGATGCTGTAATTTTTTTAAAAATAAATAAAGATTATTTTAAAGAAAATAAATATCCTTTTTTATCATTATTATTCCAAGAAATAGAAAATCATACAATCAATATAGATAAGGTAGCAAAATTTTATACAGAATATAAATCTTCCGATATGGATCTTGAATATTTATTCTACAAACACTCAAGTTCATGGCTAGAGTCAGACACATTCAATGATTATCGCTTTTTCTTGGATCTTTTTTACGAAGACCCAGAATCTAAATTGTGCTCACACAATGAAAAAAATATAAAGGAATGTAAAAAATGGATAAACATCCAAGATATCAACGAATTATTAAGCGATAATCTAACGTTACATAAATACAGTCATTTAAAGAAACTAGAAAATTTGGGAATGGTCACTAGAACGGCTGCTTTTAATTTTCTCGTGAATTGCAAGGAAGGGTTTTGCTATCTAAGCGAAGACAACCTCTATCGCTTGATGGGAAAAACTAGAGATTTAGACAAAACAATTCACATTCAAAACTTAATAAAAACAGCACAATTTACGGATAGCGAAGAATCGAAAATCATATATTTTTTACTTATAGCTAAAAAAAGCAAAAATGAAGCTGATGGTTTTTACTTACGCAGAATTGTTCAAAAAATTGTCGTTGAAAAGTTTTCTTCAAATTTTGTTAGTTTCAGTGAGCATATTCATGCTAAATCAAAAGAAGTAGCAGAATACACTTATGAAGTCTTTTCTGAAGATTTCTTAGCTCGTCTATCCCATGTAATTAAACGAACACCTCAAATTACTGAGACACGTGCTGCACTACATAAATGGATGGGAGAAAAAACTGGTAAAAAAGCGTTTTTAGACAGAGCAAGAACGCTTCTAATAGACCATCAAATTAATCGGGTTAGAAATGAAATAGATGACAATAGAATCTATGTTGATAGCGCAAGATTTATAGAGTGGGTCAAAGATGAACAAGTGCAAAATCTAAATATAGTATTGACGAATATAACGCACGTAGAAATTTCTGATTTCGCAGACGACCCACAATTAATAATGATTATTGAGAAGTGTTACTTTGCATTTTGTAACAACAATATTTTTGGTATCTCTTCTTATTTAGGAAGAAGGATAAGACATGGAACGTTTCGTGGACATTTATTTAACAATGTTGTTAATATTGAAAGAGACTATCCAGCTTTGATGAGAGACCAGTTGATTCAATCCAAATGGAATCAATGGAAATTAAGTTACGAATCCTGCATCGATAAAATAATAATGGATAACTTGCACGTTGAATCAGGAAATAAGAGAGACGGTTTGTTGAAACCAAATCTTAAAAGCTTAAATAAGTACGAAATTGTTTACGCATGTGCTAATTTTATAGCTAAGGATTTCATGGAAACCAGAGATACTAATAATACTATATTAATAATACTAGAATATTGTTGGCGTTTAGCAGAGGTCGATTTGAAAAACGTTAATAGATTTCTGAAATCAAAAAGAAGTGAGCTAATAAATGCAGCATTGCTTGAGGAAATGAAGTTATGTACACCACTTTTACAAAATACCTCGCGGGATTTCGCTCGTGAAGTTCAAGCAACTATTAATGAAAAACTAACATCAATGTATGGATGGTTTAAACGTCCATTAAGTGTTTCGCCAAAGGCCTCACTTTCATTGCTTTATAAAGCTGTAGTGGCTGAGGTTAAAGAAACGTTCCCACAATTCGACGCGGATACAAAATTTGATGAGGAAAATGACATTGAATTGGTTGGTGGTCCCTATCATGTGCTTTATGATGCATTTTATGTTGTGATTTATAATGCCGCCAAGCATGGAAAACCATCTTCAGACTTAGCAAGAAAATTTGAAATCGATGAGAAGTCATCTAAAGTTCTTGTAACTATTTCATCCGATTTGAAAGAAGAAGATAGTGATATCAGTGTTAATGAGAGGCTAAAAATAACTTCCGATTCTGACATTGATAATGCCCAATCTTCAGAAGAAAGAAGTGGGATAAGGAAGTTGTACCATCTTCAAAGGAATGACTCTAAATTTAAAATTGAGAAGATAATAAGCGAAAACAGACAAGTAACCATATCAGTTTCTTATTCATTGGAGCATTGATATGAACATTCTATTAATTGAAGATGATGGATTTAAATCTGAAAGTATTGTGAAATTTCTAACCGAGTTGTACCCCACTGCTAAGTTAGATGTTTGCGAAAGCCTTTCTGAAGGAATAGATTATGTTAACCACACAATGTATAATTATGTACTTGTTGATATGGCTATTCCTAGTCATCCTATCGAGCCGGGTGGCGGCTCCCCATTATCCTTATTAACTGGTGGTCTTGACATTATACTTGAACTAAAATTTTTGAACCGGAAAGACTCTTGCATCATAATTACTCAATTTCCAGACCTTGAATTGTGTGGCCAGTTTTTCTCTCTTGAAGAAGCTGTTGAACAAATTGATGTTCAATTAGGTTGTAAAGTATTAGCTTGCATAGAATATAATGAAGGCTCTGAAAATTGGCAGAAAGAACTACAAATGGCGCTAAAATGAAATGAACATATTAATTCTTGAAGATATACCATCAAAATTAGAAGAAATTAAAATTTGTATAAAAGACACATGTAATGAAGCTCAAATTGTTGAGGTTATTGATTGGGAAAGCTACCTCAGGGTTATTAATTCTAGAAAGTTTGACCTTATAATCTCTGATTTAGTTGTCCCAAGAGCTAGGGGAGAAAAAGATACAATTGATATAGCAAGGATGCTTGTCGATGACTCAATGGATCCTAAAAGCCCGAATCTCTATACAACCGTCATCGCCCTAACACAGTATGGTAATATTGACACATTCGAAAACTTAAACTCTAAAAAAATTATAGTTCTATCCTATACTGAAACCTCAGGCTGGAGATCAGCGCTGACTGATATCATAAAACAAAACACTCCTGCTCCTAATTATGCCTTTGCAATCATTTGTGCATTAACAAAAGAGTCTGATGGTTTCAAACACGCCGGTTATGAAGTTGGAAATCCAGAGCTTATTTATGGTCTAGACTGTCAGGCACTTACCATCAATGGTAAAAAAGGTCTTATTGTAACCTGTCCGAGGATGGGATTGGTTACTGCTTCTATTATTTCAACAAAGGTCCTAGAACACTTTAAACCTAGTTTAATCTGTATGTCAGGCATATGTGCGGGGATTGAAGAGAAGGTTAACATTTATGATGTTGTCATTCCAGAGATATGTCATCAGCACGATTTCGGTAAGTGGGGTATTAATGGATTTGAACCTGAACCCTATAGTGTTCAGCTCAAGAACAGTATAAGAGCAAAAATCAGACATTTAATTAATCCAGTTTCGTTTTCACAATCATTAATGGCTGGATTACACCCTAAGCGCTCGGAGATTCCTGAAGGTTTTGAACACATTTCTCCTAAGTCTCTTTTAGCTCCAGCGTCAAGTGGTAGTGCCGTCATCGCTGACGAAAATATGAACGAAATAGTAAAAAGACAGCACAGAAAAATGACAGCGTTTGAGATGGAGTCTTTTTCAGTATATGAATCGGCAAGACTTGCAGAGTTCGACGTCGATTTCTTTTCTGCAAAATGTGTTGTCGATGATGGAGGTAAACTTAAAAGTGACGAATTCCATCGTTTAGCTTGCATTATTTCAGCAAAAGCTGTTTATGAGATCATCAAGCATTGCTTTTAATAATTTCATGGCATACTTTATGTATGCCGTGAGAATAACATTTTCCAAAATTTTTTCATTCTTAATAATATATGTTAACTCTATCAATATTATAGCAAATTTTTTAAAAGCTATTATTGGTGTCTAATTTTCGTCATGATAATTACTGAGAACCGCAATATAAAAAATCCTTAATTCTTTTCTGGAGCATCCCTGCCGTCTTCTTTACTTTTTTCAGTGCATGAGGAACCCTGGTACAGGCGGGTATCCTGCCTAAATGGGAGTGGGCTTTATAACCCATTTAATACATTACTGGCGTTAGTGTCAGAGACGGTCAAATGAGCACTGTAATCAGTCTTTATGCGGGTTAATAATTACTGAATACGTCCTGATGTGTTCCGGTTCGTGCAAGCTTAAGATCCTCACCATCAACCCGATAAATTAGTATCCAGTCGCCTTCCATGTGCGCATCGCGGTAGCCGCGCCAATTTCCCTGAAGAGGATGATCTTCGTATTCAGCAGGAATTTCCTGTTCATTGACCAGTAACGTGATTAGCGTTTTGAGTTTGGTCATATCCTTACCGCGCCTTTGCTGTCTTTTTACGTCTGCCTTAAAGGCCTTTGTACGAACCGGGGTTAACATTTAGATGCCTAAGTCTTCAAACAGGGCATCAACGCTTGCGAAACGCTCGCCTTTGCCGCTTTCCAGTTGAGCCATAGACCGGCGGGTGGCAGCGTTTGGCGTTCTTACTTCAAAAGGCAATTTACCTTCTTCTGCAACACGCATCATTACCAGGCGGATAACGTCCGAGGTACTGAGACCCATCTTATCCAGTGCAGCGACGGCTCGGTCCTTCATATCCTTCGGAATACGTGCTCTTACCAGTGCATCTGCGTTCATTGTTTTTACTCCAGTACATGACGAAGAAATAAAGATTCAAAAAGAAGCTGGATCGAACAAAGTCAGAATCATATAGGCTAATGCTTTCCGACCAAGCAAATTGTAGCCACAACGTAGCCACAAATCAAAAATTATTTCGGAAATGAATGCAGGAAAGTAGCTTTTATTTCTGATATGCAGTGTGCTGGCCTATGATTCTCTCTACATCCCAAAACATTATTTTAGTCGTGGAACATCTTTTAACCTCGTGGTATAGCGTGGTGACAGCATTTCGCGCTTCATCTGCCATGCACTGTCACGATTACCCTGACCGGCAAACCACACCTTTCCCTTACCTGAGCGGTTGATGGTGTCCAGCGCGGCCATGAGCGCATCAGCGTTTGCACGCGGCTGCTGCTCGCTGAACATGTCAAACTGCGCGACCCCGGACTGGTAAAAATCACCCAGCATGACGCCGGCTTTGGCGTACCGGTAACCCTCTCGCCAGATGATGCTGAGGCCGCGGATGGCTGACTCAATAATGTCGCGCGTATCACTGGTGGGATAATCACAGATGCGGGAAGCCGTATTCGAATACTGGGGCTCGTCGCCGTGCCGGGCGGTGGCGATGGACACGCTGATATGACGGCAGCGGGAATTCTGCTCCCGGAGTTTTTCCGCCGCACGCGTGGCGTACAGCACCACGGCCTGCTGCATCTCCTCCAGCTGTGTAACGCGCTGGCCAAAAGAGCGTGAGTTTACAATCTGCTGTTTCGGCGGCGGCGCATCCTCGATCGCCAGGCAGGACTCGCCGTTGAGCTCACGCACGGTGCGCTCAGTGATAACGTCAAAATTTTTTCTGATCATGCTGATGTTACTGTCTGCCAGCTGCAGGGCCGTAGTGATGCCCAGCTGGTTCAGGCGCAGGCTGATGCGCCGGCCAATACCCCAGATGTCACTGACGTCGGTCAGGTGCAGAAGTTTTCGCTGCCGGCTCCGGTCAGACAGATCAACGACGCCCCGGGTCTGAGTCCATTTCTTGGCCGCGTGGTTGGCCAGTTTGGCCAGCGTTTTGGTCGGCCCGAATCCCACACCAATAACCAGTCCGGTCTCCCGTCTTATGCGCTGGCGCATCTGCTGTCCGAAAGTCTCAAGCGGGATGAGGCTGCCAATCCCGGTGACGTCGAGAAAGCTCTCGTCAATCGAGTAAACTTCCTGCCCGGCGGCCATTTCGCCCAGGATGGCCATCATGCGGCTACTCAAATCGCCATAGAGCTCATAATTAGAGCTGAACACCTGAACGCCGTTCTGCCTGAAAAAACGCTCGTTCTGAAACAGCGGGGCGGCCATTTTTATACCCATGCGCTTTGCTTCTGCCGAACGTGCGATGACGCATCCGTCGTTATTTGACACGACGACGACAGGCTTACCGCGCAGATCCGGCCTGAATACGGTTTCGCAGGAAGCGTAAAAATTATTGGCATCGGCCAGCGCAAACATGACTACTCTCCCGCCGGTCCGGTGAATCCCAGCCCGGCCACATCGGTGAGTGCGTAAGCAACCACGCCCCATACGGGAAGTGCCTGACTCACATCCAGCAGGGTAATGGTTTCATCCGCATCAGGTGCCTGCAGGGCGGGGACCGGATCGAGCAGCAGGCGCCGCAGCGTCAGCTCCCCGTCGTACTCGGCCACGATAAGCTGGCCGTGCACCGGTACCAGCGCACGATCGATGGCCAGCACCGACCCTTTCACGATCCCGGCATCAGGAAAGCTGCTGTCGCTGCGCATCAGGTAGGTTGAATAAGGTGAAAGATGAACGAGATCCCCCAGACTCAGGCGAGTTTCGGTGTAGTTCTGGGCCGGGCTCTGAAAGGCCATGAAAATACTCCATTCTGACAGCTTTTCAGCTTTAGGACGTGAACCTGTAACGCCGCTGTCTGCCACACAGTGCGTATACGTTACTCAGAATGTCAGTATAGGACGCCAGCCGGGGAGTTGCCTGCATTAAACCGTCCTCAGCGGGGCGGAAAGGCCGGTATATCACGGCCTTCAGGGTCTGCTGAGGCATCCCATTGCCACCATCGTCCGGGCCCGTGCTCTGTGTCATACTCCACCGTTTTAACCTGTTTACGCTGCAGATAATCCGGGGTATTCATGCCGAATACCTCCATCGGCAGGGCTTCGGCGCCGGCAACGTCAGTCAGTACGAAGTCCGGGAAAACATTTTCCTCACCGTCATAGCGCAGCGGCTTGATGAACGCGCGTTTTTCCTGCCACAGACGCGTCTCGACCATTCCCTCATAGCGCGAGTCCAGGGGGATGTAGCGCGGACTGACGGTCATCAGCGCCGCATCGATTATCCTGCAGCTGCTGCGCGGCAGGTTCTGCCCGTCTCTTCGGATAAAAACTGTTTCCGGCGGCTCGGTTTCACAGATAACCATGACCCGGGCACCGCGGCGCCAGTCTCCCAGTTCGCGCGAGAAGCTCCGCGCGAGGCGCGCTCTGACGTCATCAGGCAGCTGCAGCGCGGGAAAACCGGCAAACAGTCCCAGCGGAAGCGTGGACTCCAGTCGCGCATCGGCCGCATCGCTCCAGGCAGCCAGCTGCGAGATCAGGATGAGACGGCGTGACGCGCTGCCGGCGTCTCTGGCAGCCTGACGGTTCTGCACGGCCTGCGCTGAGTCCTTCATGGCCATCAGCAGCAGCGACTGCTGCAGCGGGACCCGTCCGATACGTATGCGTGCGGCCGTTTCATTCAGCCGCCAGCTGACCCAGCCCGGATAACGCTTTTTCCGGTCAAAGGCGGGGTGCCAGACGTTGATGCCGGACTGTTCCCAGAGCAGGTGCAGCAACCCCAGCAGGCGCATTGAGGGCTGCCGGCGCCGCTTAACGGGTCCGGCGCTGGCCGGGGGAGCCTCCGGTTTTTTTTCCTGGATATCTTTCTTCTGCAGGCCGGTGGGAAGGCGTATGACAATATTCCCGTCCGGTGCCGCCTTTACGACGTCGGGTGCATAAATAGCGGCCTGCCTTTCATCAGACCAGACGGAATAAAAGCGGCAGTCCGGCGCGTGCTCATGGCCGGAAAAGGGCCATGACGCGAGCCAGCACTGATCTGTTTTCTGCGAGAGGTGCACCTTCAGGCGCCGGCAGTGAGCGTCCTCATCGGGTGGCCGGCACAGGCAGGTCACCACCGTGGTGGCTTTATTATCCCGCGCGTATTTCAGCCAGCGCTGCCACTGTTCCGGCTTATCCGCACGGAAGTCTGCGGCGCATTCCCGCGTTCCGCGCTGGCCTGCAAACCGCACCGGAAATGTTTTCTTTGCCGCCATAATAAGCCACCTCCCGATCATAATACTGAATATGAGACCTGCCTGATTCTTAATTCAGCCTGTCCGCTGAGCAGGCTACAGGCGAAGATTCATTCCACAGACGGTTAAATTCCGTCTGGTACTGGCGCGCGGTTTCCGGCTCGCCCGTAATAACCAGCGCGTTTTCGGCATTTCTTTTTTCGGCCGAAGATGTGTAATTAAATGAACCCGTTTCAATCGCGCTTCCGTCAGCAACAATAAATTTATTGTGCATGATGCTGTACATGCCGTTGATGCGCACCTGCACACCCGCGCAGGCCAGCGCGCTAACGAGTGACCAGCGGTCCCGGCTTTTCTTTTCATCGGCAACCAGGCGCACTGACACGCCCCGCGCTACGGAAGCAGCCAGCGCCTGCGCCACGGGCTGACTGGTAAAGTCATAGGCCGCCACGTCCACGCTCTGGCGCGCGCTGCCGGCGAACTGCAGTATCAGGTTCAGCGCCGTGCCACCGGGGGAGAACCCTGCCGTCACCGCAGCGAACGAACAGGGCACAAATGCAATCGCGCATAGCGCTATCACTCCGGGTTTATATTTAATCATCGATAGTCGCCCTGCAGGATAAATAAGTCACCATTCTATCATGCAGTGCGTTTATTTAATTAAATAACGCGCTGTTACTGTCGCAACAAAATATAACAAATGCGGATTAAGTCATTATTAATCTCTGCCGATAATATAATTCACACAGGGAGCGGGGAAACCATGAACGAATTTCACGAAATAAACATGCTCACATCACGCGGTGATATTAACGGGGCACTTTCACTCATCTGTAAATGGAGTGAGAGCATTGCCCGTAAAATCATGAAAAAGGCCGGCTACAGTGTGACCCCGCAGGCCGGACGCGCGTTCTGGTCATGGGTGCAGGCCACGCTGACGGATTCAGCCCGGCAGCGCCGCTGTGGCTACCGGGTGCGGGCTGAGCGCAGGGCACCCGTCCGCTACTGTCGCCAGCAGGCGCGGGAGAACTATGATGCGTACGCGCAGATGATGGCCTCAGACGTCGCGCCGCAGGCTGAGGCTGCCCCGCACAGAGAGATAGCGTCCATCGATACTGGTCCTGAAAAAAGTGTCGCTGTCTGCGGCCGCACAGAAGGCCTGATACACCTTTGCCGGCACGGCCAGCCAGCGCCGGCACGCGCCGTTCCGGTACTCCAGCTCCAGCACGCCGGTGGTCGCATCGTATCCCGCGCTGCTGAAAAGCGCAGACGTCACTTCATGTCTGTTCATGGCGTTATTCCTGGCAGGTCCCGGATGAATGAAATCGTTAATCGTAAAAGTGCGGGTCGCACGTACAGAATGCCCGTGCAGGGTAAAATACAGTGGTTTGTATCCGGCTGTTCACTGGCGGCTCGTCCGCTGCATGTCCGTTATTCTGAGCCACCCCGGGCATTCACTGTAGCCTGTAAAAAGGGAACCCGGAGGAACAGGGACCCGGCAATGCTGACTGCTTCGCGGGGATCGACGGCTGGATATCAGCGTTCACGGTTTTTAAGCGCGGCAGACACTCTGGCCTGTACCCGCGCCAGAAACGCCTGCGCTGTGGTGTCCCAGTTCGCCGGCACAAACTCCCCCTTATAATGCGCCCGGAAATCCAGCTCGGTATCGTCGCACCCGTTCAGAAACAGCTCAATATCTGCCAGCAGGGCGTGAAGATTCGCGTCGGGCATGTCGTGAATGTAGGCCTGAATTTTGGGCTCTATCTCATGTCCGGGTTCGGCCATAACGTAATCCTGACCGAAATAAACGCCGATAAAATTATCAAGCTCACTGATGCTGATACGGTCCACTATACCTCCGGAAACGCAGTCAGAATAAAACAGGGTTTACCGTTAAATGACCTGAAATCAACCACCACGCGGACGGCATAACAGGTAATGGTCTCCTGATTTCCTTTGCGTACCATAATCCCCGTGGGGTGCGCAAACCGCCGGCTCAGGCGCATGCGGGCACGCATGCCAGGCGGAACATTCTTCACCCACATCGCTATCTGATTTTTATTATCCGCCAGCACCCGGCTGATAATTGCCTCAGCATCACTCAGTGATTTAAAGCTGCTGGATTCTTCAAGCCTGGGCTCCCTGATAAGTCTTTCTCGTAGCTCATCCGGCGACTTACCGATGTGTCGCTCGATGGTGTGACCACCGGGCGCACGTCCTGAAAGTGACTCGTGCTCAGCAATTCTGAACCGCCCGCGGCGTACCGCAATGACCCGCTCTGCGCCAGCCGCCAGTGCAAACGCCATCGGTATGGCGATATCGACCGTCAGACCAACCTTCATGGCGGTCTGGTGGTCAGCACCGAGCGATTCCGCGAGCGCCACGGCGGAATTAAAGGTATCGGTACTGACCTGCCTGCCGGTCCAGACCTGCCGGAGGCTGGCCTGAATGGTATCGAGTCCGTGTGTTCCGACAAAGACGCAGCCCGCTTTGGTCAGCATGGTGGGCTCCGGCACCACGCACAGGGCGCCTGCACCGAACATTTCCACCACGCCACCCGCCAGCCCCAGCCCGCCGGATATACGGTTGCTGGCTGATTCACCTTCACTGATGCTGCGATCAGAGAGTACGGCTGCCAGCTGCACCGGCGAAAGCGCTATCCTCAGTCCCTGTTCTTCTTCCACAGAATCCTCCTTTTCGTAACCGGTACGTCATTTACTCAATTTATAACCGGCACGGCATCAGGTTGCAAACCGGTGGCGTTTCTCCGTTTATCTTCAAAGGGCACAGTGAACAACAGAGGAACGGCCATCGGTTTCAATGCCAGTGATAACCGGAGTGATATCGGCCCAGGCTTTCAGAGCGGCTCCGCATTGTTCACATCCGGAAGAATTTCCAGCTTATCGATAACGATCTGCAGGACGTCCGCCATGCCCGGTGACCATTTGCCGGGTATATCGAGCTCTGAACGGAATACCCCTGCCAGCCTTATGCGTGTGGTTTCAAGCCCCGCATCGGCCAGCATGAGGACGGCTTCACCCAGCAGACGGTATGCCTCTTCTGAATCCCGTCGTTCTGCTTCAGTAACCTGCATAGCATGTACCTCTCAGACGTAGCCGGACAGGTGAGCAGTGCGCAGCCTGTCCCGTGAATGCCGCGTCAGCGGCATGGAGGCGCCAGAAACTGTTAAGGACGGCTCAGATGCCATCGGGCGCCGTAAGCCCGGCAGAGCCGGTTACAGGGCTGATGGTGGCAAAACCCCAACCCCTTCCTGCCAGACGCCGTTTATGCAGCGGCCTGTCAGCAGCTTATCAGCCAGACGGTCGGAGACGAAAGAAAGAAACCGCGGCTCCTCTTATCGCAACTTAGAACCAACTAGTTACAACACCCATTTACCAGCCACTGCAGTTCCGGCCCTATGGGCCGGGCGGCGGCGGCTGGTCAGTGGGGGCAATCGGGTTTCAGATCCGGCGCTGGTCCAGCCGGAGAGGGGCGCGGTGGTTTCAGGCCTGCGCGATGCCTGACTACAGTGAATCTTTGACTGTTGTAACTAATTACACTGGCCGGGGCCCGCGTGAGCGGGAGCTATTTCAGATTCTGAGCGGCGCGGACGCTTGCGACCGCTGTGAGCGAAGGCATTAACTTATCCCCGCAGAATGCCTGCATGAAAAATACCTTATCTTTATGAAGATCTTTTACTGACGTAAGTCAGGAATATCTTGCAGGTAACACCGACAGTAGTTGCAGGTAAAAGATGGATATTAATTGCGGGTAACTGTGGATAAAAATAACGGCCGTGACCGTTGGGCGGAATATCTGCTTTGTTGAGGCGAAATTAACGGCGGGACGCACGCTCAGAACCGGCGTTCTGCTCCCGGCACAAACGCCTTTACCGCCAGTCAAGGCGGTAAACAGAGGAGGAGGTGCTAGTGTACCCGGTCAGGTACCGGGGGGGAGGGCTCGTAGTCCAGCCCGAGATCGAGCTGGCGGAGACTCTTCCAGACCAGGCGGTCAAACTCATCCGGGGAGAGTTTCATCCACTCGTGCGCCGGTCGCATGCGCAGCAGTTTGGCCATCGCATTGCGCCTGTCATCGAGAGAAAGTTTACCCAGCCTGTTCCGGCGCTTGTTCCGGGACGCCTTTTCACGGCGGCTCAGCAGCGTGGCCATGCGCATGTTTTCATACCAGCGCCGGCGCGCGGCGCGCACGGAGGCGTGCGTCCCGGGCTCAATAATGCCGTCGGCTTCTGCCGCCAGGCGGGCGTTGCGCTCAGCCAGGAACTTATCCATGTCGATGCCGCACAGCTGCCAGAAGCGGTCCGTCAGCACGATGTGGCGTGGCATGCAGTAGCCGGTGGCCGGGTCCGTTTCCAGATCCGGACGCTCAATCAGACCAAAGCGCTCCCACTCCTCAAACAGGCGCGAAAGCCGGGCAGGCTCTACGCGCGTTTCCGGTATAACGTTGCCGTTTTCGTCTTTCGGGCTTAGCTCGTCGGCGAGCTTACTGCCGTTGAAGGTGACCACAGAGGTGGCAAAGTCCGCGCGCTGAATAACCAGCGGCCAGATCGCATCGTACAGCGCCTGTTTTTCCGGCCGGAAATCGCGTTTACGGCCGGCGGCCTCGCGCAGCTGCACAAAATACGGATGACGGGACATGCGCTGGCGCAGCATCATTTTGCCGGTGCGTCTGTCTTTCATAACGAGCCGGCTCATGGCGTGCCCCATCTGTCCCGGCAGGCGCCGGAAGTTACCGGGTGCAAACCATTCAGGGTTTGAGCACTTGCAGGCGACGGAGTGATCGCCGCGGTGGCGTCCGTCATTCTTGAGGTTCGGGCGGTTTAACCCGATTAAAGTCTGGTCATTCACCCTGTCCCGTACTTATGGCGGGCAGGGGTTGTCTTATGAATAGCATGCGTTATAATCCTTCACAGGCGCACCGCCTGCTTTTGGACCCCCTGATCTCCTACGTTCCGCCAAGTTCGTGAAGGATTTCAGGGGGTTTTTGCATTCAGAGCCCGGTGATTCTGGACTCCATACCCTGGACGTTTTTACGGATACGTCCCATCCGGTTAGTTCTTTCCCGCGCCGCGCATGTCCGGCCACAGGATTACTGCACACCCCGTCGTTAACCACCACAGTAATCGACAGGGATCTGAAAAGGATCGCCGCCCGGCGAATTCTGAAAAGAATACCCATCTCACCCGCTTAAATCCAGCACAGTTTGCACATAGCACGAATCGTATGGATAAAAAAAGTTCACCGATAAACTTTACCGTGACCGCGTTCACATCTGCGGGCGGACTTAATCCAAATCACGCGTCTGGCGGGACGGTGATACCCGGGGTCGATGTCCGGGAGAGGAATTTACTGATATTCAGGCAGCCGGCTGTGGCGGGGTCGCGGACAATTGCTTTTAATTTACGACGGGCAGGGCGGTCAGGCTGAGGCGTACCGCAGCACCGCGAGGAACGAACAGCCTGAGCGGCGTGGCCGTCATGGGGTAAAGGTTCTGGCGGAATAGCCGATACCCCGGACAATGCCCATTGGTTGGCGCTATAAGGCAGACTGAAATGCTTCATCGTCCCGGCCCCGTGCCGGGATTTTTTATTGCGTTGTGCGGTAAATGGTTTGACAGCATGTCGCATGCTGTCTCATGCTGCCGGCGGGATTTCCTTTGTTTGGTGGTGTTATTCCGTTTTGGGATAGTGTGCCCGGCCCTCTGCCACGCAGGCCGGGTTTTTTTATCCCTTTTCTGCACGCGCTATGGCCTGCTGCATAACCTGTTCACTGACCACTCCCGGGATAACCGTAGTGTTGTCCGGCGTGGCGTTTTCGGCCGGCATCACGATAATGCCTGGCGTTCCCCTCAGCCCCATCATCTCAGCCAGGACTGCATTGTTCTCCGTAACGTGGTCAGACACGGCCTTATCCTCGTCTGAAACCGCACCTGCACCGGCCGCGGCGGCGACCTTCTCAATGTCTTCTGCCGTCAGTTTTCCTTCATTATGCCCGGTCCGGTAAATGCCGTTATGAAACGCCATGTACGCATCTGCCCCCTGCTTACGGTAAATGCCCAGCCCGCGGTGCGATGCCTGCGATGACTCCGGATAGCGGGCGGCAAAGATGGTCCAGTCCCGGAACGCAAAGCGCACGCCGGCGTTTGCAGCCATCACCTTTTCCATCGCCGGCGCCATCATGCTGCAGGCACTGCATTCGTAGTCGAAAAACTCGGTCACGATGACTTTTGAGTCCGCCGGCCCTTTAACGGGCACGCCATCCAGCTGCATCAGCAGCCGGTGTGTTTTCAGCGCTGACTGCACGTAAGCCTGCTGCTGCACGGCCTGCTGTCGTGCCTGTAGCTTTTTGCTCACCTCAATGAGCACCTCCGGGTGCGCGACCAGATAGTCCGCCGCAATCTCACCGATGCGGGCCTGCTGCTCCGGGGTAAACGCGTCAGCACCGGCGGCGCCGGCTTGGACTGTAAACAAAGCAGTGCTCATGGCCAGAGCAATGCTGGCCATCTTAAGGGTCTTTTTCATGATTTATCTCATATGCCTGCGGAGGCAGGGCGAAGGTGACGAGGCCGCACTGAGGACGGCCATAAAGGATATTAACGTTCTTTCTGTATATGACGGGTGATTTCCGGGGCAGGTAACTCCCTCTCAGGCTCCCGCCCCCGCGCTTCAGGTGGCAGGCTGACCTGCGCCTGCCGGTCGAGCTCGCGGGCAGCGTCTGCCACCTCCCGGACGGTAATACCATTCCGGGCGTCTTTGTCCCCGGGCTGAGACCTTGCCATTTCTTCCCTGATTTCGCGCATAACTGAATCAGGAATATTCACATCTCTGACTGCATCGCCATGCACCATTAAACCAGCTGGCAGCTCCCTGACAGATAACGCACGCAGTACAAGGTTTACAGATGCATCATTTACCCCTGCGCCACTGTTTATGAGGTCCTGAGAGGCGCGCCTGATCAAAGCCTCATAATCCGGAGCATTTTCGCCCGGTAGTGGTGGCAGTTTTTCCCGAATATTCTCTGCCAGTTGCATGGCAATATGCGAGGGAAGCTGGAATTTCATATCAGTCTGGCTGTCCACCTGAATCGCTTCTCTCGTTTTTACTGGCAGGTCACCCAGCATATTTCCCAGTTCGGCTTTCACCATACTAAGCAGCGTGGCGTCCGGACGACGCAGCTCTTCCAGGTTGCCACCCGCCACCTTCAGTAGCTGTGCGGATGGAATCTGTCGTCCGTGCACTATCAATACTCCCGCCTCCGGCTTTTCGCGCGCGGCGGCCAGTCCCTGCGTGAGATCGCTGACGAGCACGACCTCGCCGCTGCGGCTTTTCTGAAGCATGGCAGCCTGTGCGCCCTCGGTGACCAGCTGGCGGGCCTGCCCGGTGAGTATTGCGCCCTTATCGTGAAGCAGCGGCATCATCGTCAGGCCCGCCGCTTTTCCATTACCGTCATACACCGGCACGGCCAGATGCGGCTCCGGGAACTTCCGTGTCGGCGGGATGATGCGTGCCGTAACCGGACTGCCGCGCAGGCCATTTGACCGCAGAAACGCGCGGCCCATTGCCGTTTTAGACGCGGGCTGACCCATCGCCCAGATCCGCCTGGCCCGATCGCGCTCCGGCTCGGGCGTGAGCGCATCATGCGCCGTGGCCGGCCCTTCTTTTCCGGTCGTGAGCGTCTTTGTCCAGCCTGCTTTATCATCGGTAACAATCTGGACGTGGTCCTTCGCACGCGAGACGTTGATATAAAACGCCCGCGCGCCGCTCATCAGCTCACGAGCGCCCTCAACGCCCTCCAGCGCCAGTGAGTACCGGGCGCTGGCGCCCTGAGCGCCGTAGCCGGTGACCGCCCAGCTGTAGTCAACGTGCCGGTCCGCGAGCGTGGCTGCCGGATCGATAACCTTCAGCCCGCCGGCATTGCGCAGCACAATCTCACCATTGTCGCGCAGCTCTTCCACGCGATACTGTTCGTGTGCAGCGTGACCGGCCTGCTTCTGGGTTTTACTCAGGCGGACGCTGTCACCCGTGCGCAGCTCAATTGAGCGGGTCTCAAAAACCTCAATTTCAGTGGCGTTAAGTTCCTGCGGCGACCAGTACTGCGTGCGCCCTGCTTCATCCTTCAGGGTGATGTTGCCGTTTGTCTGGTCGACGCCGGTAACGTGCAGGTACCGCTGACTGGCCATCACCACCTGCCCGGTTTCCCAGTCGTCGATACGGTTAAAATCGTGCCGGCCGCCGTTGATGCGATCCAGGACAGGGACGGTGCGATACGCCTCGCCCAGCTCTTTTGATTCAACCATCGCGTTATGAATACCCTCATTGATGGCTCTGCGGTCTGCGTGCAGCTGAACCATGATCATGGTCTGCTCCCGTGCCTCATCGGTGCGGCTCATAAAGTCAGCCACGATTGTGGATACAGGATCTGCTGACTCGACAATTGATCCGGTGGGCACCACCGTGCCTGCGCGCCGGGGAACAACGTCCGGCGACACCTTTTCAATGTTTCTCAGCGCCGCCGCGAAATCATTGCTGATGATGCTGTACACAGCAGACTTCAGGTCCGGGTCGCGCTGGCGCACGATTTCCTTCATGACCGCCACGTCAATCGGGCTCCGCTCCTGCATCAGCTGGAATGGCGCACCGCTCTCGGGCGACTGCAGCTGCGCAACGTCCCCTACCGGCACGGCGCGGCCGTTACCGGCGGCGATCGCGCGGTACGCCGCCGCGGTATCCTGGTTACCAATCATGGAAGACTCATCGATAAGGAACAGCATGTTGTCATAGCGGACGTCCTCGCCGGCCGCGCTGCGCATCTGCCAGTCCAGCACAAACGACTTCAGCGTCTGCGCATCGATGCCGGTGCCCGCCATCTCCTTAACCGCCCGGTGAGTCGGCCCCAGTCCCACAATGACCGGACGCGTCTCAGCCGGCAGGGTATCAATAGCCGCCTTGACCGCATTGAACTGGGTAGTTTTACCGACGCCTGCATATCCCTGCACGGCCGTAAACCGGTCCGGACTCTGCAGAATCAGCGAGGTGGCCTCTTTCTGGCCCTGAGTCAGGCCGGACAGGAGGGCCGGATCGACCTGTGCCATCAGCGGCACCTGCGTGTTTTTACCCCGCTCAATTTCGCTCACGATGGCTTTTTCCATCTCCCACGTAGCGCGCGCAACGAAGTGAGGCCCGGCACGGGTCTGCACCTCAATGAGGTCGCCCTCCTTAACCTGCCGGGCAACTTCGCTCTCGATAAGCTTCAGGTCACCGCAGAACGTCAGCGCCTCATCCAGCAGTTTCGCCCACGGGAAAGCGACGTCCCGCATCTGCGCCACGCCGCGCGTTACGGCTTTCTGTGCATCAGAGAGCAGCTGTTTACTGAGCGTGTCCACGGCCTCACTGGCATCCTCCTTTCCGCTGGCCTGCCGGACCAGCGACAGGGGCGAGCGCGTGGCGCGCAGGCGCCCCAGCTTCTCTTCCGCCCGGCTCAGCGCTTCGCCGGTAAAAATCTCCGCCTCATGGCCGGACTGCGCCAGCGCGTTAATCATATTCACCGACAGATCCTGTGCGCCCAGGCTGGCCAGTACCGTGCCGCGATCGTTGTCACGGCTGCCGGGCGCGCTGACGTATCCGTAAGTCACGTAAAGCGGCCGGGACGCGTCCAGCCGCAGCGGCTTTTGCTGCCCTTCGCGCTGCACGATGAGCGTGCCGTTTTCAATCGCCGTGACCGTGAGGCGATCGCGCGCCTTCAGGCCGGCATGCTTATCACCGGCAAGCGCAAACAGGCGCTCCCCGGCGGCAACTTCAGCGTCATTCTGCGTGAACAGCCGCCAGTCGCCGGAGAGTGCGCTGAGTTTTACCCGGGACAGCACCCCGTCCCCGTCAATCAGTGAGAGCATGCGGGTCTCATCATGCACGCGGTCGATGACGTAGTGCCGCGTTTCGTTTTTCTCTGACCGGTCTTCCAGCACCATACCGGCGCGGTAGGTCTGGGGGAGACGGCGCTCTTTAGCCGTCACAAACACCGGCGTACGCGCCACGATGCTGACCGACTCCTGCCCCAGCCTGCCGGCATCCTGCAGCGCACTCCTGATAACACCGGTCAGCTGGCTCTGCTCACGCGGTCCTGTCACAACGGCCGTAACGGGCCCCTCCGCAGGGTCCATTCCGGCATAGCGATCTGCCAGCGCCTGATAGCGGTCGCGCTTGTCCTGAATACTGGTCACGCGCACCTCGATTCCGTCAGACGGTGCGGTCAGGCTCTGACGCTTTACGCCCGCTGCCGTCAGCACGGACAGGGCATTCGCATTTGACTGCCGTCCGGCGCTGTCCAGAAAGAGCAGCTGCGTATTCTGCTGATGCGCCTCACCGGTGAGCACCAGCATTTCTTTCAGGCTGAGTTTTTCCGCGCTCTCGACGATGACCGTACTCTGCGGCATCAGGCTGAAGCTGCCATCAAGCATACGGCTGCGGTGCAGCAGCCGGTCCCTGAGCTCAGGCGACTTTGCAAAGCTGAGTGCGCGCTCGGCTGAACTGGTCAGTACGCTGACCTCGCGCCCCTGCTCACGTGACATTGTCACCAGCGCCTCCGTAACCTCACGCAGCCGGCCGACTGATGCAGGGGCACTGATGATGACGGCGGGCTCCCGGGCAATGTGCTCAGGGTGTCCGGGGGACAGACCGCCGTCGGGGCTGAAGTTAATTACCCGGTTCTCTTTCAGGATATCCGTTGCCAGCGACTGCACCGACAGCTCATCCAGCAGGTGGATGTGCGAGGTAAACACGCCTTTATCACCGTCGAGAGGCACGAGCAGGTTGTCATGAATAGCCTGGTCAAGCGCCCTGCGCAGGTCCGGAATGGTGTTCTGCAGTTCACCGGCGTTATGAGCGGTCAGCAGAAGATCCCCGTACGTAAACCGCGTTTTACTGTCGCTCAGCACGGAAATAGCGGTGCGGACCGCCTCCATCGCCGAAACAGGGGCGTCCTGCACCTCTCCCGCGTCAGGACGGAACATTTCACGTTCGCGCGCTTCATTTATCACACCCTGGATGTCAAAGCCGGTATCGTCCATCTGGCGCTGCCAGCGCGCCTGCAGCCGGGCACGGCCGTCGGCCGTTTCGGGTTTAGCGATCGGGTCATCCTGAATCTGTGGGGACGGCGCTGATGTTCCTTTATCTGCTGTAACAGCCGCTTTTTCTGCGGCTGACACCGCGCGTTCAGGACCTGACTCTGCCGACAGGTCTTTTTCCTGTGCTGACGGTGTTAAAGGCTCTTTACCCGCCGTTTCAGGGTTTTTCTCTGCGGCTGACACCCCATGCGCCGGTTCAGGCTCAGCCGGCACGTCTTTATCCTCTGCTGACGGGGCTGACGTTTCTTTATCCGCTGTTCCAGGGGTTTTATCTGTTACTGCCGCAGCCCGCTCCGGCACAGGCCCAGGCTCAGCCGGCACGGGTACGACAGAGGATTCGGGCCGGCTGCGTTCCGGTGCCGCCTCGTCCTCACCATAGCGGCTGATATCCTGCTTGCGCTGGCGCGTATCGAGTGCGGCCACATCGCGGCTCTTCAGCGAGGCATCCTCGCCGGCGCGTGCGTGGATTTCCCGGTGGCGCGAGGAAAACTCATCCAGCACCGCTTCCGTAAAGCCCTTTATCTCCCACAAATCATGACGGCCACCGGTCGGCACGGTTTCATAGCCGATAGCCTCAGCCTTGTTTTTAAGCACGTTGCGGTAGATTTTGCCGTACGTTATCTGGTTGCGGTACGCCGTTTCGATAAAGCCGGCACCGTGAATGGTGTCGGTGGCCAGCGCCTTCCACTTGCCGTCCAGCTCCGTGACGTTGGCCATCACCGCGTGCGTGTGGATCTGCGGATCGAGGTTGCGGGAGGTGTCGTGCGTGAACAGGGCGGCGACCATTTTTCCGCTGGTCACGATGCGCGTGACGCCCTCCTTCGTGTCCCGGGCGCTGACCGTCTGCTCCATGATGGCCAGCGTCTCTTTTACCGCGTCATGGTGTGCCTCCAGCAGGCGTTTATCGCCGCCGGCAAGGATAAGCATCGAGACGCTTTTGGGTGCTGAAAAGGTAAAGTCGTGCCCCGGGCGATGCACGTGGGCACCCTGCACCTCCTTACCCAGCATCACGCCGTTGGGCAGATTGCCGTGCAGAATGTCCGTGAACGTATCCAGGTCAACCGGTCCCTCAAGCCCGAGTTCGCGCGCACCCTCCCCCATCCACTGCGTGGGCATGTCATCCAGAAAGTAATAGTTATCCTTGCTGCTGTAGTAGCCGGCAGCGTCGGCGGCCGAAGCCACCGGAGCAACGGTCATCATCGTTCATACCCTCCCGGGTCCAGGCTGTCACTCATCTCCTGATACGCGTCGTAGTCGTCGCGATGTCGCAGGATGTTTTTTTCGTCATCGGCCATGCGTGCGTTGGCGTCGCTGTACTGCCGGGCATCAGCCTCTTCGCGCTTTTCCTGGTCGGTTTTTCGCGGGCTGATGTGCCGGACGATGAGGCGGCCGCCGTCGTCTTTTTCCATCTGCATGTTCAGCTCAGGCGCTTCACCCTGCGCCGCGCCGTCCTGCGGCACCGCCTCCTCAGCGTTGCTTTCACTGCTTTCTGCTGCTGCAGCCCGGCTTTTACGGCGCGCCAGCATATCGAGTGCGCTGGGTCCGGACGGTTTTGGTCTGATTGCGGGTCGTACTGCGGGCTGCGGCGTTTCCGGCGGCGATGCCTCCCCCCCGGTGTCTGTCGGCATTACCGGCCGGACAGGTGCCGGCGGCGTCATTTTCGTTTCAGGCGGTGCCTCTGCCGAAGCCTGCTTTGCCGGCAGCGGTTCAGCCTCAGCCGCGATGACCGGCGCGGGTACAGTACGCAGCGGGAACGGGCGCACGTTTGAGGGCGGCGGCGTGTCACTCACAGCTTCTGATTCGGGTCGTGGCTGAGCCGGCGTCGCAGCAGGTACTGGCGTCACAACCTCCCGCTCAGCAGGTGGAATCGGACGGCTCACGGGCGGCTCAGCTTTTAACGGCGCGGCAGCCGGTGAGACAGTTACTGACGCCGGCCCGGATGTATCAGGGGTGCTGTCACCGTCTTCCAGTATTTCGTCGCCGGTCGGAAACGAAATATTCGCCGCACGGGAACTGCGTTCGTTGCTCTCGATGATTTGTTCGAGCTCCGGACTCAGCCGGTCACGGAAGTCGCGCTCAATCAGCGCGGGGTGATATTTTTTCTGTTTGCGGTACTTCAGGTTCAGCTTCACCACCGGGTACTCGCCCGGCAGGCGCACATAGAACTGCAGGTTCGGCATCTTCATAATCTGGTCGTAGTCCACGATGGGCTCGTTGACCTTGTCCTTACTGATGGAGATACCGTCACGCACCTGGTCAAGGCCGTAGCTGTTCTGCTCGCGCGCCTCGCGCCGGCGCTGATGACCCAGCTCCTCCTCCACGATTTTGGCCACCTCAGCGCTCGGCGAACGGCCGTAGGCGCGGGTGTTCAGCAGGTCAAAGATGGCTTTGGCCATCTCGCGGCCGTAGATGTGGATCAGCTGCGGCATGTTCTGAATGCCCAGCACGAAACAGCCGCCGAACTTGCGCGCCTCGGCCAGCGTTTCGTTGAACTCCGGTATCTTCTGCAGGCTGGCAATCTCATCGCCGATAAACCACACGCGCCTGTCGCTGTTCTCGCCCATGCTCTGCAGCAGCAGCGTGGCCAGCGAAAGCCACATCGATATCAGGGGGCGCACAGCCTTGCGGTGGCGTGCCGTTGTGGAAATAAACAGCCAGCTGCTGTCGTACTGCGCATCGGTCATCCACTCGCGGATGCTGAATTCCGGCTTACCCTCTTTATCCAGCCCCTGCAGGTAGCGCAGTGACTTGGCGTAGTTGGTCAGCACCGAGCGGATTGAGATGGCGGTTTTCTCGATTTTTTCCTCAACCAGGTTGGCCGACGGGGTGTTCTTCAGAAACTCGCGCAGGCTTTTCAGGTCGATGGAGAGACAGGTCTTCAGGAACGTTTCGATGCTGCGATCGGGGCGTGAGGCAAACTGCATAGCCGTATCGCTGAAGATGGTGCGCGATGAGGACACCCAGAACGGGTCGGAGTCGCCTTCAACCGGCATCAGCGCGGCCGTCATGTTCTCGTAGTCCACTACGTCCTGCGCCTCACGCCACAGCACCCAGTTCTCACAGCGTCTGTCATGCGCGTTCAGAATTTTGTCAACACGCTCGTCGTAGTGAGTTTCAATAAACGTACCGCCGGAATCGTAAACAATCGCCCGGTCGCCGCGCCGGCGGATATAGTCCAGCAGCCAGCGGATGAGCGTGGACTTGCCCACGCCGATGGTGCCGTGAATGAGATAGTTCATAACCTCGGCGTTCTTCACCATGTTCAGGCCGCCAATCTGCAGATCGGACTTCTCTCCGGCCTTTCTCAGCAGCCGGTTGACCTCTTTAAGCTGGTCAGTAAGGGTCATGCCCGAGATAAACTCGTCCTCACTCTCCCGCTTACCGATGCGACCCACATACCAGGCGATGAGGCACCAGAGCAGGCTGGCGGCGATACCGCAGGCGCTGGCGATGAAGCGCAGATTCGTCAGAAACTGGCGGCCCATGTCCTGCATCCACGGATTGGCCAGCAGCTGCGCCGGCGTCAGCTTTATCGTGCACAGCTGCGCACTTTCATCGCAGTGCCAGAAGATGTCCCATGTGGCTTCGGCCGCACGTGGGGACAGGCCCAGCAGTGAGTGGCTGGGCCACGCTGCCCAGTACCAGAAGCCATTACGGAGCACGTCATCGGGCGTCGTCAGCCAGAACAGCGCGCCGGTGGCTACCACGAACAGCAGCAGCATCCAGTGGAAAATCCAGTTGCTGACCTGCACAAACATGCGCAGCCGGTAGGCCGTCATCTGGCCGCCCTGCGTCAGGTATTTGGGTGTAAAACTCATGGGGAACTCCGGAAAGCACGCAGGCGCAGCCCGCCCGGAAAAATCGGGCAGGCTTATGGCTTAAATAGAAGTTGCAGAGAGGGCCGCTCAGGCCCCGGAGATTATTTCAGTTTGACGGACGTGGGGGTGCGGATAAGCCCCGCGCGGCGCAGCAGCCAGATGCCGGCCATGACGGGGATAGCACAGGCGAAGATAAACAGATTCCAGCAGGCCAGCGTGAGCCCGGAAAGCACGCAGCCGGCAGTCATTACCAGCAGAACCAGCAGCAGCGTGATAACGCCCGGGGGCATCATGTCGCCCTGCACCATACGGGTGGCGAGGTCCCAGGCATACAGATGGCTGTGTGACATGATGGTTTTTACGATATCCGGCCCGAACTGCCACAGCACGATGGCGCTCCAGGCGAAACACAGGGTTAACCAGATAACAAATGTGCGTGCCGCACCGTTGAGAGTGAGCATAGATATTTCCTTCAGAAAGTTAGGGTCGGGGATGAAGTACAGCCGTTACAACGCAGATCCCGGCGCGCACTATGGGGAAAGAACCCCGCTGAGCATGATGGATACATGTCGGTTAAATCTGAGCCACGCTTCCGCTACCCCGTAATCCAGGGAGAATCGTGGAAATATGAGGTCCCGTAAGGGAGGAGGGCAGCACCCGTGGTGTTGATGCTGCCCCGGTGTCCGCTGCCCGGGGGGCGCAGACGGGGGTCGGCAGGCGCCCCGTTGTCAGGAGAGATTTTTTTATTTCCCCTTACGGCGCATGCCGCCGGCTTTGAAACCGGTCGCTAAGTAATACCAGGAATTTCAGCGCCCTGCAAGCCGCCATATCTTTATAACGGTTATCCGGAGCGCCGCAGCGAAGGCTATGCCACAGACACTTACGGTCAGCACGTACAGAAACATAGCTCCGATTATAAAGTGACGAAGCGACCCGGCCCCGGGCGCTTCGCGGACAGCATCATAAACCCGCAATGCCGCACTCAGATTGTCCAGCAGCCAGTCGTCTGTCAGCGCGATAAGCGTCAGCGAGCACAAAAGCGCCAGGAACGAGACGGCAATGATGACAGTCAATGACGTCGCTGATGTCTCGCCAGAATTACGCACTCAGGCCTCCCGGAACAGGCGTCTGGCTTTACATAATACCTGCGACAGATTTGGCCAGCTGCGCTTCAAGCACCGGCTTAGCCTCTTCAAACTTCAGGTTCACTTTATTCGCATTTGAAACGACGCGGGTCTGATATTTCATGCGGTTGCCTTCTTCGCTGCTGGTCTGCAGCTTGATGCCCGATGAACCCTGACGCAGCGCCGCCACGTTATCCGTGGTCACGGCGGCCTTGCTGCGTTCAGAAATCTGCAGATCGGTCACCATTGTGTAATTAACATCTTCCACCATTGCGTCAGCTGCCATACCCGCCAGGCCTGCCGCGAGGCCTACGCCCAGAATGGCGCCGCCGGAAGTGCTGTTGTAGGCGGTAATACCTGCGCCCAGCGCGGCACCGGTAGCGGCACCTTCATATCCGGTTGACAGGAATCCCTGCGTCTGACGCAAGTCCATCTTTTCTGCCTTCAGCACGTTAGCCTGAATCCAGTAATAGGCGGCATCAGGACTGGAGGTCACGGTATAGCCTTTTGCGCGCAGGTCCTGCGCCAGCATCGGCTCCAGATCGCTCATGTCTTTATCGGAGGTGTTACGCACCTGCAGGTAAACGGTTTTCTGACTGGACGGCTCAAGCCAGACGGTCTGACTCATCTGCGTTTTGACATCAAGATTGCGTTTTTTGATGGCGGTGCTCATGGCACTGCATCCGGAAAGCATCAGAGAGGCAGCAGCGATTGCTGCCACGAAGGCATTGCGGTTTTTCATTGACGTATCCTTGTTAAACGGAAAAAACGGGACAGGCGCGCCCCGGGGCACGCTGTTTTAAATGGGAGTTTGAAAATAACCCCCTCCGTCAGAGTGCCGGAAGGGGTATCGGCAGAAGCCGGAGGGAACTTAAATCTTTTTAATGAGGGTGCTGATTTTTTCGAGGGCAAGACCTGCGCCGAGACGATTAATTTCAGCACCAACGACCATATTAATTGCAAAGAGTAGAGCAAATTCTAGAGCCGGCACCGCAAGAGCGGCCCACGATTTAAACACGGATAAAATCGTTGATACCAACATTAGAAGTAAGAAAACACACACGGTTCGTTTAGAAATTCTACGCAAATGACTAAGTATCAGGGAATTCCGCCGAGCCTCACTGGGAACGGCCATGTAGAGCATTAAATTGTTATATGTCATGAAGGCAAAGATAACACCAATAATCAGCGTAGGAATGACAACAGCCCATCCATCACTTAGAAAGTAAAGGGAGTATCCCTCCAGCGACGACTGTGAACCGAACAAAGACACATAGCCAATAACATCACTCATGAATGCAGCAATTAATGCCAAGGCCGGAACAAATAAACTTAATTTAAGTAGCTTAAATGATGAGGGAATTAAGCGATGTTTTGAACTCAAACTTTCCATGAGCATTGAAATATCAGCATCAATCTTAGCCATAGTTAAATTACTCATAATCCCTCACCATAAATAGTCTGATTAAGAAGCTTTTTTCTGCTCGGCTCTTAATTTCTCTAGCTTGAGCTTAAATTGTTCAGTTTCGGCATCATCGATTTTGGGCTTAGTCTGTCTGATATCTTCTTCAGTTCGACCTATCTGCTGGCTTCTGACCGCACCCTGATGCTCATTTCTGAGTATATCACTGGACGTCTGAACAGTGGTTTTATTTTCGGCGATTTTACCGTCATTTTCCCTGACAGTTTCCATAAGGCCAGATCTTTGTGCTGCAACCTGATTAGCGACATTGTTCTGAATGCCGGCGCCGGCGGCCTGCTCGCTCACACGTTTTGACCCGCTGCGGAAATCCTCTCTCATTTCCTGTGAAGGTGCACCGGCCGGAACACTGAGATTCCGCTCTCCCTGCCGCGTGCTGACTTCAGTAGCCTGCCCTTTTCTGACGACAGCATTCTGCGACGAACCTTCAGCAGGTCCATAACTGTCAGCCGGCGAGCTGCCCGACAGGGCCTGTCCGGAAGTCTGCACTCCAGCGGGAAGCGTGGTTCCACGGTCCGCAGATGTGCCTGCAGCATCCAGCGAACGTGCCGGCTGCAGCGGCTCACTGTTAACCTGGTCAGTCCGTGCGCCATAGTTCTTCATGATTTCAGGTTCCAGCCGTTCATGCATAAATTCAGTAGCCGCGCCCTGAGCGCTTCTGACGTTTGTCAGGATGTTCTGGGCGTCACTGCCATATTTAGCAGTAGTCCAGTCCACAAACTCCTGATTGTAGTTGGCGTCCAGGCTGGCGCTCTGCGTCTGTGAAAGAGTGGCCATGCGGCTGAATTCCTGACTGCGCGTGCTGCTCTCAGTGTACTGATGGTACTGACTCTTCGCATCATTAAGCGTTGCTGCGAACTGCTGAGCATTAGAGCTGGACTGATTATCAGTATGACTTCCTGAATCGCTCAGACGGGTCGATGTCACCATATCCACGCCCTCGCGGAAATCGCGCGCCTCCTGACTGCTCTGGTCCTGACGGCTATCGCGGCCCTCAGCGTGGCTGTCCTGCGTACCGTGCGAGCTGCCTGACGTGTGTCGCCAGTCAGCGCTTCCTTCCCCTCCTGCGCTCAGGCCGGTTGCCCACTTGCCAACCTTGCCGGCCAGCTGGTCACCGGAGTCAAATTTGACATATCCACGTACACCCGCACTGCCCTGATTGGTGATATCCATCAGCTGGTTGTAGGCCTGCTGTTCAGAAACATTGTGCGACTTCGCATAGTTCTCAACGGCAGACTGCATTTTGCTCGCGCCTTTAGAGACGTTCGTTGCCACACTGTTGTCGCTGCCCTGCGTCATGCTGTCGCTATTGCCGCTCTGCTGCGTCAGCTGGTTCATCTGCTGGAAGCCGCTGGTCACGCTGTGGTTATAGCCATCAAGCGAACTCTGCGCCTGCTGCTGCGCCTGACGTGCCTGCTCGGAGAACCCGCTGCTGGCGAGAGAACTGAGCCGCATACTGACAGGCAGGTTTGATATCGCCTGACTGGTATCCACTACGGTGTGTCCGTCAGCCGTCTGTGTCATCATCGCGTTATTACCGGTCTGGAAGCCCTGAGACCCCGAGCGGCGCAGCATGTTGGTGTCAAACTTGTTGGCACTGACGTTATCCATCGACATGTTGTTAAACGACCAGTTGCCGTCCGCCGTCGTCGAAGCCTGTCCGCCGGTCGCAAACGCCGCCGAGCTCATCACCCCGCCGACGGCCTGTGAGGCCACCGACGCCGCGCCTTTGGTCAGGAAAAAGGCGAGCACCGGTATCGACATGCTCAGGTAGCCCGCGATGTTGGCCGCGTCTGAGTGCTGCAGGGCGACCTGATCCTGATTGGCCAGAACCAGCGGCGTGGCTCCGGTCTTCGTCTGCAGATAAAAGTTGGCCAGCGAGTTAAGGATGGCGAACATCACCGGCCACATCGTGAAGTAAACGAAACCGCCGGCGTACAGCTTCAGCGTTTTGAGCCCGAAGATGTCGTGATTCACCAGCGCAAGCGCGATGACCAGCGGGAACAGCGCAATCAGTACCAGCATCATCAGCGACTGGAACATCGGCAGCGTACGCGACGCTATCACGCCACCCGCGCCCCAGCTGATGCGCTGCTTGGTCATACTGGACTCGGTGGCCAGATTCAGCAGGTTGGCCGTGTCGGAAGAGCGCGCCGCAAACCCTTTCCAGCCGTCACGGATGGCCGCATTGGTGATGTTATTACGCATAATCTGCGCTGCGCTCAGGCCACCTGCATAGAAGAAGTTGTAGCTCTCATCCATCGCGTTACCGAGCAAAGCATCCCCGCTGACGCGGCTGCCGAACACGCGCGTGGCCAGTGCATGCCAGGTTGTGCCGCCGATGCGCACGTCCGCCCCGATCAGATTTTTGACGACCGCAGCCGCCTGCTGGCAGGTGATAAACTGCCGGCCGCTGCCCGTATCCTGATACAGACCGCGCAGCGGGCTCGGGTTATTCGTAATCAGCGTCAGCGGATCGGTGCTGTTCAACAGCTGTGACACGGTGTACTTGTTATTCAGCAGGATATCGCCCACCACGCAGTTTTCCACGTAGTCGGTAAGCATGCCGGCCAGCTGCGGATTCTGTGACCGGAAGTCCGTGGTCTGCGCCACAATCTGCGAACCGAACAGCATGCCGGACTTCGTATAGGTCAGCGAGTCCGGCCGCGAGAAGCTGTACTCATAAAGCCGCGCCACACCGAACTGTACTGACGTGGTCAGCCCGGCGATGAAGGCCAGGCCGGCCGGCACGTTATCCACCTGATAAACTGCCGCCGGATCGGTGACATCAAGTATCTGCACGCTGCGTTTCGGAACGAGCAGCACCGACGTAATAATAAAGAAAACGGCCAGCCAGCTGGCAAACACCATCGGGTTGCGCGATTTGATGAAGCTGAAGATTACGCCCAGTACGCCAAAAAGCCCGGCGATACGTTTTAACGTGTCATAGGTGTCGCTGCCGATGACGGTGACGACGCCGTTAAACACCTGACGCCACATGTCACCGCCGTAAATGGTCCAGACCTCAGTCATTGCCCGTTCCCCACTGATAGTTGCCCTGATAGGACGTCGAGATAATGGTGGATACCTGCTGCTGCAGGTACTGCATGTTGCGATCGATGCCGTCCAGCGCGTTCTGGTCGGCGGTACTCTGCAGCTTCATCTGTGCCAGCAGCGAGGTTGCAGCCAGCACGTTGTTACGCAGCTCGCCGGCTGCCTGCTCGGGGAAGTTTTTACCGGCCAGTGACTGGCTCGCCTGCTTTACGAGCTCCTGCAGGTACTGAATCATCATGTCCTGCGCGATAAAGTCGGCGACCTGTATCAGGTAGGTCGGGCTCATGCCCATGCTGCGGGAGTTGGTCAGGTATTTCAGTACCGGCACCGAGGTTGTGTTGATGAAACCCTTTTCTCTGTCCGACAGGCCGGTATCGGCCGTGAGCTTGCTGTCGATGGAAATCATCAGGTTGCGCACCTGTGTTACCAGCGCCACGTCGCTGCTGACAGTGACGCTGGCCACCGTCGGCCCGAGGCACAGGTCCTGCTCATCACAGCCGTACATCTTCGCGGTCCCGCCGCGCATCAGCACAGTAATGATGTCGCGGTTATCAACCAGCGGCGTCAGGACGGTGACCTGCCCGGCTTTATTAAAGATGATGGAGCCCACCACGCTCATCACCAGTTCCTTCAGCTGGCGGTTACCATCGAACAGGTGGTTGCGGCCCAGCGCGTCCCAGATGAGGTTTTTGTTTTTCAGCACCTGGTCCTTCATTTTATCGGACGCCCGGCCGGTGACGCTGTCACCCTGACCGCCCACGGTGCAGCCCTGACGCGACGCCGCCCAGTCGGAGAAAATGTTGCTCTCGCCGGCAATGTCCTGACAGATTTTCTGGTTCGACACCTGAGACACCGGCCACAGGCCGCCGATGATGCCCTGCGCGGCCTGACAGGAGCTCATGTTGGCGGAGTTCACGTCCGAGGCGAGCTTCTGCAGAAAGTCTTTGGCCTGCTTGAGCTCCGGCACCATCGTCTGCAGTGCGAGGTCAAAGGCGTAGCCCGCCGCATTACTCATGATCTGCTTAACGAAGCGCTGAAGTTCGGCCCCGTTGATGTAGGAAAAGGCGCCCAGATAGGAGTCAATGCCGCCGCAGCCGGCGTTAAGTGACGGTACCTGCATCGAGATGAGCTGCACCTGTTTGACCGGGTTACGCAGATAGATGGAGCCGCCGGTAACGTAGCCTGCGGCCTGACCCTGCCATGCCTGCGCCTTTGAGACGTTGCCGTCAAAGCCGAGGCTGCCAAAGTAGCCGTTCAGGTCGCCCTGCACGTCGGCAAAGGCCGGCGCACTCAGTGTAAGCGCAGCCAGAGCGCCTGTCAGGAACTGACGCAGATTCATGATGTTTTCCCCGCCTGCAAGTGTGTACGTTCTGTCATTGAAAACTCCGTTCATTCATAAATCCGTGCCGGCGCAGGGTGATGCTGACCAGCACGCCGCAGCCGAAGCCACCGGCAAGGGAGAACAGGAACAGCAGCGGATAAAGCTGCAGACCGCTGAGCACCAGCGCGTCAGAACCGTAAGTCATGCCGTCCATACGGCCGGCAATTTCGCAGACGAGCCAGGCATACAGGCCGGCGGCGGCCAGCAGCGAGGCGCAGACAAGCAGCAGCGCCGTCTCCAGCCGGGAGAGCGTTAAGGTTTTTTCAGTCATGGGTTTTCCGTCGGCGGCACAGCCGCCCGTATTACTGCGGGGTCAGTGAGGCACTGCTCGGGACCGGACCCAGCGTGTCCGGCGGAAGGTTATCGATATCGGCTTCGATCATCTGCGCCAGTCGCTGGCTCATGGTTCCCATGTCCGTCTCCCCCTGAAACAGCGGATAGGCAACGTTGGTGTTTACGTTGACCATAAAGGTGGTCGGCGTGGCGATGGGCAGCCCGTTGCCGAAGAACGTCAGGATCTCGCCGGCTATCGGCTCATTCGGTCCCGCCTTACGCGGGATAAGCGCTACAGGAAAGGCTGCATCGCCGTAGCCATCAAGCGTATAGGGGTACACCTTTATCCCTTCCGAATCAGCCCAGGACTTCAGCAGCGGGTCGAACTTCGCACTGTACTGACAGCCGCGCTGCATAAAAATCACCACCGCATAGTCGTTCAGGTTCACCTGACGTCCGTCGGTCAGGGTCATCATTCTGGGCGGCTTTGCTGGCACCGCACGCACCGGGCGCGTTCCGGGCAGTCCGAAATCCGGCAGCTGCGCACCGCGCTGCCCCTTTGCCTGCTCCAGCGCAGCAATGTCCGAGGCCACCGACGCCTGTGCGAATACCGGCAGCGTCAGCAGTACCATCAGCAGCACGTTAAGCCTCATGATGGCCTCCCCGGCCGCCTCGCGACCTTCGCCAGGCAATCAGCTCCGCGATGAGGCCCAGCGCAACCAGAACCAGACAGGCTACCGAGACACCGGCAAGCACGTCGTACGTGAAGCTGACTGACCACGCCAGCAGCTGGCGCAGGCAGTTAAAAATGATGCCTGACATGAACAGTAAGATGATAAGAGGTAAGCGGTTCATTTACGGACTCCCTGTGCGTGGCGGCGCAGGGTCCGCACCGCCACGCCGGCAATAATGGAAAACAGTACGCCGGTGAGGTAGAGGCTGCGCAGCGTACTGTCAGTCTTTGTTGCCCATGCATCACGGCTCTCTGCCGCCTTCACACACGTGGCAGGCGGGGGGGCAGGCCTGATATCTCTGCTGACCGGTACGGCCTTATCCCATGATGTATCAGGAACGGACGGCCAGGACTCCACGCGCGTGGCCTCCGAGGCGCAACTCCACACCTGCCCTGCCGGAGCATCGCGTATTAGCCTTTCGGCCTCGCTCACCAGCAGATGCCCGGCACCACCGGCGCTGTGCGCGCTGAGCAGGAACAGCAGAAAAAACAGCAGCGCCGGATGAATCACCAGCGTCTGCAGCAGAAAGTTGCCTGCCCGGTTTGCGGTAAGCAACCGCCCGTGCCAGACAGGTGAGAGTGTCAGCATAATCAGGTCCTCAGAAGTTAGGCTTAAAGCCGGTGGCCACATTGAGAAAGCGCTTCGCCAGGTCGTCCTGCGTCATAAAGCCGTAGGCGAGCGGACGGAAGCTTTTTGACCTGGGGTCAACCAGAAACAGCGCCGGATAGTGCGTAATTCCCATGCGCGCGCTCTGGCCGGCGTCCGGCCGGCTGTCGGGCACCTGCGGCGACACCGTGCCGTCCACGCTGACCGGTATCAGTGATATGTGCCGCAGGCGGGCAAAGTCCGCCACCACGCCGGCCATCTGTGCATCAATCGGGTCACCGCCGCGGTAGAAGTAGAACAGCCCGTACTGGCCGGCAAGCTGGCTGATGGCCTGCGTCTGCTCCTGCTGGTCCCGTGCCTGCTGCAGCGGCGCGGTGCTGTTGTAGTGCGGATGGTCAAGGTTGTAGTCGAGATCCGGATGGTCAAGCTGCGCCACGGCAAAGGACTGGCTGAACATCGAGGCCCGGTCGGTCCAGAACTTCTGCCAGCGCAGGAACGTGGCGGTATGCTCTGCAGACGGGTGGAGGATGGCGTTGTTCAGTGCCTCCTTTGTGTACTCCTTAAGTACGTCCGCCTGCTCTGACGGTGACAGCCTGCTGAAGTCCGGCACCTGCGGCGCGGGCTGCGCTTTAGGTGCCGGCGGGTCCGGCTTTTTCTTCGGCTCGTTGTACCAGTGCCAGCCGGTAAACGGGTCGGCCGGCGTCACCACCGCGTCAGCAGCCGGCGCATCGTCCGCCACCGCCTGTCCGGCGCACATTGCTATCATCAGGCTAATCAGCAGCCGCTTCATTATTTACCTCCTGTCTGCGCGTTAACCTGCGCAGCTATACGGTCTTTTGCCTGCTTGATCATCGTCGCTGAGTCAGGGATTTTCTGGTTGGCCATCAGGTCGCTGTAAAAGTCCTGGAAGTTAATCAGATCAAAGTTAATGGCCTGCAGTTCAGGAACCGTAATGCCGCGACAGTTCGGTGAGTCACCGCTGCCAAAGCTGACGTGCAGCTGATCGCGACGCCCCTGCTCCTGGATAATGCGGGCGAGCTTGCCGCCAAACACGCAGTAGGCCTGCTTCTTCTGCACGCACACCCCCAGCACGGCCCTGTTGCAGGCTTCGCCGACCAGAACGGTGACCTTTTTAGCCTTCGCTTTACCGATGGCCATTTCGTCACTGTTGCAGTTGGCCAGCCCCGAACTGTTCCCCCAGCCGGTATCAACGCAGCAGTTTGAGAAGCCAGCCATCGCCTTGCGGCAGTAGAGCGCCTGTCCGGTAAAGGCCTTGATATCTATCTGATCGCCGTTTTTGACGTCATCACCGGCGGAGGCCAGACCGGCAAGCTTGGCCACGGCGGTATCAAAGCCGCTGTCGCCGGCACCGTCGGTACCGTTGCAGTCGCCGCTCTGACAGAGATACTGTCCGCCGCACAGCAGGCCCTGCGAGCTGTAGGTGGTCTGGCACTGGTAAGTATCCTGCTCATGCATGCACGTTCCGCCTTCCGCCTCGGTACAGCCGCGGCCGGCAATGGTGCAGTTGCGGTCAGACATCAGCTGAGCGCAGTTACCGGTGGAGTTCACCGGCACGATGTAGCTGTCCTGGTACTGCCAGCAGCCCTGCGTCTGGGTATAGGTCTGGCCGTCGGAGGTAACAGATCGTGAGCCTCCCGGGTCGGTGCAGACGCTGCCGGTGCTGGCGGTGGCCTGGGATTTGTCAAAGCTGCAGCTTTCGGACCAGGTCGTGTCGGCCTTTTTGTCGGACACGGTCACGTTAAACGTCACGTCGAGGTGGAACAGCGTGGTGCCGTTATTAATGTATTTAATGAGCGTGTTAATGACGGAATCAAGTCGGGACCCTTTAGGGGTAATCACGGCAGAGTAAACCTGACCCGCATTAACCTGCTGTCCTGCGACACCCAGGCTGTCAGCCCCCTTGCCGTAACGGAGGGTGACATTGTTATTCAGTATCGAGGTGACATAATCTGCCCCGGAGTTATAAGACGGGGCCGGGGTATAAACCAGCTGCGTGGTGCCGCTGACGAGGGTGGCCGTTTCAGGAAACGTGAAATCGACCAGTATCTGATTGCCCGAGCGCCGTGCGTTCTTGAGCAGCATATTCATCGTCCGGGTTTCCGTGTGGCTTGAGCCCGTGACGATAACGCTGCCGGTGCGGGCACAGGTCTGGACCTGCGCCACGTCCCTGTCGCAGGTGAAGTTTTCAAATACTGACTTCGACACGACTTTCGCGGTGCACTGGCTGTTGGTTCCGTCCACGATGGAACCGCTGTTCGCCTCGGCATTCTTGCCGTTCTGGATAAAGTCGGCGTTAGGGTCAATCGTCACGGCCGGATTCTTAACGGAAGAATCGGTGACGGCCTGCCCCGCCTCATTACTTCCAATCTGAGTCTGTCCCTTATCCTTTATCCCGCCGTCCCCGCCCTGCACGCCGCCGTAATACCCCCCCTGTGGAGGACTGGCGGTGTAGCCCGGGATCACTGACGCCGGGTCGGTCCCCTTCGCCGCAGCGGTGCCCTGCCCCTTATTTGAGCCGGCATATCCCGCACCCGCGTTGTAAGCGTCACTCGTTGCATCAGCGAATGCGCCGGACGCCATCAGACATAAAGAAAGCAGCAGGGCACGCTTCATTTCGTACCCTCCGCATCCTGCAGCAGCTGCGCGGCCGTACTGCCACAGTCACCGCGCTGCTTAACCTCTTCGAGCGCCTGCTTAACCGGCAGGCTGCCGTAGATGACGTCCGACTGACTGCCACAGGTGACGACGAGCGCCGGCACGGCCCGGATGTTGTATTTCTCATACAGGGTAGGGTCAATCTGCACCCCGGCCTGCTTATCTTTTTTAGACAGTTCAAACATCGTCTCAGCGGTCTGACGGAAGTCGTTGTTCAGCAGGCCGCGCAGCGTGGCCGGTATGCCGAAGCGGCGGGCGTCCGCAAGCATCGGCAGCAGCCCCTCCTCCGGGATACCCAGGCTCACGAAATACACAGCCCGCGGTGCGGGGCGGGCGGCGCTGTTTTGATCCGCCTGCGAGGCGGCAATTTCGTTCTGCAGCTGCGACACCCGTTCCTGCTGCGCATCCGGCAGCGTGATATTCATGCCCTTCAGCTGGCTTTTGAACAGCTCCAGGTCGCGCTGCTGCTGCTTCATGTACGCCATGTCATTACCTGACACGACCGGCTGCTCTGCGGCATTCGCCATTTCTGCGCAAAGAAGCGCGGCGCCCGCAAGCAGCGCCGTAATCAGAGGTTGTTTCATGGTGAGTCCTTACAGATAAACGCAGTTACGCTTTCGCCACATGAGGTAGCCGAAGTTCTTTTTCGTCGCCGGTGAGTTGTGTACTGAGCCCCAGAGCTGGGTCGTGGTGCCGAACGGGTGGCAGTCATTAGGTTCGGGGTACATATTCACCATCTGATAACGCCAGCGTGATTTCGGAATGATTGGGGACGGATACTGGTAGCACACAGCCACGTCCGCCCCGACCGTCTCCATCACCAGTCCCTCCCGGTGCAGCTTGAAGGCCATGCGCTCACTGACCAGCAGCGAGGCTTCCAGCGGTGAAAACTCATTACTGGTGAAGCCCGTAAACGGATACATCGAACCCTGTGCGCCGGCGCACCAGAACAGCGGGTCCAGCGGCACGCCCGCCGTGGAGGCAATCGAGTCCGCCGCACAGGCGCCCTGCGCCAGCAGGTTATTGAACAGCGCCACTTCCGGGTTCAGGATCATGGCCAGCGTGCTGTCGTTCCACAGCGGGTCAACCTCAGACAGATAGGCGATGTCCATGTCGCCGGTCTGCATGCAGCCCGTACTGGTGATGATGTTGAGCCAGTAAATCAGCGGATATTTGTACCAGTGAACGTGATAGAAGCTGCCGGGAGTGGGTGAGTCGCTCTGCCCGCCGCGTCCGGCACCGGTGCGGCCGAGGTTAATTTTAAAGCCGCCCATGTTCACCATGACGCCGGGTTCGCGCGTCACGTCCGTCAGCGCCAGCGGCTCCCAGAAGCCAATGGCCAGACCCAGCCGGTAGAAAATACCGTACGGACACATCTGAATCGGCGAAGCAGGGTTCGGGGTGTCCGGATGTGCGCCTGATGCGAGCTGGATACTGCCCAGTGACATCGGGAACAGACACTTCCAGCAGACGTCGCTGATGGGGTTTACCCAGCGTCCGTCGCCGGCGTTGCTGGTCGCTGCCATGACAGGCTTCGCCATGATCCCTGCCGTGAGCAGGCACATTATGAGGAGGAAACGTTTCATGAGCCTCTGACCTCTGTTTTACTGCGGAGCCAGACGCAAACCGGGCCGTCATCCGTGTCGTGAATGCTGCCGGTAAACCAGCCTTCGCCCGCGGGCCCGGACGGCTCCCAGCGGCTGCAGTCACCGGTCCTCCGGAAGGCCTGCATCATCCAGTCCGGCGCGTCGTTTTCCATCCAGGTGAAGGCGGCCGCCAGGTTATGTGCGGTAAGCCAGGCCTCAAACTCGCCGGGCTGCGGATATTCATTGCCGTCAGCGGGCACAAAAAATTCAGGATGCGTCCAGCCGCCCCAGCGATCGCGCACGACCGGCTGAGCCGATATTTCAGCAGGGTGTGTCATAGGGTGAGATTCCGTAAAGACGGCAGCGGAACTGCCGGGGTCAGACGTTAAACGGGCCTGCCTGCGGGGGGCAGGCTGAGGCGTACCGCAGCAGCGCGAGGAACGAACAGCCTGCGCACTGCGGGCAGAAAAGGCATTCAGGTGGCCGCAGCCACCCGGGGAGGATTTACTTCACCGCGCGGCACAGCCTGCCGGCGATAGTGTCGAGCTCACGGTCATAGCTGGCACGCTCGGCCGCACTCAGAAAGCCCTGCTGCTTTACGTAGCCGTCAGTATCTTTTCTGACCCGGTCTGCCTGCTGCCACAGCTGTTCAGACTGCGCTTCCGTCAGGTGACGCGCCTTGCGGGCGTTACTGATATCGGCCTGCAGCACGTTTACGCGCACCGATACGTGCGCCTGAAGCGGGTCTTTAATACTTCCGCCGGTTTCCCCCTTCACGTCATGCTGAGCCTTTACATCGCATGACGGCCAGTCCTGCGTAAATGACGAAGCCGCGGTGGCATGGCCGGCCGCAAGCAGTAAAAGGCCGAATGTCATTTTTTTCATTGCCTGTATCTCTTTGTGTGAGTATTCACGCGCAGAATTATAGACCAGCCGCTGTGAGCCACGGCACCGAGGCACTGCATCCCGCGTGTCGTTATTCTGTCGACTCAGGACCGTGGTCGCACCTGACAATGTACCAGCCGGCCGCCTCCGCTCCCCGCAGACAGTAATCGGTCCAGCTGCCGGTGTAGTCATCCTGTTCGGCATCGCGCAGCATCGCCTCTGCAGCGTCGTCACTCTGGCGCGGGTTCAGATAGCGGGACCGCGCCTCTACGATGGCCACACCTACCCGGGCCCGGACTGCATAAGGCAGCGGAATCTTTGCCCGCGGCTCGGTGCGAAGCGCAAAGCCCTCCGCCTTCAGCGCGTCGCCAAATGCTGTCAGCATGTACTGCCAGTAGTGGCTGTTCGCCTCATCAGCTGCCAGTTTCGCCATCTCGCGACTGCCAAACGGTGCCGGAGATGATGAGACAAAAGCCACGCGCATCGTGTCCGGCCGCTCAGGATTCGTTCTCCTTCCTAAACGGACAAGGACGATGGCCATCACCATGAAGACAATGAAACCACCCACAGCCGGCAGGCCTGATGTAAACGCGCTGATGCTCTCGGGTGCCAGTGTGATTTCGGCACGACAGGCAGGCGGAACAGGATCAGTCCATACCGGTTGCTTCACCGGCTCAGCGTGCAGCTGAACGGGTGCGGCCTCGGATGACGACGCAGAGTATTGCCAGTCATTTACCAGTCTCTGCACAAGATCAGCCTGCATGCGCGCCCTCCCCTTCAGGTGCCGGCTGCATGCCGTGGCGTCGCATGATTTCACCCACGTCCTTATCCGTCAGGGAAGCCAGCACGATTTCCGACCGGACCTCTCCGCTGCACGCCATCAGCGTCTGCAGCGCGGCGCGCAGGATCACTGACTCTGAATAAAGCGGAAACTCGGCGGTCATTCGGCGAAGCCCGGCTTTGTCGTCATCGTCCAGGCGCACCTGGGCGTTATGACGCTTTACTTTATGAGGCGCGGTCTGCCCCTGTGTGCTGTGACTCATTTCAGTGCCACCTCCTCTACCCGGAGCATTCTGTCCGCGCGCGTGATGCGCACCGGCGTGTGCTCAAAGCCGAATTTTGTTGTTAACGTACCGTACTGGTCGAAGTACACCGGCTCGTCCAGCGCGATGCTGCTGTCGTGCACGTTGCCCTTCACCAGGATGACCTTAAAGTTCTGCAGCCCCGCGAGCTGCTGCTTCAGCCACGCCATCTGCTGCGGATTGTCACCGTCCACGAAGTACAGCGTCTCGCTGAAGGCAATTTTATCCAGCGGATTAACCCTGTCGCCTGCGCGGGCGATAACGTTGCCGCGCATGTCGCGGATGGTTTCCCGCACCGTAAAGGTCGGGTCATACAGGAACGCGCGGTCCGTTTTCGCCGGCGTCAGCCCGGCCACCGGTGCCGGACGAACGGCATGGGCTTTCACCCGTGCCTCCGCCTCACGCTGCAGGCGGTCCATCTCGCCGCTGTCCTCCATGCCCTTAAGGCGCTGACCGATAAAGGTCAGCAGGTCCGGCTCGGCGATCGGGAACAGGTGGCCGATGGTGCCGAGCTCTTTCGCCTGCACGGGCTGAGCAACCACTGCAGCGAGCAGAACAACCGCTGTGGCGAGTTGCCTCATGGCGCCCCCTGCATCTGCCGGGCAATATCGGCCTGAATGACCGGGGTAATATCGGTGACGCCGGCAACCACCGCGCCCTTCACCAGAATGACGCCGCCGTGTGCGGCCTGCCAGTCAGACAGGCTGGCGTCCAGCGCGGCGCCAAAGCGCTTCGTCAGCGTTTCCAGCGCGCCCTTTTCCACCGGCTGCTGCGCCGTCTGCTGCCGGAACGTGTCAATGGTGCCTTTCATATCGAACACTACGTAATCGGGCTGTACGGCCCTGGCAACCAGCGCACTGACACCGGCGCTTGTCGCGATAAGCAGCAGGGCGAACGCCGCCAGCCGCACGCTGCGGCTGCGCATCAGCCGTGCAGCCGCTGTCATGCGAGCGCTGTCACTTATGTTATCCGCGGTTTCTGTGGCCACCTGCTGAGGCGGCTGTCTTTCTTCCTGCATCGTTTAATCCTCTTCTAAGCAGTGGTCAGTCCGGCCCAGCGCTCCAGCTCCTGCATCTCGGCCTGATACATGTGCGGCTCGCAGGCCAGCAGGTAGGCAGCCTCTTCGCTGGTCGCTCCGGCCTTCTGCGCTTCCGTCATCCACTCATAGTCCCTGCCCGTGGTGCTGAACATGGCGCGCGTGACCGGGTCAACGAAGACACGATAGAATGAGCTCTGTTCGCCCATCGAGATCATCACCGAGCTGAAGCCTGTCAGAATGGCTTTGTCAAAGCCCCGGATGATCTGCGTTTCCATCTCGGTAAACTGATCGGGCCACTCCTTGAGATAGGTTTTGAACGCCTTCGCCTCCTGCAGCAGCGTGATTTTAGTCCCGCTGTTATCCCAGGCAGCGGCAGCGGCAGATGGGGCGGGCTTGTCCGGCAGGCCGGTAAAGTCTTTGATACCCTGGGTGATGGTGACAAACGCCCCGCGGTGGCGGCGCACCGTTCGGTAGCCGGTTTCGATAAAGCGGGCTGCATGCGGGTTCTGACCGCTGAACAGACGCCATGCCTCATCGATGATGGCAACCTTTTTCAGGCTGCGCGGCGAGTGGTACATTTTTTCCTGAATCGCCAGAATCAGCGAGTACAGCACCGCAGACAGAAGATGCGGACGCTTCTCCAGACCCAGCAGTTCCAGTACCGTGAAGCGCGTCTCACCATCCAGCGTCGGACTGTCGGAGTTAAAGTACTCGCCGTCGCTGCCCCAGGTGCACCAGCGGTCCAGCAGCAGCACCAGCTCGTTGATGCGGCTCATAATGGTCAGCTGCTGACCATATTCCTCTTTCACCGCCGCCGACTTCATGTACAGCACCACGTCGTCGATGCGCGCTTTGTTCTGCTTCGCCTCAAACGCTGCCACCACACCTTTCTGCAGTATGGCTTCGCTGACCTCATCCAGATTGCCATGCGGACTTGCCAGAACGGTCAATAGGCCCGTGATGCCTTCAACTGATTCAGCAATGTCAGTGACGTTGGCGAACGGGTTAAAGCGCAGCGTTTCGCCGTCAAGATATGAGCCGCCCGCCTGCCGGCAGTAGTTCCTGTAACTGCCCCCCATGTCGATAACCCATGCAAATCCCTGTGAGTTCAGGACCTCACGCAGAATGCCCTGTATCAGGAAACTTTTGCCTGCCCCCGACGTTCCCGTCACACCAATGTTGAAGTTGGTCGATCCGTTGTCCTCATCGAACATATCGAAAAAGGCCACCTGGTTGCGGTAGGTTGAGAGCGGAATCCCGTTCGGCGACATCTGGCGTTCGGCCACGACCGGCATGAGGTTGACGGCGTTAAAGCTCTTGCAGCGCAGTGTGGCGTTCATGTGCTTCATGTCATCCCACAGCCCCTCCTGCATCAGAAACGGCAGTGAGGTCAGCCAGTTGCGCAGCTGCTGGTAGCGCGGCGCGGACATTTCCAGATCATTTTTGCGGAACACGTTGATGGCGGAGAGTTCACAGCGCTGCTGTTCTATGTCGCTGTCAGGCGTGAACAGCGTCAGGTTAAGGTTAAAGCTGCACATGGCGATTTCATTGCTGGCAAGCCCCATGCGCAGGTCTCGCCACTCCTCATAGGTGCGCTGCGTATTGGGAAACAGCTTGCCGTAGGAGGAGTTGGCCTTTTTGCCCATGTCCTGCTCTTTGCGGAACGCCTCATTCTGGCTGCTCACCTGATCCTCCACGCAGATGGTCCAGCTCAGCAGGAACGGGCAGGGAATACCGAGGTCAGGGAAGCGCATGTTCTGCAGGTTGTCCGCCGCCTGCCAGAGTGCGAACTGCCTCGGCACCTTCGTCAGCTGCATATTCACGATGCGCGTGCTGACCACCGTGCTGTCGCTGCTGTCGCTGACCGCACGATCGGCCTGCTGGCGTGCGGTAGTGAGTTTAAGGTGATCCGGATGAACCTCCATTTCGGTACTGTTGTCCACGCACTGGCGGTGCAGCTCCTGCTCCGGGTTCCAGTGCTCACTGGCCGTGCTGACCTGACCCGGCCGGTAGTTCAGCTGCTCGCGTATGACGGATAAAAACTCAGTCGGCCCCACGCGGCGCGTGTCCATTGATGCCGCCATCAGGGACACGCGGATGGTTTCACGCAGTTGTGACACAGCGTCCATAGCCCTGATGCCGCCGGTGCCCGGATGCGCGTACACCAGGAACACGCGGTAGTTACGCAGGTACAGCGGATACTCACGCGCGTTGGCCAGCCCCTTCAGCGCCGAGCGCTCCCAGAAGGCTTTGGTGATGGCGTTGAGGCGCGGCGCCATGTCACCCTTCCACATGTCCCGGCTCAGCCCGTTCTCCAGCATGTCGCCCACGCACTTGCTGGCCACCATCAGAACCGTGACCGGCGTTTTACGGGGCAGCTTTTTGCGCAGCAGGTCATCGAGCGCCTGCACCACCTGCTGGTTCGCGCCGGCAAGCGGTGCGATTTCCAGCATGAAGCCCACTGAACGTGTATTAATAAAGAGGTCAGATCTTTCGTCAAATTCGCGCCACGGCAGCAGGCTGGTCAGCGACGGGTAGCTGAAGCTCTCCTGCAGCCTCTGGCGCGCCTGCTTTGCGCCGCCCTCATCCCGGCTGCTGCTGAAAATACCGGTGAGGTGATCGATAACGTTATTGATCATGGAGACCTCCGGCGCGCTCTGTTTTCAGCGCGGCCTTTAACAGAGTGAGTAAGAGTGCGGACTTTCCGGTACCAGGCGTACTGTGCGCAAAGACGTGTCCGTAACCGGGCGCATCCGCGAACATCAGCCCGGGCCGGACCCGGTGATGCAGCGCTGCAGCGGACGATGCAGATTCCGGCCGTTCATGCGCGCTGCTGAATGAAAAACGCTTTTTCATTACTCCCCCTCGCTGATTACGCGAAAGTCTTCGTCCCAGCGGGACTTCTCTTTCACGAACTCAACCACGGCAGGCTGATGAAAGCTGTCCTGCTCATCCACCCAGGGCGCAATCCACAGGCGCTGCGTCGCATCCGGGATGCGGCGGGCGTCCACCTGGCCCGGTCCGCTGTAGTCACCCGGGACCACAGGACCGGTGGCACCGGTACGGACCGGCACCGTGGATGCCCGCAGGCTGTCTGCGGTCGCGCCCTGCCCTTTCACCGTAAGCGGGGCAAGTGTTGCCACGCTTACCGGGCGGTAAGGGCTGACGGCGGGCTTCACGTTGTCAGGCGTCGCCAGCGCCTCAGCGGCAGGCTTTGGGCCGGCCTCCTTAGCTGCCGTCAGGTCGTCCAGGCTCTGGTGCTTTGATGCCAGCCTGCTGGCATCGGACATCGACAGGCACTGGTCGGTCGCGGTCTTATTACAGTCAAAATCAGAGTTCATGCCGGCGCAGCCGGTCAGCGCAGCGCACAGCAGTGCGCACGCAAAAAGTTTCTGCATGGTCGAATCCTCAGTGGCGGGCGGGCCGCAATGGGTCAGGGAGATAAACGTGCGGGTCAATCGGGTGGTGCAGGTTGCCCTGGTGAAGGCACTAAAAAACGGGTTCAGCCGGTATGTTTACCTTTCATGAAGGCGTTGACCGTCTGCAGGTCCTTAAGCGCATCCTCGCTCATAACGGGAGGGCTGCTGGAAGCTGGTATGTTTTTTACCGGCGCTTTTGTTTGCGTCCAGATATCAGCATGCAGCATGCCGGGTGAAACCTGACGAATGACGTCAGCGATGTATGTCGCAAGCTGCTCAATCGTGATATCTGTGAATACGGGTATGTATCCGAAATTCTCAGCCAGCGGGCGTATTGCCGCATCCGGAACCGGTCGGGTGTTAAACCTTTCAAGCCGGAACAGCATATTGCCGCTGGATTGCCGCCCGTCTTTAATCCGGATCAACAGCGAGTCCGGAGCAGGAGTGGTTTCATCGTGGACCATTCTTAGCCTCGTTAAAAATCAGGTTTTATTGAGAAAGACGCGCATGGAGCCGCAGGGTGCCCTGGTGAAGGCGGAAGTATTGTTTGTAGTGTTGTGCGATAGCAGTCCCGGCCGGCAGCATAGGCTCAGAACTTTCTTCTTATTAAGGGGGGACTGTCAGCGGGACACGTGGAAGCTGATTTACCGGGTTTCCACATGCGGCTGGCTGACGGCCAGCAGACGCTGATCCACCCATCCATCTGCCCTGCAGGTCGCTACTGCCGAAACCGTGTTTTCCGGAGTCCAGTTGAGTACAGCAGCGTTATTTTCATGCACGCTTTTTACGTCGCCCAGTTCGCAGTCGGGTTGCAGAACCTTGCCGTGACGTACGGCTGCAATCACAATCTTCGCAGGCTGACCATTGGTAACGGATGCCGGCACTGACCACTGAAAACTGACGTCAGACTGCTCAGTAACAGGTGGTGTGTTTTCACTGTTTTCCTCGCGGAGCCGGTTGTTAATCCATTCACGATCGCTGGATGACAGGTCATGCTGGCTCAGTAACCAGATCAGTCCTGCCGTACCCAGCCAGCCTGGCCCGCTGGCTTCCTTTTCCCTGATGATGGTCTGAAGCTGTGGAGAAGGTTGTGGCCCGCTGCGGTTTTGCAAAGACTGAGGTGCTGAAGGTGAAAGTTTTGCTCCGGGTGACCTGCTGTCAGTTCTGCCCGTTGCCGTACTGCTTCCGGCTGCGGGCCTGAAGCTCTTATAAACAGGTGTACTGACTGTGGAAGAGCTCCGGTAAGCCGGGCTGCGAGCGGCATAACCTGCTGACGATTTAAACGAGGACCGGGAAGAGGAACTGCCCGCCATAACCGGCAATGACTGCAAAAAGCAAAGCGCAATAAGCGCGCCTTTCAGAAGATATTTCACTTCGCCTCCCAGCTGGCCTGCCCGTTCACGGTGATGATGCTTCGATCCTGCGCGAGAGACTGAATGCGCAATATCTGTCTCGGGCTTAGCGAAGCAGAATCATCGTATGCTGCCAGGCTGCTGTCACAATCTCCGGTACAGCGAAGCCGCCACAGCAGTGCGCTGGCCTCATCATGCTGCTCACTGTAAAGCCGGCTCAGACTGGCTGGCGCCTGTGTGTCATATGCAAGCCACGCCCGGGCAAAAAAAGCAGCCGCACGGACACTGTCTTTCTGCACCCATTTACCGAGTTCCAGAACATGAGCCGCTGTTGCAAGTATTTTTACTGAGGCGCGGTCACCCGATGAATGATCGGCAACTGTAATGAGCTCTGCAGCAAATGCTGGCATTTGTGATTTCAGTTCGGCCGGTGGCTCATCCCGCATAAACAGATCGGTTAAAGCCGCATAAGAGTGCTGGTCTAACGCTTTGCGATAGAGCGAAACCGAGAGGTTGCGGTAGTCAGTTTTACGTTTTTCAGAACAGGATGGTAAAAGCTGTTTTTCCGGACAGGCTTTTTCGGCTTCAGCATTCAGTTGCTGCCAGGCCTGCCACGCATCAGGATTCTGCAGGGCTCTGGTCCGGATGGCATCGAACTCTGCTTTCTGATTGTCACAGGCGGACAGCAGCATGACTGACAGCAGCATAATCATCTTTATAACTTTATCTGTTACCAAAACTCTTCTCCTGATGATGTGTGGCCTGACAGGTATACCGCATAGCTGAATGAGTATGGTCAGGCGCAGTCCTCTCATCTGTTTAAAGCTTCAGACGCGATACTGTCAGACGCCAGACGCTGACGGACCGACTCGATTTCGGTCAGCATAGCGGCCAGCCGGCAGCTGCTCGCCTGCGCCAGCCAGGCTCGCTGATAACGAAGCCGCAGTGCGCAGAGCCGGATACGCAGTTCACGCTGGTTATGTTCACTCATGATTGCCTCCGCAGCCGGACTTTCGTTATCTGAGGTTAAGCAGCACGTAGAACAGCGTAAAAAAATACGCGATACCGGTGGTAAAGCCCGCCATGAATAAAATATCTGTGGGGTTGGGTACCGGTACCATCCAGAACCACACGCTCTTGACAAAATAATATGCCGCCAGTATCAGCCAGAACAGCGCCATCCCCCCGAAGGTCATGACCGCCATGTCCCTGAACATGTACGCCAGCAGAATAATAATGGGAGACGTGAACAGGGCCAGCCGCCAGACCTGCCAGCCCGGAAAGCCCGGGAAAGCGGGCAGCCCATCACGCATCGTCAGACCAGCCAGAATGAAGTTCACCGCCAGCATAACTGCAACCAGAACCACATGAACGTGAACCCTGTTATCCGGATGACGCCAGCGTTTAATCAGCCCCTTCATGCTGCCTCCTGCCCGCGTGCGGTGATGTGAAAACGCATGTGACTTTCAACCGGCACACGGACCTGCCGGTTCATCAGCGTCAGCAGCAGGATAGCCCGTTTCGTGCCGTCCGGTTCGCACCACACCGCCTCAAGTCCTTCAAACGCGCCATCCTCAATCATGATGCGGTCTCCGTTACACGGTGCGTCCGTTGTCAGCGGCGCACCTTCCCATCCCTCCGCCAGCAGTTCAATGACGTCGTCTGGCACCACGCAGGGCAGGCCGCCGAAGCTGATGAGCGTGGAGATCCCGCGTGTACCTTTGATGGCAGTGGTATGCACCACCTCCGGATCGAAGCGCACAAACAGATAGCCGGGAAAAAGCGGCTGCGGCGTAACAGCCCGGACCCTGCCATTACGCAGCCTTACCTGTGAAAATTCCGGCAGCAGGCAGGTGACGCCCTGCTCTTCCAGCTGCTGCTGCGCACGTTTTTCCTGGGCGTATCGTGTCTGTGCCACATACCATTGCATCATTGTTAATTCCTCTACTGTGGGATGGTGTCGCCAAGGCGCAGCTGGCTGGCCTGACGCAGAACTTCGTCAGGATTCAGAATAGGCGCACTGCCGTTACTGCTGCTGACTGCCGGTGCTGTTGCTGAGGCCTGCTGCACGGCGGCCTGCGGGGCCTCCTGCTTCGCCTTTTCAGCTTCGGCATCCTCAATCGTTTCCAGACGGAAGCCCTGCTGGAACACCACCGTCACCGCATTGCCGGCGCCGATATCAATCACCGGGTGATACTGCTCGGCACGTTTAATCCAGTACTGACTCAGCGTGTCCGCCGCCTTGCTGGCACCGCCACCGAGCCCCTGCTTGAAGATGTCACCGGCACCAACTGAGGCGCTGCCACCCAGCCCGACCGTTGGCGTGGCGGCAGACTGGATACCTTCACCGAAGCCGGACAGCAGGCCGGCGGCACCGGCATTGGCGATAATGGCGCCGTTACGCATCACCGGCTTGCCGCGGATGCCCACCTTGCCCTGGAAGGACACGTGCCCGTCGAAAGGCATATCGATATGCTTGCCGTTATCCAGGATGCAGCTGATGTTTTTGGTGCGCACCTCACCACGCTCGCTGGAGATGTCACCGTACATTTCTCCGGTCACGCGGCACTGGTCCATGTTCCAGGTCTTCCCGTTAGGCATGGAGACCTCGCCGAGCAGGGTGATTACCACCGGCGAGGTATTCTGCTGACCGGTCACGCTGGCGTTGGCATCAGCGCCCTCAATCATCGTGGCCTCAGAAAAGGAGCCGGAAGGTATCCAGGGAAGCTTTGTTTTTTTCTCGGTAAGCGCAGCGTAGGTGAAGGTTTCGCGGCTCAGACCGCCCGGACGCACCGTACCGGCGCCGGGATAGAAGGCCTGCCCCTGCGGCGGGTAAAACTGTCCTCCCTGCCCTCTGGCCGGTCCGCTGCCCGGACTGTTGATGCTCCACTGCGCCGGACCGGACTGCCCGGCGGAGACCGGTGCATTAACAGGAGTGGTTCCGGCCGCCGGTGTGGTAACGGCAGGACCGTTTGCCGGCCGGCCCGCCTGCTGCGTCTGCAGTTGACTGATTGCGTCTGCCATCGTGTTGAGCTTCTTCTGCAGCTCCTCATTCTGGCTTTTCAGCGTGCCGGTAAGCGTGCCGAGGTCGCGCTCAAGGCCGGCCGTCTTGTTCTGCTGCTGCTGCAGCGCGGCGGTGGCCACCCCTTCGGTAAAGGACGTATTCACCAGGCTGCCGGTCAGGTTAGGTGCCGCCTTTGGCGTGGGCCGGTTCAGCTCCGCCTGATGGTGTGAGTACGCCCAGATGCCCCCGCCCGTGGCCAGCATGACCGCGGCGGCCACGCCGGCAATCACCCACTGGCGCCGGCGCGTGGCGGTGTTGATGTTGCTCATGACCCGCCCTCCGCGTCAGTGGAGAAAATCACCCACACAAAGCCTTCGCCGTTTGCATACAGGATACGGGTTGAGAGCATTACCGCCCGCACGCCCTTCTGCCAGAACTGTTTTTCACTCAGCGTCCGCGTCACGTAGCCGGTGTTTTTCATGCGGTATCGCATCACCCGCAAATGGGAGCCGGCAAGCTGGCGCTCAGGTGTCAGCAGCAAGCCCGCAGGCGGGTTATACGCAGGACCGTGCGAGGCCTTCACCTCGGTGTAATTCTCTGGCACGCCACCACTGACAATGCTGCGCGCAACGCTTACCAGCGTTTTCTGGAAGGGCTGACTCTCCTCCCATACCTTCGCGTCCGGATTAGGCTTAAGTGGCACATCCGCCGGTATCAGGTGCAGCGTGCGGCCATTACCGGGTTTGGGTGACACGTCGATCGAAACGCCTACGCCGCCGGCCGTTTCCAGGAAGATGGTGAAGTCCTGACCGGTCTGTGGCGTAATCAGCAGCGCGCCGTCGGCGGTGTTGCTTTTGAGGTAGGCATTTTCCGGACCGGTGATGCCGGTAATCAGCTCGCCGTCGATAATGATTTTGTTAGGACTGGTATTACTCATCTGCGCCTTAAGATGCGCATTATTCTCAAACGGGGTCCCGGCCGGGCCGGGTACGGCGGCCTGCCCGGCGGCAGGCAGCAGCGCCAGCGCGCCGGCAACGGCCAGGGCGGAAAGGGTCTTTTTCATCGGTTCAGTCCTGTTGCGGGCGGCGTTCAGGTTGAGTCCAGGGCACCTCGGGGAAGGCCGTCAGGCGGATAAGGCCGTCCACGTAGTGCACGCTGAGCCGGTAGGCTTTACTGGCATCCGGAAGCGAAATGTTCAGGTTACCGTTCGTGGTGCTCGCGCTCAGCGTGCCCTGTACGGTGATGTCACCGGTGGTGGAGTCAGTGATTTCGTCATCGATGCGGAACACGGAAGAGACGCCGTTGTTTTTGATGTACTCAGCTTCGGCGGCGAGCTGCTTTTTCATGTCGTCACGGTATTCAGCGGGAACGAAGCGCAGCAGGGCGGCGTGCTGGCTGTCCACGGTTTCAGGCGTGACGGAAAGGCGGAGGTTGACGAAAGAGCGCACCAGCATGCCGTTTAAGGCCGCGTCTCCGGAAGCGGAATCGGAAATAAACGGGCGGTCAAACATCATCGGGGTGGTCAGGGTCCTCTGCGTTTTTGCAAAATGCCACGCCAGCGCGCCGGTAACGACGTTGCTGACGGCGAGAATAAACACGAGCAGCGAAAGTGCGCACAGGGCCAGAATGATTACCCGGTTGCGCCCTTCCCGGACCTGATACTTCATAGCGTTATCCTTTTAATAAGCGCCATCCGGAGATGGCGCGTGGGTTACTGCATCCAGTGCCGGTTGCCCGAGTCGGGCACGCGGCGGAACTGCAGCCGGAGCAGCGCGGTCGGCAGGTACCAGTAAAGAAGATTCATGAGCCACCAGGTGCCCTGCCCCTTCTTCAGATGGCGGACTAACAGCCAGAGCGCGCCTGCCACAATCAGCATCACAATGAACAGGTCGCAGAGCAGGCCGATGCCCGCGCACGCAAGGATGAGCACGGCCTCCTCTGTGGGGAGTCCGCCAAGGCGTTTCTGCTGATTGAGGGTTTCCGGGAACTGGTACTGAAGCGATTCCCCGTTCATGCGGGATTAACCGGCCAGGGCGAAGAAGGTGCGGGTGATAACGATGAGGAAAGCCAGACCGCCGACGAACAGCATCGGGTTGCGCGTTTTAATGTATCCGCCAATCGAGATGATGATTTCGCCGATGTAAAACCCCCACTCAACGGTACTGCCATGACCGAATGTGTCTTTGGCATCCTGCTTCTGCGCGGCCAGCAGGTCAGTCGCACCGGCCAGATGTGGCAGCGCAAAGACGGCAGTGGCAAGGCAGACCAGCATAACGTTAGTGCGGTAACGGTGAATCAGGGTAAAGGCGCGTCGTGCGATGCCGATAAGTCCCTGTGCCACTGTTCCGCTGCGCGGCGGGCAGGCTTCCGCAGACCCCTGCACCAGTGCAGGGTGTGACGTGACAACTTTCATGTGTAAAACCCTCAATTTGAGTTAAAGAAATGTCAGTGTGCGTAAACAGACGTAACGCGCCGTAAGTGTACATTTTCTCAAAAAAAAAAAATCTGTGACGCATGTCACACTTTTAAGGACTCTCATGCATTTTTTTAGGATTAATCCTTAAATGCGGTGGCGTACGCTTGCTGCCTGTCCGGTTGAACTCCTGAAGGCGGTTCTGAAGCATGAAAGTAAAAGAGAATATGGGCGACGGTCGCGGCCGTCCGAGGAAATATGCCAGAGGGGAAATGCAGTACCGGAAATTATGGCTGCCGGAGAATCTCCTGATGGAGCTGCGCGTGGCTGCACGCGTCAGGCGATATACCACCAATGATGAAATTATCAGCCGGCTTATTGCGTCGATGCATTTCTCGCCGCGCAGGCACATTATAAAAACGGACGAGGGTCAGCGGCTGGTTGCGCTTGCGAGGATGTTTGACGAGTTTATTCAGTCCAGGCTGGATGTTATCCGTGAAGAATATCAGCCGGATGAGTCGGTGCGTGGGGAAAAGAAACCGTTCGTTCCGGGAAAGAATCGCGCATTCAGCAGCAGTTTTCCCGAAAATCTGCGACGGGATATGGAAATCAGCGCCCGCTTTAACCGCCGGAGCATGAATATGGAAATACAGGAACGCCTGCTGGACTCACTGAATTATTTAACGGAGCAGCAGCTGCCGGAAAATGAAGAGGTCAGGCGACTGCGGGAGCTGGCGATATTATTTGACGAGTTCATTCTGGAAAAGGTTGTTGTGGCAGAAAACCCATTGTCAGATAAAAAACCGGAGACGTGATTCAGTTACATTGCCACCTCGCGCGCTTATAAAAACCAGCCTCAGATAACACTTCTTTTTTCACCTCACAGCAAAGGTTCGCGTATTGTTACAGCTGTACGGGTCAGCCGGACCGTACAGCGCTGGCGAAACCTGCCCTGAAAAGAAAGGAATAAAAAAGGGATATAAATAAACGAGCCAGAAGAATGGTTCTGTTCGAGAATAAAAACTATTATGAAAAAGAACCTCCTGTCCCGCATAGATTGCAATATAACTTCCGTGCTGCAGTCTCTGCTGTTATGAGTTACTCAGTTGGTGATGTCACATCCACAACGACGGCTTAAGGCGTTAATAACAGACAGGATGAGATATTACTCTGTGTAAAGTCAGCGGGCTGAGTAATGTCACCAGAAAGAATGAACCGGACGTGACACTGACAGGGAGTTGGTGCTGAGACTGAAGTGACGCCGGTAATAAATTACTCAGCAGTGATTTATTACCGGCTATGTAGCGGGTCAGTTAATTCTGTTCTTCCTTAATAAAATGTTTACTCTCCGCTTTATCCTCTGCGGTGCTCATTCCCGTCAGGTTCTGGTCAATCATCTCCTCAAGCGCCTGCGGCCCGGACTCACCGCGGATATGCAGATACATTTCCGTCAGCATCGCCATCATGATGCTGGTTCCTTCGCGCGTGCCTGCAACGCGACGTATTAAGTCGCGGTTAAACTCCTCCAAATCAAACTTATTTCCTTCACCCTGATGTTTCTTGACCATCAGACCGATACCCACCAGTTCATTCACCACAGAGGAGAAGTTAACCTCACCGTGGGTGGCGCCGTTCTGCAGCTCTATCTGCACCAGCTCCTGCACTTCTCTTTCGGTTTTTTCTTTGAAGTAAATGTTTCTGCGCGCCATTCCCGTATTCCCTGTAAGACAGGGTATATTTTACCCTGCCTTTTTGATTTATTTAAAAAATATTTCCTGCACGGCACCAGCGTGACTGCAGCATTCGGATAAGATTGCCCTTTCTGTATTATTTACCCCGGCTTCAGTGTGTGTCAATCCGGCACTGTTCATTTAATCCGGGTGGTGTGTTAATCAGGCACTGCACCTCAGTTCTGTGTGTGTCAATCCGGCACTGTGCACGCTTTTCATACGTAAATCGCGACTTCAGTCTGTGAGCGATGTGTGTCAATACGGCACTGTACCGGCTTTTGATGTGTGTTAATCCGGCACTGCACACTGACATACCATGCGTAACACACTGTTTTTAATAAATAGCCACAATCAGCACACACCACAGTGCCGTTTACAGTGCCGGATTAACACACAATCAGGCACTGCATTAACACACAATCAGGCACTGCAAAGTGTGTGGATTAACACACAATTTTCATCAAACAGCGAAAAAACAGCTAAAAAGTAAAATTAAACGTATGTTTTTAAACAACTAAACTGCAAGATTACATCTTGCGTGGGGTGTGATGAAATTTTACCTCTGAAGAGCGGCTTGTTAATTAACCCTGTCTTACTGAATTCTTTATATCCCGGCCGAAGTTCGTCACATGCCCGTCAGCGCACTGTGCGCGTCTGTAACGAATTATCTTGCAAGTGATGATCTGAGCGCGTATTTTTCACCTGAACCCGCCTGGCGCATTACGCGCACGCACGTGAGATTATCAGAATGAAATGGTCAGCTATCTTCGGGCTTGCCGCTGTATTCAGCGCGCAGGCCGCGCCGGAAATGTGTTTCACAAAGGCCGGTCAGGATTTCGGTATTGATCCGCGTCTGCTGATGGCGCATTCCATTCAGGAATCACGCATGCGTAACAACGCACTGAATACTAAAAGCAGCGGCGGCACGCATGACGTCTGCAATATGCAGATAAACAGCTCTCACTTTAACCAGCTGAAGGAATTCGATATTACGCGGGAAAGGCTGCTGAAAGATCCGTGCATCTGCATTTATACCGGTGCGTGGATCGAGGCGAGAAACTTCAGGCAGTACGGCAGGAACTGGGACAGCGTCGGCATGTACAATACCGGCCCGAACCCGAAGCTGATCAGACAGCGTCGTGAATATGCGGCCATTATCAAAAGTATTTACCGCGTGCTGATTGCACGGGATGAGGTTTATACCGCAATGGCGCAGCGGAATAAAAATGCGCCCGCGCCGGAAACGTTTCTGGCTGCGGACGTGATGCCTGACAAAAAATAACCCCGGCGCACCGGGGTTATTTTCATGATTTGAGTTTTGCGAACTCCTCCGCCATTTTCCACAGCGCCTGATTCAGCTTTATATCGCCGTCGATGCCGGTTACCGGACGGGTGGTGGTTCTTTTTCCCTTCGCCGTTCTGCCGGGCACCCCCCCCTTAATCAGATTCTCCTGCACGATATTAAACGCGGTCCACAGGTCGGTGCCTTTGTCATACCAGGCACGCGGCTGAATAATACGCTCAGCGGATACCGGCGGCTCTTTTCCGTCATATTTATATTCCAGCGCCAGCTGCCCCAGCAGGCGGCGTTCTTCGCTGTTAACCTGAATACCTTTCATCATGCCGATATTATTTTCGACCTTATCAAACACGCCCAGCACCTCATAAGCGCCTTCAATAACCTGCGACACAATATCACCTTTGTGCGGCACGCTGATTTCACCAAATGATTTCCAGCACACCAGGCCATTCGTGCAGACCTGCCGGAAAATACCGGGGATCATTTTATAACTGCTGGAGCCGTCATGGCTGTTCAGCAATACAATTTCCGGCACCTCTTCGCCGCCGTTGTTATTTCCACGGCGCAGGCGGATCATGTGTTTGGTAAATTCACGGCGCTCCGGATCGCGCACGCGCGACTGGCTGGCAAAAAAGGGCTCAAATCCTTCTTCACGCAATTTATCCAGCAGGGTAATCGTCGGAATATAGGTATAACGCTCAGAACGCGAATCATGTTTTTCTGCAGAAAACGCGCTCGGAACAATGCGCATCAGCTCGTCGTTATTCAGCGGGCTGTTTTTACGGATAGCGGTCGGGGCGGCATAGCGGGAAGCAAAACGGACCATAATTAATTACCTCTTAAATCTGAGTGTCAGCAGTGAAATAAAAAACGGTTTATAAAGCGGCCAGCGCTTCACGGAATATCAGGTAACCGGTGTCGTACTCATACAGCGCCAGCGGCCAGCCGTTGTGCAGGTAAACGATCGCCGCTTCAGGCTCCTCCGTGGGCTCCTCCAGCGCATCGAGCTCAGCCAGCTGCGCACCATTAACTCCGCTGATGCCGGTGAACACGCCGTGCCTGTGCAGGTGATCGTACAGATCGCGAAACTGCGCCGGACTGAGCGCCCCGCCCTGCTTTTCAGCGCATGTTTTGGGAGATTCTGGCGTGGCGGTGTTGACGTTGACGTTCTGTGTGTTCATGGCATTTCTCCTGCTCAGGTGGGTTGTCATGTTTCGGTCGATCCAGTCGCGGCAGAGGGCAAAGGAGCAACGGCAGGCGGC
>Ga0308167_1000470_pt1 | contig 70243 bp, 67 predicted proteins | sample PhyCR1_2_FD_202138 | JGI IMG/M metagenome (GOLD analysis project Ga0308167, IMG submission 202138) | Phyllosphere microbial communities from UC Gill Tract Community Farm, Albany, California, United States - DLSLRC.R1 | ecosystem: Host-associated > Plants > Phyllosphere > Unclassified | place... | reverse complement strand
TGCCGCTCATCTCCCGCGCGAGCGGCGTGTCGTGCAACCCCGACGGACGTGAGCGGCGTGTCGTGCGACGGGAAGTGGAGGCCGTTTCGGGCGCCCGACGCGCCGTCTGCGGACGTCCCGGGTGCACGACATGCCGCTCATCTCCCGCGCGAGCGGCGTGTCGTGCAACCCCGACGGACGTGAGCGGCGTGTCCCGCGACCGGAAGCGGAGGCCGTTTCGGTCGCCCGACGCGCCGTCTGCGGACGTCCCGGGTGCACGACATGCCGCTCACCTTCCGCGCGAGCGGCGTGTCGTGCAACCCCGACGGACGTGAGCGGCGTGTCTCCCGACCGGAAGCAGCAACAGCGCCGGGCGCGCGACGTGCCGGCGAGCGGTGTCAGGAGCGGCGGGGCGCCGTCCGGAGCAGGTCGGCGACGTCCGCCAGCACCGCCTCGGGCGTGACCTCGTCCACGAAGGACGGGTCGTGCGCGCACCGCTCCGCGGTCCAACCGACCTGGGTCACGTCGACGCCGCACACCGGGCACCGCGTCACGAACGACAGGTGCACCCGGTGCCGACCACGGTCGAACGGACCGGCGTTGACGACGTTGCCGAACCAGAAGACCCCGACCGTGGGCGTCCCCACCGCCACCGCCAGGTGCCTCGGGCCGGAGTCGTCCCCCACCATCACGTCCGCCGCGGCGAGCACCGCCGGCAACTCCCGCAGCGGCAGCGTCCCGACCAGGTCGTGCAGTCGCCTCGCGGCCTCGGGGTCCTCGTGCCGGGCGACCGCCTCACGGATGGCGGCCGCGGCGGGCCGGTCCGAGTCGTCACCGACGAGCACGACGTCGTCCCCCTCGGCCAGCCGCGCGAGTGCGACGGCGGCGAAGCGCTCCGGGCTCCAGCGGCGACGGGGGTCGGTGGCACCCGGGTGCACGGCGACGAGTCGTCCCCGGACGCCGAGTCGTTCCCGCGCCGCGGACCGCTCCTCGGCGGTGGTGTGGACGCGGGGGTCCATGGTGACCGGAGCAGCACCGGCGAGCGAGACGACCTCGAGCGCCCGGACGACCTCGTGCTGGTAGTAGACGTACCGCACCCACCGTTCGAGGACCTCGGCGTCCTCGGTCGCGGTGCCCACCGTGTGTCGGGCGCCGAGCCGCAGCAGGAAGGGGTTCGAGTTCCGCCCGCCCCCGTGCAGCTGGACGGCCAGGTCGAAGCGCCCGTGGAGTCGGTCGGTGAACTCGTCGAGGTCGGGTGCGCCGTCCCCCGCGTCGCGGACACCGGGGGTGACGGGCAACTCCTCGAACGCGTGGACGGCGTCGGTCCGCCCGGCGAGCAGTGCCTGCGCGACCGGGGTGCCGAGCAGGGTGACGCGTGCGTCGGGGTACGCGGCCGCGAGTGCCTCGATCGCGGGCACGGCGAACATCAGGTCCCCCAGCCCGCCGCCGCGGAGCACCGCGATCTCCCGGACGCCCTCGAACCGTGTGCCGCCGTTGCCGATGAGTTCCACGCTCCCCGTCTACCGACGACCGCCCGGGAGCGGCGTCAGGCCAGCCGCCGAGCGCAGCCGCCGAGGCCTCCGGCCAGCCGCCGAGCGCAGCCGCCGGGGGCCTCCGGCCAGCCGGTGAGCGCGAACCCGAGTCCGCGTCCAGCGGAGCACGAGGAACGTCGGAGGTCCCGCAAGGAAGGACCTCCATGACGCTCGCCACGCCTCCCGTCGAGACCCCGACCGACGACCACCTCGTCGTCACGAACCCCGTCGACGGCTCGATCGCCTCCACGGTCCGCCGGTCCACGGACGAGGACGTCCGCAACGCCGTCGCCCGGGCCCGCGCTGCCGCTCCGGTCTGGGCGCGCACGGCACCGGCCGAGCGTGGCGCCCTGCTCCGCGCGGCCGCCGAGCACGTCCGGCAGCACGCCCAGGAGCTCGCGGCGCTCAACACGCGCGAGACCGGCAAGGTGCCCGGGGACGCCCTCGGCGGTGTCGAGGCCGGTGTCGGCACGCTGCTGCAGTACGCGGAGCTCGGGCCGGTCCACCGCGGCGAGGCCCTCCGCGGGTCCTTCGGCGCGGCCGACTGGTCGGTCCCGCACCCCCGGGGCGTCGTCCTGGCGCTCACCCCGTGGAACGACCCGGTGGCGGTCGCGTGCGGCATCCTCGGTGCCGCGATCGTGACGGGCAACACGGTGGTGCACAAGGGCAGTGAGCGCTGCCCCGCGACGATCGCACGGCTCAACGAGCTGCTCGCAGAGGTCCTGCCGGACGGCGTCCTGCTCGGTGTGGACGGCGACGCGGTCACCGGCGAACTGCTGCTCGCGCAGGACGGCATCGACGTCTACGCCCACGTCGGTTCCACCGCGACCGGCGACCGGCTCGCGGAGGCCGCGCTCCGCACCCGTGCGCACGTCGTCCGCGAGAACGGCGGCAACGACGCGGTCGTCGTCGACGCGGACGTGGACCCGGCCTGGGCGGCGTCGCAGGTGGCACTCGGCGCCTTCGCCAACACGGGGCAGATCTGCACGAGCGTCGAGCGGGTGTACGTGCACCGTGACGCGGCTGCCGCGTTCACCGAGGCGCTCGTGGCCGAGGCCGAGCGGCGCACCGCCGCCCCCGCCACCGAGTTCGGACCGCTCGTGGACCAGCGCCTGCGTGACACCGTCCAGCAGCACGTGGACGACGCCGTCGCCGCCGGTGCCCGCGTCCTGACCGGCGGCGTGCAGCCGCAGGGCCTCGGCACCTTCTACCCGGCGACCGTGCTCGACGGGTGCACCGACGACATGCTCGTCATGCGCGAGGAGACCTTCGGGCCGATCGCGCCGGTCCGCGTGGTCGACTCCTTCGAGGAGGGCGTCCGACTCGCCGCCACCGACCGCTACGGCCTGGCGGCGACCGTACTGACGAACGACACCGGCCGTGCCCTCCGCGCCGCCGCCGAGCTGCCGGTCGGCACCGTGAAGGTGAATGCGGTCTTCGGCGGGGCCCCGGGCGGCAGTGCCGAGCCGCGCGGCGCGTCCGGCTCCGGCTTCGGCTACGGGCCCCACCTGCTCGACGAGCTCACGACGACGACCGTCGTGCACCTCGAGCCCGCCGGGGGTGCGCGGTGACCGCCGACGTGCGCCTGGTGCGCGAACTCGTGGCCGCGGTCGACGACCGCGAACCGCTCGTCGTCGTGGTCGGCGACTGCATCCTCGACCGGTGGACCGTCGGCGAGGCCGAACGCGTCTCGCGTGAGGCCCCGGCACCGGTGGTCCGCGTCACCGAGACCGTCGCGGTCCCCGGCGGCGCCGCGAACACCGCGGTCAACGCCCGGGCGCTCGGTGCCCGCGTGCGCATGGTCGGCCTGGTGGGCGACGACGAGTCCGGACGGGTCCTGCGCGACCGGCTCGCCGCGGCCGGCGTGGACACCACGTTCCTCGTGGAGGTCCCCGGCGGCACCACGACCACGAAGTCGCGCGTCGTCGGCGGCGACCGCGTCGTCGTGCGCGTCGACGAGCTCGCCGCCCCGCCGCAGGCCGAGGACGGTCGGCGGCTCGCGGAGGCCGTGGCGCGTGCGGTCCGCTGTGCCGACGCCGCCGTCGTGTGCGACTACGGCCTCGGCGTCTCCCCGGACGACGTCGTCCCGATGCTCGACCGGGACCGGCCGTCGGCGGTCGTCGTCGACGCGCACGACCTGACCCGTTGGTCCGCGCTGCGGCCGGACCTCGTCACCCCGAACGCCGGCGAGACCGCCGCGCTCCTCGGCCGGGACCTCGGTCACGGCTCGGAACGGGTGCCGACGGTCGTCGACGCCCGCGCCGACGTGCTCGCGGTGACGGGCGCACGGGCCGCGGTCGTCACGCTCGACCGCGACGGCACCGTGCTGCTCGAACACGGCGCGGACGGTGCGCACCGCACCCGCGCCGTGCCGGCGTCCGAGCAGCAGGCGTCCGGCGCGGGTGACACCTTCTGTGCCGCTGCGACCGTGGCGCTGTCCGTCGGTGCGTCCGCTCGCGACGCGGTGTCCGTGGCCCAGGCGGCGGCGGACGTCGTGGTGCGCGAGGCCGGCACGTCGGTCTGCACCGCCGACGCCCTCATCGCGTCGGTGACGGCACCTGCCGCGACGGTGGTCGACCACGACGAACTCGCCGAGGCGATCGAGAGCGCGCACGCCGCCGGTCGCCGCGTGGTGTTCACGAACGGCTGCTTCGACGTCGTGCACCGCGGTCACACGACCTACCTGCGACAGGCGCGGGAGCTCGGCGACCTGCTCGTCGTCGCGGTCAACGACGACGACTCGGTGCGCCGGCTCAAGGGCCCGGAGCGACCGATCAACACGGCCGAGGACCGAGCGGGTGTCCTGGCGGCCCTCGCCTGCGTCGACCTGGTCACCGTGTTCCCGACCGACACCCCGATCCCGCTGCTGGAGCGCGTCCGCCCCGACGTGTACGTCAAGGGTGGCGACTACTCCCCCGAGATGCTCCGCGAGACGGAGGTCGTGCGTCGCTACGGCGGCGAGGTCGTGATGGTCGACTACGTCCCGGAACACTCCACCACCGCCGTCGTCCGGCGGATCCGCGAGTCGAGCACGACGGCAGGGGCGCAGCAGCACACCGCCACGACGACGCCGGGCCCGGACCCGGCCCCCGACCCCGCACCGTGACCGCGCGCTGGTCCGGCGAGTGGGCCCGCCCGGTGACCGATCGCACGCCGGCGGCGGTCGACGTGCTCGTCCCGACCGTCGGCCGCCACGCCGAGCTGGCGACCACGCTCGCCGGGCTCGCCGCGCAGACCGACGTCGACTTCCGGCTGGTCCTCAGCGACCAGTCCGCGGGCGGCGACACCGCGGCGGTCCCGGCCGTCGCGGCGATGCTCCGGGTCCTGGAGGCGCAGGGCCGGCCCGTCACGCTGCTCACGCACCCGGAACGCCGCGGGCTCGCCGAGCACCGGCAGTTCCTGCTCGAGCACGCGACCGCGGACGCCGTCCTGTACCTCGACGACGACGTCTGGCTGGAGCCCGGGTCGCTGCGTCGCATGACGGAGGCGCTCCGCACACTCGACTGCGGCTTCGTCGGCAGTGCCGTCCAGGGCCTGTCCTACCTGGAGGACCGCCGTCCGGGTGAGACCGCGGTGTTCGAGCGGTGGGAGGGCCCCGTCGAACCCGAGGTGGTCCGGCGTGGGCGACCCGCGTTCGACCGGTGGTCACTGCACAACGCCGCCAACCTGGCGCACGTCGCCGAGACGCTCGACGTCGAACCGGGCGGCTGGGTGCCGTACCGGGTGGCCTGGGTCGGGGCGTGCGTGCTCTACGACCGCCGTGCCCTGGTGGAGGCCGGTGGGTTCGCGTTCTGGGACGAGCTCCCGCCCGGGCACGCGGGCGAGGACGTCGTCGCGCAGTGGCGGGTGATGGAACGCCGGGGCGGCGCCGGCATCGTGCCGTCCGGTGCCGTGCACCTGGAGGCTCCGACCACCGTCACGGACCGCAGCGTCGACGCACCCGACGTGCTCTTCCGCGAGCGGGTCATCCCGCGGTAGGGGGTCGTCGCGACCACGGGCGGACGTGGGACGAGCCCCTCGGTCCGTAGCGTCGTGTCCGCCGGCGAGGTCCGTCGGCGGAGGGAGCCCGCCGTGTTCGAACAGCTGACCGAGGTCGTCGTCGAACTCGCCGCGAGCCCCCTGGTGTACGTGCTGCTCTTCGCGTTCTGCTTCCTCGACGGGTTCTTCCCGCCGGTGCCGAGCGAGTCCGCCCTGGTCGCGGTCGCCGCCGTCGCGGCGACCTCCGGTCAGCCGGTCCTCGCCGGGGTCCTGGCCGTGGCTGCCCTCGGAGCGGTCGCCGGCGACTCCGTCGCGTACTGGATCGGCCGTCGGATCGGGCTCGACCGGCTCGCCCGGTCACGGCGGCCCCGGGTCGCTGCCGCGTTCGCGTTCGCCGAGCGGCAGGTCCGTCGTCGGTCCGCCAGCCTGATCCTGGTCGGCCGCTACGTCCCCGTCGGCCGCGTCGCCGTGAACATGACCGCCGGCGCCACCCGCCTGCCCTACCGCCGGTTCCTGGCCGTCAGCAGCCTCGCCGGTGCGGCGTGGGCTGCGACCTCGCTCGGCATCGCGCTGGCGACGTCACAGCTCCTGCGCGAACCACTCGTCGCCGCCCTGGTGTCGATGCTCGTCGCGGGCGTCCTCGGGGTCGTCGTGGACCGCGTGCTCGCGGTCGTGGCGCGCCGCCGCGCGGCAGCCGACGCCCGGAAGGACGCGGCAACCGACGCCCGGAAGGACGCGGCAGCCGACGCCCGGAGGGACGCAGCGCACCGGGACGACGGACGGGAGGCCCGTGGCGGCGCCGCCACGAGCCTCCCGTCCGCCTGAGGGCGACTCAGCGCACGCGGACCTGCGCGCTCGCCTGCTTCCCCGTCTGCACGCCGGTGAACGTGACGGTGGTGCCGCCGCGTTCCGCGCGCCACGTGGTCGACGCGCGGCCGTCGACGAGGTCGAGGGTGCCGAGGTCCTCGTCACCGATCTGGACGCGGACCTGGCGGTCGCCGGCGAAACGGCTCGCCTGCGCCCTCACGCGCTCACCGCGGCGCGGCGAACGGTCGGAGACCTCGACGCGGGCGCCCCGGCTGAGGGCCGCCACGTCCTCGCTGAGGCGCAGGCCGTCCCGGATCGTGAAGAACGTGTCGGTCTGGTCGGACAGGCCGACCACGTTCGCGGCACCGGGCCCGTACGCGGCGATGCGCACCTGCGTGCCGGTGTGCTGCTGCGAGCCGCCGGCCGCTGCGGTGCCGTAGGAGACCTTCATCGTGGTGCCGTCGGCGGTCACCAGGGCGGTCGAGAGCGCCGCGGGCGGGGTGTTGTCGACGATCTGGCTCGAGTGCGCGTGGTCGGCGGTGGCGATCACCAGGGTGTTGCCGTCCCGCTTCGCGAACGCGAGCGCGGCCTGCACGGCCTCGTCGAAGTCGATCGTCTCACCGATCTGGCCGCACGCGTCGGCGGCGTGGTCCTGCTTGTCGATGCTCGCGCCCTCGACCTGCAGGAAGAACCCCTTGCCGCCACGCTTCTGCTGCAGCAGGTCGATCGACTTGTTCGTCAGCGAGGCGAGCGAGAGCCCGGTGTCCAGACGGGCCGGGTTCGGCGTGCACCGGGTCGGAGCGGCGTCCGCGCCGCCGACGGTGGCGGTCGTCGGTGCGTACCGCGTCGGGAAGTTGCCCGGCGTGAACAGCCCGAGCAGGGGCTGCTCCTGGTCGGCCGAGCGCACGGCGGCGAGCCCCGCGGCGTCGTCGACGACCTGGTAGCCGCGCGCGTCGGCCTGCTCGAAGAGCGTCTTCCCCGCCCACTGCCCGGCTTTCGCGGTCTGCCGGAAGCTCGCGGAGCCGCCGCCGAGGGTGACGTCCGGACGGGCGTTCAGGAGCTGCTCACTGATGGAGCCGAGGCCGCCGTTCTGCAGCGCGTCCGACCCGCAGGACGCGGTGTCCGGACCGTAGCAGGAGCGGGAACCGACGTGGGCGACCTGCACCGCCGGGGTGGCGTCCTGGATCTCGGCCGTGGACACGTCGCCGGTCTTGTACCCGTTCGCCTTCGCGAGTTCGAGGAGCGACTGCTGGGGCGTGCCGTCGATGTCGACCGAGATCGCGCCGTCGTAGGTCTTCGTGCCCGTCGCCCAGGCGCTCCCGGACGCGGCCGAGTCGGTGACGAAGTCGGGCTTGCCCTTGTCCGCCCCGTCCTTCACGAGCGAGTACGTCGTGTACGAGCCCGTGAGCGGCAGCGCGTCGAGACCCGGCAGTCGACCGGCGGCGCCGTACTGGTAGTTGCGCGCCACGGTGATCTCGGAGTCGCCCATCCCGTCGCCGATGAGCAGGATGACGTTCTTCGCGCCGGCGTTCTCGATCGCCTGGCGCACCGCGCGCGTCTGGTCGCCCTGGTGCCGCTCGGCGCCACCGTGCTGGTGCAGCGCGAGCTGCCCGACGGCCTCGGCCGCGCCGGGCAGTGCGACGGCGCCGGCGATCAGCGCGGCGCCGAGGACGAGCGCCGTACGACGGCGCTTCGGAGTGTGGTGCATGACGGTTCCCCTCGTCTGTGTGCCCCGAACGGGTGCCATCCGAGGATGGCGACGTTCCGGGACGCACGGGTGAACGGGTGAACGGGTCGCGTCGGTTCCGTGAACACGACGGACAGGAGGCGCGGTGCCGCCCGGCACCGCGCCTCCGTTCCGTCACGTGGCCGCGATCAGGCGGCGAGGTGCGCCTGCAGGAACCAGCGGTCCTTGGTCAGGCCGCGCTCGATCTCGATCGCGACGTCCTGGCTGTTGAGGTCGACCTCGTCCAGCCCGTCGACGGCACGACGCACCTGGAGCAGGGCGGCGTCGATCTGGGCGATGACCTCGGTGATGGTGACGTCGGAGTTCTGGAATCCCTCGGACAGCGGCGGGAGCGTGGTGTTCGCCGCGACGGTCGCGATGCGGGAGTCGACGGGCAGGCCCAGGGCGACGATGCGCTCGGCGGCGGTGTCCGCGTACTCCTGGGCGTGCTCGACGATCTCGTCGAGGAGCTCGTGGACGCCGACGAAGTTGCGGCCCCGGACGTGCCAGTGCGCCTGCTTGCCGTTGACGACGAGTGCCTCGAGGTCCGTGACCACCGGGGCGAGGAACTGGGCGACACCCGCTGCGAGCTCCGGCGTCGTCGAGAACGGGGACGTGCTGGTCGTGGTGCTGGTCTGCGTGGTCATGTGCTTCCTCCTGCCTCGTGACTACTCCTGCGACCTGGGGCCCGTCTGCCCGGTCCGGCGTCGTCGATGGGTCCACCATGCACCGTTGTTTTGCACAGCGCAAGGAAGTTGAGGCTGACCTTACCCGCCGTGCTCGACCTGGACGGCCTGTCCGGCGTCGGCCAGCTCGATCTGCACGACCGAGCGCGCTCGCTCGACCCAGGGGCTGTCGGCGCACCCGATCCACACGGTGGTCCGCGGCTCGCAGTCGGCCACGCACCACTCGCCGGCCCAGGCGGTCAGGGCCTGCGCGAGTGCCTCGCCGTGGTCGGCGAACACGAGCGGCGCCACCAGGGACGAGCGCGTGCTGCGGACGAGCCAGGTCACCGTCACGCGCGGCGGTGCCGGCAGCGCGCGGACCTGCTCGTCGAGGGCGACCTCGACGAAGACCTGGCCGTACGCGTTCTCGGGCAGCTCGGTGAGCATCCCGTGGATCTCGGGCAGGTCGCTCGCGTCTCCGGCGATGAGGATGCGCTCGCTGGGCTGCCGTCGGGTCCGTGCCATACGACGAGGGTAAGGGAAGCCTTACCTCACGACAAGGGGTCGTGCGCGTCCTGGCCGAGCTCATCGGCGTCGCGGCCGAGCTCGTGCCCCAGGAACTCCCACATCCACCGCAGGGCCGTGGCGTGGGTGAGCCCCGGTACGCCCTGCTGGATCTGCGTGGCGACGCCGTCGCTGTACGCGGCGGTCTTCAGCGCGACGACCTCGGGGTCGATCGGCGCCACCGCCGTGAACACCCCGGAGCCGACACCGCGTCGGACCACGCGCGCCAGGCAGGCTTCCCACACGCGGATCCGCTCGGCGTACTCGGCGGCCACCTCGGGCCGGCGGACCACGGCGGTCCAGTAGTCCGACCAGATCCGCCAGTGCTGCCGCACCTGCTCGGTGTCGTCGAACAGCGGCGTGATGAGCATGCGCAGACCGGCGACGGGGTCGGGTTCCGCGTCGACCGCCGCGACGATGCCGGCGTAGAACCGCTCGGTCTCGAGCACGACGACCTCGTTGAGGATCTCGGCGACGCTGCCGAAGTGGTAGGTGACCGTCCCGACGGACACGTCCGCCTCCGCGGCGATGTCCCGCAGGCCGGTCTGCCCCACCCCCTTGCGCACGATCACCTCGCGCGCGGCCGCGACGATCATGGCGCGGCGGACCTCCGGGCGCTGTCGGCTCGTGCTCACGCGGACGTCCTCGGCACGTCGTCGACGAAGGTGTGCTCGGCGACCAGCTCCTCCGGCGTCCCGGCGCCACCGTCCCGGGCCCAGGCGCGGACCGTGTTGACGACGTGGAACGCGTCGGCGTCCGCCGTGACCTCGGACTCGGTCTCGAGCCGCGCAGCCCACTCCGGCTTCGCCAGACCGATCGACCAGCGTGACGTCGCACGGGCGCTCGTCGGGTCGTCCTGCCGGACGCGGTAGGTCTCACGGGCGTCCTCGGTGAACACCAGGCCGTCCGGGTACACCCGGCCGCCGCCGTACCCGGGATCGACGTCGAGCGTCCACTCCCCCGTCTCGACGTCGTGCGTCACGGTGCGCTGCGGGAGCGGATCGGCCGACGAGACCCGTTCGATCGCCAGCGGCGTCGAGCGCTCGGGCTCGGCGAAGCGGACCCCGTCGTCGGTCGCGCGCGTCCACCGCGGCAGCTCGGCCGAGCTGCCCGCGGGGTCGACCACGAGCGTCGGCGCCTCGGCGTGCGGCCAGACCCAGGGCCAGTAGGACGTCGAGACCGCCAGGCGGAGACGGTGGCCCGCGGCGAAGCGGTGGCCGGTCGAGACGAGCCGGACGGACAGGTCCGTGGGGACCCCGGGCTCCAGCTCCACGGTGCGGTCCATCCCGTGCCGGCGCGCCGCGTTGAGCACGCCGCGGGTCACGAGGGTCGAGGAGCCGTCGGGCGCGACGTCGCAGAGCCGCACCGTGACCGTGGCCCGCGGCAGGTCGCTCGTGACGCGGAGCCGGACCACGACGTTGCCGAGCAGGTCGAACGGCTCGTCGAGCGGCAGGTCGAAGACCACCGACCGGCCGTCCTCGGCACGCTGGTCCGGGGGCAGGTCGGTGGCGTTCCCGAACGGGAAGAAGCGCCCCGCGTCCGCGCCCGTGTGCTGCGGCGAGCGGACGACCACCGGCCCGTACTCGCCACCGCGGAACCGGTCGAGCGCGACCGTGCACTGCTCGGTGGCCGCCGAGGGCCACGCCTCGGCGCCGATCCACCGTCCGCTGCGGTCCGGGTAGTACGTCGCCGGGGGCTCACCGTCGTTGATCCATGCCCGGAGCGCGGGTTCGTCCTCGACGCCGTTCTGCTCGTCGCGCAGCCAGCGGTCCCACCATCGCAGGGTCTCCTGCAGGAACCCGATCGAGGGCCCGGGTGCCAGGCCCCGGTCCGGGTACTGGTGCGACCACGGACCGATGATGCCCTTGACGGGCGCGTCGACGTGCTCGACGAGCCGGAGCACGGCGTCGCGGTAGGGGTCCGCCCAACCGCCGACGGCGAGCACGGCGGCGCCGATGCGGTCGTGGTGCTCGGCCGCGCTGCCGTGCCGCCAGTAGTCGTCGCGCTCCTGGTGCCCGAGCCAGACCGGCGTCATCGGGCGGTTCGACGCCAGGCGCTCCCGCCAGCGCTCCACCCACGACGATCCGACGACCTCGGGCCGCGGCGGCCGGGAGTTGAACGCGAACATCGTCGCGCCCCAGGCGGCCATGTCGATGCCGAGCACCGCACCGCCGACGTAGTGCACGTCGTTGTCGTACCGGTCGTCCGTCGAGCACACCGTCACGATGGCCTTGAGCGCGGCCGGGGCCCGCGCCGCGAGCTGCAGCGCGTTGAAGCCGCCCCACGAGATGCCGAACATGCCCACCGCCCCGGTCGACCACTCCTGGTCGGCGAGCCAAGCGATGACGGCCTCGCCGTCACGGAGCTCCTGCTCGCTGTACTCGTCGTCGAAGAACCCGTCGGAGGACCCGGTGCCACGGATGTCCACGCGGACGGAGGCGTACCCGTGGGCCGCGTACCAGGGATGCCGCTCGGAGTCCCGCGGAGCCGTCCAGTCGTCGAGCCGGTAGGGGAGGTACTCCAGCAGCACGGGCACCGGACCGTCCGGCGCCGCCGGGGACCAGATCCGGGTGTGCAGGCGGACACCGTCGGGCATCGGGATCCACTCGTCCCGGACCGTCACCCCCTCCGGCAGCGTGTCGGGGGTCCCGATCGCCGTGAAGGTCTCCTGGCTCATGCGTCCTCCCAGTTCCTGGTGCTGTGTCCGCCCCCGTGGTCCGTCCAGCCGTCGGCGTCCCGCCAGCGCTGCACGCCGTCGTGGACGTCCGGCAGCTCGGTCGACCCCGGTTCGAGGGTCGCTGCCAGGAGCGTGCGCGTGTACGGGTGTGCGGCGCCGGCGAACACGCGCTCGGTCGGCCCGGTCTCGACGACCCGGCCGCCGGTCATCACGACCACCCGGTCGGCGACCCCGCGGACCACGGCCAGGTCGTGGCTGATGAACAGGCAGGCGAGACCCCGCTCGTCGCGGAGCCGCGCGAGCAGTTCGAGGATCCCCGCCTGCACCTGCACGTCGAGCGCCGTGGTGATCTCGTCGGCGATCACCAGGCGCGGTTCGGCGGCGAGGGCGCGGGCGATCCCGACGCGCTGCCTCTGCCCGCCGGAGAGCTGCGCGGGTAGGCGGTCCGCGTACTCCGGGCCGAGGCCGACCTGCGTGAGGAGCGCCCCCACGCGCTCGCGCGACGACGACCCGGTGAAGAGCCGCAGTGGTCGGGCGATCGCCGCGCCCACCGTCCGGCGGGGGTTGAGCGACGTGTCCGCGTTCTGGAACACGAGCTGGACCCCCCGTCGCAACGGCGCGGAACGTGCGGCGACCGGGTCGGCCAGGTCGCCGCTGACCGTCCCGTCGTCGTACCGGAAGGTCCCGGACTCCGCGGCGACGAGCCCGGCGAGTGCCGTCGCCAGGGTGGACTTCCCGCTGCCGGACTCCCCCACGACCGCGACGGTCTCGCCGTCGTCGATCGTCAGGGACACGCCGTCGACGGCGGGCGCCAGCCCGCGGCCGTACCGGATGACGAGGTCGCTCGCGGTCACGAGCGGACGGGCGGGAGGCGCGGCCGGTGTGCCGACGTCCCGCACGTCGTGCGGGTGGTCACCCTGGTGATCCGTGCCTCCCGGCCGTCGCCCGTCCGGCACCGCCGCCAGGAGCGCGCGCGTGTACTCGTGCCGCGGGTCGGCGAAGAGCGCCGCGGTCGGGGTGTGCTCGACGATCTCCCCGCCCCGCATCACGGCGACGTCGTCCGCCATGGCGGACACGACGCCGAGGTCGTGGCTGACGAGCAGGACGGCCATGTCGAGCTCGCGGCCGAGGTCCGCGACCAGGTCGAGCACGGCGGCCTGCGTGACCACGTCGAGTGCGGTGGTCGGCTCGTCCAGGACGAGCACGCGCGGGCGGGCCGCGACGGCCATGGCGATGGCGACGCGCTGCTGCTGCCCGCCGGAGAGCTGGTGCGGGAACCGACGGACGATCGTGCCGGGGTCCGGCAGGCGCACGAGGCGGACGAGTTCGGCGACCCGGTCCGCGCCGTCTGGTTCGCCGTGGGCACGGAGCGCCTCGCGGATCTGGTCGCCGACGCGCATCGACGGGGTGAGCGCCTGCCCGGCGTTCTGCGCGACGACGGCCGCCGTCCCACCGCGCAGCGCCCGGCGCCCCGCGTCGTCCAGTGCGAAGACGTCCTCGCCGTCGACCCGCACCGACCCGCCGACGACCCGCGAACCGGCGCGGAGGTGCGCGAGCAGGGTCCGGGCGACGGTCGACTTCCCGCTGCCGGACTCCCCGACCAGCCCGAGGGTCCGGCCGGCCTCCACGGCGAACGAGACACCGCGGACGACCGGCACGAGGTCCGCGCCGGCACGGTACGAGATGGCGAGGTCGCGGACGTCGACGACGGGGCTGTTCGTGACGGGCGTGCTCATGCGCTGGCTCCCTGCTCCGCACGGTCCACACCGAGCGACTTGCTCAGGCCGTCCGCCGCGAGGTTGAGTCCGACCACCAGGGTCGCGAGGGCGACGATCGGTGCGATCGTCCCGAGCGGCACGACCGTGAGCGCGGTCCGGTTCTCCTGCACCATCAGGCCCCAGTCCGGCGTCGGCGGGTTCGCGCCGAAGCCGAGGAAGGACAGGGACGCGACGAGCAGGACGATCCAGGAGGCGCGCATCGCGTACTCGACGAGCACGACGTCCAGGACGTTCGGCAGGATCTCACGGAACACGATCGACAGACCGTGTTCGCCGCGTGCCCGGGCTGCGGTCACGTAGTCCTGCGTGATCACCGTCCGTGCCGCGCCGCGGACGACCCGGGTGACCGCGGGCGCGTACACGACGGTGACCGCCAGCACGATGACCCACAGTCCGGCGTCGAACACGGTCACGACCACGAGCAGCGCGAGGATCGACGGCACGCTGAGCAGCGCGTCCACGATGCGCATGACGACTTCGTCGAACCAGTTGTCCGCGTAGGCCGTGACGCAGCCCAGGACCGTGCCGACGGCGACCGCGATGGTGGCCGCGAGGAAGGTGACGACGAGCGCGTAGCGGCCGCCGTTGAGCGTGCGGGACAGGATGTCCCGGCCGTACTGGTCGGTGCCGAGCCAGTGCGCCCACGTCGGTCCGGAGAGGACGTCCGAGGCGTCGGTCGCCACCGGGTCGTGCGCGGCGATCACCGGCGCGAGCAGGGCGAGGACGACGTGCAGGGCGATGAGGCCGAGGCCGACGGCCAGGGCGGTCGAGCTGCGCAACGGGGCGACGGCACCGCCGAGGAGTCGACGGGACCGAGGGGCGATGGCGGTCATGCGGTGGCCTTCCTGGTCCGCGCCACGCGGGTCCGGGACCGGCGCGTACGGGTGCGGAGCTTCGGGTCGAGGGCGAGCGCGACGAGGTCGGCGGCGAGGTTGCAGACGACGTAGACGACGGCGCTGAGCAGCGCGATCGCCTCGATCACGGGCAGGTCGCGGTTGAAGACGGACTCGAGCATGAGCTTGCCCATCCCGGGGTAGTTGAAGACGTTCTCGACGACGACCACGCCGCCGAGCAGCCACGCGACGTTGAGGGCGATGACGTTGAGCGTCGGCAGCAGCGCGCTCGGCACCGCGTGCTTCCACACCACCCGGCGCATCGTCAGGCCCTTCAGCTCCGCGGTGGTCACGAACTCGGACGCCATCACGTCGATCGTCGAGGAGCGGGCCGTCCGGACGATGTACGCGGCCATCGCGAGCGTCAGCACGATGATCGGCAACCAGATCGTCGGCAGGAGCTCGGCGACGGTGGCGTCGCTGCCGCGCAGGACGACGGCCGGGAACACCGGCAGTCCGATGGCGAAGAGCAGCACGAGCACCGTGGCGACCATGAACTCGGGCACGCTCATCACGACCAGGCTGACGATCGAGATGACGCGGTCCGACGCGCGGCCGCGCCGGACGCCGGCGACGACACCGAGGAACAGGGACAGGGTGACACCGACGAGCATCGCCGGGACCGCCACGAGCATGCTGTTCCGGAACGCGGTGAAGAGCGTGGGGGCCACCGGGTCGCCGCTGACGAGCGAGGTGCCGAAGTCACCGTGGACGGCGCCGCCGAGCCACTGCAGGTACCGCAACCACACGTTCTGGTCGAGACCCAGCGACTCCCGGAGCTGCGCGACGGCGTCCGGCGTGGCGTTCTGCCCGAGGAGCTGCTGCGCGACGTCGCCGGGCAGGGCCTGCACGGCGAGGAAGACGAAGAGCGACGCGAGGACGACCGTGAGGACGGCGATGCCCGCACGGCGCAGGACGGGGACGAGGACGTTCATCGGCGCAGTCCGATCCGGAGGTAGTCGAACTCGAAGCCGTACTCCGAGTAGTTGACGACGTCGCGGGACAGGCCGACCAGGCGGTCCCCGAACATCGGGGTCATGTCGGCGCCGTCCTCGACGACGAGCCGCTGGGCGTCCTGGTACAGCGTCAGGCGCTTCGCGTCGTCCATCTCGGCGCGGGCGTCGTCGAGCAGCCGGTCGAACGTCGGGTTCGACCAGGCGCTCTCGTTGTACGACGAGCCCGTCCGGAAGATCTGGTTGAGCAGCTGGTCGATCGGACGGCCGGTGAACCAGTAGCTCACCATGAGCGGCTTCTGCATCCAGATCTGCGTGTAGTAGGAGTCGGCGCTGGCGTTCCGCACCGTCAGTCGGATCCCGGCGTCCGCGACGGCGTCACGGTAGGCGACCGCCAACGGCGTGAAGACGGACTCGTAGGACGAGGTGTGGATCGCCGTGCGGAACCCCTCACGGCCGGCCGCCTTGAGCAACGCCTTCGCCTTGTCCGGGTCGTACTCGCGGTGGTCGTCGACGAAGGCGGCGAGCTGCGGCGGCACCGGGTTGTCCCACCCGGGTGACCCGGTGCCCTGCAGCGCCGTCTCGACGATCTGCCGCGGGTCGTAGGCGAGCTTCATCGCCTGACGGACCCGCGGGTCGGCGAACTCGTCGCTCGTCGCGAGCATCGGGATCGTGTACCACTGGGCGTTGGTGGAACGCGCGACGGTCGCCCGGTCGGACGCGGCGACGACCCGTGCGGTGGCGAAGTCCAGGTTGGTCTGCGAGATCAGGTCCACCTGCCCCGCGAGCAGGGCGTTCACGCGGGCGGTCGTGTCCTGGATCGAGAAGAAGTCGATGCCGTCCAGGGCCGGTCGACCGGCGAAGTGGTCCTCGAAGGCCTCGACGCTGCCCGCGCCCGCCGGTGTGAACGACGACAGCCGGAACGGTCCCGTCCCGATGCCCGTCCGGCCGATGTCGTCGATCGCCGACGCCGGCACGATGTAGCACTGGTAGGCGGTGAGCAGCGACGGGAACTCGGCGTTCGGCTTCGTCAGCGAGAACCGGAGCGTGTACGGGTCGACGGCGCGCATCGAGTCGGCCGTCATCACCTCACCGAGGACGCCGGCCTGGGGGCTGCCGGTGGCCTCGTCGAGGATGTGGCGGATGCTCGCGATCGCGTCGTCGGCGGTGAACCGGGAACCGTCGTGGAACCGCACCCCGCGACGCAGGTGGAAGGTCCACTGGGTGCCGTCGTCGTTCGCGGACCACTCCCGGGCCAGGTCGGGGACCGTCGTGCCCTGTTCGTCGAGCTTGACGAGCCGGTTGTAGAGCGCGCCGAGGTACTCGTACGCGGACAGCGAGCTCGCGGAGTCGAGCGTCTCCGCGGCGGAGGCGGCGGGCCGGGCGATCCGGAGGCGTCCGCCACGGGCGGGTGTGCCGGTCGCCGCGGACTCCGGGAGCTCGGTGGTGCCGGCGCTCGCGCCCGAGCTGCACCCGGCGAGGGTGAGGAGGCCGAGTCCGGCCATGCCGGCGGCTCCGGTGAGGAGCGCGCGACGGCTCGGGCCGCGGGCGCTCCGGGGTTCGTGGACGATGGGTTGCATTCGGGGTGACCCCTCCTGGTAATCGTTCCGGTGAACGATAGAGGTCGCGATGCGATCACCCAAGTCCGGTTACGCCCGGCCGCGAGCGCGTCCACGCCGTTCCGATCCGCGCAGGCGCGGCGATCGGCCCGCCTGTCTGACGCCCCGCCGCGACCGACGAACGTTTACCAAGCCGTTACACGAGGCGCGCCCCACCGGTCGGCCCGAACGACGAGAGCCCCGGTCTCCTGACCGGGGCTCTCGCTCGCTGCGCTGCTTCCGCAGATCTTCCAGAGCGGATGACGAGATTCGAACTCGCGACCCTCACCTTGGCAAGGTGATGCGCTACCACTGCGCCACATCCGCGTACGGAAGGACTCTACCAGGCTCGACGGGTTGTCTCGGACCATGAGCTACGTACACGACAACCCCGGCGGCACCGAGGCGCACGGCGTCGACCTGGTGGACGGCGACGCACCGGCGGTCCGGATCCTCGTCCACGGCGACCTGCCCACGACCATCGAGCACGAGGGGCGGACGTGGCTGGCCTCCGGCGCGTCACACCAGGACGGCGACGAGGACGCCCCGCCGATCGCGGTCTACCGTCCGGTCTGAACGACCCCGGTTGGCGCGAACCGTACGGACGGCGTCCGCTCCGCCACTGGTCGGCCCGCGGCACCCGCGGTTGGCTGAGGACATGACCCACGCAGAGCCGACCACGGACCACCACGACCACGACGGGAGCGCCGGCGACGCCGACTACGGCACCATCGGCACCGACTACGCCCGGTACCGACAGCCCGAACCGGCGTTCGAACGGGCGATCCGCGCTGCACTCGGGAACGTCCGCACCCTGGTGAACGTCGGTGCCGGTGCCGGGTCCTACGAGCCCGCCGACCTCGACGTGACCGCGGTCGAGCCGAGCGCGACCATGCGCGCGCAGCGCCCCGTCGGTTCGGCGCCCGCCGTCGACGCCACCGCCGAGCACCTGCCGTTCGCCGACGACGCATTCGACGCCGCACTCGCCAGTTTCACCGTGCACCAGTGGCGCGACCTCACCGCGGGGCTGCGCGAAGTCCGCCGTGTCACCCGGGGCCCGGTCGTCGTGCTCACCTGCGACCCGGGCACGCTCCGGCGCTCGTGGCTCGACGCCTACGCACCAGAGGTCATCGCCACCGAGGCCGCGAGGTACCCGACCGTCGACGCCCTGCGATCGGGACTCGGTGGCACGGTCGACGTCGAGGTGCTGCCGATCCCGTTCACCTGCACGGACGGGTTCAGCGAGGCGTACTACGGCCGGCCCGAAGCCCTCCTCGATCCCGGAGCCCGGCGGGCGAACTCCGCCTGGAGCTTCGTCGGCCCGGTGGTCGAGGCGCGGTTCGTCGAGCGGCTCCGTGCCGACCTGGACTCCGGCGCCTGGGACGCCCGGTACGGAGCGCTCCGCACGGCACCGACGTGGGAGGGCTCGCTGCGACTGGTCGTCGGACGTCCGTGAGGGCCGGCGGCCGCGCTAGCCTCTCGTCCGTGAGCCCCGAGCGTGACCACCGCGTGGCCGTCCTCGTCCTGGACGGCGCCAAGGCGCTCGACGTGGGGATCGCCGCGCACGTCTTCGCCAAGCGCCCGAGCATGCCGTACGAGGTCCGGGTGTGCGGCGAACGGGCCGGCACCGTCGACGGGTGGAACGGGCTCGCCTACGCGGTCGGTCACGACCTCGACGCCCTCGCGTGGGCGGACACGATCCTCGTCCCCGGCTACCGGGACCCCGCCGACGTCACCACGCCGCCGACGGTCGCAGAAGCGCTCCGGGCCGCGCACGAGCGCGGGGCGCGCATCGCGGCGATCTCGACCGGCGCCTTCACGCTCGCCGCCGCCGGGCTCCTCGACGGGCGACGCGCGACGACGCACTGGCACTACACGCAGGTCCTCCGTCAGCGCTACCCGGCCGTGGACGTCGACGAGAACGTGCTGTTCGTCGACGCGGGGTCCGTGCTGACCAGCGCCGGCGCCGCGAGCGGGATCGACCTGTGCCTGCACCTCGTCCGACGCGACCACGGCGTGGCGCTCGCGAACCACGTCGCGCGCCGACTGGTCAGCGCGCCCTACCGCAGCGGCGGCCAGGCGCAGTACGTCCCCCGGGCGATCCCGGAGCCCCTGGGTGACGCGTTCGCGGCCACCCGGGCCTGGGCCCTGGAGCACCTCCGGGACGACCTGACGCTCGCCGTGCTCGCGCGGCACGCCGGCGTCTCCCCCAGGACGTTCTCGCGGCGGTTCACCGAGGACACCGGCATCACGCCGATGCAGTGGGTGCGGCGTGCACGCATCGACCACGCCCGCGAGCTGCTGGAACGCTCGGACCTGTCGGTCACGCAGATCGCCGAGGAGGCCGGGCTCGGGTCCGACACGAACCTGCGGCGCCACTTCGGTGACGTCCTCGGGACGTCCCCCACCGCCTACCGGGCCGCGTTCCGCGCCTGAGCGAGCGCTCCCCCGGCGCCGGCGCCGCGGCACGCTCCCGGCGGTGCCGCCCGCGGCTCCGCCCGCCGCCCGCGACGCCGCCCCCGCCTGCGGCGCCGCGGTGGCCGGGCGTCGAACCACGGATGCGACGTCGAACCGGCCCGAGTGCCTGGTTCGACGTCGCAACCGTGGTTCGACGCAGACCACGATGCGCGACCGCACCAACCGCACTACGCACCACCGCGTCGCCTGCCCCGCGGAACGACGAAAGCCCCCGGCCGGACCGTGTGGTCCAGCCGGGGGCTTCTTCGTGGTGGGCGATACTGGGATCGAACCAGTGACCTCTTCCGTGTCAGGGAAGCGCGCTACCGCTGCGCCAATCGCCCAGAGAGTGTCTGCTCGCGCAGAAACTGGAGGTGGGGACGGGATTCGAACCCGCGTGGACGGCTTTGCAGGCCGCTGCCTAGCCTCTCGGCCACCCCACCATCGAGGTTCACGTCTCCGTGAGTACCCGAACGGTGGGATACCCTCTGGTGAGTCGTGGCGATCCGGAGATCCCCACACTCGAGCGGATGACGAGATTCGAACTCGCGACCCTCACCTTGGCAAGGTGATGCGCTACCACTGCGCCACATCCGCATGACCCGACCGGAGCCGGATCGTCATCGCCGTGATGCTGACCGGTCTTGCTGGCCTGCCGTCTCGGCGACGTCGTAAACTCTATACGAACCCGGGCGCATCCGCCAAAATCCTCCTCGTTCACCGGGCGTGTCCCCCGAGTTCACGCGGATCCGCGGCCGTTCGGTCGGTGCGCCACACCCGGGCAACGTGCCGTGTTCGGTGGACGCCCCGAGTTCCGCTACTATCGATCCAGCACGTTGAGTGCAGCGGGCGATTGGCGCAGTTGGTAGCGCGCTTCGTTCACACCGAAGAGGTCATCAGTTCGAGTCTGGTATCGCCCACCCGCTAGTACGAACACACGCAAGTACGACCGAGAGCCCGGCGCGAGAGCGTCGGGCTCTTGTCATCTCAGCAGGCACCCGTCCGCCCGGGCCCGGGTGCCGACACCTGGCAGACGAGACCACGAGGGGTGCATGACCGACGTCGACCTCGAGTTCGCCCGTGTCCGTGCGGTCCTCGACCGTCCGACCCTGCGGCTCGTGTCCCGCCCGACGAGCGCCGTCGTCATGGCGGTCTTCCGCACCGTGTTCGACCGTGACGTCCAGTACGTCCCCGCCGACCGCATGCACCTGCAGGTCGAGGAGCACGTCGCCCGACTGCAGGCCACCGGTGCGCGCGTGCCCGCGAGCGAGCAGTCGACGACCGACGGCACCGGCAGCACGGACTCGCGTCCGAACGGTCGGGCACTGTGCCGCGAATGGGTCGCCGCCCAGTGGCTCGTCCGCTCCAACTCCCCCGACGGCGACGAGCAGTACAGCCTGACGAGCCACGCGCTCGAGGCGCTGTCCCTGGTCGACGCGCTGAGCGCCGACCGTGCGCTCATCAGCGAGAGCCGTCTGGCGATGATCGTCGACGCCGTGCACCGGTGGGCCGCGCGCGCCGAGCCGGACCCGGACGTGCAGATCCGCCGCATCGACGCGCAGATCGCCGAACTCCAGGCCGAGCGGGAGCGTCTCGAGCAGGGCGACGACGTCGTCACCGTCGACGACGACCGGATGCGGGACGGCTACACGAACATCTCGGACCTCATCCGGCAGCTGCCGAGCGACTTCAAGCGGGTCGAGGAGGCGGTGGCCACCATGCACCGCTCCATCGTCGAGGACTTCCGGCAAGAGGTCCGTCCGATCGGCGAGATCCTCGACGACTACCTGGCGCGCACGGACACGCTCATGGAGTCCACGCCCGAGGGCCGCGCGTTCGAGGGCGCGTTCGAACTGCTGCGCGACGACGCCCTGCTGCTGCGGCTCCGCGACGACATCGCCACGATCCTCGCCCACCCGTTCGCCGCCACCCTGGGCGCTGGCGAGCGTCGGGCCTTCCGGAACACGGTGAGCATCCTCCGCCAGGGCATCGAGGACGTGCTCGCCCAGCGGCGCCAGCTCACGGCCACCCTGCGCGACCAGATCGTCGCCCACGACGTCGTCCGGGACCGCGAGCTCGACGCCGTCCTGCGCTCCGTCAACCGCGGGCTCGCCGCGTGGATGGACACCTCGACCGCTCGTGACCGCGTGCCGCTGGAGCTCCTCCCCCCGACGGCCGAGGTCGGGACGCTCCGCGAGCGCTTCTACGACCCCGACACCGAGTCGGTGCCGCCGCCCATCGAGGAACCGGACGACGACGTCTTCGAGGAGCTCGACGTCGAGACCCTGCGCCGGCACGGCGGACCGCTCCTGACCGAGCTCCGCGCGGCGCTCCGGTTCACGACGTCGGGGACCAGCGCGGACGCGTTCCACGGCCTGCCCGCCGAGCAGCGTCGGCCGGTCGAGCTCTTCGGGCTCGCGCACCTGCTCACCGGGGACCCGGGGTTCGAGGAGTCCGGCACGACGGCCGAGCACCGGACCGTGCGCCCCGACGGCACGCCGGTCACCTTCCACATGCCCACGGCGCTCCTCGGGGAGCGATCCGACGACACCCAGGACAACGCACAGGAGGCGCGGTGAGCGACACGACGCCGGCACCGGTCGACGAGACGGACGCGGTCGACCACGAGGAGCGGGACGAGTCGAGCTTCGCGCTCTTCGAGGGCGACGAGGGCCGGCTGGACGAGCACCAGCGGCGCGCGTTCGTCGCGCTGCTCCGCCACAACTACGTGAGCTCCCGCACGCACCCGGACGAGTGGCGAGCGGTGCTCGACGCCGAGTTCCAGCTGCGCTCCCGTCTCAACGACCTCTTCCTCGAGCTGCACGTCGACCGTGACCGCGAGGTGGCGTGGAAGCGTCAGGCCCGCTCGGAGAGTCAGCGGCGGTCCTTCCCGACCCTGCTCCGCGACGTGCCGTACACGCGCGAGGAGACGATCGTCCTGGTGTACCTGCGCATGCGGCTCCGCGCGGACACCCGGCCCGGCCCCGACCAGGTGGTGGTCGACCGGGCCGAGATCCTCGGCCACGTCGCCGGGTTCCGTCCGGCGACGGCGACCGACCGCACCCGTGACGAGGGTCGCGTCGCCAAGGCGATCGAGCGCCTCGTCACCGCGCGCATCCTCATCCGCACCTCCGACCCGGACCGCTTCCGGGTCGCGAGCGTCGTCGAGGTGCTCCTGCCGCTCGAGCGACTGCTGGAGCTCGACACGTGGTTGCGGACCCAGACCGCGGACGGCGGCGAGCCGACCGACGGGGCCGAGCCGGACCTCCCGGCCGACCAGGCGGACGAGACCGACGACGAAGGTGAGACGGACGCATGACCGACACCCGGACCGACTCCTTCGGGCAGGACACGTACGAGCTACCGGCGCTGTTCGAGACCGTCGCGCAGTGGCGGGCCGAGTCGATGCAGGTCGTGAACTGGGGTGGCTTCCACGGCCACCGCCAGGTCGAGCTCTCCGGCACGGCGACGCTCATCTCCGGGGCCTCGGGGACCGGCAAGTCGACGCTCATGGACGCGTACCTGGCGGTCATGATGCCGTCGGACGTGCCGTTCAACGGCGCGTCGAACGACGCGACGACGGGACGCGCACGGAGCGCGGACCAGCGCAACCTGCTGACGTACCTGCGCGGCAAGGTCGACACCCGACGCGACCCGGAGACGGGTGCGCTGCGCGACGTCAACCTGCGCGGCGACGACCAGACGACGTGGGGCGCCGTCGCCGTCACCTTCCGCAACGACGACGAGCGCCGCTTCACCGTCCTCCGCGCCTACATCGTGCCGAAGCGGGCGCGGGGCGTCGGGGACATCCAGATGACGATGGCGACGGTGGACGACACGTTCGACCTCCGCCGGCTCGAGGAGTTCGTCCCCACGCGCTTCCACCACCTCGAGCTCACGGGGCGGGTGCCGGGGCTCGTCATCCGGGACACCTACCAGGAGCTCGCCTACACGCTGCAGACCCGGCTCGGGATCGGGGACTCCGGTGGCGGCAACCGCGCGATGCGACTGCTCGCCCGGATCCAGGCCGGGCAGCACCTGCCGACGGTCGACGCCCTGTACAAGTCGCTCGTGCTCGAGACGCCGGGCACCTACGAGGCCGCCGACCGCGCGCTCGCTCACTTCTCCGCGCTCGACGAGGCGTACGAGGCGATGGACACCGAGGAGCGCAAGGTCGCGATCCTCTCCCCCATCGTCGAGCTGCACGCCGAGATCGAACGCGCCCGTGCCGCCGCCGAGGCCCTCGACGGCATCGCCACCGGCGCCGAGGTCTCGCCGTTCGCGCACTGGACCGCGTCCCGCAAGCGCCAGCTGCTCGACGCGGAGGTCGAGCGCAACGGGCGGGAGCGGACCGCCGCACGTGCCGAGGTCGCCGCGGCGGAGGCACGGCACGCCGCCGTCGAGATCGAGCTGCGGGACGCCGAGGCCCGGTTGCGTGACCAGGGCGGGAACGCACTCGCGCAGCTCGAGGACCGCATCGACCGTCGGACGCGCGAACGGGACGCCGTCGTGCGCACCCGCGCAACGTTCGACGAGCGCACCGCCGTGCTCGCCACCCGCGTGGCAGACGAGTCCGCCTTCACCGCGGCGCAGCGCACCTCACACGAGTTCCTCGGCACGTACACGGCGCAGCGCGTCGCGCTCGACGAACGCCGCGACGCGCTCACCCGCGAGGAGTACCCGCTCCTGGACCGCGAACGGTCCCTGCGGCAGGAGCGGCAGTCGCTCGAGCACCGTCAGGGCGCCATGCCCCTGCCGATGCACGAGGCGCGGCTCGCGATGGCACGCGCTGCCGGGATCGACCCCGCGGACCTGCCGTTCGTGGCCGAGCTGCTCGACGTCCTGCCGGGCGAGGAACAGTGGCGGACCGCGATCGAGTCCGTGCTCGCGCCCGTCGCGCGGACACTGCTCGTGGACCAGGACCGGCTCGACGACTTCAGCGCCGCGATCGACTCGTTGCGCCTGCCCGTCCGCGTGCAGTTCGAGGGCGTCCCGACCGGGCCGCACATCGACCTCGACGGTGACCCCGCCGTGGTCTCCGGCAAGCTCGCGATCAAGCGCTCGCCGTTCAGCACGTGGGTGCGGGAACGCATCGAGTCCGACCGCACCGACGCCCGCTGCGTGTCCGACGCGGCCGAGCTCGGCGGCGGGGGCCGACGCGTGACGATCTCCGGCCAGCTCCGCGACGGCCGGCGTGGTGCCCACGGCGACCGCCGCCAGGCGAACGTCATCGGGTTCACGAACGAGGCCCGGGTGTCCGCGGTCGAGGAGGAGCTCGCCTCCATCGCCCAGGACCTCGCCACCCTCGAGGCCCGTCGCACCGACGTCGCACAGGACATCGCGGCGCTCGACGCACTCCGTGCCGCGCACCAGCACGTGGCCGACACGACCTGGGACGCGATCGACGTCGCCGGCCTCGACGCCTCGCTCGCCCGCCTGGACGAGGAACGGCAGGCCCTGCTCGCCGCCGACGACGGGCTCCGCACCCTCCGCGAGTCGGTCGCTCGACTCCGGGCCTCCCTGGACGAGGCGGCGGACCGCCGCTCGGCCGCACGGCTCTCGGTCACCCGGCTCGAGGAGCGCCACGCCGTCCTCGTCGACGGGCAGGACGCCGCGGCGGAGATCCTGGAGCGCTTCGACGAGGCGCCGGGCAGCGTGCCCGACGAACAGCAGGCCCTCCTGCTCGCCGAGACCTTCGAGGAGGTCGGTGCCCCGAACGGCATCGACGGCTTCGACGACGCGACCCGGCGACTCAAGCGGCGGCTCGAGGAGCGCCTGTCGCAGGCGCTGGACGGCGCCGCATCGGCGTCGAACGCGCTCACGCTGACGTTCCAGCGGTACCAGGACGCCTGGCCGGACCCGAACCTCGGCACCGGCGTCGCCTCGTACCCCGACTACCACGCCATCCTCGACCAGATCGTGGCGACGGGTCTGCACGCCCGGCGGACCGAGTGGCGCCGACGGCTCTCGCAGTGGAGCGGCGAGGACCTCGTCCCGCTCGCCGGCGCCTTCGACCGCGCGGTGGTCGAGATCGAGGAGCGGCTCGAACCCGTCAACGAGATCCTGCGCGAGCTGCCCTTCGGCGCGAACCGCGACCGGCTGAAGATCCAGATCCGGCGCGTGACCCGTGAAGAGGTCTCCTCGTTCCGGAAGGAGCTGCGTGCCCTGTCGGCCTCGGTCGACCAGGAGCTCACCGACGACGTGCTCGAGACGCGGTTCCGCCGACTGCGGCGGTTCATGGCCGTCATCCGCCCCGACCCCGAGGCGCCGCGCGGCCGCACGACGCAGCGCGACGCGGTGCTCGACGTGCGTCGGCACATGGAGATCACCGCGGTCCGGTACGACGTCGACGGGAACGACCTGGGCGTGTACTCCTCGCTCGGCGACAAGTCGGGCGGCGAGACGCAGGAGCTCGTCGCGTTCATCGTCGGCGCGGCGCTCCGGTACCAGCTCGGTGACGAGACCCGTCCGCGCCCACGGTTCGCGCCGGTGTTCCTCGACGAGGCCTTCATCAAGGCGGACTCGGAGTTCGCCGGCCGCGCGGTCACGGCCTGGCTGCGGCTCGGGTTCCAGCTCGTGGTCAGCGCGCCGCTCGACAAGGTGACGGCGCTCGAACCGTCGATGGAGCGGCTGCTCTCGATGCGCAAGCACCCGGAGACGGGCCACTCGTCCATCACCGAGATCGCTCGCGCCACCGAGGACGCCTAGCGGGCGACGCCTGTCTGGTCGCGAGCGGGCGAATTCGTCCACTCTCGGTGCGAGGACGCGGCAGGAATCGCACGGTGGGCGGCACGCACGCGGCGTGTCCTGCCCACCGGCGGACGGCGGACGACTGGACGGGAGGCGCGGTGCGGGCTGGCCCCGCGCCTCCCGTCCGGCCCGGGCACGGTACGGTGGGCGCGTGTTCGGACGACGCCGCTCCCCCAGCTCATCGCACCACGACCCCGGGATCGGCATCGGGGCACTCGTCCGCGTGGTGCCCACCGACCGCGGTGGCGAACGCTGGGCCGGTGAGCCCATCGGCGTCGTCACCGCCCCCGGCGGCGGACAGCTCTCCGGGGTCCCGCGCGCGTGGGTCGTCGAGTTCGACGAGCCCGCGCACATGCAAGACGGCCGCGGCCCGTTCGAGCGCGCGACCGTCCTGGGTCGTCAACTGGTGCCGGTGGACCCGGCGGAGGGACCGGAGGCCTAGTACTCCTCGGAGCCGCTCTTCATCATGGCCGCGGCGGCCATGCAGAGCCCGACGCCGCCGAGGACCCCGACGCCGATGATGACGCCAGCGATGAGTTCGAGCATGAGTGGTCACTCCTTGGTTCCGGGGCCGATGTGGCTCTTCTCAGGGTAGCGGAAACGCGACGGCCCGCCACGGGCACCGCGCCGGTCAGCGGATCCCGCGCATGAGCCGCAGCACCGGCTTGACGCAGAGGAGCAGGACCACGCCCACCACGACCGCGGCGAGACCGAGGATCGCGAAGTACGGGGCCTCGTTCTCCGGGTCGTAGGAGCCCGAGAGCAGCCCGGTCACGGCCGTGCCGAGCGACACCGACAGGAAGAACAGCGCGACCATCTGCGTCTGGAACTTCGGCGGGGCGAGCTTCGTGGCGACGGACTGCCCGATCGGCGAGAGCAGGAGCTCGGCGATCGTGAACACGAGCAGGATGCCGACGATGACGAGGACCGGCGTCCCGTTCTCCCCGGTGCCGACGAACGGCAGGAAGAGCAGGAACGCGACACCCATGATCCCCGTGCCGAGCGCGAACTTGGTCGGGGTGGACGGCTGGCGGTCGCCGAGCTTCGTCCAGAGCGCCGCGAACACGCCCGAGAGCACGATGATGAACACCGGGTTGATCGACTGCACCCACGAGACCGGCATCTCCCAGCCGAACACGGACCGGTCGAGCCGCTGGTCGGAGTAGATCGCCAGGACGGTGAACTGCTGCTGGTAGAGCGACCAGAACACCGCGCTGCCGATGAACAGCGGGATGAACGCGAACACACGCGAGCGCTCCTGCGCCGTGATCCCGCTGGTCAGGATCACCACGAAGTACGCGATGGTCGCCAGGACGACGATCGAGACCACGACGAGCGGCAGGTTGCCGACGTCGAGGAGTCCGGTGAGGACCGCGACGACGACGAGAGCGAGGGCGACGACGACGAGCACACCGACCAGGGGACGACGCGTGGCCGGCAGCGGGTTCGGCACGGCGCGGACGGACGCGGGGAGCTTCCGCCGACGGATCCCGTACTGCACCAGCCCCGCCGCCATGCCGACGGCGGCGAGACCGAACCCCCAGTGGAAGCCGAGCTCGGTCTGCAGGAGTCCCGTCAGGATCGGGCCGAAGAACGCGCCGAGGTTGACCCCGAGGTAGTAGAGCGAGAACCCGGCGTCGCGTCGCGGGTCGTCCCGCGAGTACAGCCCGCCGACGATGGTCGTCGCCGTGGCCTTGAGCCCGCCGGAGCCGAGCGCGATGAGCACGAGGCCCACGCCGACCCCGGTGGCGCCGGGCAGCACCGCGAGCGCGATGTGCCCCGCCATGACCACGACGGCGCTGCCGAACAGGGTTCGGTCCGCGCCGATGAGCCGGTCCGCGATCCAGGCGCCGAGGATCGTGAAGAGGTACACGGCGCCGCCGTAGGCACCCATGATGCCGGTGGCGACCTTCTGGTCGATCCCCAGACCACCCTGCGTGGCGCTGTAGTACATGTAGATGAGGACGATGCCCTGCATCCCGTAGAACGAGAACCGCTCCCACAGCTCGACCGCGAACGGTGTGGACAGCTCGAAGGGCTGGCCGAAGAAGGTGCGGGGCTTCCCGGAGGTCTCCTCCGGTGCGGTGGTGCCTGACATGCCGGCCAGTCTGCACGCAGCGCCGGTGCCCCGCACAATCGACGATGGGTGCTCATCAATTCGCCTCACGATGTCTTGGAGGGTTCCCACGACCCCCACCCGGACCTGCCCACCCCGTGTTGTGCGCGCGCCACGGCGTCCGTGCGGCTCTCGGGTCGGGTGCATAGCGTGGGTACTGCAACATCGGACAGTGCAGTTCAGGAAGGCTCACCCAATGGTCGACACCGCCCCCGTCCCCAGCAGCACCGCACCGAAGGCCGACGCCACCGGCGACCCCGCCGACGGCACGCCGCTCTCCGGCACGGACACGGACGTCCGCATCGACACCGACCTCGTCGCCACGCTGCTGCTCGGCCGCTGGGCCGACGACCGCCGGGCGTCCCGCGCGCTCGCCCTGGACCCCGCGATGCACAAGATCGAGGGCATGCCCTACGCCGACGCACGCAACCGGACGCTGGACCAGCTCCGGATCCTCGTCGACGCGGGTGCGATCCAGCGCCCGTACCCCGAGGAGTTCGGCGGGCAGGACAACCACGGCGGCAACCTGGCCGCGTTCGAGGAGCTGACCACCGCCGACCCGTCGATGCAGATCAAGGCCGGCGTGCAGTGGGGCCTGTTCGGCTCTGCCGTGCACCACCTCGGCACGGAGCGGAACCACCGCGAGTTCCTGCCCGGCATCGTCTCGTTCGACGTCCCCGGCTGTTTCGCGATGACCGAGACGGGCCACGGCTCGGACGTGCAGAGCATCGCGACCCGCGCGACCTACGACCCGGAGACGCAGGAGTTCGACGTCCACACCCCGTTCCGCGGCGCGTGGAAGGACTACATCGGCAACGCCGCCCTGCACGGCAGGGCCGCCGTCGTGTTCGCCAAGCTCGTCACGCAGGGCGTCGACCACGGCGTGCACGCCTTCTACGTGCCGCTCCGCGACGCCGACGGCGCGTTCCTGCCCGGTGTCGGCGGCGAGGACGACGGCTACAAGGGCGGCCTGAACGGCATCGACAACGGCCGACTGCACTTCGACCACGTGCGCATCCCCCGCACGAACCTGCTCAACCGCTACGGCGACGTCGACGAGGACGGCACCTACAGCTCCCCCATCGCATCGCCCGGCCGACGCTTCTTCACGATGCTCGGGACCCTCGTGCAGGGGCGCGTCTCGCTCGACGGTGCCGCGGTGGTGGCACAGAAGATCGGGCTGCAGATCGCACTCACCTACGCGATGCAGCGGCGGCAGTTCCCGACCGCGGACGGCGTCGAGGGTGTCCTGCTCGACTACGGCCGGCACCAGCGACGGCTGATCCCGCGCCTCGCGACGGTGTTCGCGCAGTCGTTCGCGCACGAGAAGCTGCTCCGGACCTTCGACGACGTGTTCAGCGGGCGTGAGGACACCCCGCAGCGCCGCGAGGACCTCGAGACCCAGGCGGCGGCGTTCAAGTCGATGTCCACGTGGTCGGCCCTCGACACGCTCCAGGAGTGCCGCGAGGCCTGCGGGGGCGCCGGGTTCCTCGCCGAGAACCGCCTGACGGGCCTGCGGGCCGACCTCGACGTCTACGTGACGTTCGAGGGTGACAACACGGTGCTCCTCCAGCTCGTCGGCAAGCGGCTGCTCACGGAGTTCCGCGCGAAGGCCCCGAAGGACCCGGCGGCGACCGCCCGGTTCGTCGCCGCGACGGCCGCGTCGAAGCTCGCCGACGCCAGCGGCATCCGCCGCCTGGGTCAGACCGTGTCGGACCGGGGCTCCCTCGCCGCGAGCGTCGCCGACCTGCAGGACCCGCGGACCCAGCGCGCGCTGCTCGCCGGTCGGGTGGACACGATGGTGGCCGAGATCGGCATCCGGCTCGCCGGGGCCGGCAAGGACCGGGCACGTGCTGCCCGGCTGCTGAACCGGTCGCAGCACGAGCTCATCGAGGCTGCGAAGGCCCACGCCGAGCTCATGCAGTGGGACGCCTTCACCGAGGGGCTCGAGGCGGTGCCCGAGGGCGACACCCGACGCGTGCTCGTGTGGCTGCGCGACCTGTTCGCGCTCGGCCTGCTCGAGCAGCACCTCGACTGGCACCTCCTGCACGGACGGCTCAGCGCCCAGCGGGCCCGTGCCGTGTCGGCGTACGTCGACCGACTCGTCGCGCGGGTCCGGCCGCTCGTACCGCAGCTGCTCGACACCTTCGGCTACGAGCCCGGACACGTCCGCGCGCCGATCGCCCTGGGCGCCGAGCAGGCCCGTCAGGACGAGGCGCGGGAGTGGTTCGCTGCCGAGGCCGCCGCCGGCCGGCTGCCGGAGCAGGAGAAGAAGCCCCGCCCGTAGGTCAGGACGCGGCGCCGCCGAGGTCCCCGAGCGCACGGCGCAGGCGGGCCTCGGCGCCGTCGTCCGCGGCACGGGCTGCCTCGGTGTTCGCCGCCGTCACGGCCTGCACGACCTCTTCGCGCTGGATCTTCACACCGCGGGGCGCGTCGATCCCGATGCGGACACCGTCCCCGCGGGAGTCGAGGACCGTGATGACGATGTCGTCACCGACGAGGATGCGCTCGCCGACCTTCCGCGTGAGTACCAGCACCCGGTCAGCCTAGCGACACGACGGGCAGCCCCAGCAGGTGCACCGTCTCCGGCGTGGCGGTCTCCCCCAGGCCGATCGCGACGACGCCGGTGACCGGCACGATCGCGGTCACGGCGCCGAGCATGGCGGCCGCGTCCTCGGGCTTCCGTCCGACGTCCACGACCAGCCAGGTCTGGTCGGGCGCGAGCCCCTCGAGCACGCCGACGTCGTCCCAGCCGGCGACGGCGAGGAGTGCCCGCCCGTCCCGGACGCCCTCGGCCCGGGCGAGGATCCCGCTGCGCCGGTCCGCCGCAGCGGTGGCCCGGAGCGCGTGCCGTGTGGCGAACAGGCCGGCGGCGGCGTCGACGTCACCGGGACGCCCGGCCAGCAGCACGAGGTCGCCATCCGCCGAGCGGACCGGCGGCACCGGCAGCACCGGCCCGGCCACGCGCACCCGCGACGACGGGTCGGTGAAGTCCGTCGCGCCTCCCGGCCGGTCCCGTTCCGCGGACGGGAGGCGCGGTGCCGGTCCGCCGTCCGGCCCACCCGGCTCGGGTCGCGTCGGCCGATCGGGCGCCGCCGTGATCCCGTCGGCGACGAACCCGTCGAGCACCGACGCGAACGCGTCCGACCGGGCGGCGGCGGTGCCGTCGATCCCGGCGATCCGGGCCTCGGCCTCCTCCGCGTCGGCGAGCAGCGCCGCGATGCCGGCCCGGACGGCCGTGCCGTCCGCGATCGCGACGCGCGCGGTGGGCGGGTCACCGGGCGTCGGGACCTCGATGGTCGCCTCGACGTACTCCTTGCGGAACAGCCCGCCGATGCCGGGCGTGGTCACCCGCTCCGCGGCGACGATGCGCGCAGCCGGACCGAACTCCGCGCGCACGGCGGCGCGGAGTTCGTCGAGGGTCGCGCCGCTACGCTGCGATCGGGTCGGCGGCACGGACCACCCCCACGGTCTCGATGGTGGACCCTGCTGCGGTCGCCTCCTGGTACGACAGGACCGGCAGACCGTTCGACTGCGCCGACACGAGCCGGTGCACCGCCGGGCGCAGCTGCGGGGCGCAGACGAGCACCGCGGAGAGTCCCTGCTCCTCGACGGCCTGCACCGCGTCCCGGACGGAGCCGAGCACCTGCTCGATGCGGTGGGCGTCGAGCACGATCTGCGTCCCGTGCTCGGACGGGCGGAGCCCCTCGAGCATCGTCTGTTCGAGGAGCGGGTCGATCATGATGACCCGCAGCGTCCCGCCGTCAGCGTGCCGGGACGCGATGACGGGTCCGAGCGACGCACGCGCGGACTCGACCAGGCCCTCGGGGTCCGTGGAGACCTTGGCGCGCAGCGTGAGCGCCTCGCAGATCCGACCGAGGTCGTTGATCGGGACCCGCTCGGCGAGGAGTCCCTGCAGCACGCGCTGGAGCTCGGCCATGGACAGCATCCCGGGCACGAGCTCCTCGACCGCCGCGGGGTTGACCTGCTTGACGCCCTCGGTGAGCACCTTGACGTCCTCGCGGGTCAGGAGCCGGGCCGCGTTGTCGCCGATCACGGCCTGCAGGTGTGTCACGAGCACGGAGACCCGGTCGATGACGGTGGCGCCGGTCATCTCGGCGGCGTGCCGGAGCTCGGCGGGCACCCACTTGCCGACGAGCCCGAAGACCGGTTCGACGGTGCTCTCGCCGGGCAGGCCGTCGAGCTGGTCGCCGAGGGCGAGGACGCTGCGCGAGGGCGCGGTGCCCCGACCCGCCTCGACACCCGCGATCCGGATGGCGTAGGTGGACGGCGGCAGGTCGATGCTGTCGCGGGTGCGGACGGGCGGCACGACGACGCCCATGTCGACCGCGATCTTCCGCCGGAGCGCGCGCACACGACCGAGCAGGTCGTCGGAGGACCCGGACACCATGTCGACGAGGTCCGGCGCGAGCAGGATCTCGAGGGCGTGGACGCGCATCTGCTCGATGAGGTCCTCGGGGGTGTCCGCCGCCGGAGCAGCCGACTCCAGGGCCGCCTGCTGCGCCGCGGCCGCCGCGTCGCGCTTCGCCTGCCGGCCGAGTCGCCACCCGACGACGAGCAGCGTCGCGCCGATGAGCAGGAACGGCACGATCGGCATGCCCGGGATGAAGCCCATGGCGATGGCCGCCGCGCCCGCGATGAGCAGGGCGTTCCGGGACTGGGTGAGCTGCGTCGTCGCCGACGCGCCGATCTCCGTCTCCGCGCCGGAGCGGGTGACGATCATGCCCGTCGACACCGCCATGAGCAGCGCCGGGATCTGCGTCACGAGACCGTCGCCGATCGTCAGGATGCCGTACTTCGACAGGGCATCGGTGACCGAGAGCCCGTTCTGCAGCATCCCGATCGCGATCCCGCCGACGAGGTTGATGACGATGATCAGGATGCCCGCGATCGCGTCGCCCTTGACGAACTTCGACGCTCCGTCCATCGCGCCGTAGAAGTCGGCCTCGGCGGAGACCTCGGCTCGTCGTTCCTTCGCCTGCGCGTCGGTGATGAGCCCCGCGTTGAGGTCGGCGTCGATCGCCATCTGCTTGCCGGGCATCGCATCGAGCGTGAACCGCGCCCCGACCTCGGCGACGCGCTCGGCGCCCTTCGTGACCACGACGAACTGGATGACGACGAGGATCAGGAAGACCACCGCGCCGATGATGACCGAGCCCGAGACCGCGACGTGTCCGAACGCCTGGATGACGTCGCCCGCGAACCCCTCGCCCAGGACGAGCCGGGTGGACGCGACGTTGAGACCGAGCCGGAACAGCGTCGCGACGAGCAGCAGCGACGGGAACACCGAGAAGTCCAGCGGCTTCTTCACGAAGAGCGTCGTGAGCAGGATCACGAGCGCCAGCAGGATGTTCAGGATGATGAGCACGTCGAGCAGGAACGACGGCACCGGCAGGATGAGCAGCAGGATGATGCCGACGATGAACACCGGCACGGCGAGCTTCGGCAGGTCCTTGCGGTTCATGCGGGCACCTCTTCGGAGAGCGGGGACGGACGGAGTCGGCGGGGGCGGAGCTCGCCCGTGAGGGTGGCGGGGTCGAGGACCGTCGCGACCTCGTCGGGCGTGGTCGGCCGCGGGGGCGCGTGGGTCCCCGCGGCGGCACCGCGGGCGCGGAGCTGCATGACGAACGACAGCACGCGCGCGACCGGGGTGTAGAGGTCGACGGGGATCTCCTGTCCGAGCTCGCACGCGGCGTGCAGGGCACGGGTGAGCGGCACGTCGCGGACGATGGGGACCCGGTGTTCCTCGGCCCGTTCGCGGATGAGGTCGGCGACCGGGCCGGCGCCCTTCGCGACCACGCGCGGCGCGGACTTGCCCGCCTCGTAGCGGATCGCGACGGCGTAGTGCGTCGGGTTCGTCATGACGACGTCCGCGGTGCCGATCGCGCCGATCATCCGGTTGCGGCTCATCGCCATCTGCCGCGAGCGGCGCTGCGACTTCACCAGCGGGTCGCCCTCGGCGCTCTTGTTCTCGTCCTTGACCTCGCGCTTGGTCATCATCGTGCGCTTGCGGTTGCGCCGGACCACGACGAACACGTCGACCGCGGCGAGGACCAGACCTGCGGCGACCGCCGCGCGCAGCAGCGTCGCGGACCCGCTCGCGGCGGCGTCGAGCACCGAGGTCAGCGGCAGGGACCCGCTCGTCATGAGCACGGGGACCAGGCCCTGCACCGCGAACCAGAGCACGAGTCCGACGACGGCGGTCTTCACCAGCGCCTTCACCCCGTTCCAGAGCGCCTGCGTCCCGAAGACCCGCTTGACGCCCGCGACGGGGTCGAAGTGGTCCGGCTGTGGGGTCATGCGCCGGAAGTGGACCCCGCCCTGCGCGACGGCGGTGGCGAGTACGGCGACGGCGACGACGACGAGCATCGGTCCGATGGTCGCCGCGATCGAGCCCATGGCGTCGTGGAAGACGGCGTTCACCGTCCCGATCCGCGGGTCGGCGATGACCTGCTGCACGGCGCGCAGCTGGTCGCTTCCGGCGGCGGCGGCGTTCCCGATGACCGCCGGGGTCATGAGGGCCGCCACGGCGATGCCGACCCAGGCACCGAGGTCCTGCGACCGTCCGAGCTGCCCCTTCCGGTGCACCTCCTGCATGCGCTTCTGGGTGGCCTTCTCGGACCGTTCCCCGCTGTCGGACACGCGGTCACCCCCCGCCCGTGATCGCGGTGACCGCGTCGCCCGTGAGCGACGACACCACCGAGGGCAGCGCCATGAAGAGCGCGCCGGCGAAGATCACCGTGAGGCCGATCTTGATCGGGAACCCCATCTGGAACGCGTTGAGCGCGGGTGCGACGCGGGTGAGCAGGCCGAGTCCGACGTCGGCCAGGAAGAGCACCACCACGAGGGGCCCGGCGATCTGCAGCGTCGCGAGGAACATCTGGGTCATCGCGTGCACGAGCACCGACGCGAACCCGCCGAGGTCGAACGCGCCGGTCAGCGGCACCGCGTCGAACGAGCGCACCAGGCCCGCGACGATGAGCTGGTACCCGCCGGACGCGAACAGCAGCGCGAGCGCCGCCATCTGGAACAGGCGCGTGAACTGCGCTCCGTTGACCTGCGACTGCGGGTCGAAGGCCTGCGCGAGCGTGAACCCGCCGAACAGGTCGATCACGGCACCGGCGGACTGCACGGCCGCGAACACCAGGTACACCAGGAACCCCAGACCGAGGCCGACGAGCAGCTGTGTCAGCAGTGCGAGGAGGAACGCGCCGGTGTCGAGTGACTCGTAGCCGACGGCGACGCGGGGAGCGACACCGATCGCGAGCCCGATGCCGAGGATGACCTTCACCGTGCCGGGGAACGCCCGGTACGAGAACGGCGGTGCGATGACGAAGAACGCGACGAGTCGGACGCCCGCGAGCATGGTCGCCTCGAGCCGGTCGGCGTCGATCACGAGTTCCATCAGCCGCTCCCGAGCAGCTTCGGGATCATGTCGAACGCGGCGTGCGTGAAGGCCACCATCTCCGCGATCATCCAGTTGCCGCAGACCACCAGGGCGATCGCGACGGCCACCGCCTTGGGCACGAACGAGAGCGTCACCTCCTGGATCTGTGTGACCGACTGGAACAGCGAGATCGCGAACCCGACCACGAGCGAGGTGACGAGCACGGGCGCGGCGAGCTTCGCCGACACCATGAGCGCCTGGAGCACCAGGTCGATGACCGCCTGCTGGTTCACGTGCGCCCCCTAGACAACGTGGTAGCTCTCGATGAGCGACGTGATGATGAGACCCCAGCCGTCGACCAGGACGAACAGCAGGATCTTGAACGGCAGCGAGATCATCACCGGCGGGAGCATCATCATGCCCATCGACATGAGCGCAGCCGACACGACCAGGTCGATGACGAGGAACGGGATGAAGATGACGAACCCGATGATGAACGCGCTCCGCAGCTCGGAGATGATGAACGCCGGGATCACCGTCGTCATCGGGACCGCGTCCATGTCCTCGGGGTTGTCGAGGCCCGCGGCCCGGGTGATGAGCGCGACGTCCTCGTCCCGTGTCTGGTGCAGCATGAAGGTCCGCAGTGGCTTCGTGCCGATCTCGACCGCCTGCCCGAAGTCGATGTGCCCCGCCAGGTAGGGCTGCAGCGCGTCGTCGTTGATGTGTCCGAGCACGGGCGCCATGACGAACAGCGAGAGGAACAGCGCGAGCCCGGCGAGGACCTGGTTGGGCGGGATCGACTGCAGCGCCAGCGCGTTCCGGGTCATCGCGAGGACGACGAAGATCTTGGTGAACGACGTCATCATGAGCATGAGCGCCGGCGCGACGCTGAGCAGCGTGATGCCGATGAGCGTCACGACCGCGGACGACGGCGTGCCGTCGGGGCCGTTCACGTCGACGCTGAACCCGCCCGTGGCCGGTGCGGTCGGGGTCGCCGGGGCGGTCGGTTCGACGACGCCCGTCGCGTGGGCGCCGCTCGCGGTGAGCATCGTGAGACCGGCGACGACCGCGAGCCCGAGGAGCACCAGGGCCGTCGACCGGCCGACGCGCGCCGCCGTCACCCGGCCCGCCGGTTCCGGAGCACGGCGGCCGCCTGGCGCCAGGTGTCCGCGGACAGGATCGAGCCCTGCAACTGCTGCGCGGTCGGCAGGACGGCACGCTGCGGACGGCGGTTGCGCGGCCGCATGGGCAGCGGGTCGGCCGGGAGGTGGGGCTCGGCTCCGGCCTGCTGCGCGAGTTCCCGACCGAACTGCTCCGCCGACGTCGTCGGGCGTACCGGGAGCGCGACCGGTCCGGTCACGACGGCGAGCTCCGGCGCGGGCGCCTGCCCGCTCGTGAGCAGGTTCACGCCGTGCTCGGACACGCCGAGCACGAGCCGCTCCCCCTCGACGTCGACGACCACCACGCTCGCCTTGCCGCCGATCCCCTGGCGCGCGACGACCTCGAGGCTCGCGGAGCGCCGGCCGTGTCCCTTCGCCTGGCCGAACCGTCCCGTGGACACGCGCCGGTGCAGCACCCACATGAGGGCGAGCACGACGCCGAGCGAGACCGCGACCCGGAGGGCCATCCAGAGGGTGTCCACGACCGGGATCAGACCGTCTCGGCGACGTCGAGGATCTTGGTGATGCGGACCGCGTAGTCCTGGTCGACGACGACCACCTCGCCGTGCGCGATGAGCCTGCCGTTGAGCAGCACGTCCGCGGGAGCGCCGGCGCTGCGGTCGAGCTCGACGACCGCGCCGGGTTCCATGCCGAGCACGTCGCGGACGGACATGCGGGTCCGACCGATCTCCACCGTGAGGGTCATCTCGACGTTGTTGATGCGACCGAGGTTGCCGGCCGGCACGGCGCCGTGGACGGGGGCGGGCGCGGAGACGGTGCCGTTCTCGCGGATGCGGACGGCGAACCACCCGCCGGGCTGCCCGCCGGCGGTCAGCTCGAACACGACCGTGTCCGGGTCGGCGAACAGGGCGGCCGCGGACTCGCGGCGGGCGTCTCCCAGGACGCCGATGCCGAGGACCGCGACGGCCCCTTCGAGCGACGGCCGCAGCACGTCGGTGACGTCGACGATGCCGTGCTCGGCGCCACCGGCGGCGGCCACCGCCTCGAGGTCGGTGAGGACGAGACCGAGGTCGGCCGACAGGCCGCCGACGAACGAGGCGACCACCCCGTCCACCGCGGCGTCGAGCACGGCGGGGGTCGCGCCTCCCGGCAGGGCCACGGCCTGCAGGGGGGCCGCCGTCGGGAGCTGGGCCGCGAGCGACTCGGCGGCAGCGGCGTGGAGGGTCGTGGTTGCGGTCATGCGGGTTGCTCCGAGCTGGTGGTGGTGACGACGACGCCCGCCAGGCGCGATCCGTTGGCGCCGACGGCGGCGGTGCCGACGGGCTCGCCGTCGACCGCGATGGTGAGGGGACGGTGCTGCGGGTGCGGCAGCGGCAGCACGTCGCCGACCGCCAGGCGCAGGACCTGCGACGGCAGCACCGCTGCGGGCGCGAAGTGCAGGCTGACGCCCACGGGCACGTTCGCGAGCTGCGCATCGAGCAGGGCGCGGGCGTGCGCCGGCGACACGTGGGTGGCGGTCTCGCCGAGCTGTGGCAGGACGGCGTCGGCCGGCAGTGCCAGCGTGCCGGGTGCGACGCGTTCGCCGACGCGGATCTCGAACGACGCGACGATCATCAGGTCGCCCTTCTGGGCGGCTTGGGCGAACTGCGAGTTGAACTGGAACCCGCCGGCCGTCACCTCGTGCGCGAGCAGCCCGCCGAACGAGTAGCGGAGGTCCTCGAGGGCGTCCTCGACGATGCGCCGGACGAGCGCCTGCTCGATCGGGGTGAACGTGCGTTCCGGCGTGGGCTGCGGCTTCGAGGCGCCGAGCGCGTGCGACACCCAGGTCAGCGCGGCGTCGAGCGGGATCTGCAGGACGCCCTTCGGGACGACGTCCGCGATCGGCAGCAGGACCATGCCGGTGAGCGCGGGCAGCGACGCGGCGTACTCGTCGTAGGTGCGCATCTGCACCTGCTCGCACGTCACCTGGCTCACGGCGCGGACCTTGGCGGTGAGCTGGGTGCCCCACTGGCGGGCGAAGGTCTCGAAGGCGAGCTCGAGGACCCGGGCGTGTTCGCGCGCCAGCGTCGACGGGCGCGCAAAGTCGTACACCTCGGGCGCTGGCAGGGTCTCGGTCACGGGTGCGTCTATCGGTCCGCTGTGGAACACCCGTCAGTGCTGTACCCCGTTCTGGGGCGGCGGGGAGCTAACCGGTGAGCGCTCCGTCCTGCGCGTCGGCCAGGGCCGGCATGAGCGCGCTGACGTCCTGGTCCTGGTTCGACAGCACGACGATGTCGACGCGTCGGTTCAGGGTGAGGTCCTGGTCGGTGCCGCCCTTCGCGAGCGGACGGCTCGACCCGAACCCGACGCTCTGCACGTGGGCGGCGGGCATCGAACCGCGCTCGACGAGGTCGCGGAGGACCCCGGTCGCCCGCGCGGCGCTCAACTCCCAGTTGGTCGCGTAGGGCGCGGTCGAGTCCCGCTGGTCGGCGTGGCCCTCGACGCTGACGTCGTGGTCGCTCGTGCGGAGCACCGGGGCGATCGCGTCCATGATCCGCTTCGCCTGGTCCGACAGGTCGGCGCTGTTCGTCGCGAAGTACGTCTCGCTGCCGACGAGCCGCACGGTGAGCCCGCGGGCGTCGACGGTGAACTGCACGTTCGCGGTCTCGCCGGCCTTCCGCAGGTTCGCCTTGATCGCGCTCTCGATCGCCGTGAGGTCGTCGAGTTCGCGCTTCGCCGCGTCGACGTCCGCCTTCGACGCGCTCGTCGGCACCGCCGGGTCGGTCGGGTCAGCGGTGGCGGTGCCCGGTCCGGCCTCGGCGTCGCTGCCGTCCGCACCGCTCGATGCGCTCGAGTGGTCCGCCTGGGACTGGTCGACCGAGTAGCCGGAGCCGTCCTCGACCTGGTCCTTCGTCACCACGGTGCCGGAGGCGGTGTCGATCTTCTGCGACCGGACCTCGCCGAAGCCCGTGGCGAGCGAGTTCTTGAGCTGGATGTACTTCTGCTGGTCCACCGTCGACATCGCGAACAGGACGAGGAACATGCACATGAGCACCGTGATCATGTCCATGTACGAAGCCATCCAGCGCTCGTCGGGGTGCTCGGCCTCGTCGTGCGTCTTCTTGCCCCGGCCACGCCCGCGGCCGCGCGGGTTCCCGCTCATCGTCAGGCCGCCAGCTGCTGGTCGTCGGCTCCGGACCCGCCGGCCTTGGCAGCGCGTGCGCCGACGCCGCGCGCGGCCGGCGGCACCATGGCCGTGAGGCGCTCCCCGAGCAGCCGCGGCTGGCTGCCGGCCTGCACGGCGAGCAGGCCCTCCATCAGGAGCGTCTGCCGGTCGGACTCGAGCTGGGCGAGCTTCCGGAGCTTGCCGCCGATCGGCAGCCACAGGAAGTTGGCGGTGAGCAGACCCCAGAGCGTCGCGACGAAGGCGCTCGCGATGAGCGGGCCGAGCTCGTCGGGCTTGCCGAGGTTGGCGAGCACGTGCGTGAGCGACACGACCGTGCCGATGATGCCGACGGTCGGCGCGAACCCGCCGAGGCCCATGAAGAACGAGCTCGCGCTCCGCAGGGGTGCTGCGTTCGACTCGATCTCGTCCTCGAGCAGGATCCGCAGCTCGTCGCCGTCGGTGCCGTCCGCGATGTTCTGCAGCGCCTTCTTCGTGAACGGGTCGTCGTGCTTGTCGGCCTCCTGCTCCAGGGCGAGCAGACCGTTCGCCCGCGCGGTCTCGGCGAGCCCGACGACGTCGTCGATCACCGCCTGCGGCGGGGTGACGCGTCCGGTGAACGCCTTCGGGACGGCGCGGAACGCGGCGATGGCGTCCTTGAGCGTGGTGCTCGCGATGCCGCAGCCGATCGTGGCGCCGAACACCAGGAGCATCGGCGCGGGCAGGAACAGACCGGCGAGCTCGACGTGCTCCATCTGGACCATGCCGAACAGCGCGCCGAAGGCGATGAGGATGCCGATGATCGTCGCGATGTCCATGTCAGCGGCCCCCGTCCTGCGTCCGGGCGGGCTGCACGTGCAGGGGTGCGACCGGGGCGAGCGTGGGCTGCGGGCCCGTCGCGCCACGGTCCGTGCCGTACGCCATCCCCACGATGCGGGCACGGTAGGCCGCGATCCGCTCGATGACCTCGGCCATGGACTCGCGGACGATGTACTTGGCACCGTCGACCATGATGAGCGTCGTGTCCGGTGTCTCCTGGATGCGCTCGACGAGGTCGGGGTTCACTGCGAACCCGCTGCCGTTGAGTCGTGTGACGACGATCATGGCCCGTCCTGGTTGTCGATCGTCCCGCCGCCGTCCGTGGGGCGGGATGCGGCCCGTCCGTGGGCCTGCACGACCGACTATCGGCGCGGGAGTCCTCGCCGTTAGGCACCGGGCTGGCTCCGTGCGGCACGTGGGTAGCCTCGTGCCGTGACCCCGGACGACCTCCTCGCCGGCCCGCGTGGGCGGCGCTTCGCCCTGTCCCTGCTGCACGAGGCGCTCGATCCCGAGTCCGCCGCCGCCGAACGGCTCGGGCAGGCTCGCTTCTGGGCCGACTACCACCTCTCCGTACGGCGGGGCGACGGGATCGCCCTGTTCGGTCCGGGTGCCGGTGATCCCGCGCCCGACCCCGGCGTCGACGAGGTCGCCCGGTCGATCGCCGGCGCGGCGGACGTCGTCGACGCGGGACGACTCGACCCGACGGGCGTGCTCCGCGCGCTGGCGGAGACCGCGGACTCCGCGATGTCCTGGCAGGAACCGGACGCGACGGACGTCCTGCTCGGGATGCCCGCATCGCGCGCGGCGCTCGATCGGCTCGCCACCGTGTTGGCGGGTTCGCCCCTCGTGGCCGCCCTGGTCGACGTCGGACCGACGGCACCGCAGTGGCGGACGACCTTCGAGGGGGAAGCCCACGCCGCGGTCGGGTCCTCCGCAGCGACGGTGCTCCGCGACTGGCGGGCCGAGCTCCTGGCCGAGGTCGACCGGGCGACCCGCCGCGACCGCCGACGTCCGGCCGCGGCGAACGTCAGCGGATCCTGGTGGTCCACGCCGCCGTCCGGCCTGCTCACGACGACGCCGTCCACGGGCGACGGTGCGGACGGGCCGATCGGCCTCTGGGCGGTCGAGGACGGCTTCGGGTGGGAGCACGCCACCGTGGCCGCGGCCACCCCACCCACCGGCGCACGGGTGCTCGTCGTCGACGACGCCGCCGGTTGGGCGCACCTGTGCCGACGATGGTCCGTCGACGTCAGCGACACCACCCGGCGGCACGACTGGTACCGCACGACGGGACGGGACGGGCGGTGGGTCACCCCGGACTGGGTCGGTGTCGCCGAGGAGTACGACGCGGTGCACCTCACCGTGCGGGGGTGGCTGCGGGCCGCCGGGACCGCAGTCGAGGTGGACGACCGGAACGCCGGCGTCATCGCGGGGTGGACCCCGGGCACGACGGCGTGGCTGACCGACGCGTCGCCCTCCCTCGGCAGCGGCGAACCGTGGTCCCGGCGCGGTCACGACGCGGGCTGGACGACGGACTGACTTCTCATGGACGGTTTATTCCCGCTCGTCTGCTGAGAATCCTGGGTGTTGTACCCCTGGTTTTATCTCATGAGCGTGTTAGCGTGACGCCATGACCGACACCACCACCGTCGACTCGCCGGCCACCTCGGCCACCACCGCTCCCCTGCGCGAGGTCGGGGCCCTCATCCGGGGCGCCCGCAAGGGCCGCAGCATGACCCAGGCCCAGCTCGCCGAACGCGTCGGGACGAGCCAGAGCGCGATCAACCGGATCGAGCAGGGCGGGCAGAACCTCTCCCTCGAGATGCTCACGCGCATCAGCGACGCGCTCGACCAGCAGATCGTCTCGATCGGCGGATCGCCGCAGCGCGCCCACCTGCGCGTGCAGGGCGGCCGCAAGCTCAGCGGCTCGATCGCCGTCAACTCGAGCAAGAACGCTGCGGTCGCGCTCCTCTGCGCCTCCCTGCTCAACCGCGGCGTCACCCGACTGCACCGCGTCGCACGCATCGTCGAGGTCGACCGGATCATCGACGTCCTCCGCAGCCTGGGCGCGAGCGTCACCTGGTCCGAGGACGGCGAGACGCTCGAGATCGTCGCCCCGGCCGACCTGCAGCTCGGTGCGATCGACGCCGACGCCGCGCGGCGCACGCGGAGCGTCCTGATGTTCCTCGGCCCGCTGAGCGGTCGGTTCGAGGGCTTCCGCCTGCCCTACGCGGGCGGCTGCGACCTCGGCACCCGCACGGTCGAGCCGCACCTCATCGCCCTGCGCCCCTTCGGTGTCGAGGTCGAGGCGACCAACGGCTGGTACGAGGTCGGCGTGGCCACGCAGGACGTCCCGACGAAGTCGATCGTCCTCACCGAGCGCGGCGACACCGTCACCGAGAACGCGATCCTCGCCGCCGCCGCGCGGGACGGCGAGACCGTCATCCGCAACGCCAGCCCGAACTACATGGTGCAAGACCTCTGCTTCTTCCTCGAACTGCTCGGGGTCCGCATCGAGGGCATCGGCACCACGACGCTCCGGATCACGGGCAAGAGCCACATCGACGAGGTCGTCGACTACTGGCCGAGCGAGGACCCGGTGGAGGCCATGAGCCTGCTCACCGCCGGCATCGTGACGTCGTCGACGCTCACCGTCACCCGCGCACCGATCGAGTTCCTGGAGATCGAGCTCGCCACCCTCGCCGAGATGGGCCTGCGGTTCGACGTGTCCGAGGAGTACGCCGCGGCGAACGACCGCACGCGCCTCGTCGACATCACCGTGCACCCGTCCGACCTGCACGCGCCGATCGACAAGATCCACGCGATGCCGTTCCCGGGCCTGAACATCGACAACCTGCCGTTCTTCGTCGTCATCGCGGCCTGCGCGTCCGGCACCACGCTGGTGCACGACTGGGTGTACGAGGGACGGGCGATCCACCTGCTCGACCTGACTCGGCTCGGGGCGAACGTCACGCTGCGCGACCCGCACCGACTCGACGTGACCGGCCCGACCCACTTCTCGGGTGCCGAGGTCAGCTGCCCGCCGGCGCTCCGCCCGGCGGTGGTCATCCTCCTCGCGATGCTCGCGGCGAAGGGCGAGAGCGTGCTCCGCAACGTGGGCATCATCGCGCGCGGCTACGAGGGCCTGCAGGAGCGCCTCAACTCGCTCGGTGCGTCCATCGAGACGTTCCATGACTGAGTCGCGACGGCTGCGGTCCGTGGCGTGGCCGGACGGCGGCCTGGAGGCACGGTGCCAGCTGGCACCGTGCCTCCAGTCGGGTCCGGTCAGATGTCGAGGACCCCGTCGACTGCCGCGCTGCGGGGCGGGACGTGCCCGGTGGCGACGTCCTCCTCGAGGTACACCGTGACGTACCCATGGTCGACGGAGCGCCCGGTGTCGTCGAACACCCGGTAGCGGCGACGCAGCCGGAGGAACGGCACCGCCGTGTGCTCGAACGACACCACGACCTCGGTCGCGGGCCAGTCACCCTGGACATCGACCCGGACGTCCCGGTAGGCGCTCCGGAACCGCCGAGGACCGTCGACGCCGCGTGACCAGCCGATCACCGGGTCGGCGAGGTGCGTGAACTCCCCCACGAGCCGGGCGACGCTCCGCTCACGGCCGACCGTACCCGCGTCCCACAGCCGCCACCGCGTGCCGTCGACACCGCTGAGGTCGAGCCGTTCGATCCACGGACCGCGACGGCCCTAGCGCTCGTCGACGGACCGCTCCCACTCGGCGTCCGCGGCCTCGGCGTCGTACTCGGCGGGGTCCTCGACCGGCACCGAGTCGAGCGTGTCGGTCTCGATCGTCTCCGGCAGACCACCTGACACGTCGACGACGACCTCACGCGGTCGGTAGACCACGTCCAGGGAGCCGGAGGCGTCGGGTACGAGGTCCGGACCGGAGCGGTGGAACCGCAAGAACATCCGGTCGCCCTCGACCCTCACGCCCTCGACGAGGTGGTCGACCCGGATGGTCGTCCGGGTCCCGTCCGGAGCGACGCGGACGAGGTCGGTGGGCGGGGTCGGCGACGGTGGGCCGGGATCGACCGCGGGTCCGGTTCCGTGCAGGCCTTCGGCCTCGGAGTCGTCCTGGTCGGCCTCGGAGTCGTCCTGGTCGGCCTCGGAGTCGGCGAAGCCGATGGACCACTGGGAGGCGGTCATGACGGTCGACGTGGTGTCGTCGGGACCGGGGTCGTCGAGGTCCTTCTCGTCCCCCGGTTCGTCGTCGGGGTCGTCGTCGGGCTCGGTCCAGGTCGCGGGGTCGGGCCAGAACGGGTCGGTCTCCGCCCAGGGGATGTCGGTCCCGACGAGGGCATCGAGCTCGTCGCCGGCGTCCTCGTCCCCGTCGGCGGCGTCGTCGTCGATCGTCGCCGTCCACGTCGACGCGTCACGGGGGTCGACGAGCCAGAGGCCGCCCGGGTCCGCCGCGACGAGCCGCCGGTCGCCGAGGTCCACCGCGGCGCCGACGCGGTCCGGGTCGAGGTGCACCGCCGTCCGCGTGACCTCGTCGATGCCGTCGGAGCGGTAGACGACCCACACGCCCTCGCCGGTCGGCCAGACCTCGGCCTCCTCGACCGCCCGTTCCGGAAGCGGCGCCGACGGCCACGTCAGCCACCGCACCACGGAGCCGTCCTCGACCACCGCCGCCACCGGACGGTGCAGGTCGGGGACGACGAGTCGGTGCCCGACGGGCACGGCATCGAGCGGCACGAGGTGGTCGGCTCCGGGCAGGTCGGTCACGTCCGTGACGCTACCGTGCCGCAGGCGTGCCGGCCTCCCGACGACGCCGTCAGCAGTGAGCGCGTTGACTGGGGCGTCGGCCGGACGATGAGGAGGACCGCGTGCTCGGACCGGAACTGGTGGTCGTGCTCGGCCTGGCGATCGCCGTCACGGCGGGCGTCGCGGACCGCATCCGCATCGCGCCGCCCGTGCTCCTGCTCCTGATCGGCGCCGGGCTCGCGCTCGTCCCGGAGTTCGCCCACGTGCAGCTGCCCGCCGACGCCGTCCTGCTCCTGTTCCTGCCGGCGCTGCTCTACTGGGAGAGCCTGACCACGTCGCTGCGCGAGATCCGGAAGAACCTGCGCGGGATCGTGCTCATGGGCACACTGCTCGTCGTCCTGACCGCGGGCGCGGTCGCCGTCCTGCTGCACCTGCTCGGCATCCCGTGGGGCCCGGCGTGGGTGCTCGGCGCCGCCGTCGCCCCGACCGACGCGACCGCGGTCGGCGTCCTCACCCGGATGCTCCCCAGGCGCAACGTCACGGTGCTGCGCGCCGAGAGCCTGGTGAACGACGGCACGACCCTGGTCGTGTACGGCATCGCGGTCGCCGTGACGGTCGGCACCCAGGAGCTGACGTTCTGGAGCGTGTCCGGCATGCTCGTCCTGTCGTACGTCGGCGGTGTCGCGGCCGGGCTCGCCGCCGCCTGGCTCGGGACGCTCGTGCTGCGGCGGGTCGAGGCCGTCGTGCTGCAGAACCTGGTCACCCTGCTCGTGCCGTTCGTCGCGTTCCTCGGCGCCGAGGCGATCGACGCGTCCGGGGTGCTCGCGGTCGTCACCGCCGGGATCGTCGTCAGCCAGGTGGGGCCGAAGGTGGACCGGGCCGAGACCCGGCAGCAGGTCCGCGCGTTCTGGTCCTTCCTGACGTACCTGCTCAACGGGGCGCTGTTCGTGCTCGTCGGCATCGAGGCGATGATCGCCGCGCGGGCGCTCGACCCCGCGGACCTGCTCCGCGCGACCGGCCTCGTCGCCGCGGTGTCCGTGGCACTGGTCGTCGTCCGGTTCGGGTTCCTCAACGCCGCCGGCGGCACGGTCTGGCTCGTCACCCGCAGGACGGGCGGCGAGCCCCGTGAGGGGCACCGGGACAGGCTGGTCAGCGGCTTCGCCGGCTTCCGCGGGGCCGTGTCGCTGGCGATGGCGGTCGCGGTGCCCCGGACCCTCGAGTCGGGCGCGGCGTTCCCGGACCGGGACCTCATCGTCTTCGTGACCGCGGGGGTCGTGGTCGTCACCGTCGTCGGCCAGGCGCTCGTGCTGCCCGCGGTGCTCCGCCGCGCCGCCCTGCCGGAGGACGAGTCCGTCGGTGAGGAGCGCCGGTACGCCGAACGCACCGCGATCGAGGAGGCGCTCGACGCGCTCCCCCGGCTCGCCCGGTCCACCGGTGCCGACCGCGCCACCGTCGAGCGTGTGCGCAAGGACTACGAAGCGCACCTCGACGTCATCCAGGCGCGCGAGGAAGAGGACGAGGACCACCCGGCGCTGCAACGGCACGACAGCGCGGTCGCCCTGGAACTCGCGCTCGTCCGGCACAAGGCGTCCACGCTCCTGCGGCTGCGCGACGACGACGAGATCGACGACCTGGTGCTCCGACAGGTCCGGGCCGGGTACGACGCCGAGGAGGCACGGCTGAACGGGTCGACGCCGGCCTGACCCGCTCGCCGTGCGCGACGCCGGCCTGACCCGCTCGCCGTGCGCGACGCCGGCCTGATCCGCTCGCCGTGCGCGACGTCGGCCTGGCCGTCCTCGCTGTGGTCGACCCGCCGCGCCCGCCCGTACGCTCGGGACCATGTCCTACACCGCGGCGGACGACCGCTACGACTCCATGCCCTACCGCCGGACGGGCCGCTCCGGCCTCGACCTTCCCCTGCTCTCGCTCGGGTACTGGCACAACTTCGGCGACGACAAGCCGTTCGAGACGCAGCGGGCGATCAGCCGCCGCGCGTTCGACCTCGGCATCACCCACCACGACCTCGCGAACAACTACGGCCCGCCGTACGGCGCCGCCGAGGTGAACTTCGGACGCCTGATGCGCGAGGACTTCCGGCCGTACCGCGACGAGATGGTCATCTCGACCAAGGCCGGTTGGGACATGTGGCCCGGGCCGTACGGGCAGGGCGGCGGGTCGCGGAAGTACGTGCTGGCGTCGCTCGACCAGTCGCTGCAGCGGATGGGTCTGGACTACGTCGACGTCTTCTACTCGCACCGGCTCGACGCCTCGACGCCGCTCGAGGAGACGATGGGCGCGCTGCACACCGCCGTCCAGCAGGGCAAGGCCCTGTACGTCGGGATCTCGTCGTACGACGCCGAGCGGTCCCGTCAGGCCGCGGCGATCCTGCGTGACCTCGGCACCCCACTGCTCATCCACCAGCCGTCGTACTCGATGCTCAACCGGTGGATCGAGGACGAGGGCCTGCTGGACGCCGCGGGTGAACTCGGCTTCGGCGTGATCGGGTTCACCGCGCTCGCGCAGGGGCTGCTCACCGGCCGCTACCTCGACGGCGTGCCGGCTGACTCCCGGGCCGCGGCGGGCAAGTCGCTCGACGCGGGTTCGCTGACCGACGAGGTCGTCGGGCACCTGCGGGCACTGAACGACATCGCCGCGGACCGCGGGCAGAGTCTGGCGCAGCTCGCCCTGGCGTGGGCGCTGCGCGACGAGCGCGTGACGTCGCTCGTGATCGGGGCGTCGCGGGTGGAGCAGCTGGAGCAGAACGTCGCGGCGCTCGGCAACCTGTCCTTCACGGACGACGAGCTGGCCGCGATCGACGAGCACTCGGTCGGCGTCCTCGACGTCGACCTGTGGTCCGGCGCTCGCTCCGGTGCCGTGAGCTGAGTCGGAGGCGGGGGCGTGCCTCCGCGGCGCGCGGCCGGCGACGCTCCCCGCGCACCGAACCACGGAACCGACGTCGAACCAGCACGCGTGCCTGGTTCGACGTCGGTTCCGTGGTTCGACCCGGGACGCCCGGCGCCCGGCGCCCGGCGCTACCGCTTCAGGTTCGTTAGCTCCTGCAGGACCTCGTCGCTCGTGGTGATGATGCGCGCGTTCGCCTGGAACCCGCGCTGCGCCACGATGAGGTTCGTGAACTCCTGCGACAGGTCGACGTTCGACATCTCGAGCGTGCCGGCCGCGAGCGACCCGACCCCCGCCGAGCCCGGTCCACCGACCGTCGCCTGCCCCGAGTTCGCCGTCGCGCGGTACCCCGAGGCACCGGTCTTCTCGAGGCCGGCCGGGTTCGCGAACGTCGCCAGGGCGATGCGCCCGATCGCGAGCGACGCGCCGTTCGAGAAGGTGCCGACGACCGTGCCGTCCTTCGCGATCGAGTACCCCTGCAGGGTGCCGGCAGCGCTGCCGTTCTGCGACGCGATCGACGCCGTGTCGAGCGCCGCGAAGCCGGTGAGCGCGCTCATGTCGACGGTGATCGTGCCGACCGCGACGGTGCCGCCCGCCGTGAGCTTCCCGTTGCCGTCGAAGGCCAGCGAGGTCGTCGCGACCGTCCCCTGACCGTCGCGTGCGGTGACGTCCCAGCCGGCAGGGGTGCGCTTGTACTCGAGGGACAGGGTGTGCTTCTCGCCGGACGCGTCGTAGACGGTGGTCTCACGCGTGAGGACCGTGTCGACGGCGGTCTCGGACGGCAGGTTCCCGGTCACCGCGGCCTGCGTGGTGCGGACGGCGGGCGCTGCGGCGTCGAGCGGCAGCACGATGTCCCCGAGCTGACCGTTCTCGTTGACGACGCCGTTCGTGGCCGGGTAGCCCTGCACGATCTTGCCGTCGGCCGACACCAGGCGACCGTCGGCGTCGAAGTCGAACGCGCCGGCACGGGTGTACACCGTGTCGTTGCCGAGGCGCGTGACGAAGAAGCCGTCGCCCGAGATCATCAGGTCGGTCGCCTTGCCGGTCGCCTGCGCGGACCCCTGCGCGAAGTTCGTCGAGACGCCGGCGACCTGCACGCCGAGGCCGACCTGGGCCGGGTTCGTGCCGCCGACGCCGGTCTGCGGTCCGCCCGCACCCTGGGTCATCTGCGACAGCGTGTCCTGGAAGACGGTCGACGAGCCCTTGAACGCGACGGTGTTGACGTTGGCGATGTTGTTGCCGGTGACGTCCAGCATCTGCTGGTGCGACCGGAGTCCGGAGATGCCGGAGTAGAGCGAGCGGAGCATGGTGCGTCCTTTCGTGGACGGAGATCGAGCGGAGGAGGTCAGGAGGCGGTGTGGATGCCGGAGATCAGGTCCAGGGCGACCTCCTTCCCGTTCACGGTGACCGTCGGGACGCTCTTGGCGTAGGACACGGCAGAGGCCGTGCCGGTCACGGCGGTCCCGGTGGCGTCGGTGTAGCTGACCTGCTGCCCGACGAGCGCGGCGGCGGCGATCCGCATCTGCAGCGAGAAGTTCTCGTTCGCCGTCGTGGTCTGGTTGGTGATCTGCTCCATCATCGCGAGCTGCGTCTGCTGGCTGATCATCTCGTTCGTGTCCATCGGGGACGACGGGTCCTGGTTCTGCAGCTGCGTGACGAGCAGCTTCATGAAGACCTCGGAGTCCATCGTCTGCGAGCGGGACGACGCGGCCTGGTTCGCCGCGAGGGCCGCGGCCTGCGTGGCCGGGTCCACGGTCCCGGTGATGCCGTCGATCGGCATGGTGGTTCCCTTCGGTGGTGTCGCTCAGGCGAGGACGTCGAGGCCCGCGGTGCGGACGGTGGTCGGGACGGGGGCGGGCCGGTCGGCGGCGGCGGGCCGCGCCTCCTGGCCGGTGTCGGGCCGTGGTGCGGACGGCCCGGACCCGCGGCGCTCGGGCTGCCCGCCCGGGTGGTTCTGCGCGGACAGGTCGAGCGTCGTGGCGACCCCGGTGGACCCGGCGTCGCGGCGGAGGTCCGGCAGGACCTGCCGGACCGCGTCCCGACCGGCGTCCGACGCGGCGAACAGCTCCACGTGCATGCCGTGCGCGGTGACGTGGGCGCGGACCGTCACCGGACCGAGCGTGTCGGGCGTGACGTGGACGGTGACGACGTGTTCGCCGGGCGCGTGGGCGAGGGTGAACAGCGGTCGGACGAGCTGCTGTGCGAGCGGCGCCGCCGGTGCGGTGACGGCGGTCGGGGCGGACACGGCCGACGAGGACGCCGTCGGCACGACGGTCGCCACCGCGACGATCGGTTCGCCGCCGCGTGCGACCGGACCGGCCTGGAGGCGCGGCTCGCCTCCGCCGGTCGGCTTCCCGTCCTCGACGTGGTCGGGACCGCCAGCGGTGGCGGGGACCGAGGGGCCGGTCGACCGGGCCGACGGGGCAGGCGCCGTCGTGTCGCGGGCCGTGGTCGCCGGGGCGTTCGACGGCGGGACCGGCGTCGGCGTCCCCTCGTCGGACGGTGCACCGCCGGCGAGCGTGGTGGTGCTGCCCGTGGGTGCCCCGACCGGCTGGGCGTCGGTCGACGAGGTCCCGACCGGTCGGGTGCCGGTCGCGGGGAAGGGGGCCTCCGCCTGCGCTGCCGTCGGCATCGCCGGTCCGGGCGTCGTCGAGGGACGGGCACCCTCCCGAGTGGCCCCGGCTCCGGCGGCGACCGGTGCCGTGACCTCGCCGGTGTCGACGACGGCTCCGGTCGCGTGGTCCGCCCCGAGTGCGACCGGTGCCACCGCCGGCGGCGGGGTCGCCGAGGAGCCGGGGTCGGCCGAGGTGGACGACGGGGCCGGGGCGGCGAGCGTCGGCGGCTCGCTGGGCGACGGGTCCGCGCCCGCAGTCGGCGTGCCGATCGAGGGGACGGTCGGTGTCGCGGCGACGGCGCCGTCCCCGTCGGTCGACGACGGCGGGACCGCGGCGGGCACGACGGCGGCCGGGATCCCGAACGCGCCGGGGATCGGCGCTGTCGGCGCACCCGTGCTCTGTCCGGGCCCGGACCCGGTGTCGGCGGTGCCGGTGCCGGTGCCGTCCGGGCTCGTCGTGGCCTCGCTGTTCGCGGTTGCGTCCGAGGGCTCGGCGGACGGCCGGTCTGCGCCCTGCGGGCGGGGCGCTCCGGACGGGCGGGCGGCGTGGGCCGGTCGGGTCGTGTCGTGCGGTCGGGCCGCGTCGTGCTGGCGCCCCGTGGGAGCGGCCACGGCGGCCAGCGCGCTGTCGAAGTCCTGTGCCGTGTCCCGACCGGGGCTCCGGCCGGTGCTCCGGCCCGACGTCGAACCGGCCGGGGAGGTGCCGGTGGTCGCCGTCGCACCCGCCGCGTTCACGCCGCGCTCCCGGACTGCAGGAGGGACAGGAGTGCTGCGGTCTGCAGGTCGGTTCCACCCGCGGACGCACCGGCGGTCGACGCGACGGCGGTCGTGCCGGTGGTCTGCGCCTCGGCGGGCACGATCCGGCGGATGGTCGCGATGTCCGAGTCGGCGTACCAGTTGTCCACGATCCGGACATCCTTGCCGGGACGGGGCGCGTGCAGCACCTTCCCGTCGCCGAGGTAGATGACGATGTGCTGCTCGCCCTTCGGCACGATCAGGTCCCCGGGCTTCGCCTCGGCGAGGGAGGGCACCTCGACGCCCATGTCGGCCTGGTCCGGCACGACGCGCGGCATCGTGACCCCGAGGTCCTTGAACACGGTCTGCACGAGCCCCGAGCAGTCCATCCCCGCGGTCGTGGTGCCGCCGAACACGTACGGGACCCCGAGGTACTTCTTCGCGTCCGCGACGACGTCGGCCCCGGTGGCGCCGCTCCCCGTCGCCAGGGTCCCCTGTCCGGCGTCGACCGAGGTCGCGGACGACGTCGCCGTGACGCCGTTCGTGCCCGCGGTACCACCGGTGACGGACGCGAGGGCGTCGGCGAACGACGAGGACGATGCGGCCGTCGACGTCGACGCGGTGGTCGCGGTGGTCGTCGCGCTCGCGGTGGAGCCCGTGCGGAGCGCGTCGATCTGCGTCCGGATCTCCGAGATCCGGGAGAGCACGGCGTCGATGCTCATCGGGCACCACCTTCCGCGCGGCGGCGGGCCGCGACCTCGTCGAGGGCGTTCTGTTCGGTCCGGAGCTCGGCCGCGGTCTCGCTCGCGACGTGCTGCTCCTCGAGCTTCTCGAGCCCGAGCGCCGCACGCCGGGCCGCCGTGTACTGCTCCTGGGCGCGCTCGGCGTCGGCGCGGCGGGTGCGTGCGACGGCGTCGAGCTCCTCGAGCATCCCGCGGGTCGCCGCACGGGCTGCCGCGATCGCGCTGAGGGTCGCGGCGTCCCCCGCGGACTGCGGGTCCTGGGCGTCGGCGAGCGACCGTCGTGCCGCGACCCGTGCGTCCGCGGCGTCGCGCACGCGGTCGTTGGCGGCGGCGAGTGCCGACGCTGCCCGGTCCTGCTCGGCGTGGCGCAGCCGGAGCAGCGCGGCGAGGGGGAACTTCCTGGCCATCAGGCACCCCCGCCCAGTGTCGCGACGAGTCGGTCGAGTGCCTGCCACGACTCCGCCGCGGTCGCGCGCTCGTCCATGCCCTGACGGAGGAACCCGTCGATGGCGGCCTGGTGGTCGACCGCGGCGTCGACGAGCGGGTTCGACCCGCGCTGGTACGCGCCGACGTCGAGCAGGTCCTGTGCCGCGCGCCGGGCCGCCATCACGCTGCGCAGTGCGGTCGCGTCGGCGCGCTGCGTCGGCGTGGTGACCTTGCCCGCGACGCGCGACACCGAGCCGAGCGCGTCGACCGACGGGAAGTGCCCCGTGACCGCCAGCTTCCGGTCGAGCACCACGTGGCCGTCGAGGATGCTGCGCGCCGCGTCGGCGACCGGCTCGTTGTGGTCGTCGCCGTCGACGAGCACCGTGTACAACCCCGTGATGCTGCCGACCCGGTCCGTCCCGGCGCGCTCGAGCAACCCGGCGAGCACCGAGAACGTCGACGGCGGGTAGCCGCGGGTCGCCGGCGGTTCACCGACGGACAGGCCGATCTCCCGCTGCGCCATGGCGACCCGGGTGAGCGAGTCCATCATGAGCACGACGTCCTGCCCGGCGTCGCGGAAGGACTCGGCGATGCGGGTGGCGACGAACGCCGCACGGAGTCGCATGAGCGCGGGTTCGTCCGAGGTGGACACGACCACGATCGAGCGGGCGAGCCCCTCCGGTCCGAGGTCGTCCTCCAGGAACTCCCGCACCTCGCGGCCGCGCTCCCCCACGAGGGCGATCACCGTCACGGCGGCATCGCTCCCGCGGGCGATCATCGACAGCAGCGACGACTTGCCCACGCCCGAGCCCGCGAAGAGCCCCATGCGCTGCCCCCGGCCGACGGTCGTCAGCGTGTCGAGCACGCGGACCCCGAGCTGCAGTGGCGTGTCGATGCGGGTCCGCGCCATGGCGTTCGGCGTCTCGTGGTCGAGCGGCACCCACGCGTCCGCGCGGAGCGGGCCGCGGTCGTCGACGGGGCGCCCGAGTCCGTCGAGCACACGCCCGAACAGGCCGGCTCCCGTCGGGACGAGCACCGGGCGGCCGGTGGGTCGGACCTGGGTCCCGGTCGTCACGCCGACGAGCTTGCCGAGGGGCATGCAGCGCACGCCCGTCGGATCCGTCGCGACGACCTCGGCCTCGGTCCGCGGCTCGCCGTCGTCCCCGACGACCACGACGTCGCCCACGCGGGCGTCGAGTCCGCGGACGGTGAGCCCCAGGCCGACGGCGCTCGACACGGTGCCGACCCGCTGCGGGGCGGCCTGCCGGAGCGCCTCGTCGAGCCCGCGCGGACGGAGCAGCGTGGCGCTCACCGCACGCCCTCCAGCGCCGCGCGCGCACGATCGAGGGCAGCGCCGATGCGTGCGTCCACGAGCCCGTCGGGCAGGTCGACGACCGCGTCGCCGTCCCGGAGCGCGGGGTCGGCGAGGACCGGCACGGACAGGTCGAGGTCCGCCACGCGTTCGGCGTCGGCGGGGCTGACACGCACCGCGACGGCGACCGTCCGGTCGACCGTGGCGAGCGCACGACGGACCGTCGCCTCCGCGCCGCACCCGCCCCGCGCCTCCCGTCGGACCGGCTCCTGCGGTGGGACGGACGCGTGCGGTGCGACGGGCGCGTGCGGCGCCGGTGCGTCGTCACGACGCCCGGCGCGGATCGCGGAACCGACCACGGCCTCCGCCAGGTCCAGGGCGGCACGGACGAGGGACTCCTCGGCGTCCGCGAGGACGGGTGTGACGCGCGACAGCAGGGCGGTGGTCGCGGTGTCGAGGACGGCGACGCGGCGCGCGGCCTCGGCCCGGAGCGAGGCGACCGCCGCCTCGTGCTCGGCGAGGAGCCGGGCGCGGAGGGCTGCGGTCTCCGCCTCGGCGGCGCGAAGCCCCGCTGCGTACCCCGCGGCGTGCCCGCGGACGTCGGCGGCGGTGGTGCGCTCCTCGCGCGGCTGGCCGATGACGGGGAACGCGACGCGCTGGACGGTGTCAGTCAACGAGCTCGTCCTCCTCGGCGCGGTGCACGGTCACGACGCCCTGGGCCTCGAGTTCGCGCACGGACCGGACGACCTCGGCGCGGGCCTCCTCGACCTGCGACACCCGCACCGGGCCCATCGCCTGCAGCTCGTCGTCGAGGAGCTCGCGGTTGCGCTCGGAGACGTTCGCGCGGATGGTCTCGACCACGGGGCTCGGCGCGCCCTTCATCGCGGTCGCCAGGATCTTCGAGTCGATGCCGCGGAGCACCTGCTGGATGTCACGGGCCTCGAGCTTGACGATGTCCTCGAACGTGAGCATCCGGGAGCGGATGTCCTCGGCCAGGTCGGGGTCCCGGGACTCCAGCCCGTCGAGCACGGCCTTCTCGGTCGCGACGTCCGCGCGGTTGATGATCTCGACGAGCGGGGCGATGCCACCGACGACCTCGACGCTCTCGCGCGGCGACACCACGGCTCCGGCGCGCTGGCGGAGCACACCGGCGACGATGCCGACGGCCTCGGGTGTCGCGGAGCCCATGGTCGCGAAGGCCTGCGCGACGTCGGTCCGGACGCGGTCGTCGACCCCGGCGAGCACGGCGCTCGCCTGGCCCGGCTTCAGGTGCGCGAGCACGAGGGCGATGGTCTGCGGCAGCTCCCCCTCGAGGAGCGTGACGACCTGACCGGGCTCCGCGTCGTCGAGGAAGTCGAACGACTGGCCGGCGAGGTTCGACGCGAGCCGGTCCATCACGCCCGCGGCGCGCTCCGCACCGAAGGAGGCTTCGAGCAGCCCGAGCGCCGCTTCCTTGCCCCCGCGCTTCTGGTGCCGGCCGCTCAGGGTCATGCGGTGGAACTCGGTGAGGGTGCGGTCCACCACGGTGTCGTCGACCCGGCGCATCCGGACGATCTCGGCGGAGATCTCCTCCGCCTCCATCTCGGAGAACTGCTTCATCACCTCGGCGGCGCGGTCGGTCTCCATCTGCATGAGGATCAGCGCGACCTTCTGCGCACCGGTGAGCGGCCGGTCGGCGGGCGCGGCTGCGGCGGTGGACGGCGCCGGGACGAGGCCGCTCACACCGACGCCCGGTCGTCCAGGAGCCCGCGGAGGAGCTCGGCGGTGCGCTTCGGGTCGCGCTCGGCCAGGGCGGAGATGTCCTGGCGGCGACGCTCGGCCGTGATCTCCTCCGTCGTGAGCACCTCGGTGGGCGCGTCGTCGACCGGCGGCAGGGTCGGCAGGGCGACGGTCTCGGGGCCGACGGACCCGACGGCCGCGCGGTCGTCCGCGCCGTCGACGGCGAGCGGCAGCTGGAAGGTCTCACCGGCGAAGGCGTCGAGCTCGCCGAGGTCCACCGCCTCACGCTCCTGGCGCCGGCTGCGGCGGACCAGGAGGAAGACGACCGCGACGACTGCCAGCAGGGCGGCGACCACGATCCCGGCGGTCCGGATGGCGGACCAGAGCGCCGCCTGCTCGTCGGCCTGCTGCTGGGCCTCGAGCGCCTCGGCTGCGGCGTCGGCGGCGGTGGTGTCGAAGTCCATCATCGCGACGCGCACCTGGTCGCCCCGGCCGGTGTCGACGCCCGCGGCCGCGGCCACCAGGTCGTTGATGCTCTGCAGGTTCGCGTCCTGCACGGCCTTGGCCTTGGCGTTCAGCGCGACCGAGATGGTCTGCCGGTCGAGCGCGCCGGCGGGGATCTGGGTCGTCTCGGTCGTGTGGTCGACGGCGTTGTTCTTCGTCGCGGACTCGTTCGTGTAGCCGTCGTCGCCGTTCGTCGTCGTGTCGTTCGGGACGGCGATGTTGTCCGGCCCGAGCACGCCCGTCGCGCCGCTGCCACCCGATCCGGAGCCGTACTGCTCCGTGGTCGAGGACTCGTTGAGCGCCACCGGACCCGTCGTCGGCGTCGTGTAGCTCTCGGTCGTGCGCGTGCCCGACTCCTGGTTCATCGTCGCCGACACCACGACGCTGGCGTTGCCGGCCCCGAGGGTCGTGTCGAGGAGGTCCTGGATCTTCTTGCTCGTCGCCTGGTCGTAGTCGGCCGCCTGGTCCGAACCGCTGCCGGTCGTGCCGGTCCCGACGGCGGAGAGGGTCTGGCCCTTCTGGTCGACCACCGACACGTCGGTCGGCTGCATGCCCTCGACGGCCGCGCTCGTGAGGTGCACCACGGCCTGGACCTGGTCAGTCGTCAACTGCGTCCCGTTCTCGGTCGCGATGAACACCGACGCGGTCGGGTCCTGCTCCTCCGACACGAACACCGTCTTCTCGGGGATCGCGAGCTGCACCGTGGCGGTCTTGACGCCGTCCATCGCGGAGATGGTCTTCGCCAGCTCGCCCTCGATCGCCCGCTTGTACGTGACGTCCTGCTGGAACTCGGAGCTCGTCACGCCCATCTGGTCGAGGAGCGAGTAGCCGCCCTCGTTCGACGACGGCAGGCCGTTCGACGCCGCCTTGAGCCGCTCGGAGTAGACCTTGTCCTGCGGGACGAGGATCGTCGCGCCGCCGTCCGTCAGCTGGTACGGGACGCCGTCGGTCTGCAGCTGGTCGGTGACGCTCGACGCGTCGGCCGCGGCCAGGCCCGTGAAGAGCGGCGCGTAGGACGCCTTGCCGAGCCAGCTCGCGAGCGCGACGCCGCCGAGCACCAGGGCGGCGACCCCGATGATCGCGATCGTCCGCTGCGCCGCGCTGAACCCCGCCACGTAGGCGGTCAGGCGTCCCCAGACGTTCTTCACTGCGACGGGCATCAGGCCTGCATCCTCATGATCTCGTTGAAGGCGTCGACGCCCTTGTTGCGGACGGCGGCGACGAGCTCGAGCGTGACCTGCGCGCGGGTGGACGCGATGGTGGCGTCGTGGATGTCGTCGAGGTTGCCGGTGACGGCCTTGAGCGCGAGCGTCTTCGAGTCGCTCTGCAGCGCCTGCAGGCCGTCGACCGCGTTCGTCAGGCTCGCGGCGAACCCGGCGCCGTCGGTCTGGTCCGCGGCTGCGGTGGTGGCGGTGTCCGCCGCGACGCGGCTCAGCGCGTTCGTGGTCACACCGTTCACGGCGTCGATGGGCATCAGTTCCTCCCGATCTGCAGAGCGGCCTCGTACGAGCTCTTCGCGCGCTCCACGACCGCGGCGTTCGCCTGGTAGCCGCGCTGCGCCATGATCAGGTCCGCCATCTGGGTGCCGAGGTCGATGTCGGGCATGCGCACGTACCCCTCCTCGTCCGCGAGCGGGTTGTCTGGGTCGTACGTGACCCGACCGGCGGCGCTGCCGAACGCGGCGCCCTTCACGTAGGCGCCCGAGACACCGGCACCCTCCTGCACCTCGACGTACCGCGCCTGGAAGGCCGTGTCGTCCGTCGACGTCGCGGTGTTGACGTTGGCGATGTTGTCCGAGATCGCGTCGAGCCACTTGCGGTGCACGGTGAGCCCGGTGCCGGCGATGCCGATCGCGTCGAACGTGGTCACGAGCTCGTCCGCATCGCCGCACGGACACCGGCGAACTGCCCGTTGATCGCCTGCGTGGCGAACTGGTAGCGGAGCACGGTGTCGACGTTGGAGAGCGTCTCCTCGTCGAGGTTGACGTTGTTGCCGTTGGTGTTCGTCGGCTCGAGGCTCCTGGCGGTGGTGGCCTCGACGGCGCCGTCTCCGTCGACGACGGACTTCGCGAGGGCGTCCTCGAACCGGACCCGCTGCGACCGGTACCCCGGCGTGTTCACGTTGGCGATGTTGTCGGCGATCGCGCGCTGGCGCTGCGACAGTCCGTCGAGTGCGCTCTGCAGCGCGACGCTCGTCACGGAATCGAACACGGTGGGACCGTCCCCTCGGTACGCGACACCCCTGTGTCGCCGATTGGCGGTGGCCGATCCGTGGCCTGTCGTCGAGCGATCCGTGCTCGGGAGCGGCTATCGGCGTGCGCGCGTCGGGGCGTTAGCGGCCGCCCCGAACGGGGGGGGGGGGGTGGGGCGCGCGCGGGCGGGAGCGGGGCGCGGGGCGCGGGCGCGGCGGTCGGCGGGCGGGGGCGCTGCACCGCCGCCGACGCGGAACGACGTCACCGCTGTCGTACGACAACGCATCCGTCGCATCGAGTCGGCGGGCGCGCCCAACCCGCCGCGCCGCCCCGCGCCGCGCCCAGCGCCGCGCGTCAGGCGGAAGCGTCGAGGTACACCGACCCGCGCGGCTCCCGCGTCGCGTCCACCGCCCGCAGCGCCCCGAGGTGCTCCGCGGTCCGACGACGCTCCCCCTCGAGCGCCGCGATGCGGTCCCGCTGCGCCGCGAGCAGCCGGGAGGCACGCCCCACCAGGTCCCGCGGGATCGGTCCGAGCGTGGTCGGCGGCGTCCAGGTGCCACCGACCTCGGCGGTCAGGTCACGCTCGAGCTCGTCGAGCACCGCACCCCACGCGTCACGCGACACCGAGCGCACCACCCGTCGGACGCTGCGTCGCGGTAGACGCCGGCAGCGCGGCCGCCGCGTCGTGCCACGACTGCCGCAGCGGTTCGAGGATCCGGATGCAGTCCCGGGTCGCCTGGACGTCGCGGTGCACGTTGGCGGTGATCAGGGACGACGATGCGTAGTTGTAGATCGCGAGCAGGCCCTCGCCGCCGTCCCACGCGTCGATCCGCAGCGTCGAGGACAACTCGCCGACGATCGCCTGCGCGTGCAGGAGCTGTTCGCGCGCGCCGTCCCAATCGGAGGCAGTCTGTGCGGCCTCCGCCCGGTGCAGGTCGAGCAGCAGCCGGTCGTAGAGCATGGTCACGAGCTGTGCCGGCGTCGCCGAGAGCACGGCCTCGTTCGTGTACTGCGCGCGCCGCTGGGCCGTGACGGCGCTCGGACGTGCAGCTGCCTGGCGGAAGGCGGCGGCGGTCGGGTCGTAGGTCATCGTCCCGTCCTCAACTCGAGCTGGTCGACAGCTGGCTCGTCAGCCAGCTGGCCTGCGACTGGAGCTTGCTGAGACTCGTCTCGAGCGCGCCGTACTGGGTCTGGAGCGCCGCTCGTCGCGAGGCCAGGCGGTCGGTCCACCGGTCGATCTGGTCGTTCAGGTCGCGGACCACGGACTGCTGCCCCGTGATCGACGTGGTGATCGAGCCGTCGTACTTGTCCGAGACGGCGGTCGCAGCCGCTCCGACGGACGCGGCGACGCCGGAGAGGATCGACTGCGTCGCGGCGGGGTCCGCGGCGAGGGCCTTCTGGAACGCGTCGGCGTCGAAGGTGAAGGTGCCGTCCTTCGTGATCGAGATCCCGATCGACGACGGGGACTTGCCGTCGACGGGCGCCGACATCGTGGTCGTCAGCCGCTGCATGGCGTCGCGTGTCGTCGCGTCACCGACCAGGGTCCCGGCCTTCGTCGTGGTGGTCCCGGTCGAGGCGCTCGTCGTGCTCGTGACGGTCGTGTTCGACGCGTAGTAGTTCGCGACCGCGTTCATCGCGTCGACCAGGCCGGACGCCACGGCCTGCGCCTTGGTGGTGTCCTGCGCGACGGAGACCGTCACGGGTTCGGTCGTCGTCTGCGACACCGTCACGCCGAGCCCGGGGACCAGGTCGGCGAAGGTGTTCGTGCTGCTCGTGACCGTCTGGGCGGCGGCGGTGCCGGCCCAGAGCGTGACGGAGGCGTCCCGGGCGCTCGTGACGATCGCCGCGCCGGTCTCGGTGAAGACGTCCGTCGCGGTGCCCGCGGCGATGTCCTCGGCGCTGCCGCGGTACAGCTGGAACGCTCCTGTCTCGCCGCTCTTCGTCGCCGTGAGCTGGAGCCGGTAGAGCTTGGTGCCGTCGGTGTCGGTGCCCGCGGAGACCTTCGTCGCGGTCACGCCGGCGCCGGCCTTGTTGATCGCCGCCACCGTGTCGTCGAGCGAGCCGGACGCCGGAGTCACGGTCTTGGTGGTGCCGTCGGCGGCGACGAGCGTGAGCGGTGCGGCCTCGGTCGACCACGACGACATCGCCCGCGAGACCCCGACCTGGGCCGCGGCGGTGGCCCCGACGGTGAAGGTGATCGACCCGGGGGTCGCGGTCGCTCCCGTGGTGGCGGTGACGCTGGCCGCGGAGCTGGTGGCGGCGTAGACGTCGAGCGACGAGGTCTTCGCCGCGTCCTTCGCCTTGGTCGCGAGGGTCTGGATCAGCCCGTTGATCGTCTGCAGTGACGAGATGAACGAGTTGGTCGTCGTGACCTTGTTCTTGAGCAGGGTCTGCGGGACCTGCTCGATCGCCATGAGCGAGTCGATGAGGTCCGTGGTCTGCAGGCCGCTGACGAGGCCGTCGATGGCCAGGTTGCCGCTGGAGGACACCGAGGAGGTGGACATCGCGCTGCTCCGGTCGATGGTGGGTCGGTGGTCAGGAGGGGTGCGGCACCTCCCGGGACACCCGAACGGTCCCGGGAGGTGCCGCGGGGATCACTAGCGGAGCAGCGAGAGCACGTTCTGGGTGCTCTGGTTCGCCTGGGCGAGCATCGAGGTGCCGGCCTGGCTGAGGATGTTGTCGCGCGTGTACTTGACCATCTCCTCCGCCATATCGACGTCCGTGATGCGGGACCCGGCCGCGGTGAGGTTCTCCTTGGCCACGTTCGTCACGTTGATGGCGTGGTCGAGGCGGTTCTGGACGGCACCGATGTTCGAACGGGCGGCCGAGACGGTCTTGATCTGCGCGTCGATCGTGTCGATCGCCGTGCGGGCACCGTCGCCGGTCGTGAAGTCGAGGCCCTTGACGTTGGTCGCGATGGTCTCGACGTTCGCCCCGGTGAGGTCGACCTCGATCTGGCTGGCGGCGTCACCGTTCGCGCCGACCTGGAAGGTCAGCTTGCCGCTGCCGTTGCCGGCCGTGGCGTCCTCCTCGGTCAACGCGGCCTTGCCGTCGAGCAGCTTGATCCCGTTGAAGTTGGTCGACTCGGAGATCCGCTGGAGCTCCTCCTGCAGCTGACCGACCTCGGTGGTGATCGCGGTGCGCGACGCCTCGTTGTTCGAGTCGTTGCCCGCCTGGACGGCGAGGTCGCGCATGCGCTGGAGGATCGAGTGGGTCTCGGTGAGACCACCTTCAGCCGTCTGCACGACGGAGATGCCGTCCTGGGCGTTGCGGGCGGCGACCGTGAGGCCACCGACCTGGGACTTCAGCCCCTCGGAGATCGACAGACCGGCAGCGTCGTCGGCAGCACGGTTGATGCGGAGACCCGTCGAGAGCTTCTCGAGGGACTTCGACAGGTCGTTCTGCGTCGATGCCAGGTTCCGGTACGTGTTGAGTGCCGAGAGGTTGGTGTTGATGGACATGCCCATGAGAGGTCTCCTCCGTGAACTGATGGGTCGTGCGCCAGCCCGTCCGTGGGCTGACACCGGTGACTCTCGGCCGGTGGCGTCGAGTCGTTAGGTGCCGGTCGGAAAGACTCCGACCGGACGGTCATCCCGCCGCCACGGCAGTCCCGCCGGCGGCGTCCTGCACGGCGCGGGCGACGCCTGCGGCGGCGTTCGTGGCGACCCGGGCCAGGTAGGCGCTGCGGCGTGCGGCCGTGGTGCGGGAAGCGGGTTCGACGGTGGTGCCGTCGCCGTAGTGGGTGGTCAGTCCGTCACGGAGCAGGCGCATCGCCTCGGACCGCTGCTGGGACACCGCGGAGTGCGTGATGCCGAGTTCGGCGGCGACGTCGGTGACCGACCGGTCGCCGAAGTACACCGACTCGACCACGAAGCGCATCCGCTCCGGCAGCGCCTCGACGGCGGCTCGCAGGTACCGGCGCTTCTCCGCCTCGAGCAGCTCCTCGCCGGGCAGCGCGCCCTCGGCAGCGACCTGGTCGTGCACGGTCTCGTCGATCGTCGTGACGCTCCGGCCGGCGTCGGTCATGGCGTCCGCCGCCGTCTGCCGGTCGACGCCCATCGCGTCCGCGATCTCCTGCACCCCGACGCTGCGTCCGAGACGCGCGGAGAGGGCCTCCTGGGTCGCGAGCGTCTCACGGATCCGCTTGCGGGTCCCCCGCGACGCCCAGTCGGCCGAGCGCATGTCGTCGGCGATCGCCCCCGCGATCCGGGTCCTGGCGTAGGCGCCGAACGGGACGCCGAGCGTGGGGTCGAACGCGTCGGCCGCGGCGACCAGGGCCAGGGACCCGACGGCCGCCAGGTCGTCACGGTCGAGGTGGGTGGCGCGGGCCCGGACGTCGGCGACGATGTACCCGACGAGCGGGAGGTGTTCCACGATCATCGCGTTGCGTTCGGTGCGGTTCATGGCTGATCCCCTGGTCGACCTGACGTGACTGACCCGTCCGTGGGCACGACGGACACCGGCCGCGTCGAGGCCGGTGCGTACGCCGAAGGACCGCCCGGGTCCCTCCGGGCGGTGCACCCCGCGCCCCTGCGACGCGGTGCGGGGTGTCCCCCGCGGTGCGTTCCGAATGTATCGGCTGGCAATGCCCTGAACGGGCGCTCATGCGTCCCCAGTGCGGGGGTGTCCTGGCCGTTCCGGCGTCGGCATTTGGGGGGACCCAGGGCCGGGAACGGGCGTTCTTGTCCCCCGGTCGGGGTCAGCCGGGAGGCGCGGGACGACCGACTCGGTCGGCTCGCGGCCGTCGGGTGCTTACGTGGGTACCAGCACCGCCGATAGTCGGTCGTGTCCGCCGGATGACCGACCGGACGCACCGACGAACCGACCACGATCCGGGAGGAGCTGATGAGCGTGAACGACCTGTCCGCCGTCCTGTGGCGCGAACGCGAACTGCTCGAACTGCTCACGTTCAAGCTCGAGGAGGAGCAGCTCCTGCTCGCCGCCGGGCGCTCCCGGTGGGTCTCCCACGCCAGTCGCGAGGTCGAGCAGGTGCTCGAACGCCTCCGCAGCACCGGACTGGAGCGCGCGGCCTCGAGCGCAGCGGTCGCCGAGGAGTGGGGGCTCGACGCCGAAGCCCCGCTCCGCGAGGTGGTCGCCGCCGCCCCGACGGGGCCGTGGGGCGAGATCCTCGCCGCGCACCTCGCCGCGATGGTCGAGCTGACGACCCAGATCGGAGCGCTGCGGGACGAGAACGACCGGTTCCTGCGTGCTGCCGCCCAGGCGACCGAGGAGACCCTCGCGGGGACGGTCAGCGGCGCGGACACCTACGACGCCACCGGCGCGAGCGGCGCCTCCCAGGACGGCGCACGCCTGTTCGAGGGGAACCTCTGATGGTGAGCACGTTCGGGTCCCTCGCGACCGCGTACTCCGGTCTCGCCGCCGCCCGTGCGGGCATCGACGTCACGGGACAGAACATCGCGAACGCCGGGACCGCCGGGTACACCCGACAGCGCGTCGTGCAGTCCTCGGTCCCCGTGGTGCAGACGGGGTTCGTGCGCGGGACCGCCGCCCTCGCCGGCCAGGGTGTCTCGGTCGACGGCATCGCCCGCCTCGGCTCCCTCACCCTCGACGCCGGGGTCCGCGCCGCTGCGGGGTCGTCCGCGTACGCGACCGCCCGGGCCGCGGCGCTCGACGCACTCGAGTCCGGACTGCACGAGCCGGGCGACGACGGACTCGCGACGAAGCTCGACGCCTTCTGGTCCGCCTGGGGCGACCTCGCGAACCACCCCGACGACCCCGGTGCGGCCAGCGCGGTGATCGGCGCGGCCGGCACCGTCGCGTCCACGCTCGCAGCGGGCTCGAAGGCGATCGACGCGCAGTGGACCGCGCTGCGGGACACCGCAGCGACCCAGGTCTCCCAGCTGAACGCCGCCGCCGCGCAGGTCGCCGACCTCAACGGTCAGATCCGCGCCGCGCTCGCCTCGGGCGGCAGCGCGAACGAGCTCCTCGACCAGCGGGACCAGCTCACCGAGCAGATCGCCACGCTCGCCGGCGGGAGCACCCGGACGAACGCCGACGGCACGGTCGACGTGCTGATCGGCGGCAACCCGCTGGTCCAGGGCACCGAGTCGCGTGCGCTCGTGCTCGGCGGTGGGACGGCGCTCGGTGACGGCCAGGCCGTCACCGTCGGGTGGGCCACCGGCAGCGTCGGCACCGTCACACTGTCGGGCGGGTCGATCGGTGGTGCCCTGTCGGTCCTCGCCCCGGCGGACGGCACCGGCACGGGCGGCGCCCTCGCCGAGGCGTCGGCGGCGCACGACCGCGTCGCGACCACCCTCGCCACCGCCGTCAACGCCGTGCACAGCACCGGCACCACCGCAGGCGGAGCCACGGATGCCGCGTTCTTCGCGTTCACGCCGGGCGTGCCTGCCGCCCAGGGCCTCACCGTCGTGCCGACGGACGGCGACGGGCTGGCGACGCGGAACGCGTCGGGGGAACTCGACGACTCGTTCGCCGACGCGCTCTCGCGACTCGGGGCGGCCTCCGGCAGTGCGGACTCGGTGTGGGCGACGTTCGTGGCGGGGGTGGGCAGCGCCTCCAGGGCGGCGACCGCCGAGTCCTCGTTGACCGGACTCGCGCTGACCAGCGCGCGGACGCGGCAGCAGTCCGGGGCGGGCGTCGACCTCGACGAGGAGAACGTGAACCTGCTGAGCTACCAGCACGCGTACCAGGGCGCCGCCCGCGTCCTGACCGCCGTGGACGAGATGCTCGACACCCTCATCAACCGCGTCGGCCTCGTCGGGAGGAGCTGATCGTGATCACCCGTGTCACCACCCAGATGTCGATGGCGGCGGCCAGCGCTCGCCTGCAGGACGGGGCCGCGCGACTCGCGCAGCTCACCGAGCGTGCGACCTCGCTGCGGGCGATCGGCAAACCGTCGGACGATCCCGTCGGCACCGCCTCGTCCATGCAGGTGCGCAAGGAGCAGGCCGCCGCCGCGCAGTACGGGCGGAACGCGGACGACGCCGTCGGTTGGCTCGCGACCACCGACGGCACCCTGACCGACGTCTACAACGTCCTCAACAAGGTGCGCGACCTGACGGTGCAGGCGGCGAACTCCGGCACCATGAACGACGTGGACCGCGGAGCACTCGTGACGCAGTTCCAGGCGCTCCGCGCCGACCTCGAGAGCGCCGCGAACACGAAGTACGGCACCAGGTCGGTCTTCGCGGGGTCGTCGACCGAGAGCAGCGCGTACGACCCTGCGGACGGGTGGAGCACGGCGGCCACCGCGGTCACCCGGCGCATCGGCGACGGTGCGACCGTCCGCATCGACACTCCCGGGGCCCAGGTGTTCGGGTCCGGCACGTCCTCGGTGTTCGCGATGGTAGACGACATCGTCGCGGACCTGCAGGCCGGCGTCGACGTGAACCCTCGGATCAACGACGTCGACGCCGCCATCGTCACCGTCCGCGGTGCCCAGGCCGACGTCGGCGTGCGACACGCGACCGCGCTCGCGGCGCAGGACGCGCTGAAGACCACCGCGACCACGCTCGAGAACCGCCGTTCCGGCATCGAGGACCTGGACCTCGCGAAGGCCGTGCTCGACCTGCAGGTGCAGCAGACCAACTACCAGGCAGCCCTCGCCGTCACCGCGAAGGTCCTGCAGCCGACCCTGATGGACTACCTCCGATGAGCATCGACCTGACCTTCACCGTGCAACCGTTCGGCTTGACCGGTTCGGCCTTCACGCTGAGCCCGGTCGACGGATCCGACGGGCTGTTCACGCTCGTCGGCGGTGACGCCCGGCTCTTCCTGCTCGACGCCGCCGTCCACCTGCCGTCGTACGCGCCGGAGCTCACCGACGAGCAGGCCGAGGGCCTCGGGCTGCGGTCTGCGGAGGAGGCGATGCTGCTCGTCGTCGCGAACCCGGGCCCCGACGGCACGACCGTGAACCTGCTCGCTCCGGTGGTCGTGAACGCACGGACCGCGGTGGCCGCGCAGGTGATCCTCGAGGGGCAGGACCTGCCGCTCCGCGCCGAGCTCGCGCGCCGCTGAGGCGGGCGGCGGGCGCGGGGGCGGCGGCCGGGCGAAGTACGAGGACCCGGAGATGCTCGGCGGGCACACCACGGCGCAGGCGCACTGGGAGGAGAAACGGCGCGAGGACTTCATCCGCTCGTTCCCCGAGGTCCGGTACGTGCTGCGGGTCACCTGGCGCGAACTCATGCGTCCGGAGGACCTCCGCGTCCTCCTCGTCCGCTCGGGGGTGCCCTGCCGATGACCCGTACGACACCCGTCGGCGCGCTCCGCGTCGTCCCTCAGCGTGCTCGCGACGTGCCCCGCGTACCGTGGCGGCATGGCCCGCACCCCGAAGGACCAGGCGATCGTGCCGATGCCGAACGCCCCCGTCCAGCCAGCAGCACCCCAGAACGAACGCACCCTGCAACCGACGCGAACGACCGGTTGGGTGAAGTGGCTCGACCGCGTGCTCAACGTGCAGCGGCCCGTCGTGGTGGCGCACGTGAACGGCATCCGTCGGCGTCACCCCGAGGCGTCACCGGCAGAGGTCATCCAGCTGCTCGAGCGGCAGTACCTGACCGCGGTGACGACCGGCGGCGCGGCCGTGGGCGCGAGTGCGGTGATCCCGGGTGTCGGCATGGCTGCCGCCCTCGGACTGAGCGGCGCCGAGACGGTCGGCTTCCTCGAGACCACGGCGCTCTTCGCGCAGTCGGTCACCGAGGTGCACGGCATCGCACTCGACGACCCGGAGCGTGCACGGACCCTCGTCATGGCGATGATCCTCGGCGCGCCGGGGACGCAGCTGATCAACCAGCTCGCCGGGCAGGCGGCCGGTGGACAGGCTCGTGCCGCCTTCTGGGGCGAGATGGTGACGTCGTCGCTCCCGAAGCAGGTCGTGAACGGGATCGGCGGTCAGGTGCGCGACCAGTTCGTGAAGCGGTTCGCCGCGCGCCAGGGTGGGACGATCGTCGGTCGGGCGCTGCCGTTCGGCATCGGAGCGGCCGTGGGCGGACTCGGCAACCACGCCCTGGGGCGCAAGGTCATCCAGGCGTCGCGCACGGGCTTCGGTCCCCCGCCGGCGCACTTCCCCGTGGTGCTCGAACCGAAGCGGGACAAGCAACCGAAGCCGGACAAGCAACCGAAGCGGGACAAGCAGTCGGACGGGGGATCCGCAGCGCGCCGAGGCCTCCCGTGGGGTCGCAAGGACCGGGCGGACGAGGACCTCTGGGCGGACACGCCGGGCCCCGGCGCGGAGCAGGACGCTCGGCGCTGACCGGACACGGGTCTGCGCCGGCGGGCTCGCTCCGGCGGCCACGACGAGGACCAGGGGGCAGCGCGACGCGCCTGGCGGAGCGACTCCCGGTCCGCCAGGGCGAGCGCCGTCGAGCGGCTCCGCGTGCGCGTGCCTCAGCGGTCCCGACGGGGCGTCATCACGACCTGCCCCGCATGTGCGAATCCGCCGCCGAAGCCGAACAGCAGGGCCGGCACCCCTTCCGGCAACTCGCCTCTGCTCCATGCCTTCGAGAGCCCCAGCGGCACGCTCGCAGCGGAGGTGTTCCCCGACTCGACGACGTCCCGGACCACGTACTTGCCGTCCCCGCCGAGCGCTTCCGCCAGGGGCTCGATGATGCGCAGGTTCGCCTGGTGGAACGCGAGCACCTCGATGTCGTCCATCGTCAGCCCGGCGGCCTCGACCACCTTCCGGGCGTGACCCTCCGCCTCGGTGATCGCCCAGCGGTAGACCGACCGACCCTCCTGGTTGAACCGGGCGGGCTCCCCCGACACGCGGACTGCCTGCTCGAGGTGCGGCACGCTCCCCCACGAGACCGGTCCGATCCCGACCTCGTCCGACGCGGTCACGACGGCCGCTCCGGCGCCGTCACCGACGAGGACGCAGGTGGTGCGGTCCGTCCAGTCGGTGATCGCGGAGAGCGTCTCCGACCCGATGACGAGCGCGGTCTCGGTCGCTCCGGTCCGCACGGCCTGGTCCGCGATGGCCAGCGCGTACTCGAACCCGCTGCAGGCGGTGTTGACGTCGATGGGAGCGGGGCCGGCGCTCATCCCGAGCGCGGTGGCGACGCGTCCGGCGGTGTTCGGGGCGCGATCCTCGTGTGTGGTGGAGGCGACGACGACGAGCCCGACGGCCTCGGGGGCGATGCCGGCGTCCGCCAGCGCTGCACGACCGGCCGCGATCGCCATCGACGTCACGGTGTCGTCCGGACCGATGATGTGCCGGGTCTGGATGCCGGTTCGCGTCCTGATCCACTCGTCACTCGTGTCGACCATGGTCGAGAGCTCGACGTTGGTGAGGACGCGATCGGGCTGGTGATGGCCGAACCCGACGATCCGGCTGCCTCGGAGTGCTGGGGTGTTCACCGTCGGCACCATACTCCTCGCGTGCGCGCTCGCATTCCCGGAGGCGCATGCAGGGGGTACCCCCAGTGCCTCGTTCTCCCGGCCCCGATGCCGTAGACCAGGACCATGGACTACACACACCTCGGACGGACAGGGTTGTCGGTGTCACGAGCCGTGCTCGGCACGATGAACTTCGGACCGGAGACCAGCGAGGACGACTCGCACGCCATCATGGACCGGGCGCACGAGCTCGGCGTCAACTTCTTCGACACCGCCAACGGCTACGGCGGCTCGGTCGGCAAGGGCGCGACCGAGGAGATCATCGGCCGGTGGTTCGCGAAGGGCGGCGGTCGACGCGAGAAGACCGTCCTGGCCACGAAGGTCTACGGCGACATGATCGACTGGCCGAACGGCGGCAAGCTCAGCGCCTACAACATCCGCCAGTCGCTCGACGCGAGCCTCCGGCGGCTGCAGACGGACCACATCGACCTCTACCAGTTCCACCACGTCGACCGTGCGACGCCGTGGGACGAGATCTGGCAGGCGATCGACGTCGCGGTGCAGCAGGGCAAGGTGCTGTACGTCGGCTCCTCGAACTTCGCCGGGTGGCACATCGCCCAGGCGCAAGAGGCCGCTGCGCGCCGCAACACCCTCGGCCTCGTCAGTGAGCAGTCGATCTACAACCTCGTCGTGCGCGACATCGAGCGCGAGGTCCTGCCCGCCGCCCGCGAGTACGGCCTCGGCGTCATCCCCTGGTCGCCGCTGCAGGGCGGACTGCTCGGCGGCGTCATCGAGAAGACCGAGAACGGATCTCGTCGCCTCTCCGGCCGCAGTGCCGAGTACGTCGAGGGCCACCGCGACCAGTTGACCGCCTACGAGTCCCTCGCGAAGGAACTCGGCCACACCCCGGGGGAACTCGCCCTCGCGTGGCTGCTGCACCAGCCCGGCGTCACCGCGCCGATCACAGGGCCCCGCACCATGGAGCAGTGGGAGTCGGCCGTCCGCGCCGTCGACATCCGCCTCGACCAGCGCTCCCTCGACCGGCTCGACGAGATCTTCCCGGGGCACGAGACCGCGCCGGAGGACTACGCCTGGT
>Ga0308167_1000468_pt1 | contig 70374 bp, 64 predicted proteins | sample PhyCR1_2_FD_202138 | JGI IMG/M metagenome (GOLD analysis project Ga0308167, IMG submission 202138) | Phyllosphere microbial communities from UC Gill Tract Community Farm, Albany, California, United States - DLSLRC.R1 | ecosystem: Host-associated > Plants > Phyllosphere > Unclassified | place... | reverse complement strand
TTCAAACCTCGTCAGAATTTGCAGGATTCAACACGTAATATGCCCGTTCCTTGCAAATCCCTCAACCCTGATACAGCATCAAAGCCTTACGTCACGCGGCTCTACCAATTGTTCAGGGCCGACTAAAAAATGCGTCGGAAAAATGATATATAAATGAAAACGATTTGTAGGTAAATTGGACGCTTTGTGCCCATCTCCTGTACTGCTAGACGCGTTTGAAGCCATCGCCCGCCAGTGCCGACCGGTGCGTCATGCGGGTCTTCAATGTCAATGGTGACCAGCAGGACTGAGGACAGGAGCAACCCTCCTCATGCTGTACAGCGCCATGGAAATGACGTCTTCATCAATTCATGCCCTAAGCATAACGAATGAAATGCGTATCAGAAAATGTCGGTTCCAGGCTCGCATCTGCCGTTTTCAGGAGGGATAGCGGTTTGTTTATGTCACGTTGATCGTTTGCTTATTCTGCAGGACGTGCCGCGGCACCCTTCACTGCGACGGGTTACGCGAATTGCCTGTTCCGGTCGCGGGCTCCCATGCTACGCTAGCGTTCGATAAAGCCAATCGATGCAAGAAAGCGAATGCGATGGCATTGCGCTAGGCCGCACGACAGTAATAGTGATGCAGGGGGCATGAACGTGACGTTAGAGCAGTTGCGGATTTTTATCGCGGTAGCGGAGCGCGGACACCTGACGCAGGCCGCGGAGACGTTGTCGCTGACGCCTTCAGCGGTCAGCGCCGCACTGCGCAGTCTCGAACATCGCTACGACGTCAAGTTATTCGATCGCATTGGTCGTGGCATTGCCTTGACCGAAAACGGCAAACTCTTCCTGACACATGCGCGTGCCGCTATTCAGAGCGCGGCCCAGGCGGAACAGGTGTTGACGGACCTGTCCGGGTCCGAACGTGGCAGGATTCGGTTGCGAGCCAGCCAGACCATTGCAAGCTATTGGCTGCCGCGACCGTTGGTGCGCTTTCGACAGCGTTTCCCAGGCATCGAGGTGGTGCTCGGCGTGGGTAACACGCAGACTGTCGCGCAAGCCGTCGTTGAAGGCAGCGCGGATGTCGGTCTGGTCGAGGGAGAAATCGACCAACCTTTGCTGGAGCGCGTGCAGTTTGGCGCGGACCAGTTGATCGTCGTGGTGGCCGCCAAGCACCGGTGGGCTCGTGCGCGCAATCTACGCGTGTCGGAACTGATGCAGGGAGAGTGGGTCAGTCGAGAAGTAGGCTCCGGCACCCGGTCCGAGTTCGAAGCTTTTCTCGAAAAACAGGGTGTCGCACCCGCGGCGCTTCCCATCATCATGACGTTTCCATCAAACGAAGCGGTGCTAAGCGCGGTAGCAGACTCTGACTTTGCTGCGGCCGTGTCTACTTTTGCCGCGGCTCCGGCGCTCGCATCGGGCCAGATTGTACGCGTTCCGGTGATCGTGGCGGAGCGGGCGTTCAGCGTGTTGACGCATCGCGAGCGTTTTCGTACGCGTGCCGTTTCGGCGTTGATTGCTGAATTGACCGGCATTCAATGACAAAGCGCCAAGCCCCATGCCCCATCTCTCTGATCGATTCACGCGTCCCCGGCTGAAAATGGATCCTGTCCCAGCGGAAGGGTCTGCCTATTATAAAAAAACTTTGTGACTCGCATTTTATTTTTTCAGTTGTCCTGGTAAATTATTTGAGATATTTATGCATTTTTAAAAATGCTTAAATTAATTAAAGTTCATGCTTTAGCCGGTCGTTATGCTATATGACCTGTCTCCCCTCATGCCACGCGATTGATTCTCGTAAGAAATGTCTAAAGTCCGGGCGTTGCCGGGAATAAAAAAACGACTCTACATAAGGCTAACCATGCGTTCGTTGACGCTGCGCAAGAAACTGCTTCTTCCATTGCTGATTTGCTGCATCGCATTAACGGTGCAGGCCGGTATTAGTGCATTTCAACTACGCGACAGCCAGCTTGCCGCGCGGAAACTCGACCTCGCACATGTCATCGATACGGCTGTCAGCATTTGCACGTTTTATGCGGATCAAGTCAGCAGTGGCAAGTTACCCCAAGATGAGGCCAAGGCACGTGCGATAGCGGCGATTGGCGCCCAGCGCTATGGGGTCAGTGGCTATATAACCAGTGTGACGACCAAGTCGATCGTAATCGACAATCCTTTGAGTCCGAAAATCAATGGCAAGGACATGTCGGGGTTCCAGGACGCGCGTGGTTTGTATCTTTATCAAGCGATTGCCGCTGCCGGTGCAACGCCCGAGGGACATGGCTATATCGAATATTGGTGGCCGAAGCCGGGTGAGAAAGACGCAAGTCCAAAGATGGGCTATGTCGCCCGGTTCGCGCCATGGCAGATGGATTTTATCGCGGGTGAATATTTCGATGACATCAACGCTGATTTTTATAAGGGAATCGCCAAATCAGCGGCGATGCTTGTCGTGCTTGCACTCGTCGTGGGCGTGGTGGCATGGCGTGTGTCGTCGGACGTGTATGGCTCGGTAGGCGGCGAGCCCGCCGTGGCAGCGGCCGCTGCATTGCGTATTGCACAAGGTGATCTGAGTGCGGACATTGTCACCCGAGAGGGTGATGGTACAAGTCTGCTGCTCTCATTAAAAGAGATGCGTGCACAGTTGTCACGCGCAATGGGCGATATCAAGCGCTCGACGGAATCGATCACGATCGCGTCCCGGGAAATTGCTTCGGGAAATCACGATCTATCGGTGAGAACCGAGGAACAGGCGGCCGCGCTTCAGCAGACCACCTCGAACCTCGACGAGCTGGTGAGCACCGTCGATCGCAATACGGAGAACGCGGTACGTGGTGCCGCTTTGGCGAACACCGCCTCCGAGGCAGCCGTGCGTGGCGGTAACGCCGTGGGCGAAGTCGTGACGACGATGCGTGGCATCAGCGAAAGCGCCCAGAAAATCGCCGAGATCACCGGCGTGATCGATGGGATAGCGTTCCAGACCAACATCCTCGCACTGAATGCCGCGGTGGAAGCAGCGCGTGCCGGAGAGAACGGAAAGGGATTTGCCGTCGTGGCGGGGGAGGTACGTTCCTTGGCGCAACGCAGTGCGATTGCGGCAAAGGAAATCAAGACCTTGCTCGACGCGTCTACGGCGCGCATTGAGACGGGGTCGCGAATGATCGAACGTTGTGGCGCGACGATGACCGAGGCTTTGCAATCGGTGGATGCGGTAACGAAGGTCATGGGTGACATTGCGCAGGCGTCGTCGCACCAAACGCAAGGCATCAATGAGATCAGTAAGGCGTTGCGGCAGCTTGATGGCGTGACGCAATCCAACGCTGCATTGGTTGAGGAAGCCGCCGCCGCGGCGCAGTCGCTTGACGATCAGACAGCGCGTTTGAGCGGTGCGGTATCGGTATTCCGTGTGTAATGGGGTGGTCTGTTCAAGCGATGCAACGTGTCTACACCGGCACGTCCCGCATGTAACAGGTTGCCGATAGTCTCGAAACCTTTCTTTCTTTTTATTACCCGGTACATGCTGTGGGATGACGATCATGTATCCACACTGCACGGTTTAGCGCAGAAAAATGCCTTAATCAAAGAGGTCTCCAAATATCACGGTGTGTTCACCGAATATTGGGACAAATGCGGTGGTCCACCCGCTGTACTGAAACTTACACATTGCTACGTACGCGTACAGCTTATTCGGGTTCAATGGTCTCAACCGGAAAGGGCGTGTCGTGGCGCATGGTGCGTTCAGGCTCGCCAACGATCCGGAGCAAATACCGGATCAGTTCCAAGGAGGGCAATGTGAAACGGTGGACCTTGATGATGGCGGCCGGCGTTGTACTGGCAAGTTTGCTGGGAGGATGTATTGTCGTTCCGGCACCGGGGTATTATGGCGGTGGCGGTTATTACCATCACCCGCATTACGACTACTACCGTTGACAGGATGGGCTTTTGAAAAGATAGCGGGCGGAGCAGTGGTGACCTGGATGTTGTCAGGCGAATCATAAAACCACTGCATCGGGATGACATCGCGGTGCTCCGTGCTCATGGGGCGCCGCTTTTTTCATCAAGGAATGGATGACGGATGCTGCCCATGCCACAGATGCCACGTCATGGGAACGGGTGGCGCCCATCGTCGGATGGCATCACGGCGACAACATGCCCATGCAAAGGTGATGGTGCCGTGGTTTATTTGACCGTGAATGTATAGTCGCCCTGCGTACGATGTCCATCGTCGGCAACCGCAACCCAGTGGACTGTATAACTACCTGCCTTCAGTGGCTTTAGCGGTACCGACATCCGGGTGCTTTCTTTCGGATCCACCGTCGACGGACCGGAAGAGACAGCCTGCCCCGCGGCATCGGAGACATCTATCTTGCTGAATCGTGCAGCCAGGCCTTCCGTGTAATTGATGGTAACGGCTGGCGGCGCGCTGTCGACCACGGCATCTTTGGTCGGGATCATGGTTTTCGGATGCGCGTGGGCGAATGCCAGCGGCGCGGCGCTGGCAATCGTAAGGAATAACGCAGTGTTTGTCAGGGTTGCACGAAAGCGGGTCATGGTATGAAAGTCTCGATCAAAAAGGATCAGGCACTGACCATATCCCCGCTGTCGATCGCCTCAGATGAAAGGGGTCAGGGACATGAACAGAGCACGTATTGTAGCGCCTCCATCAGCCAAAACGGCATGCTTTAGCGGAGTGCCGCATCCCGACGTACCCTTGTGCCCTTCTTGTCGAGGGACAATGCGGCCATCAGGCTCAAGATTGCATTCGCAGCCAACCATGCACCGACCATGGCGCTGCTATGGAACGTATGGGTGAGGCGACCATTACATTACCGAGACCGCCTGACTGCCGGCTTGCCAACAGGTGAAAAAGGCCCGTTTACCCGGTTTCGCAATTTTCGCGAGATATACGACAGCGTCGTATGGCAATGACGCGAACGGCTCGACAAAAGCCGGATGCGACTCATTCGTGCGAAATGACATTACGGAATGCAAGGTATCGATATACCGTGAAGTAATCCAAGCACATGTTTGCAACATGATTACAAAGAAATGACTGCGCAATCTTTCGCTTTGGGATACTCCGGTTTACACGCCAGTACGACAGATAGGCAAGATGATAAGCGGGGTTACAAGATGAGGCCGAAGCACGTACGTCACATGGAATTTCGGGTGCCCTCCTCGAATTTTGGTGGTGATTCGAGATGTCGTGTGGATTGAAGCAATAGCGTCAGCGTGCGGTACTGTCGCGTTGCACGAATGCAAAACCCGTATCTATGGCATTGCCGGTCACCATTGACGCGGAGACGGTGTCCGCCGTTAGTGCGCTGAATCGTCGAAGCAATGTATAGGCGACGCGCTCGCCTATACCGCGCTCATCCACGCGTACCGTTGACAAGGCCGGATAGAGGTGTGCTGCCGCACTCCGATCGCCGAAGGCCCATCACGCCCGAGTCCCAATATCGCGGGTGCCGTCAGAATCTCCATCGTTACGGAGTGCGCATTGAGACGCTGGAGTTCGGCCATCGCGCTGCGGCTGCGGCGCAATTCACGAGGATCATCAACGGAAACGATCCCAAAACGGCGATAGCCCTTTTCGAACAAATGTCGAGCAATAGCGACACCCACCGCCTCATGTGAGAAACCAATGACGGTGTCGATTGGATTGGCGGTCAGGTCCCACATCTCCACAACGGGAATATGCGCTTGTTTCAGGCGTGACACGGTCAGCATAGTGTGGTCGATGCCCGCGAGGACCACGCCCGCCACACGCGCGACATCAATCAACGATACTTGCTCGGTGCCACGGTACAGGTTCGCTTCCGCATGGCCGGTATGTGCGTCGTCCGAGGTCTTGGCACCAGCCGCGGTCGGACGTGATGTCTTGTCTGCGGATCGTAGCGGCTTGCGTCGCGATTTTGTCAGGGGTGCCGCTTTTTTTTTGGTTTTATGACCATCTGTCATCACCGTCATAAGCCTTTGCCGGTCATTCCCTCTCATTGGCCGGCGCGCTCGTCACATTGTATCTGCAGCCTCGTCCCGTAAGGGAGGCTCGAACCTTTCGCTGTCGGGAAAACCCTATGCGGTCCATGCTGGACAAAGCGCGAATGATTGCGCAGTCATTCGTTGCGTTTGCTGGCGCGTGCCGGCTTTCTGATGATGTTTATTTCCGCTCGACCAAGGTGGCGCCTCGTGTGTGGCGCTTGGAGATCGTCTATGTCACTTCCTCGAAATATCCCGTCTGCTGCGATATCGGTCGATAGCATTGCGTGGATTGGCTTGACCTCGGGCAGACTTCCTCTCGCCACACCCACCAGTGATGCAAAGTTACTGACCTGTCGGCAAAAACCAATGACCGAGATTGCCATGCTGTTTGCGCAAATTGAGACAAGAGACGGTCATCGCGGTTTGGGTTTCAGTTATTCGAAACGCGGGGGCGGTGAGGGCCAATTCGCGCATGCGGCAGAAATTGCACCTGCTTTGATGATCGATGCGAATCAACAATGGGATTGTCCAACCGCTCAGCGAATGTGCCGTACTTTTGAACCATTGAACTTGATCTGGATCAAGGAGCCCCTGGATTGTTATGACGTTGACGGCCACGCTGCCCTGGCGGCAACGTTCGATACACCCATTGCAACTGGAGAAATGCTCAGGAGTCTGGCGGAGCATCGCGCATTTATCCAGGCAAAAGCCGCTGACTTCCTGATGCCTGACGGCCCTCGTGTTGGTGGTATTACCCCGTTCCTGAAGGTTGCCGCGTTGGCAGAAGAGGCCGGCATCATGCTTGCACCCCATTTCGCCATGGAACTGCATGTGCATCTGGCTGCCTGCTACCCAACGGACCCGTGGGTGGAACACTTCGAGCGGTTGGAGCCGTCGTTCAACGAACGAATTGAAACGCACGCGGGACGCATGATCGTTCCAACACGCCCTGGGGTGGGGTTGTCGCTCAGCGACCCGGTGCGAGGATAGACCGTCGCACGTTCCGAGATCGGCAAGCGGGCCTGACCACCATGTCGACGCGTGACCAACGTCAGGGCATTTCAGGATGCCTGCCCGGTGTCAATGATGGGGCTGGAAAACCTGTAGTGCCCGACGCGTGGCATCGTTGCGGCCTCGCGAGATGTAATCAAGAGCGTGATTTGCGTTAGCGCGGCGTCGATGGAAACCTCTCCCTGCAAACATATACTTTGTAACTGCCCTATAGAAATCGCCTGATCGCTCCGTAATCCAGATAGCGCCGTGAAGTTTTCGGCGCACCGAACACGTATCGGCTTATTGAGAAAAAAGAGGGGTAGGGGTGGAGGAAGACATGCAGCAGTCGAAGAAAGGCGTGACGGTCCGCGCTGGATTATTGACCGTCCTGGTGGCGTTTGCGGCTATGATCTTACTGGGGGGCGCGGTTGGGGTGGTCTCGCTGGGAGGCGCCGATCGGACGAATACGACGTTAGCGGAAGTCGCGCGCCAGGTGGTCCTTGCCAACGACGGCTACAAGGACAGTACGCGGACGCGCGCTGCCTTGACGCGGGCTTACTCGGCGTTAAAGGAACGGGGCGATACTGCGACGCGCGACGGCGCATTGAAATCGGCGCAGACGACGATCGACAAGGCTGCGACGGAGACCCAGGCATTGCGCGATGCCCCGGTGGTGGATGGCATCGACCCGTCGCTTGCCCGTGCGACTGCCGACACGTCCATTGCTCTGGCGACGCTGCTTGAATCGGCCCGCGATGCGCTACGTGCGGGCGACACCAATGCATACGTGGCAATCAATGACGCGAAGATCACCGTCGCCGGACAGCGGTATACGGCGAACCTGGAAAACTTTCAGTCACAAGCAAGCGCGGCGATGCGTGCGGCCAGTGAATCAGGCGCGGCGCAGTACCATCGCGTCATCGGATTGGTCGTCATCGGCATTATCTTTTCATTGGTGCTGCTATTAGTCACGCATATCACCCTAAGACGGTGGGTTATCGGACCCTTGCAACAGGCGAGTGGGCTCCTTGATCGGATTGCGGCCAATGACCTGACCGCGACCACCACGTATCGCAGCAATAATGAGATAGGGCAGTTGTTCGACGCGATGCGCAGGATGCAGCATGGCTTGGCGGAGACGGTATCGGTCGTACGAAGCCGCTGCGAAGCGATCAACACGGGCACGCGTGAAATTGCCGCTGGCAATCTCGACCTGTCGGCGCGTACGGAGCAACAATCCGCATCATTGGGTGAGACCGCGTCCAGCATGAAAGAATTGACTTCCACCGTGAAGCGGAATGCCGATCATGCCCGTGAAGCCAATAATCTTGCCAACTCCGCGGCGTCGGTGGCGAAGCGTGGCGGTGAAGTGATCGGTGACGTCATGCGCACAATGGACGATATCTCGGCCAGTTCGCGCAAGATCGCCGACATCACGGGCTTGATAGACGGTATTGCCTTCCAGACGAACATCCTTGCCTTGAACGCCGCGGTAGAAGCCGCGCGTGCTGGCGACCAGGGGAAGGGCTTTGCGGTTGTCGCGTCCGAAGTGCGCAGCCTGGCGCAGCGGAGCGCCAGCGCCGCCAAGGAGATCAAAGGCTTGATCGAGTCCTCGGTGTCGGACGTATCGCATGGAAACCGGCTGGTGACCCAGGCTGGGACGACGATCAGCGAGGTGGTCGGCAGCGTGGATTCATTGGCAACCTTGATGGCTGAAATATCGGCGGCCACGCTTGAACAAAGCGATGGTATCTCCCAAGTGGAGCAGGCCGTAAGCCAGATGGATCAAGTAACGCAACAGAACGCCGCGCTGGTGGAGGAGGCGTCTGCGGCTACGAGTTCGCTCGAATCACAGGTCGAGGACATGGTCTCGGCAGTGTCGGCTTTCCGTTTGAGATAAGGTATGGGGCGTGCGGCGGCGATCTTCAGGTCACGCCGCACCATGTCACTCTATTGCGCCGACCGAAAACGCATTGCCGACGCTGACGAAATTGCCGCCACCCAAATAATGCAGCGTGTGTAGCGAGGGTTGGCTGCCATCGAACCGCCAGTGACCATCTCGAAAAATGGCGGGATCGGCCGCGGCGGATACGACGTCGCAAAAGCAGGTGTCGTACGCGTCTTCCGTATGCGCTTCCGGTATCAAACGACATTCGAGCCAGGCAGAGCATCCCTGTTCAATCACGGGCATCCCGAGCACGGGTCCAACCAGCGATGGAATACCATGAACGGCAAACTTGTCTTCATCGCGACCCGACACAATGCCAACGTCGCGCGTCATCCTTGCACCATCGACATTCGGCACACAGATGGCAAATTGCCCGCTCGCTTCTATAAGTGATTTGGTGAAGGTTTGCTTGTCAATCACCACGGCGAGGCGAGGGGGCACAAATTCAACGGGCGTGGACCATGCTGCGGACATCACATTGCGGCGTCCATCGTGCAGTGACGTAATCATGACGGTTGGACCGTGGTTCAACAAGCGGCTCGCGTGTTCAAGGCTGACCATGGCGAAGCGGGAGCCCGCAGGAGGGGGGGTGACGGTATTCATCTATGAATGCAAAGGAGCAAGGTAGGGGAAGAAAGTCGCTGGCTGTGATATTTGCCGACGGAGTCCTGAGTGCGATGACGCGGCAGTCATGGCGATCCGCCTCGCTTGGGACGCGAAGCACGGATGCAACCGTGCGCGCCAGTCGGTATAAGCTGTGTGCTGATGGCGTGTGCAACGCCGGGATAACTCGCTATCGGAGGTAATCAGCAAAATGAGACAATCCGTCACCCATCATGCATCGGCGGTAGTTCCGCTACTCTTCCTCATTGCCGTCTGCGCGGTTCCTCCGGCCAATGCAGCGAACTTTGTGGATAATTTGAAGGCGCAAGCGCAACAGCAGTTGAACGGCGGCCAGCTTGACGGGTCAAAGGGTGCCGGCAGCACGGCTAATGCAATGAGTGGTGCGCTCGGAAGCTTGGGAATGCCGGCGATGAGTAGTCGCACTGGCATCAATGCGGCCGGCGTGTTGGTTTACTGCGCTAAAAACAAATATCTGAACGCGTCAAACGCTCAGACTGTCAAAGACAAATTATTGCAAAACGCAGGGCTGAGCGGTACAACGGCACAGCGGGACAGCGGCTATCGCGAGGGCGTTTCCGGCTTACTCCAAGGCAGCAACGGCACGACGCTCAACTTGGACAATATCAAGGACAATCTGAAACGCAAAGCTTGCGACTACGTGTTGGATCATGCGAAGTCGTTTATCTAGCGATTTTGCATGGCGACCGCATCGACTGCGTAGTGGCCATTAAAGTGATAACAGGTGCATGGCCAGCAGACTCCATGCGCCCAAGGCGACAAGGGCCAATATCGCAGATGCCACCACGCGACCACCAGATCGCGCTATATCTCGAATGTCGACGCCCAGGCCGAGTGCCGCCATCGATAAAATGGTCAAGAACGTGGAAACGGATTGTGCGGGTGCCAATGCCGCCTGCGGTAGCGCATCAATCGAGCGCAAGCCCATCAGTGCAAGAAATCCAACGACAAACCAAGGGCAAAGCTGATGCCATGCAACCGTTTGTCGGCTTTGCGTCGCGTCGGCACGTCGCGCGCGCGGTAGCCATGTCGAAAGTATCAACAATACCGGGCCAAGCATCAGCACCCGGACCAGCTTTACCAACGTTCCCACCTGAACGCTCAACGCGGAGACTGGCGCGGTAGCGGCCAATACTTGCGGGACGGCATAAACGGTCAAGCCAGCGAATACGCCATATGCGCGCGGTGACAACCCAAGTAGACCTCCCAACATGGGCAACAACAGCACGACTAAGACGCCCAGCACCGCGGTAAATGCGATGGCCGCGGCGATGTCCCGACCTTTGGCGCCGACTACGGGTGCCGCCGCGGCAATCGCCGAATTGCCGCAGATGGCATTTCCGCAAGCAACCAGTAGCGCCAACTCGCGATGGAGTCCGATTAGTCGCCCTACAGCGTAACCTGTCACCAGCGTCGATGCCACCACGGTGGCGATTGCGATCAGCAAGCCCACGCCCTGCGCCAGCACGACATGGGCACTGATCGATGCGCCGAGCAACATCACCGCGATCTCCAGTAGCGTCTTCGCACAAAATGCGATGCCCTTTTGATAGCGGTCTGACAGGGGCACAGCGCTCCGGAGTGTTACGCCGATGAGAATCGCCAGCACAAGGCTATCTAGCCAGGTGCGATGGAATAGCCAAGTTTGCAGTGCATTGACGGATAGCGCTGCGCCCCCTACGGCGACACTCATGATCAGCCCGGGGGCGATATCGGCGATTGCTTCCACGAATCGCGCGAGCGCATTTGGGCGCTCGGGAACGTTGACGCACTGAGAAGGAGTGGTGATTGACATGTTTTAGCACTTTTGTGCATATCGATATGATCAAAAGTGTGAAGCATCCAATCGTGTTAATCAATCAAATGTTTGTTGATATATTGTGCAATTTAATCGAATGATGTATCAATACGGGCATTTGAGGTGGAAGTGCTTCATCACTTGAGCAAGGCGCTTGAGGTTTCTGGTGTGCTGGGCGGAGAGTATGTCTGTGCTGCTATCGCGCCAGAGCAAGCAACGCGCTTTCGCGATGGCGACGTCTCGATTCGCATCGATGGCCAGGAGCGACGCTATGCGATTAAGATGGAATTACACATCGTACGCAGATTGGACCTGGAACGATTCATTGCCCAGGTCGACAACTTGGATCACTGCTTGCGGCATTGTCACGTTATCGGGCGTGGACCGGGAAAAGGGCATTTCACTGCCTGCTTTCAAAACGCGGACGGATTTTGGCTCCCAAGCGTCAATTGCTGCCATGACGCAAGATGCGCCGTGATCTGACGGCGGTGTTCGATGGCGCCAAGTATTTCGCGCTTGAGTGCAAAATGCTGTCGAATTGGGCCGAAGTTCGAGAGGAAGCCCTGGGCACGTCGCCGATCTCTTAAGCCGCGCATGCGGCGCTCACGTTCACCTGTTGGTTGATGGCTATCTTCGGCACGGTTATATACGCGTGCGGCAGCCCGTACGGAGATGTGCTTCGTCTTGGCCAGCGCGGGCACTCGGGCTTTGGCAACCGGATAGCTAAGAAGCTGATCGGTCACGATGACCCGCGGTGCCGGGTGCTTGCGCAAGATCCTCTTGAAGAATTATTCAGCTGCGGCGGTATCACGACGCTTTTGCAAAAGGATGTCGAGTTCTTGCCCTTGCTCGTCAACGGCGCGCCAGAGCCAGTAAGGCTCACCGCGTAGACGCACGAACATTTCATCGAGATGCCATGTTTTGGCGCTACGGCCGGTGATCTTTACATGTGCGGCAAATCGGGCCCCGAATTTATCGCATCACCGCCGTATCGATTCGTAGCTGACGATCACGCCGCGCTCGAGCAATAATTCGTCCATGTCGCGCGAGCTCAGCAAGAAGCGAAAGTACCAGCGCACCGCTAGGCCGATGATGGCAGGTGGAAAACGGTGTCCGCGGTAAATGGACGAGGTGTTCATGCGCCAAGCTTACGTGACCGCTTCGAGAACGTAACAGTACTCACCATAGCCCTTCAGAATAACAGACCGCCTTATTGCGACAGAACCCGATAAGTGTCCCATCGGAACTGCTGCTTTTGAGCGACGCGAGCTTCATGGTGCCTGTCTCCTTCGTTGTGTATTATCCGAGCGGACGGCCGCCGTCGACGGGCAGCACGCATCCGGTAGTGAAATGCAGATGGCGCACGGCGGCCAGCACCGCGCCCGCAATTTCCTCGGGCTGCGCGAGGCGGCCGAGCGGCGTGCGGCCCGCCTGTGCATCGCGCCACGCGCTATCCATCGACTTGACGAACTCCGTGTCGACGAGTCCCGGCGATACCGACACCACGCGGATCGACGGCGCGAGTGCACGGGCCAGCGATTTCGTGAGATTGTCGAGCGCGGCTTTCGACGCGCAATAGATCACGTTGCTGCCCATCGCCGTCTGCGCGGCGATCGACGAAATATTGACCACTACGCCGCCGCCTTCGAGCTCGCTTCGAGCGAGCAGCGGACGCAGCGCGCGCACCATTGCGAACGGGCCGCGCACATTGGTCGCGAGCACGTCGTCGATCAGCGCGTCGTCCACGCCGTCAAGATCTTCATGTGCGACGAAACGGGTGGTGCCCGCACAGTTGACGAGCACATCGCAACGGCCGTAGCGGGTCGCGACCGAATCGGCGAGACGCATGAGCGCCGCGCTGTCGGTGACGGGCGCGGCGCGCGCGCAGTGTCCGACGCCCGGCAACTGTTCGACGAGCGTCTGCGCCCCGGCAGCCGAATTGCGATAGCCGGCGACGATGGAGAAACCCGCCTGCGCGAGCGTGCGGCAAATCTGCGCGCCGAGTCCGCCTGTCGCGCCGGTGACAACGGCGACAGGATGTGAGCCATGCGCTGGGATGGGTGTCGTCATGTCAGTCCCGCTTGCCGAGACGGCGCACGCGGATGTCGGCCTGTTCCTTGTGGCCCGAGAAGTGCTCCAACGCGCACAGGCGCGAACAGACTTCGCCGATGTGCACCGACGCCTCGTCGGTCAGAATGCGCTGGTAGCTATGCGTCTTGATGAACTTGCCGACCCACAGGCCGCCCGTGTAGCGGCCCGCGCCCATCGTCGGCAGCGTGTGGTTGGTGCAGATCACCTTGTCGCCGTACGAGACGTTCGTGCGATGGCTGAGGAACAGCGCGCCGTAGTTGGTCATACGTTGCAGGAACCAATCAGGGTCGCGAGTCATCACCTGCACGTGTTCGGAGCACAGACGTTCTGCGTCCTGCAGCATTTCTTCGTCGGTATCGCACAGGATGATCTCGCCATAGTCGCGCCACGCAACGCTCGCGACGGGCGCCGTGTCAAGGCGCGTGAGCACTGTTTCGATCGCGGCGGGCAGCTCTGCGGCGATCTTCTTGCTGGTCGTGATGCAGTAAGCGGGTGACGTCGGACCATGCTCGGCCTGACCAAGCAGATCGACAGCGACGAGTTCGGCGTCGACGGTGTCGTCGCAGATCACGAGCGTTTCCGTCGGACCGGCGAACAGGTCGATCCCGACGCGGCCGTACAGTTGCCGCTTGGCCTCGGCGACAAACGCGTTGCCGGGGCCGACGATCATGTCGACGGGCGCGATGTGTTCGGTACCGAGCGCCATCGCCGCGACGGCTTGTACACCGCCCATCACGTAGATTTCATCGGCGCCCGCGAGCGCCATCGCAGCGATGATCTCCGGCGACGGCTTGCCGTCGAACGGCGGCGCGCACGCGATCACGCGTTTCACGCCCGCGACCTTCGCGGTCAGCACGCTCATGTGCGCCGACGCGAGCAGCGGATATTTGCCGCCCGGAATGTAGCAGCCGACCGAATTCACCGGGATGTTCTTATGTCCGAGCACGACACCGGGCAGCGTCTCCACTTCGACATCTCGCAGCGACATCAACTGAATTTGCGCGAAGCGGCGGATCTGCGCCTGCGCGAACTTGATATCTTGGATGGCCTGCAGGCTGAGCGAATCGATGCACTCCTGGATCTCCTCAGCGGACAGATGGAAATTGGCCGGATTCCAATTGTCAAAACGCTCCGAATAGCCGCGCACGGCCACTTCGCCACGCGCCTCGATATCAGCGATGATTTTCTCCACTGTCGCGCGAACCTGCGCGTTATTGTCCGCTTTCACTTGGGCGCTCTGGCCCGTTTTGATGTGTTCGATCATATCGGTTGTCCAATGGATCAGAAAAAGAAAGGGGGCCTGCGGCTAGTTCTCCGCCGGGTTCTCGACCACGTGCCCGAAAAGCAGCACGCTCGAAAAGCAGCACGTTCGCAAAGAACGGCTGAAGCAGCGCACGCCACTGCGAGATGGGCGTGGATCCGCGAATGCGCTGCATATGGTCGTCGACCTTGATCCAACGCACGAGCCAGTCGGTATCCACTGGTAGTCCTCGATACAGCGCTGAAGCTCGTGATCGCTATAGCCCGGCATTGCAGCGAGGAATGCTTGCGCCGTGGCAAATGCTACTCCGAAGCCCGAGTTGCTACCGGGCGCGATGCGACAGTCTGCGATTTCGAGCATCATCGCGGGCTCCAGTCAGGCAGCGCGAGACCGGGGGCGGGCGAGTGGAAGCTCGCAAGCGTCGTACCGTAGAGACCGCCGATATATACGGCACGCAGATCGGGGTCACCGAATGTGATGCTGGCCATCATCAGCGCGACCGTGCCGCGGCACGCGTCCATCAGTTCGGGCGTGGGCGTGCCTTGCTGGCAATGCTCTTCGTAGCGCGCGAGCGCTTCGGGATTGCCGTCGTCTAGCAGTGTCCACACTTCGCCTTCCAACGTGAGCGTGATCAGCTTATTGGTGAGGATCAGCGTGATCCACAGATTGCCGTGCGCATCGAACGCGACGCCGTCCAGGAAGCCGCCTAGATCGTGCGGGCCATAAATTTCGTGGGCACTGAGCGCGCCGTCGCCAGCTACGCTCAGACGCGAAATGCCGTGTTCGTCGACCAGGCCGACGTAACGGTCCACCGTCTTCTCGCTGATCGAGCGCGTCCACGGCACCTGGCGCATCATGACCGTGAGCCAGATGCGGCCTTTCGAATCTGTCAGCACGAAATTGGTCTTGCCGAGCGGCGCGCCATCGCGCGTCATGAGTTCGATCCCGTCGGTGCCGAAGTTTGCGATCACGATGTTGCCTTCGCGATCGAACGCGAGGCGATTCGGCAGTGTGCCGCCTAGCACGAGTTGCTGCTCGTCGCGGGAAGCGGGCGTGTGAGCATGATCGGGCTGCTGCGCGATCAGCGCTTGCGTACCGTCAGGTGCGATGCGCATCCCGCCGCCGCGCGCATCAGCTGTCCATAAAGTGGCGTCGGTCTCGGCGAGGATGCATTCGGGGCGCAGCAGGTCTCGGCCGGCCATCTGAATGTGGTCGCAGCTCACGTTCCATCCGCTCAAGAGATTGAACGATGTCGTCATCGGAAAATGCATTGTGGGTGGAAGAGGGGAGCGTCGTCGAAGGCTTGTTGCGCGTCACGCCGCCGGTCTGTCGATGGCGAACGGCTGGAGCAGTTCGATCAGGTTCCCGCATACATCGCGCTAGAATGCCGTTGGATTGCCGTCGACGACCAGTTCGAACGCGATGTCGGCACCCCGTGAGCGCAGTGCGGCGACGGCGCCGCGTAGGTCGGGTAATTCGAAGCACATGTGCTTGTTGCCGTGCGTGCGCAGATCCAGGTTCGGCATGCGCCGCTCGTCGGGCAGCGGCGCCGCGCCGGGCACTTCGAAGAGTTCGATGCGAAAGCCGTCGCGGCCCAGGAAAGCGATGCGCGCGGAAATCTTGTCGATCGTCATCTGCGATTCAAGCGCGAAGCCGATCATGCGCCCGTACCAGTCGATTGCGGCATCGAGATCGCGCACGCCAACGCCAAAGTGATGTGGGCGCAGCACGGAAAGAAGCGGCGGGTTCGGATGGTTCGAGGTCGAGGTCGAGGACCGAGGGGCTGCTGCGCGGTCATCGTCGAGATGCGGCACGTCCTCGGACAGCGTCAGAAGCGCAGTCGTCATGGCGGGTGTCTCCTGCTTGTCTGGCGCGCTACGAGGCGCGTCATGTCGTTTGCTTGCTAGTACTGTAGAGGCATTCACCTGTCGAGACTATCAATTCCTAGTGGAAACACGCATTGATGTGATCGAATGATTGCCGGATAGTGCGGCCCCATAAGACTGCGTCATTTCGATATGAATTTGCTCGACGCGCTGCTTGACATGCGCAGCGTAACACGAGCGAACGCCTGCATATCGGCGCATAGGCGACGAGCAGCGCACTGGGGCGGCTGCTCGCGTATTCCGGCGATCCGTTGCTGATGCAGGTGGGCCGGCGCATGGAGCTGACGCCACTCGGCAGGAGCCTTGCACAGCCGGTGCGCGAGATACTGCTGAATGTGCAGTCGACGGTCGTCGCGAGTCTCGAGTTCGATCCCGCGCTGGCGCGCCGCAACTTCGTGATCCGGGCGTCGGACTATCTGACCACGGTGCTCGTGACGATTCTGGTGCAAATAGGTAAGATCGTTGAGAGCTTGGTGGAGATCGCCTCAGAAAAAAATAAAGCGGGTTAAGAGGTCCGCCTAGTCGGTTGCGTGGTGTGCCTTCGCAATCAGAACGCCTCCTCGAACGCCCGAATGCGACGATCCAATTCCGTTGATATATAGATGGAGGTCGTCGCCGGCGAGACATGGTCAAGGCGGTTCTGTCGCAATAAGGCGGTCTGTTATTCTGAAGACCGCGAGCGAACAATCAGATCCATGAAGCAAAACCTGACTGCGGCGATGTCGAAAGTGTTTAAATGGCTCCACTGTCCGTTGGACGCGATGCTGCTATGCGTGCGTTGGTATGTTGCGTATCCGTTGAGCTTACGACACGTCGAAGAGATGATGGCAGAGCGTGGTATTGCTGTGGACCATTCGACCGTTCATCGCTGGGCGATCAAACTGTTGCCGCTACTTGAAAAAGCGCCCTGGCGGTGCAAACGCACGGTGGGCAGAAGCGGGAGAATGGACGAGACATACGTTCGAATCGGGGGCAGTGGCGATATCTCTACCGGGCCGTCGACGAAGCCGGCAACACGGTTGATTTCCTGCTGCGAGCACGCCGGGACAAGGCTGCGGCGCAGGCATATTTCGAGCGGGCAATCGCGCTAAACGGCGACGCCGAGACGGTGGCGATCGATAAGAGCGGATCGAACCTCGCAGCATCAAAAGCGATTAGAGCGATTTTAGTTTCTTCATCACAACATCTTACGTCAACAAGCACAACAACCTGACAATGCCGCGCGATCGTTTTACCTACCTCTTCGAGGGCTTTGGTACGTTGTGCAGAGATCCAAAGAGGCTAGGCGCGCCGTGATCGTTTCGGTCGGTTTTGCTTGTGTTGCGCGAGCAGAATTTCGCGAAAGCCTTTCGCTGCGGCGGAAAGCGGCCGGGTCGTGCCGCTCACCAGAAAAGCCTGGTATTCCATATGGGGTTGGAAGGACAACACGTGGAAGCCGAGAAAGGCGAACTCTTCAGCCACATCCCGCAATACCAAGGCAACGCCCAAACGTTCCGCGACCATATGACAGACAGTGGATGCCCATGGACTTTCCGCGCGCATCTTCCGTTCTATGCCGAGGGAATTGAAGACAGTATCGAGGTAATTACGCGTTGGACCGCGATCGGCCATCGCTACGAAGTCCTCGCCTGAAAGGTCCGCCGGCTCAATGATTTTTCTTCTGGAGAGCCGATGGCCGGACGGGACGATACAGACAATGTCGGCGCGCCAGATCTCTTCCGCTCGGACGCCATCGCGATCCGATGCCCGAAGGGTGATACCGAGATCAATGGTCTGGCGCGATACCGCGTCCACGACGCTGTCTGTCGACATCGGCATCACCGACGTGAATATCTGCGCCTTATTTTCAAGATACTGGGCCACTCGTTGTGTGATCCAGCCTTCCGCGAACGCCGGAAACACTCCGATACGAAGGTAGCCGCGACGAGTGCTTCCGATTTCCCGGGCGACGTCGTTCAGATAATCGATTCCGCGATAGAACTGTCGTACTTCGGCAAAAAATATCTCGGACTCCGGCGTGGGAATCAGTCTGCCACGCCGCCTTTCGAAAGCGACGAAACCCGCTTCCATTTCGAAACGCTCGATCATCCGGCTTACCGCCGGCTGCGATACGTTCAGCTGCTGGGCTGCCGCGGTAATGGAGCCGTACGTCATCACAGCGGCGAATACATCCATTTGCTTCGCATTCAGCTTGGCCACAGGGTCGCTCCAGGTTGGGTTACGGCGTTTTCCGCATTCTTTAGGTCATTACATTTGTTTGTTTCGATCAAACAAAATTCGAATAGATGTAATAATTTTTACTGCCTATATTTCTCCCAGGTGATCGGGACAACCATCCGAGGGAAATTTTAGTGCACATGCCTATTCAAGAGCCACTGCCTGGCGAAACGCCAACGCTACACCTGCGCGATGGCGCCGACCGGCCACGCCCGCCGACGCGGCAACGTCAGACCATCCATCCCCGGGCGAAACTGTCGGACGCGCTGTGGTATGTCTTTGCAGTTATCGCAGTGGCGCTTGCATTGATGCTTTTTGTGGGGAATCCGCGTTGGCAATGGCCGCTCGTAGCGCATTATTTGTTCAGCGTGCGGGTTTTGCGTGGTCTTGGCAACACGTTGATTCTGACGGCTGTTTCCAGCGTGTTGGGTTTGGCGATCGGTGTGGTTGTCGCTGCATGTCGGATGGCACAGCATCCGGTGCCCCGAGCCCTGGGATTTCTCTATATTTGGGTCATTCGCGCTACCCCGACACTCGCGATGCTGCTTTTTCTCTTTTTCCTGTCCGCGCTAGTACCACGTTTGACGTTATCGATCCCTTTGCTGCATGTGACGCTGTTCGACGTGAACACAAACCAGTTGATTTCACGTTTCAGTGCCGCTGTGATCGGCTTGGCGATTTACCTTGGAGGTCACAGCGCGGAGACATTTCGAGCCGGTATCGCCGCAATTGATCGAGGACAAAAAGAAGCGTGCAAAGCGCTTGGGATGAGTGACTTCAGGATGATGTGGCATGTCATCGTCCCGCAGGTCGTGCGCATCATCATTCCGCCGCTGGCGAATGAGCTCATTACGATGTTTAAAAATACATCGCTGGTCACTGTCATAGGTTATGTCGAATTGCTGACCACGGTTCAATTGATTTACGCGACCAATTTCGAGACGATTCCCTTGCTGACGGTCGCGTGCATCTGGTACCTGTTTCTGACAAGCCTGGCCATGTTCGTACAGAACATCTTGGAGCGTCACTTCGGAAAAGGAGCACTTAAATGAAGGCTGCGGTGGATCGGATACCGGGTGTGGATTTGGGCGTGCCGCTGTTCGAGATGTCCGGCGTCGGTAAGCATTTTGGCTCGTTTGCCGCATTGAAGGATGTCGATTTCTTGCTCTCGAACGGAGAAGTGGTTGCCATTATCGGTCCCTCGGGGTCAGGGAAAAGCACCTTGCTGCGATGTATGAATATGCTGGAGCTGATTGATTTCGGTGCGATGCGTTTCAACGGGGAAGCGCTTGGTGCGGAAACGCGTGGCACGAAGTGCGTCCGACTGAAGAATAAAGCATTGGATCATCAGCGCCGCCATTTTGGCATGGTGTTTCAGGGCTTCCATCTATTTCCGCACTACACGGTGCTCTATAACGTGCTGGCCGGACCACGCATTGTAGGACGGAAAAACAGTTCGACGACCCTTGCGCAAGGAGAGCGTTTATTGGCACGCGTTGGCCTTAGCGATCGCATGCATCATTATCCGGCGCAGTTATCGGGCGGCCAGAAACAGCGCGTGGCCATTGCGCGGGCGCTGGCGATGGAGCCCGAAATCATGCTTTTTGACGAGCCGACGAGCGCGCTGGATCCTGAGTTGGTGAGCGAAGTCCTAGACGTCATCCAGGAACTCGCGCTTGCCGGGACGACGATGGTCGTCGTCACCCATGAAATGGACTTTGCGCGTAAGGTCGCGAGTCGGGTGGTGCTGATGGACGGAGGCGAGATCGTCGATCAAGGAAGCCCCGAGCAGATTTTTGCGGGCGGCAGTACCGAACGCTGTCGTCGTTTTATGACCCATCAACGAGGATAGGCGTGAACCAGCCTTCCAGGCAAAGCACACGGTAATATCCCATTTATGCGAGGAGAGGTAATCATGGCTGGTGAGAAGCGCAAAATGCGGCTCGGCTTGTCAATGCGATATCAGGGCTATCATATGGCAGCCTGGCGTCATCCGGAGGTGCCATCAGACGGTGCAATTGATTTTCAGTATTTTCTAAGTACTGCGAAAAAAGCGGAAGATGCCAAATTGGATATGATATTTTTCGCTGATGGTATCGGTGTCCGTGCCAACGACGAGCCGAAAGGGTCATTGGCACGTGATTCAAAAAATGCCGAGCTTGAGCCGTTGACGTTATTAGCGGCAATCGGTGCACACACTTCGCATATTGGCCTGGTGGCAACGGCATCCACCACGTATAACGAACCTTTTCATATTGCACGAAAGTATGCGTCGATCGACCACATCAGCGGAGGACGTGCCGGGTGGAATGTCGTGACGTCGTGGTCCGAACAGGAAGCGTGGAATTTCAGCCGGGACGCACACCTGGGCTATGAGAAACGGTACGACCGGGCCGACGAGTTCGTCGATGTCGTCAAGAAGCTCTGGGATAGTTGGGAGGATGATGCATTTATTCGAGACAAGCAAAGTGGTGTCTTCTATGATGAACGGAAATTGCACGTCCCGAATCACAAAGGCGTGCATTTCCAGGTGCGGGGGCCGCTTAATTCCGCGCGCACGCCACAGGGACGACCGATCATCGTGCAAGCGGGTGCTGCTGAAGCTGGCCGCGAGCTGGCAGCGCGAAGTGCCGATTTGGTCTATAGCAATGCGCTCGATTTCGATGGGGCGAAAGCCTATTACGAGGATTTGAAAAGGCGGCTAGGAAAATACGGACGTGAACCGGATCAGATGTTGATCATGCCGGGGCTGATGTTGTATGTCGGGGAGACCCGGCAGGAGGCGCAAGACAAATTCGATCAGTTGCAGGACCTGATCGACCCGTTGAGCGGTCTGTCTCTACTGTACAAGACGCTGGGTGATCTTTCTGCTTATGATCTCGACGGACCGGTGCCGGATCTGGGAGGGCAGAAAGTTCGCAGCATTGCCGAGAATTTGCTCGCATTGGCACGTCGCGACGGTTTGACGATTCGCCAGATATTCAAACGGGTCGCGTCGGGCAACAATTTCCACTTGATTGGCACCGCGTCTGACATTGTCGATGTCATGGAAGACTGGTTCAGACGCGGTGCGGCGGACGGTTTCAATATTTGTCCGCCGACGTTGCCACATGGTATCGACGATCTGGTTCGATTCGTTCTTCCTGAATTACGTCGGCGAGACCTGTTCCGTACTGAATACGAGGCACGCACGCTGCGCGAAAATCTTGGCCTTGGCCGGCTAGAATATGGGGTGTGATTTCATGATATCGAGCTAAGCAATAAGTATTCCTACCATTATTACGAACGGAGGAGGTTTGGATGCAGACCGACGTTGATAGCATGGGTATCTCGGCCGCGGTGTTTCGAGACGCGATGGCGCGCTTCACCACTAGTATCAGTGCGGTTACGACAACGGACGGCACCTCGCCCGCTGGTGTCCTAGCAACTTCCGTGTGTAGCCTGTCTGCAGCCCCGCCCACCATTCTGGCATGTATCAATAAGGAAGCAAGCGTGCATGACACGATCGTTCGCTGCGGTGTGTTCGCGGTGAATCTTCTGTCCGATCGGCAACGTCATATCGCCGAGCGTTTCATATCCGAAAGTGGGTCTGCGCGCTTCGATCCGTCAACGTGGCGCGCGGGGCCAGGTGGGGTGCCGATATTGGCGGAAAGCGTAGCGTCGCTCGCGTGCCGGTTGCTCGCATTGCACGAAGGCTATTCGCACAGCATTCTCGTCGGGGAAATCGTCGACACGATCTTGGACGATGCCTTGGATGGCAGTCCCTTGCTGTGGCATCGACGTGGCTTTTCCTCGGCGCTGGTGCCCCAGACCTGAAGTGTTTTTTGTCTACAACCAGATCAGGGAAAACATGTCCTTCTTCTTTTTGAACGAAACACCGCGGAACTGTTGTGTCCGGATAGTCGCGGCGCTGGGATGGGTCGCGATGTTCGCGATCCAACCGGGTCAGGCGGCCGACCGCGCCGCTGTGAACGGCGCGGCGGTCGCCGGGCCCACAACGACGGCCGTACCCGTGCACTATCGGAGCGCGGGCACATTGACGGTGGCCGTGAATCCGGAGATCGCGCCAATCAAATTCGTCGACGATGATGGCAATATCGCAGGCTTCGCGCCGGATCTCCTTTCCGCCGCAGCCAAGGTCCTGGGATTGAAGCTCCAATTCGTTCAAGCGTCGTTCGACTCGCTCGTCCCTGGGCTCAGTGCAAAACGCTTCGACATACTGCTTTCATTGGGCGATTTTCCATCACGTCACGGGCAGGTCACGTTCATCGACTATCTCAAGGTAGGGCAGACCATCGTGACGGCGGCGGGCAGTCCGCTTGTGGTTCACGGCTTAGGCGATCTCTGCGGCGTGTCGGCGGGCCTCCCGCGAGGAACGACACAGCTCGAGAAGGCTTACGAGATCAGCAAGGCTTGTGTTGCGGCAGGCAAGCAGGCAATGATTATCTCCACCTATCCGGATACCAATATGACGTTGCTGGCGCTGACGACCGGCGTCAACCAAATGGCGTGGGTCGATTCGCCCGCTGCGAATTACAATATCAAGCGTTTTCCGGACAAGTACCGACAGGCGTTTTTTTACTACAACTCTGCCTACGGTATTGGTTTCGGAACGGACGACGACGGCCGTCAACTGGCAGAGGCGTTCCGTCAGGCGCTGCTTCAAGTCGAAGCGGCGGGAGGCTATGCCGCGCTGATGCAGAAATGGGATGTGCCCGCAGCCGACGGCTTTCCGCGTTTCCCGATCAACGATCCGTCCTATTAAAACCGTATCTCGCTGACAAGGATATCGCACGCGAGTAGCGCGTCCGGAAAATGGTTGCTGCAACTCGCGAAGACGGACGTAATGATTTTGGATGACTGGGGCATGCGCGGGATCGACAGCATGACGCGCGCGGGCTTACTAGGGATCGCGGACAACCTCCACGGCGAATTCTCTCACATTAAACGTCACGACCGCATCTGCGCGTGAGGCAATCGCCGTCATTACGACATGGCGATCCTTCGCATCAACCTCTTCAAATGAATCGCTTTCCAGTTTTATCGATCGGACGTTTGCATCTGGGAAAGCCCGCTCCATGGCGCTGCGGATACGTGCAGTTTGGTCTTCCGCTTGCGCCGCGGTTGTTTGCTGGGCGAGCCGAGCTGCCAAATTTCTCTGCCATTCGTCATGAATCGCGTCTGACCACCGAGGTATGAACAATTCGTGTTGCGCAAAGGTGAGCAACACGTCTCGTACCAGCATCGGAAATAGCACGCACGCGTCTAAGACAACGATAAAACGGTCATGACAGAATCTCATAAACCATAACCATCCATGGCCTCACTTGCCTCGACCATCTCATCGATGGCGACACTTCTTTCCCTTCTCATTGAACGCTGGTAGGCAAGTACGTCGTCCAGGCGTAGACGGCGATGGCGACCAACCTTACGGTGCGCGAGGTCGCCGGCCTCGCGTCTTGCTACCAAAAACGGACGCGAGACGCCCAGCAGATCGGCCGCTTGGCCAGTCGTCAGTTCTGTGTCGGCGGGACTGAGCAAAAACGTTTGCTGGCTAGCCATCAGCGACAGCAGTCGCGCGAGGACTTGCAGTGTCGGCGGCGGCACCTCGATCCTAGCGACATCCCCGTCACCTCCCTGCTCTGCCCGTGATAGCGTCAGCGGGAGATGTCAACTTTGTGGAAGCAGGTGAATGCGTACTTGACGCGCTGGAAGATGCGCAAGTTCAAACATTTAGCTCGGCATAAACGCCGAGCTAAACACGCCCTCGGGCGGCTTGCACGTCAGTTTCCTAATGCGTTTGTACATTGGAGGCGTGGATGTATTCCTACGACGGGATGATGGGAGCTGTATGAATCAAGAGGGGTGGGTTCAATGGGTCATTGCAACACCTTTCTATTGATATCGAATGAGGGAGGGTTGACGAATGGCACAGATGGGAAGACCTAGGCTGCCGCCAGAAGGCGAGGCAGAAGTTTGGCGGAGGTGGCGCGCCGGTAAATCGTTTCTTGGCATCGGCAAAGCGCTAGGCAAGCCAGCCGGGTCGATCTACGGCGTCATCCGGCTATGCGGAGGTTACGGCCCTGCTGCGCGCAAGCGATCGTCGCGGGCATTGACTCTCAGTGAATGTGAAGAGATTTCGAGCGGCGTGTCCGCAGGGCTTTCCATTCGTGCCATAGCGTGGGTTGCATCGTGCGCCATCCACCATTTCGGGTGAGATTGCGCGTAACGGTGGAACAGGCCATTATCGGGCTTTGGACCCCGATGAGGTAGCCTTGAAGGTTAGCCTGCGTCCCAAAATTGCCTGCTGGAGCGCAACCCGCGCTTGCGCTACGCTGTCGAACGTAAGCTCTCTTGCGAATGGTCTCCGGAACAAGTAAGCGGCTGGCTTAAGCGCCGATATACCGATGACGAGTCGATGCGCGTGTCACACGAAACAATCTATCGCAGCCTGTTTGTGCAGGCGCGCGGTGTTTTAAAGAAAGAGCTACAGTATCATTTGCGAACCCAGCGCAAGATGCGTCATTCGCGCTTCTCTAGCAGCAAGGGCGCGCGCAACAAGATAGCTGGGGCTGTTTCGATTCACGAGCGCCCGCCCGAAGCGGCCGACCGCGCCGTGCCGGGTCATTGGGAAGGAGATCTTGTCAGCGACGCGAACAATACTCACGTCGCCACACTGGTCGAGCGGCGCTCGAGGGTCACCATCCTCGCCAAGATAAAAGGCAAGGACACGGTGAGCGTTGTGGCGGGCCTTAAACGCGAGGTAAAGCGGTTTCCACAGCATCTACGCAAGATGCTCACCTGGGATCGTGGCATGGAATTGGCGAACCACAAAGAATTCACCATCGCTACGGATGTGCAGGTCTACCGTTGTAACCCACGAAATCCCTGGCAACGCGGCACCACCGAAAATACGAACCGACTTCTGCGACAGTATTTGCTTGAAGGTACCCAGCTTCATCAATATTCGCAGGAGCAACTGAACAAAATCGCAACGCGCCGTAATGAACGGCCTAAAAAGACCTTGGGCTTCATGTCTCCGGCCGATAAACTACGCGAGGCTGTTGCAGCGACCCATTGAACCCACCCCTTGTTTCCGCAGCCGTGGGTGCAACGCGACGGAGGGGAGGCGATACGGCTCGATGACTTCGCCGGCACCGGTTGGCAGCTGCTGACAATGGGCAGCGTCGATGCCCCGACGTCGGCAGGCGTGACGGTCGTGCGGCTCGGCGGCGATGTCCACGAGGTGGACAATGTCTTAAGGCGGTGGATGGCGACGCACGATTGCTGCGCGGCGCTCGTCAGGCCCGATCATTACGTGTTCGGCACCGCTGCATCGCCCGGTGAAATCCGCGCCTTGCTCGACGAAATGCATCGGCGATTGCGGTAATACGTCGTGCACGGGGGCGTCCGGTGACGGACGCCTGCCGTACGGGTTGGTCTCGATAAAATCGCCGGCACGACGCCAAAGGCGATACCGTGGCACAATTTCAACGCCGCCAGAAACGCGCAAGCGCTGCACGACGCAAAAAATAATAAGAACTGGCCGCTCTGTCAGGCGGCTTTTTTTGGAGACCCACACGATGCGCTTCAACAGATTGGACCTGAATCTGCTCGTGACACTGGACGCGCTGCTGGGGGAGCGGCGTATCATTCGAGCCGCCGAGCGCTTGAACCTCAGTCAGTCTGCCATCAGTGGCATGCTGGCGAAGCTCCGGGATTATTTCGAGGACGAGTTGCTGATTCCCGTCGGGCGCAACCTGGAACTGACGCCGCTGGCGCGGGAACTGGCGCAGCCGGTACGCGATCTCCTGCTCCAGGTGCAGACCATTGTCGCGATCGATCCGACATTCGATCCAGCCCACGCGCGGCATTATTTCAAGATTGCCACATCGGATTACGTCGTCAACGTATTGATGCCGCGCGTGATGCCCACGATCGCGCAACTGGCGCCGCATATCACGCTCGAACTGATGCCCCAGGTGGACGACTCGGCCGCGAAGCTGCGGCGCGGCGAGTATGATTTTCTGATCATTCCCGAGCCGTTCATCGCGTCGGATCATCCTAGTTTACCTTTGTTCGATGACAGTTATGTCTGCGTGGTCTGGGAGGGCAACGACGGGGTGGGCGATCGTTTAAGCGTGGCGGAATTCGAGCGCCTCGATCATGTGGCGGCCTTGCTCGGCTGGCCGCGTGCGCCCACGTACGACAGTCGCTATCTCGAAGCACAAGGCATTCGACGCAGCGTGCGAATCACGACGTCGGACTTCAGTTCGATGGCGCCCGTCTTGATCGGCACCCGGATGGTGGCGACGATGCACCGCCGCCTGGCGACCGAACTGGCACGGCGCCTGCCGTTGCGGCTTGTCGAGCCACCGATTCCGATTCCGGCCGTGCGGGAATTCCTGCAATGGCACGTCTATCGCGAGAAAGATCCGTGTCATCGCTGGTTAAGGGAGCAATTGGTCGACGCGGCCGCGGGCCTTGCCGGCCGCTAAATCCGGCGATGCGCTTAGGTCGGCGGCATGTCGAACGCGGACGCATCCGCGTACAGGCTTCACATCAGTGATGACCGCCGAGGACCCACAGGGGGATCGCGAGGTTCAGCCAGACATTATTGCTTTTGCTGGTATTGGCCGCGTAGATGCCCTGTTGATAATTCAGGCTGATATTGACCGGCCCTGCGTTATACGAGATCGCCGGGCCGACGGCGATGCTGCGCATCCGATTACCGTTACCCGATACGGCGACGCCATTCTGCTCGTCGTTACTGAACTGATTGACGTAGTATCCGACCGCGCCGACTTCCCATCGGCCTAAGTGCCAGCCAGCGTGAAATTGGCCGGTATAGCCGGTACCCGACTTGTAATTAGTGTCGCTATTCTTCTCGTTGATAAGAAGGCGATTCGACAACCCGATATCGATGCTGTCCGGCCTGTCATACCGGATCGAGAGCACCGGTTGAATGGAGGTATAGCCGCTCGCGACACTGGTCTTGTTGGGGCTGTAGGAACCTGTTTCCAGGGACAGATCGACGCCTGCCGCAATACGGAGATTCTGTGCGATCGTCCATTGCAGAATGACCGGCGAGACGGTGATATTGGCCAAGCCGTTCTGTGTGGTTTTGTAGCCTTGGACCGTGCTGTGCAAGGAGACCACGGGGACGACCAACTGCGAATAAACCTTCGCGCCGAGGACCGTCAGCGGATAGGCGGCCAATAAGCGCGTGGTTTCCGAAAAGATCGAGGTATGGAAGGAAGTCGGCAGCTTTTTGCCATCGTTTCCGTAGAGGCCGTTCGAGAAGCTCTCGTTGAACTGCTGCATCACGAACAAGCCCGGAATCGGCGGCATCGCGGCGATATAGTCGACTTCCGCGCCCGCCGGATAGGGTGCGACGCCGCCCTCATAGGCGTGAGCGGCTTGCATAAAGCCTGTGCAGAGAAGGGCGCAGCTCGCAATGGCCCGGATCGTTTTTCTATACATTTGTCTCCTTTGTTTTTTTAATGTAATACGTATTGCGAAGTAATGTTCCTCGATTCCCCCTCCCGATGGAATCGCTCTTTGCAGAGTGCGTTAGTGTCGACCGATGAAGCTGAGTAAGGCGCCGGTGAGCACCTCGTCGACGGTGTTGATGGCTTCCAGCTGCGACAGGTGATTGTGTCCGGGAATGACCGCCAGATCGGGGTCGAAACCGTGCTGCGTCGTCAGCCGTGCAAAAAGCTCCCCCGCTTGCACTTGCATCTGCGGCGGATCCAATTCCGCCCACGTGATCAGCAGCGGAAAGGGCGCCGTATCGATGCGTTCCACAGTGGAGCGTTTCCGATATTCCGTGAAGTCGTTGCCGAAATAGGCTTCGTTGCGTGGGTCGGGCGTGGCAATCGAGAATTGACGCCGAGCGCGTTGTTCAAGATGCGCGTTATAGACGCCCGAGATGAAGGTGGCGGCGCGTGGCGCAGGGATGCCGGACGGACGCAGATTCTCGATCAGCGTTGCCGCCGCGACGTGCGCGGCGCCGGCGGATTCGCCGGCCAGATAGACACGTTGCGGATCCGCGCCCAGTGCCTTCGCGTTCGCATATGACCATGCCCATGCAGCCGCCACATCCTCTGCGCCGGCCGGCCATTGATGCGTTGGCGCGAGGCGATAGCTGGGTAAGACCGTGACGAAGCCAGCGCGCGCGAAACGCCATCCGACATTGGCTCTCTCGCGTCGATCGCCGCGGATAAAGCCGCCGCCATGGACAAAGAGCAGCAGTCCGCGCGGCGTGTCGGTCTGCGTTGTCGGCAGGTAGACATCGAGTTTTTGCCGTTCGTCGTCGCCATAGGCGATATCGTGCCGAACCACGACGCCCTCTTTTAGCTGATTCTCTCGATAAAACGCATACCAGCCTTTGACCAGCGGCGGGTCGATGATGGGGCCGGCCTCGCGGATGCGTTGCGCGAGGTCCGCGGCGGCGGAAGAGTCGATAGGACGATGCATCGCTTATTCCCGGTGCTGGCGTGCGGCGAGCAGGGCTCGCGGTTCCTTGTGAAATGCGCCGTCTTTCATGATGCCGAGCAGGCGCTGCTTGTCTTGCAGGATCGTGAGGTCCTCGGTCGGATCACCGTCCACCACGAGCAGATCGGCCAGATAGGTCGGTGCGATGCGGCCGAGCGACTCCGGCATGCCCATCAAGGCGCCGCCGAGCGTGGTGGCCGCGTGCAATGCGTCGGCAGGCGTATAGCCGAACAAGTCGACGAAGAGCTGGAGGTCGCGCGCATTGCGGCCGTTCGGGTTGAAGGGGAAGCCATAGTCGCCTCCAGGCAGGACGCGGATGCCGCGTCGACGCAATTCCGGGATTAAACGTTGCTGGAGCGTTCGCACTTCCGCCGCGCTGCGCTTCATATGGTTCATGTCGAAGTGGGGCGGCGGCGTGGCATCGAGCGTGGCTTGAATAATCCCGATGGCCGGGGCGACGAAGATGCGATCGCGTGCCGCTTCCAGCATGTCGAGCGCTTCCTCGTCGGCATAGGTGCAGTGATAGAGCACGCGAAAGTCATTGCGCAGCGCCATTTTGACGGCTTCGGCGGCTTGCGCGTGCGCGGCGAGCCAGACGCCGGTTTCGGCCGCCGCATCGCCCGCGGCGCGTGCTTCCGCTTCGGTATAAAGCAATTGCTGCGAGGCACCGGGCTGCAAGGCGTCTTCCCCGGAGAGCAGAAATTTGACCGAGCGCGCGCCCATCTCGGCGCAGTCGTGGACGAAGGCGCGGACCGCATCGGGACCCACCCCGTGCGGATCGACCTCGCCGGCGCTGAGTTGCTGCTCGTCGCCTGCAACGGGCGGCGTGCGTTCGATCGAGGATGCCACTAGCCGCGGTCCTGGCATACCACCACTGGCGATCTGCTCGGCCAGGGCGACTTCGACCCGCTTGCTGAGGGAGCCGGCCGAGTAGGCACCGGTGAAGCCGTGATCCAACAGAATGCGCGCATTGCGTGCCGTGGTGAGCACGAGTTCCTCCGGCGGAAGGGACATGCCGGGTACGAACTTTTCGACGGAACTGGGCCAGGATAAATGGGCATGCGCTTCGATCAGCCCCGGGAGCAGCGTCGCACCGCGGCAGTCGTAGACCGCGTCGTCGGCGAGTGCGATAGACGGCTCGCTGGCATTGGCGAGCGCACTAATCCGATTGCCTTGCACCCGCACCTGTGCGGTGTAGGGCAGCACCACGCTGCCGTCGAAAACCTTGACGTTGTTGAAGACGATACCGGTCATTTTTTTAAATCCTTTATTGCGTTTCACGTTGTCGCGTCAATGCGCCGCGGGTGCGTCGAGTTGCGCTTGTGCGGGCTCGACAGCGCGCAGGCGCTGGAAAAATACGATGCTCACGACGCTGATCAGCATCGCGGCGATACCGATGGCGCCGAATCCCGCGCGGACGATCAAGGCACCCCCGAGTACGGGGCCGACTGCGGAGCCCGCCATCAGCATCGCGGGGGTGTAAGCGACGGCGCGGCCGCTGCGATCCAGTTTGGCCAGGAAGCCGAACAGGAAGGTATGCGTGAAAATCATCGCGAAGACCCAGAGACTGGTCGCGACGGCATACGGCAGGAAGTGAGACGTGTTACTGATGGTCAGTGCGAGAACGGCTTGTGCTACGGCACCGGCAAAGGCGACGCCGCGCGCTTCGAGTCTCCCTTGCAGGAGCGTTGCGAAGATCGGCGGCAACAGATTAACGAGGCCGACCGCGACAAGCACCGCGTCCACGCGCGAAGCGCCAAAGCCGCGCACCATGCCGATGTATTGCACGAAGCTGAACAGCATGGCCTGGTTGATCGCCATGCACACGATGCCGGCGATAGCGCTCCGACAGCCGCGGGCCAGACGCTGCGGGCGCGGCGTGCCGAGCGGACGGGGCGTGCCACGGCCGTCGACAGCCTGCACCGTGGGGAAGGCGACGGCGAGTGCTAAAGCGGCGGCGAGCGTCAGCCCCGTAAAGACCGCGAAAAGCACCGTGCCGCCGTGCGCGCCGATCAATGGCGGAAGCGTCGCAAAATACAGAACGCCGAAGACGGCCAGCGCCAAATGGCTCATTGCAAAGAGACGATGCGGATTCGAGGTTCTGCCGATCGCGCCGTGCGTGACGGAGAGGCCGCAGCCGACGCCGATGCCTGCAATTGCGTGCGCTATCACCATGAGGGCAAAGCTGTCAGCATGCGCGCCCAGGTAGAAGCCCGAAGCGGCCAATGCGAAGCCACCGGCCGCGCTGAAACGTCCGGGAAGTCGCGTCAATGTGGGAGTGAGGAAGACACAGGACAGGACCGCACAGGCAAGGTAGGTGGTTGCCAAGCCGCCAGCACGTTGCGCATCGTAATGAAAGTGTCGGATCAATGTTTCGATCCAGACGGGGAGGGCTACCAGGTCGATCATCCCTGCTACATGGGCGACCACCAGCGCTAGATTCGAGCCTCGTCGTGCAAGCATGTCTGTCTCCGGATTTTATTTTTTTTCGCGCATCGAGGCGCGTGTCCAGAGTGTAGAGAGATAGGAACGCACGCGTCCGCGCATTTCGCGATAGGACGTATCGCAATTTCGCGAGTGCGGGTAATCCCAGGTGGCGGGAGCAAAGGCGCGCGACGCTATCTGGAAAAGCGGCGCGTGGCGAGACCTTTTCGGCGATTCAAATCGTAACCGATGGCTGCGCATTCGCGTTGATCGACACCACGCCGTCGCGTTGCATCTGCCGTACGAGTGTGCGTCAACGCGTCATTCTCGATGACGTTATCCTGATCGCGGCGCCAGACGATCTCGACGGGATAGGACATCGTCAACTCGGGATGTTCGACCAGGCGGGTGCCGGCTGGATGACTGTGCAATGCCGTGTCGGGCACGATCGAATAGCCAATGCCGGCCGCGACTAATCCCAAAATAGTCACGACATCGCCGCCGATCTGCACGATATTCGGCGAGAAGCCTGCCACCTGACTCTGCCGGATCAGGAAGTCGTAAAACGCGGGCGAGGAATGCGAGGGCACGGCGATGCGCAAGCCGCAGTGACAGATCGTCGTGGCGTCGAAGCGCGTATCGCCGGGATCGCGTCATCCCATAAAGCCGCCGGCTAGCATGCCGTCGGCCATCGCCTCCACTTGTCGGCCTGATAACATAGGCTCGATGCACATCGCGATGTCGGGATGCCGCCTCGCCATAAAGTCCAGATACGGGTCTTACGTGCATCCGTCATCGGGCCAAATATGCTCGCCATGACAACACCTCAGATTTTATAACAATCAATATCAGGGTGTTGCAGTGACCGGTTGAATCCGCCGTCACGATTCGATTGCATTGCAAAGCGCAAGGCCGGATATCTTAGATACGGTGTCGGCAGTTGGTAAGGAGCTTGGGTACGATGTTTCTGGTTTTGATAAAGACGCTGGGAGCATCACTCTTTCTTCAAATGCAGGTCTTTTCGTTGGCGCAATGATCGGAAAAATTCAGAGGGCAACGATCATGGTGCGTTCGTTAAATGGCGGGCGTAAATTAGATCTTACGGTTTCGGTGTATGGGAATTTTGATCAAGGTGGACAATAAGCTGCGACAAAGCGATTGAATGCTTTCAAAGAAAAGCTTCTGGAAAAAGTTGGCCAGCATTAACCTGTAATTCACTCCGTGAATTAAACCTGTTCAGTAGGTAATCCCCCCACCCAGTGACCGGTTGAATCCGCCCGCTTTAAATATGGGGGGATTACCCGGCGACTTCCTCACATACGGCGGCACAATCGATGAATTGAACTTCACACCCGATCCTGATCGATCACGAACCTTCGGCACCTTCACCGGAATCGGGCCGGCCCCCGTCAACACTTTGCGCTGCGGCAGGTAGCCATTGCGTACTACGGCGCGTTGCCCGTGCAGCGTCTTGACATTCGCGAGCCGCTCCAGCAGCACCGACAGCTCGGCTTCAATCGCCTGCTGGATCGCCTCCCGCGCGCCCTGGCGCACCAGATCGTCCAGACCCAGACCGCCTTGCGATAGACCGACGACTTCCTTTTCCGTAAACTTGCTCATGGTAGGTGGTTTGTTGTTTGCTGGTTTCCGACTTCGACAATCAGATTCTCAGCTGCAACCTCCACCGCCTTCATCCTCACGCCTCAAATCCCCCGTACACCAGATTCGCGCCTAGCTCCCAGGATTCTTGGACTTCGCTCAAGTTGACAAATTCGCTGCCGTTAACCCGCCTGTAGGTAAAAGGTCAGTCAGAGCAGTTAACACGGCTAGTGACGACATTATGAAAGGCTACTTACTTTTGGCGTGAGTGCGCCATGACTTGACGCCACTTAAATATCATGAACTTCTTTTCCTCGATTCGAAGACGTCGTCTAGACGCGTTATTGCAATCACAAGCCTCTATTGAATTCGATATGGAGGGAAACATTGTATTTGCCAACGCACGCTTTCTTGATCTGATGGGTTATTTGCTCGCAGATATAAAGGGTAGACACCACCGAATCTTTGTCGATGAAGAATACGGCGCCAGCCGTGAGTACCAAGAGTTTTGGCAGAAACTTCGAAATGGAGCTACTCATAGCGCCGAGTTTATGAGGCGAGCGAAGGACGGTTCCGCTGTTTGGCTTCAAGCGAGCTACAATCCCGTGCTGGATCGACTCGGTCGACCGTTTCGCGTACTCAAGATTGCCCAGGACACGACAGAGCGAAAGCTCCGGGACATCAATTACGAGAGCCAAATCACCGCGATCAGCAGATCTCAAGCGGTCATTGAATTCGACATGGTCGGGCATATTCTATACGCAAACGACAATTTCTTATCCGCATTGGGTTATACGCTCGAAGAAGTACGCGGAAAGCACCACAAGATGTTCGTCGACGATGCTGAGCACCGGGGACCCGATTACAAGCGATTTTGGGAAAATTTGCGGAAAGGGCAATTTCAATCTGCCGAATTCAGGCGAGTTCATAAAACAGGTAGAAACGTTTGGATTCAAGCGAGTTATAACCCCATTTTCGATTTAGCTGGAAAACCATTTAAAATTGTTAAGATAGCGACTGACATTACCGAAGAGGTCAAGCGGCGTAAAGGCTTCGAGCTTTTGTCAATGGTTGCAGATTGCACCGACAATTCTGTTGTCATAACCGACGCCGACGGCCGAATCGAATACGTAAATGCAGGCTTTACGAAATTGACTCACATTACCTCTGAAGATGCCACAGGCAAGAAGCCAGGTCACTTGCTACAAGGAGCGCACACCGACCCAACGACGGTCGCCCGCATTCGGGTGAAACTGGCTGCCTGCGAGCCCTTTTACGAAGAGATCTTAAACTATAACTTGCACGGGGAGCCGTATTGGATTTCGCTGTCAATCAATCCAATTTTTGATAAGCACGGAAACCTTAAGAAATTTGTGTCAGTTCAAGCCAACATCACCGAGACAAAACTCAAGGCGCAAGAGGATGCAACGCGACTGACAGCGATACGATCGTCGACGGCCACTGCTGACTGGTCTCCGCGGGGCGTCCCTGTCGACGCAAGTAATGTCCTCCTCGGCATTTTGGGCTTCAAAGACTTGAATTCAGCGCTTGCGACGCTCTCCGATATTTATCGCGACGCAACTGCCGGCGACAATGCTGCAAAGCTAAAACGGCGCGAAAGCGTGGAACTCGAAATTAAAGCTACCGACGTGGACGGCAAGACCGTCTGGTTGCAAAGCACCTTCAATCCTATAGTAGGCATGGATGGAACCATGTTGAAGCTATCGATGTATTCGAGCGATATTACGGCTCAGCACCAAACGATGGAACGCATCCGAGGCGTAGTGAAAACGATCGACGACCTTGCATCTCAAACGAACTTGCTCTCGCTGAACGCTGCCATCGAAGCTGCAAGGGCAGCAGAAGGCGGTAGAGGGTTTGCTGTCGTCGCTGACGAGGTCAGGAAGCTTGCAAAGCGCTCGGCCGATTCCGCTAATGAAATAGCAACGATGCTGCAAAGCTAATGCGATATCTGGCACGGTTCTGTCGCAATAAGTGGGTCTGGTATTCTGAAGACCCCGATCGAACGATCCGATCCACGAAGCAAAACCTGACTACCGCGATGCCGAAAGTGTTTAAGCGGCTCCACTATCTACTGGACGTGATGCTCCTATGCGTGCGTTATCTCTACCGCGCTATCGACAAAGCCGGTAACATGGTTGATTTCCTGCTACGAGCCCGCCTAAACAAGGCTGCCGCGCAGGCATATTCCTAGAGGGCAATCGTGCTAAACGGCGACCCAGAGTCCGTGACGATCGATAAGAGCGCATCGAACCTCGCCCGTTTGAAAGCGATCAATGCCGCGCAGGAAACACCGATCAAGATTCTCCAGCAAAAGTATCTAAACAACCTTGTCGAACAGGATCACCGCGTAATCAAACGTCGAACGCGACCAATGATTGGCTTTAAGAATTTTCGCTGCGCACGCATTATCTTTGGTGGAATCGAGATCATGCGCATGATTCGCAAAGGTCAGATGCGCGGCTGGGCTAAGGCACTTTCACTCGCTCACCAATTCAACTCCATAATTGCATAAGCAATCCTGTACATTTTTAAAATTCTTAAATCACTCAATTCTTTTGCGACGGAACCGCCTGATGCGGGGTCATCCTGCACTATCTAAATCTATCAGTTCGCTGATAGCCAACTCGGCGAGCACGCGTTCACCGGCAGTTGAGGTCATTGCGGATGCTTGCAGTCCAAACGCTGGACCGGCCGCGTATCCACGGGAATTGATTTCATAACTGTAGTATCCAGACACCGTCCAGCTGCTAGGTTCGTTAAGAAGTCGCGCCATTTCGCCCTCCAGCAACGCCATCTGGGCGGTATCCCTTGCGCTTAAACTACCACGTGAACACATACGAATAATGGTGATTTCATCTTGATATGCGCTGAGCATTTCCGCGACTGCAACGGTGATTTTGTTACTTTCGCCAAATGCTTGATTGCCACGAGTGGCATTCGAACGCACTTCGCTTATGAACGCGTCCAGTCTTGCAGCGCTACGACTAGTACGTGCAATTTCAGGACGGCGCATTTCAATATAGGAAAGGAACGAGGTAGGATCGACAAATTCTACAAGCCGCCGGACGTATTTCTGATTGAAACGGCCGTGTTCTTCCACCATGCGCAAGGTCACGCTCGCCCCTCGCGGCGCGATCGGAACGGTGAGGCCTACAATTGGCATTGATGGCACGCTAATTGACTCAGGATGTGCGGCGTGTGTTGAAAAATGACCAGCGCTGGAAACGCTACCCAGAATCGACACACTTGCTGTTAGCACGGATGAGCGTCCGCGCGACCGCTCAGTACCGCGCAGCCATCCGTTCGCGTCTACGCGTTCGTTCTTTCCAGCCAGCAATTGGTCGTAGCTTATACTCGCGACTGGCCCCACATGCACGCCGAATGCCGCGGCGCGTGCCATCAAGGTTGCATTGCCCGATACAGTATGACTGCTGCGCCGCTGGTCTCGCCAGTTAACCGAGATATCTGGTGTACGGAAGAAACGAGTGCTGAAATTTTGCCACAGCCGTTCTGCTGACATGGGCTGCGTCGCCTCAGAAAGCGCCTGTTGTTCAAATAGAAAGTCGACGACATTGTTTGCAAGTTCACGCCAGGAGTTCGTCGGACGGCCATTTGCATCGCGCCGAAGTCGCGTGCGGATTATTACACCCGTCGGTGCGCTGCGATCGTTAGAATAGGACACCCCCGCGCCGCCGCCTATTACAGCATGGACACTTTTGGTTCCTAATGTCACGCCGGCAAAGACACTGAGACCGACGCCGCTCGAGTAACGGGTATCTGTTCCCATGAACACTTCACCGCCGTATGACGAGGAGCCAATCTCGACAAACGCGTGCCGTCCGTGAAGTGCTTTGACACCTGGAGTCGGGGAAAGCCATGGGGCCAATGAATGCGGATGAAACTCGTGCAAGTTGAGCGACGAATTGACGTTGATACCATACATGCCGCCATCGAAGTAACGGACGTTGTTGCCAAGCGGGGCCGCACTGATCACTTGTGATAATGCTTCGCGGAGGGCCGCGGTCGTCGTACTTGTGGGGCGGATTGGCTTGCCTTGCTCTATATAGCGCGCGGTTGCTACGCGCTCCTTAACCTCTGAAGTGTTTCCTTGGGTGTGATGGAGATGCCGCAGGTGTTGCGCAACTTCGTCGGACCAGCGTTCGAGCGTTGAAAGATCTAGCGTCTTTACGCGCTGAAACTCCGCATTCGCCAATATTACATGTGCATTAACATGAACTCTGGGCGCCGACTCGATCAAGGCTGAAGCAATCGCACGTCGATCATCGGATGTTAGCGTCAATTCGCTAGCCCGCTGATCCGGCGATGCGCTGCGCTTCCAGTAGTCTAGATAGAGTTCTCGCAACAGCAAGACTCCACGCACTTCAGGTGAGATTGGGGGGCTAAGTGCGTTTTCAGATGTATGCTGTGTGACCATGCGGTGGCATGCCAAACTGGCGTCAATCGCGGCATGGACCGCCTCCCGAAGCGCACGCGTCTCTTCGCTTTGCAACCGTAGATCGACGCCTCCGGCGTCAAAGGTCGTTGCGGTGAGTGGCGATTTACGCATGCCGACAGTCCGACGAGGATCGAACGCCATCCAGCGATGCCTTGCCCGACGCTGAGAGCGACCGATCCACGTCAGGAACTTTGCAAGGCGACCTTTTGATCGTGCTAGAAGCGAGTGCTTTCCACTCTCGCGGTATCCGCTGCGCCATGCGACGTAAGCAGCTACCTGTGTGCTATCTCCGATCATTTGTGCCGAAGCATGAGGGGTAGCGTACAGCTTCGCTGCACAAAGTAATGCGTTTAATGCAAGCGCGCACGGCTCGTCACGGTTTCCCATAACCGCCATCTGTTGGATTGCCTGATGGAATTGCTGACTCGGGGTATCGGCTATCGTGTCATTTCCGGCAACGTGGTTGGCAAGGTAATCTGCAGCCTGCAAAAACGTACGAAAGCTTTCGCGTTTCATAGCGCCGTCAGCGGTCGCTTCGTCAAAGGTCGGGTCGCACTGCAATGTGACCAGAGCGTCGAATCCATTGGCCGTATGTGCGAGCATACGTGCAACATGCCATGCGTGACGCTGAGCTGCTGTAGGCGGTAGCGTCATCTCGTAGTTTGCATTACGCACATCAATTGAAAAATTGCCTTGCAGATGCGCCAATGCCTCGGCCGCCCTCGCCGCGTCGCCGCCCGTTGCGGCCGCAAGCGCCCGAGCGCATTGAAGGGCGCCTGCATATCGCACCGGACTATCCTCCGCTGACTGCGCGTGCGCTAGCGCGGCCAATGTGCGAATGATGTCCTCAATATGAGGGTCTGTTGTAGCTTGTGCGTTCTCGAACGCGAATAGAGACGCTATCGTTCTCGCGAACGCGCGTTCGCTGCATATCGCCTGCACCGCGTCAGCTTGCTGCGACTCAAGCATTGCGGGGGGCGGCTTATGCAATTTATGGGTGAGACCACACGCACGTCCTTCAATTTTTCGGACCTCAGACACCGACGGTGGCTTTATCGCACTAGGCGCCGCCGCGCGTCGCGGACGTGAGGGTATTGGGGCCGGGTCTATTTTCGTGCTGGTGTAGCCGGGGAGAGACAGGGTGCTTCGCGCGCCCGTTCGTAGCCGATAAGGCAGGCGGCGCAATATACCTGAACACCTCGGTTCGTGCGTGCCCAACGTTTCCTGCTCGGACGGATCACATTCCCTTTCTGTTAAATCCGAGGAAGTTGGTGCCCTCGTGCAGTGGCCGGTCAAGTTGAAAAATTTCATCGCGCTCATAAGCATCGGTGGTCTAAAGTATTAATGGTTCTGTCCCAATAAGAATTGGGTAAGGGAAGAATGTTTATATTCATAGTAATACTGATGTAAATAAGGAGTTGAATTTCTGAGCGGGCGAGAGTGCTTTAGCGCAGCCGTTCATCGGATCTTTACAAATCATGTGCATGATTTGCAATGCTCATGTGAGTGGCTGCGCTAAGGCACTCTCGGAAACGTAACTATTCAACTCGTTATTTTAATAGGTATCCTCTAAATATAGAGAATCTTACCCGTCCAAATTCCTATTGCGAAAGGACCTTCGCCAACGCGACACAACCCCTCGACTTCCTCAGTTGCAGTCGATACACGGCGCTGCGCCCCCTCCGCCACTACGCGAAGCTGATCCAGCGTAGCCTGCGTCGCCACCTGAAGAGGAGTCGCCTATATTGGCACTGGCACCAGCATATGACGATTGAGTAAAGATGGCGCCAGTCAACCCGATCAGCAAGCAGCAGAAAACGTTCTTTCTCATCATTTTCTCCTATGTAATATTGCGTGCAAGATACTTGAGTTTGTCTTTTACTGTATCAAAGCACCATACGGGAGTAGTACGGTTAATTAAGCTCCGCCACGATAAGCGAGAGCAAATTGAATAATATTCGCATCAGCGAAAAGATATAGCCAGATGCGAATGGTTCTGTTGAAAATACTGGTTCTGTGGGGATCTGACCAAGATCCAGTCGAATCGCTAACATAAACGTGTAAATTATGGTAAGACGGATCTTTGTGAATTGATGAAATAAGGAACTCGGGACGGTAATGCCCCTCTGTCAGACTAGTCGGACCATGAATCGCTGTTAGAGTTTGAACCGCCGACAAGCGGCAGAGGAAGAATCCAATGAAGTACGCTGAAGAGTGCAAGGAAGCGATTCTGAAGAAGCTATTGGCCCCACATATTCGTAGAGTTGTTGACGTGTCGCGGGAAGAAGGCATTAGTGGCTTGCGTCCGTTCAATTACGCCAAACAGCACCGCGCGGTAGCGTCGTAATTCATCTCGAGACTGTCTAATACCCGCTCCCCTGAGTTGGCGTCTTCCACGCCCACTCAGGTGGGGGAAAGCAACGCGTACTGGGATACCGTCCTGTTTGAACTATGACGTATCCATAAATACCAAATATCTCCCGAAGACGACCTATTTGCGCCAGATACTAACAGATTATAACGACAAAAACACGCGCATTATTGTCGCAAACGGATTTTGATACAAAGCAGAAATAACAATTATTAATCGTTTATTTAAATCTATTATCTATATTTTTTAGAAAAATAATGTAAAAATTCGATATACCTATTTGCACAAAGATCATTTGATGTTATGTTTGTGCTTAATTAGGACATTTTAAGTTTTAAAGAAAAATATATTAATTAATTGGGCGCGAACGCGTAACGCGTTTGTAACGATCAACAGACTACTTTCGTAAAAATCATGACAGGCAGTCCAGATCCAAGTCTCGCCGCATCCTCGACACCGACGGTTGCAGGGCGGGGTGACGCGGAAATATCGATTAGCACGGATTCTGCAAGACGAATCAGCTTGATATTGATGAGTCTGGCCGGTCTTTCCCAAGGTTTTATCGGGCCAATCGTCAAGCTGGTCGATTTTGCACCATTACCCTTGGTGGTCGGGCGTTGCATCGTGGCGGCGGTTCTACTGCACGCCATCTGTATTCTGACAGGACGCCGAGTACAAAAAACGGATCGCATCAACACGATTATTTGCGGATTTCTTCTTGCCGGACATTTTGCCACCCTGTTCATGGCATACAAGAAGACTGACGTTAATCTCGTTCTGATTGCGCTGTTCACCTATCCGATGATCACCAGCCTGCTCGAGCCCGTGTTTTTCGGCGGACGTCCGCAGCGCCGACAGGTGATTTCTGCATTCGTCGTGACCGCCGGTATCGCATGCCTGCGCCCGGCGCCGGGCGGCAGTGGCGACATGATTGCCGGGATCGGTCTCGCTCTGGCGTCTGCGGTTCTGTTCAGCCTTCGCAACATTCTGAGTCGCAAGCTCGTTGCTAAAAGCGACGGACTTGCGATCATGGGATGGCAAACCACCATCGCGGCCATCGCGTTCGCGCCAAGCTGCGTTGGACTCAAAGTGAGCGACATGACATCGTCGGTATGGCTCGGCATGCTGGCGCTGGGTATTTTCTTTACCGCCATTCCTCATACGCTACGCATTCTCGTGAAGCGTCATCTCACCACGGCAACCGTTGATATTCTCGCTGCGCTTCAGGTGGTGGGGGGGGTGCTGCTGGCCTGGATACTGGTGCATGAGGCGCCCACCATCAACGTGATACTGGGCGCTGCATTTATCTTTACTGCAGTCCTGTGGGAAGCCGCCAGCACATGGCGGCGGGGCTCGATGCCCGAATGACGCGAGCACCGCGTGGCGAGACATCGTCTTCGCGGAGAAAACACGCCCCCCGATTTGCCACAAAGCCAACGGTTTACTGGCGGGCGCTCGTCCCGCTGGACTGTCCACGTTGTCTAAACATGAGGAACGACATGCCCAAAGCGCTATACATTACCGCGGCTCCCGTCGGAGCAGTGCCGAAATCGCTCAATCTGGGCGACCCGGTTTTTGTTCATGGCTATCTTCTCGATCTGATCGATGCGAAAGAGCGGGTGCTAATCGTGAAGGCGCTCGAGAATGAAGGCTGGGAGCCTGTCGACGAAGGCGGTATCGCGCTTCAAAGCGGCTATGCCAGCACTATCGACGACGCAGCGGTCCGCTCGGCGGGAAATGCCGGCGAACTGGAGCGTGACGGGTGGAGCCGGGTGTCGGGACAGTGGAATTCGCCGTGGCCGAGCGAACCGCACGACGTGAAACCTATGATTGCGCGGAGTCTGCTGCAACGCATCGGGTCCATTGGCCTCATCCGGCAGACCGTCCTGCAACTAACGACGTTCGGCTGGACCGTCACCGCCCAAGGCGATCTGTCATGGCCCCACGGAAGTATTCGCAGTTATCTCCCGCCAAGCCTCGTGCAACAGATCCGGGCGGCAGACCAGACCGTCCTGGACGTGCTCATGAGCGAAGGGTGGACGCACTGCCGTGCCGGGTACTGGCAGCCCGGCAAGGGCCGTAGCGTGGACCTTCCGTTGACGCCTGAAGCGATTGTGGCGGACGCGCATCAATCACTGATCGAAGGGGCAGCCATCGTACACCTCCATACGCGTTCGAGGGCTGATCGCGGCGAACTGCAAATTCCAGGACTTGGCACAACCATCACGACGGGGGCGCAACGCAACCAGATCGTAGTGGAGGATTTCGAGCAGATTGTCACGACGCTGCGAGCGATGGAGCCCGCTGCGATACTCAACGTGTCGACCAGTGCGCGCGGCGACCGGAGCGCGTCTGAAAGCCTGTTGCGCCGCGCACATCTGAAACGCTACGGACCCGCGCAGGTGCATGCCGACATAGCATCGTTCAGCCCGGGCCCCGTGGTGTTTCAGAGCGGCGGCGGCTACGACAACCCGCCCGGCTTCCTCGTCCAGCAACTCGACCAGTTTGCTCGGACAGGTATACGACCGGAAATCGAGGTATTTAATCACACCATTGTCGAAAACGCGACGAGCATCTATCGCGACGTACTGATCGCGCATGGCGAGCCGGTGCTGTTCATGCTAGTGGCTGGGGTGGATCAGCATCGACGCGACGCGGTCAGCGGCGAGCTCAACGATGATTCGCTGATCCCGGTGGGCACTAGAAAGGACATCGCTGCGCTGTTGCAGCGCGACGACGTGGAGTCCACGCTGGCGGGGGCGCGGATCGCGGCCGACGCGCTCCGGCCGACAGTCGTACAACTGCGTGAGCATTTCCCTGCGTCGAAGATTTCGATTCTGCTGCCGGGTGCGTTTCACGCCATTCTCGTCGAGGTCGCGCTGGCGCTGTCGCTGGATGGCATTCGCGTGGGACTCGAAGACGCGCTGAATGTGTTCGACTCCCGCGTACCGGGTGGTGTCAGGCGGGCGCAGGGCACGAGCGATCAGGTACGTGCATTGAAGCGCGATTTGGAAAAACGCGGCATCTCAACGCTCAGCGCAGAAGCATTGCGTGACCAGATCGACATGACCCGCTGCGAGGTCAGGCTGTTTCGCGAGGCAACGAGCGCGTTGTCAGCCTATCTGCCGTTCGCGTCCAGCCCGCGGTCGCTTCCCGGGGCGGCGACGCTCGCGCAAGCGCTGTCGCCTGTATTAGACGCTTACGGGAAGATCGAGGACAGGTTTGCTGCCGAGCTCCGCAATGTCCCCGACGACCTGCGGACGGACCCAGCCGCTCTTGCCGCTCGCGTACGGGCGACGGCGAATGCGACAGGGGCGAACATACGCTTTTTCGTTGAAGAGCGCGACCGCTATCTCGATCACGAATACCTTGTCTTCAACGACATCTACGTCCCGCAAGCGTTAAATTTTGCGCGCGAAGTCCTGGCGCAGCGGGGTCAGTCGACAGACGCATATGACGAGGCGCTCGCCCATTACGGACGCCCAGGAGAAACCGTGCTGCGCGAAGAGGCCAGTTACCGGATTCGCGAGGATCAGTTCAAGTCGTCGGCGTTGCGGGCGCTCGAATATCTGGTGTCTATTCCATGCCGATACAACGTGGACCGCACCAACGTTTTTAATACGCAACTGCGTCGCGATCCTCACTACAGCGCGACGATGGCGCTGCTTTTTCATGCGATTCGTGAACTGACGCTGGAACTGCGCGCGCGTTCTAACGCTCATCAGAAAGCGTCCGGTCCGGTATGGTCGATCGTATCCGTGGATGCCGCGCAACCGCAGGGTGGTGGCCCCCTGCGCGAACTTGCTTCGTCGCGCAAACTGCCAGTGCTATCCGCCGGCGTCGAGTGGGTGGTGCTGCCCAGCACGCCGACCACGCACTACCCGCTCGGTCTCAAGCTGTCGCATGGATTGACGGATACGTTTCATCACTTCCTCGACGGGGTGGTGCGAGACGTTTCACTGCTGAAAGCTGGGCGGCCGACGCGGGATACACCGCTTCGCGTCATTGGCATCGCGCATACGGGGCGACAGCCCGATGGCGAGACGATCGTCGAGGCCAGCATGCTCTACAACCGCTTCGCGCTTAACGCCGACCGGACCAGCACGTTCCATGGTCATCCGGCACGACTGATCTATGAACGATTGTTGCTGCCGCGACTCGTAGACAGGCCACGTGAACTCCTCTATACGGAATCGCAACTTGCGGTGCGTGATGAAGATGGCGTGCCGCTCTACAGTGACGGGACACGCGCCCGAAGAATCGCGCGAGAGGCCATCGGCCGCCTGACTTTCTTGAAGCTACTAGCGCATAGTTCGGGCATTTCCACCGCACAGCAGCTCGACGTGCTCACTCGTTTGGACTCAGAGCGACTGGGCTACGCCCCGGACGAATTGCGGGCGATCTTCGACCGCGCTCTCGTAATCTCCTTTGCGTCTGCGTCCAACGTGCTGGTCGACTGGGCCGGTACGTCGGTGGTCGATGTGACTGCCTTTAACGACGTGCGCAGTCTGGCGGGCACCACCACGGACGACTATCTTTTCAGCGAGGGAGCACCGCTCGACACGCTGCGTCGCGCGTTGCTGGCCTCGCGGGCGGGCGACGCGCCGGTTGGTGGCTATCGATACGAGGAAGCGAAGTTGCTTCGTCATACGGGCGCGCAAGGTAAGACCGTTGCGCGGTTGACAGGCGTTTTCCTGATGGATGATGTGGCGCGTCAGCACGATGGCCACTCGATCCGCCGGTATCTGGAAGGGACGCCGCGCTGGCTACGGCAGTGGCTCTCCGGCGTGTTTCATGCTCCCGCCTCGAGAGGTGCGCTTGATGTGCTGGGCGAGCTGGACGCCGCAGCAGGCGAGCGCCTAGCGAATGGAAAGCGGGAGTCAGTCGCACCGTCATTTGTCGTGTGAGGTAGCCATGCGTATAGCGATCATAGGTTTAGGATGCAGCGGGACAATGGTGTTGCGCGCCATTGCCGATCGACTTCGTGAAGGGGATCCGATCGAAATTAGGCTGTTCGAAAGCCAGAAGGAGGTGGCGGCGGGCATTCCCTATGGTGCCGCATTCAACGATGACTGCTTTGTGCTGAACATGCAGACGTCGCTGCTCGGTGCACATCCCCAGCGTCCTGAGGAGTTCATGGACTGGCTGGCCGGGCAGTCGCCAAGCGTTGTTGACGGGACGGATTACATCGCGCGTACGCGCATGGGCGGATATCTCGCAAGCGTTCTTCAGGCGTCGATGGCACGGTTGCGGCAACTGGGCATCGCCTGCGAAATCGTCCGTGACGAGGTCTGCGACATGCAGGTTAGGGGAAACGAATACCTGCTGTTTGGCACGACCCAGACCTATACCGCAGACCGCGTGGTGCTTGCACCCGGGCACTTGAAGAAGCGGAAGCCCGAGGGCAGCGGGAAGCGTTACATCGCGAACCCATATCATGCGCTTCACCTCGTTCGCGCGATTCCGCCGAACGCTAAGGTCGGCATCGTCGGCAGCAAACTGACGGCGGTCGATATGGCTATTTTGCTGCGCGAGCAGGGGGGCCGCCGGATTTCGATGTTCTCGGGTTCCGGCCGTTTGCCGCTCGTGCGTGGCGTCAGGCCTCCTGAAGACCGGTTGCCCGTCGTGCGACGCCCAAAGGGCGCGTCGCTTCGTTCCTTCCTTAAAGCGATACGCGACCAGGTTCGCACTATGCAGGCGCCTGCCGAATATGAGGCCTTTCTGTCCGGCAGGGATGAAGCTGTCCGGCTCGCTCACGAACTGGAACAGGCTTCGGCGCCGCGCCTCTGGCACGCGTTGCTCGATGAGACGAAGCACTTCATTGACGACTTTTGGCAGGAGCTCAGTCCGTTTCACAAGCGCCTCTTCCTGCGCAAGTATCAAGGATTGTGGATGAGCTACCGGCATCCGATGCCGCCGTCGAATGCCCGAAAGATCGCCGGCATGCTCGCCGATGGCTCGCTGACGGTCCACAGTGGCTATCGGGGCGCATCGGCCTGCCCTGACGGACAATTAACCGTCAGGGCAGGCGACCAAGAGGTTATCGTCGACTACTTGATCGACGCGAGCGGCACACCGGCGGATGTGCGCGAGATCGATTCGCCGCTCGTCGCGAATCTGCTGCGTAATGGGATCGTTGCTCGCTGCGAGTTTGGCGGCATTGAATGCGAGCCCGCAACGCACCGCGTTAGACCGCTCTCGAACGTGTATGTGATCGGGCAACTGACCCGTGGTCGCATTTTCTACGTGTCGGCCATAGAACGTATTGCCATTCACGCGTTGGTCATTGCGGCCGACCTGATGCGCGCCGTAACGGAAAGAACCGGAACTCGGCTCGAAGAGGTGGCCGACTGACGCGGACAGCGCGCCGCACGATGGCGTTGTGCCAGATCAGGACACGCGCGATCTGCCATTCGAGTCGAAGCAATCCGACAAACCTAAAGGAGATTGTTCATGAGCCAAGAAAACTGGACCGTAGTCGACAACTATTTCTCCCAGGCACTCATTCCTTCCGATTCCGCGCTCGAAACAACGCTGAAATCCAGCGCGGTTGCAGGGCTGCCGTCGATCAACGTCGCGCCGAACCAAGGCAAGCTTCTCTACCTACTCGCTAAAATCAGGAATGCGAAGCGGATTCTGGAGATCGGTACACTCGGCGGTTACAGCACGATTTGGCTTGCGAGGGCGCTCCCCTCCAATGGTCGGCTGATCTCGCTTGAGTCGAACGTCGAATATGCCGATCTCGCGCGACGAAACATCGCCGCTGCAGGGTTATCCGATGTTGTTTCGGTTATTGTTGGCACTGCGGTCCGAAGCCTCGAACAGCTCATAGAAGAGAAGGCCGAACCGTTCGATCTGGTATTTATCGATGCGGACAAGGGAAGCAATCCGGACTACCTGCGCCTATCGCTTGCGCTGTCCCGCCCAGGCACGGTCGTAATCGGCGACAATGTGGTGCGCAACGGGCGCATCAGCGACGTGAACAATCAGGATCCCGATGTGATCGGCGTAAGGAAGTTCTTTGAACTGGCCGCCTCGGATAGGCGTCTGGATACGACAGCAGTGCAGACGGTTGGCTCGAAAGGCTGGGACGGGTTTTCGATTACTCTTGTGTCGGCATAGCAACGGATGACGTGAGGGGATCTGTCGTGCGATTGCTCGAATATGCGCCGAGGCTTTTGCTTCAGCGCGGCGAGCTATCGGCTGGTCAATACGTTGGCGGATTGCCTTTGACGGCCAGCGGTCCGGTCTTTAGTGAACAGAAACGTCTGATTGTGCCAGGAAACTTGTGCACGACCGGCACAAGTTTGCCAGACCCCTGTCTAGCGCGATCGGGCTCGTACTAACTGTTCAAGTCGGTCCCGCAATGGTATTGGGATGACCGATTTCAACCATGGATTAACCAACTGGCTCATGAACCAACATTTGCGCGTGCGTCAATACAATCCCGCGAGGGTGCGTTGAGGAAGCTCCCGGTCGTAGGTCTGTCCATCGAAAACGCCACCGCTCAGCCGCTGATGCATCTGTCCAGCGCTCGGAAGGCTGTCGCGATTTACTTGCCTCGTCGTATTCCACAAGTCGGACCGCACTAGCGCTTTCGAGCAGTGAAAGTACGCTGCGCAGACGGTGATGACTATCGCAGTACGCGGCAGTTTCCCATTAATCTCGAAAGCCGCAAGTAGCTGAGGATCGACGGAGATTTGCGCTGTGCCGTTCACGCGCAACGTTTCACCAACTCCCGGCACGAGAAATAATAGAGACACCCGCGGGTTGATCATAATGTTGCGCAAGTTGTCGATTCGATTGTTTCCCGGCCGATCCGGAATCACGAGGGTTCGACAGTTGACGATTGACACAAATCCGGCAGGATCCCCTCTGGGTGAGCAATCGGTTCCATCTGTCCCGGCTGACGCAAGGATTACGAACGGCGACGCCCTCACAAATGCACAATAGTCGTCGTTAAGATGATCGATCTCCTTCCACAGCGCCCGTTCATGTGGGCGGCCGTATATCGCCTCAAGTTGCTGCACATCGGAAATTACATGTTCCATTGCGTCCACCGTTCTGTTTCTATCGATAAAGATACCTGCGCCAGGTGAGTATAATTGACGTATCGGAATCCGCAAACGAAGCTTTCTCACATTGCATTTTCTAGCGCAAGGAAAGTGCTGACCGAGTCAGCTGGCGCCTGAGCATTGTGACGTGGCCGAAGCGGTAGGGTAAGGTTGACGCATGAAAACCTCGTCTATTTACTACTGCTATCGCTTCGCGCCTGCGGTCATAAGCTTAGCGGTGCGTTAGCACTTTCGCTTTCCCTGCGCTTTTGCGACGTCGAAGAATCATTGTTTGAGCGCGGCATCGCTGTAAGCTTACGGTTCGCTTGGAATCGTGGCGGTAGTTTACGCGCGACGGACAAAATACGTCCTCGTTTTGAGCAGCGTCAACAACAAGCGGCGCAGTTCGGTTTGCTTGATAAGATGTCCTACATGTAGGAACATGATCAACACGCTTGCTTATTTGCACGGGAACCGGGCAAACGGACGGTGGGCGGAATCTGGAGAACGGACGGGGCCTACGTTTGAATCGGGGAGAGTGGCGATATCTCTACCGGGCTGTCGGCAAAGTGTTTCTGTCGCAATAAGAATTGGGTGGCGAAAGAATGTCTATAATCGGCGCTTTCATCCCTTGGCTTCCCTTAATCAGGCATCCAAGGCTGACCAGTTTTCGAGAAAGTAAACATACCACTCGGGGGTTTCTGAACTGGCCTCTTAAGATTAAGGCTCTTTTCTAGCCCTGTGGCCTTTTATGGAGAGCAATTCAGCATGGTGAACAATCTGGCCAATCGCAAAGTCATCGTATGGGGCACGTTGCTGGGGGGCTTTATCAGTTCTCTAGTGAAATCGGGTACGGAAGCGAATATGCCGCCCAGGGTACCGGGCGAATTGTCGCCGCCCGCAGCGAATATAGACGGGTGGTTAGGTGGCCTCGGCATCAATGCACATTCTCTGGATTATGCTTACCAGAGCGTGACGATTCCCGGTGCGGTGATGCTCTATCACTGGCTGTTCAGTTTCGCCTTTGCCTTTATTTACGTTGCCGGGGCTCGGTACTGGCCTAAAATCCGAATGGGATTCGGGGCCGGGTACGGCATCCTCATCACTTTGGTGATGCACGGTTTTCTGATCCCCGTGCTCGGATTCAGGCATCCTGTTTATGATCACGGTGCCATAGGATGGCTGTGGAAACTCAATGGGTACGAGTTTTCGAGCGAACTTATCGGTCATATTTGCTGGTCGGTATCTATCGAGGTTTGCCTAATTTGCGTGCTTGCGGTTTTCGGAGAACCGGTCAGCGGCGAATGGACACGCACTCACTGATTTGCACCAGAACCCAAATAATTATTTGGCGAAGGTGGGTTCAAGAGGTCATCGCAACGCCTTTCGATTAATATCGAATGAGGGAGCGTAGACGAATGGCACAGAGGGGAAAGCCTGGGCTGCCACCAGAAGGCAAGGCAGAAGTTTGGCGGCGGTGGCGCGCAGGTGAATTGTTTCTTGGCGTCGGCAAAGCGCTAGGCAAGCCAGCCGGATCAATCTACGGCGTAATCCAGCTACTTGGAGGTTACAGCTCTCTCGGGGAATGGTCTCCGGAACAAGTAAGCGGCTGGCTTAAGCGCCGATATACCGATGACGAGTCGATGCGCGTGTCACACGAAACGATTTGTCGTAGCCTTTTTGGGCAGGCGCGCGGCGTTCTAAAGAAAGAGTTGCAGTATCATTGCGGACCTAGCGCATGATGCGTCATTCGCGCCTCTCCAGCTTTGCTTCACGGTACACAACTTGATCAATACTCGCAGGCGCAACTGAAAAAATCGCAGCCCGCCTCAATGCGCGGCTGAGAAAGACCTTGGGTTTCATGTCCCCGGCCGATAAACTACGTGGGGCCGTTGCCGCGACCTTCATACTGTCCAAATTTTCGTCAGCGCATGCCGATTAAAATCGCCTGACGGCGAGCCCTTACTCCCGAAAGCGCACACTCCCTCTTAACTCAACTACAAACGAAACTACTCGCGGCGTTCACATCGCCGCCTTGATAACGCGCCACTTTCGGGTACGGGCAAAGCGGCCGTGTTCGTCCTGCTCCCCAGTCGGTGGGCACGTCGGCGTTCGGCGCGGCATTGCTCGCATCGCGCGCGGTGGCGACCACGCTGTCCGGCGCCGTGCCTTGCTCGACCCATGCAACGAGCGGCGTGAGCAGGTCGAACTGGTCGGTGCTCGGACCGCCGCTGCAATGGTTCATGCCCGCGATCGTATAAAGACGCGCGAAGTTCGACGCGTCGCCGCCGTTGGCTGTGGTGAGCCGCTGATACCAGTCAGTCGTGTCGTTCGACGAAAACACCGGGTCACTCGTGCCGTGATAGACCATCAGCTTTGCCCCGCGCTGCTTCAACGCGCTGAGATTGGTTTCATCGGGCGGCGTCATGAACGACCAGGCAGACTCGGCATACACGCCGCTGGTGGCGAATATCTTCGGCGCATCGGTGTCCATGTTGAAGTTCAGTGCATACGCGGACAACTGGCTCAGCACGGAATCGGCTTGCGGCGGCGTGGTGAACGTGAAGGCGGCCGCGGCCGGGTCGAGCGTGATCGAGTTGGCCTGCTTCCAGGCCGACCAGCCAGCGCCGAGTCCGGCATCGTATGGGAAGCTTGCATACAGCGCGGTCCCTGCACTATTGCGCGCCCCGGAGAACACATTGCCGATGGCGTCCATCTGGGCGCTTGTCAGACACGTGCCGTCACGAACGTTGTTTGTGCAGGTTGGGATGTCGGTGGCAAGGTTGAAGTTGGCCTGGCATGCCTTGATATCCTGAATGAGGCCGTCCGTTACACCGTCGAGTGCATCGCACTTCGACAGTATTTTAGACGCTACCATTTGACGTTCCGCCGCCGTGAAACCGGTTGTGATATCGGGCAGGCCATTCGAGGTTGTCGCTGTCGCCACTTTCGCAAACTGCTGTGCGCTCCACATTTCACCGATGGCCGCCTTTGGCAGGTGAACGCCCGGATCACCCGCGATGATGCCGTCATAAGCCGCCGAAAAGCGTGTCGCCGCGACCAGCGCATGACGTCCGCCGTTGGAGCAGCCATCGAAGTAGCTCCTATCCGGTGCTTTGCCGTATGCCAACTTGATGACTTGTTTAGCCATCGGTGTGAGCGTCGCAACAGCATTGTAGCCGTAGTCGATTCGGGCCTGCGGATCGAGACCGAACAGGGGATTTTGCGCCGAACTGTGCCCTGCATCCGAACTAATGACGGCGAAGCCTATGTTGAGCGCATCGCTAGTGGGGCCGCCGCCGCCGATTTCGCCGGTGGCCGTGACCACATTGCCGTCGAGTCCGCCGTTGGCTTGATAGAAGAAGCGTCCATTCCATGCAATCGGCAGGCGCATTTCGAAGCCGATTGCATAGGTGTTGCCGTCGACGCTACTGACTCGCTGATTCATGCTGCCTTGAATCAGGCAATGTTCGGCGATCGGTCTACCGACCACTTCGAGCGTGCCCGCCGCGACGTCCGTCACCGTGGTGAAGATGGTGTTGGCGAAACTGAGCTTTGCAGCGAGTGTAGCGCAATCGCCGACCAGCGTGGCCGGCGTTGCCGCGCTCAATTGCGGCAACGCGGACGCATTGTCGCCGACGCTACCGCTGCACCCAGCGAGGGTGAGCGCCGCGGCTGACGCTAGTGCGATAGAGGTGCGCCTCATGCTTGGTATCCTAGAAAGAATGACGCATGCCAACCATGACGCCGGTTTGGCCCGTGCCCGCTGCGGGCGTCGTGCCCCCGCCACCCCCGCTCACCGAGTACTGCGCCTTCGCGCTGTTGGCGAGGTACGACGCTTGGGCGTAGACAGCGGTGCGCTTCGATAGCAGATAGGTGGTGCGCAGCGTGCCCATCGTCGCGCGCGTGTCGTGCTGGGTATTCGTGATGTGATAAACCTCGCCATCGACGGTGAAAGCGGGCGTCACGTTATACGCCGCGGCCAGGAAGAACAGATTGGAGCGCACGCTCGCAACCGTGTCCGCGCCCGGTTCGACGCGGCGGTTAAGCCATCCCACGCCGAGCTTGGTCTTGCCGAATTTGGCGTAGGCGCTCAATTGTGTGCGGATGTCCTTGTCGGCCGCGCTGGTGAGGGGCGTCGGCGTAATGCCGTCGAAGAAGTTCGCCGCCGCGGTGCTGCCGCCACGCTGTTCTTCATACGACCCCGCGACGCCGAAGAGTGGTGCGTCGTACTTCAGCATCACGGACCATTCGCGGCATTGCGTTGTCTGCCCGGCGACCGATCCGGTACAAGTGCCCTGCCCCGGCGAGTTGCCGGTGCCAGCCGCGTCGCGTCCGAACGAGTAGTTCGCGCCGAAAGTGACGCCCGCATAGCTGCCGAGGTAGACAACTGAGTTGTCTGCGCGGCCATTTGGTACGTACGCGTCGAGCGAGCCCAGACCATAGATGTCCGGGCCGATCAGGTCCGCGCCCATCAGCGCGAGATAGGTCATCGTGTACTGGCGGCCGAACGAGATCGTGCCGTAAGGGCTCTTAATGCCGACGAATGCTTGACGTCCGAACAAGCGTCCACCTTGACCAAGATCGCCTGCGCGCACGTTGAAGCCGCTTTCCAGCGTGAAGATCGCGCTATAGCCGCCGCCCAAGTCTTCCGCGCCACGCAAACCCCAGCGTGAAGGCATTTCGCCCGTGACCGACGGCATGCGGAACACGCTTTTTCCCGCTGCGTTCGCGTGCGAAACGTATTCGATCCCGGTGTCGATAATGCCGTAGAGCGTCACGCTTGATTGTGCCGCTACGGCACCGCTGATCGTGCACAGTGCGGCACAGAGTAATAGACGTGCGGATGGTTGCATGAAAGGTTTCTCCGGACCGTTTAATGAATAGCGGCGTATTGTTGTTGTGTGCTTGGGTTGGGTGTTCTCGTGACGACGGCTAGTTGTCGGCGCGTGGTCGGCGTATCAGAAACAACGCCGCGACTGCCGCGATCACCGTTACGGGAATGCTTGCGCCAATCACGGTCGAAGAACTGCGTCCCATCGCCAGCAATTGACCCGCGGCGAGCGGACCGACCACCGAGCCGATGCGGCCCACCGCGACCGCCGCACCGACGCCAGTTCCACGCATGGCCGTCGGATAGAACGCCGCGGAAAGCGCATACAGCACCGATTGGCCACCGATCACGAACATCCCCGCGAAGAAAGCAGCGGCCGCAAGCGCGCTGAAGCCGTTCGCCGTCGAAAGCATTGCGAGCGAAGCGATGATCCCGACGTACATACCGGCCACCACTAGGCCCGAGCGCATGCGATCCATCAACATGCCGATGCACAGCGCGCCAATTCCGCCACCAATGTTGAAAAAGATCTGGACGTAGCCGACGTGCGCACGCGTCAGACCGCTCGCGGCCATCAGCGATGGTAGCCAATTGAGCAGAAAATAAAGGACGATCAGGGTACAGAAATAGCTGACCCAAATCTGCACTGTTGAGAGCCCACGCGTGCCGCCGAACAGGATTTCGCCGACCGGTGCCGGCTTGGCTTGGCCATCGCGTGATGCTTTGGTGAACGCCTTCGAATCCGTGAGGAATGCGAGCAGCAGCGGTACCAGCAGGAGCGGCCCGACGCCGCCGACGTAGAAAATGTGACGCCACTCGGTGTTCCCCGCACTCAACACGCCGATCACCGACGCGATCACGCCACCGAACGGAATGCCGCAATACATCACGCTCACGGCGGTGCCGCGCAAGCGCGGTTCGACCGCTTCCGATGACAACGCGAGCAGGTTTGGCAATGCCCCGCCTAGTCCGATACCGGTAAGCACTCGCACGATCAAGAGCATGTGAAAGTCGCTCGCCAGCGTCGTGAAGATCGACAGTAAGCCGAACAGGCATGCGGATATCACAAGCATGCGCTTGCGACCAATACGGTCGGCAAGCCGCCCGCCGAACATCGCGCCGGGTAGCAAGCCGAAGGTCCCAGCACTAAACGCCAGTCCCATTTGCGCGACGGAGAGGCCGAACTCGTGCGCCATACGCGGCGCGGCGATGCCGACCGACTGCAAGTCGAGTCCCTCTAGCAAGGCGATGGCAAAACATAGTCCGAGGGTGACGAAGGTGCCTGCCCTGCTCGACGCCGCCGGGATCGCAGCGGCATCGGTCGAATGCAATGTTCCGGATTTCTTCACATTAGTTATCCTTATTAAATGAAAAGGTTTTCCGGTTTCGCTAAAGAGCGGCAGATGCCAAGTCACCCTGCTGCGCGATACGCAAGTTCGGCAGGCAATCGTTAGATCATCGTCGGGGCCGTGACGGATGCCCGACATTAGCCCACCGACCCGCCCTGCGTGCGCGCCGCATCGTTTCGTTGGCCAGGCTACGGGGTATTCGTTTCTAGGCGCTGCAGCGCGTCTCCAAACACCGCATCGTGGACTGGATTTAATATCAGGTAGGCTGACAATGCAAGCGTAAGTTGTTCGGTAAAAACACCTAGCAATTCGTTGGCGTGGCCCGAGTGGACCTAGCCGCGCAGATTACGAACGAAAGTTTCGAGGCGGATTTGGACTGCGCCGGCGGCGTCGAATTCGATGCCCTCCAACATTTGCTTTTCGATGGTTTTGACGGCCTGCTCGCATTCGCGCAACACGGCACGCCCTTCGTCCGTCAGTCGAAGTAGTACGATGCGCCTGTGCGTCGGATCTGGTTTGCGGCTCACCCAGTTATGCGCGGCCATCAGGTTCATCACTTCATTAGCCGATTGCGGCGTGATGAAAGAGCGCTCGGCAACCTGCGCATTGGATGCTTCCCCGTTGGCTTCGAGCACGGAAAGCGCGGTGAATTGCGCGAGGGTCAGGCCGAGTGGCGCGAGCGCTTCGGTCATGCGGCGCCGCAGGACGCGATCGAGACTGCCGATCACGTAGGTCAGGCGCAGGTTGGAACGGCGAGTGCGCGTGGCGGTGGGCTCGGCAGGCATAGTGTGATTTTTGTTCATCGTGGACAGAAAGTTCGGGCTGTCCCGCATCTTAGCGTGGCTAAGCGCAATTATCGCGGCTAAGAGTTTGTACCGAGAACGTGGATTTTCGCTTTACATATCAGGAATCCTGATATTAAATGTCTTTATCAGGCTGCGGTCGCAGCCGGTCCGGAGATTTTGCAGGAAAAGATTCGCCGCGATGCACACCGCTGGCAATCGCAACTGCAGCGCATGTACGCTAAGCCGACCATCGCGATGGTCAACAGCTGGTGCTGCGGTGGCGGCTTCTCGCCGCTGGTGGCGTGTGACCTGGCGATTGCTTCCGACGAATCCCCTTTCGGTCTTTCCGAAATCAAGTGGGGCGTTCCGTCAGGTAATCTGGTAAGCAACGCAATGGCTGATACCGTTGGGCATCGTCAGGCGCTGTTTTACATCTTGACGGGCGGATGGCCTTAAGCAGTTCCTCGACGACGAGGCAATCAAGCCGGGTCTGCAAGCGTTTGCCGGCGCCAGCCGATTTGATCGACGCTCGTACGGCCCGGTCTATCGAGACCGGTGTCGCTGAAACGGGCACGACGCCGATCTGGATGCGGCGGTTGCAGGCATCGCGTTTAGCGCGTTTTTTTAATCAGGGCCGGATTCGGATGTCGACGCAGCGCGTGATCGTAGACTGCAAGATCGCGGATGCCTTGGTGGGGAAGCTTGCGGGAAAGGCGCGGACCTTAATAGCGACGGACTCTGCGGCTTCTGACTCTGTGCTCGGCATACTTGAAAGCAGCAGTTGTTGCGCAGCGCATCACGGCGTTGATCGAAAATGCGTGCGAGAAAGGCGCCATGTATAGTTGCGAGCACCGAAATCTGAAGAGTTCAACTATCAAGGACAGATCGACTAGTTTCCTAGAGCGCATTACAACGTCATAAAGGCGTTTGCGAAACCACTCGTCGGCGCTTACCTGGTCCAATCCGTCACCAACGTCGTGCTTAACAATCGCACCGCGGATTTCCATCAAAACATGCATGTCTGCCTTTGCCGAACGATACTCTTCATTTTGCGCCCTCATCGTCTCAATGACTGCTCGACCTTATCTTGCAATCGAGTCGTCTTCGCTTTGAGTTCGGCGGGTTGCGTACGCTCGGCAGTCTCGAGCGCGTTCAGATACCGTCGGATGCTCTCCTCGATCTGATTCTGGCGCTTGTCGACCTTTTCCTCTGTAAAGTTGCGATCCCGAGTATTAATGGCCTTGAACTCGCTACCGTTAAAAGCGATTAGCGCTTGTGCAAACAGCTTCAGCTCCCGGCAAGGCATCACGAAGCGGCGACACACGTTGCGAATGCCGACTCCGTTGTCACGATGAAGGTCCGCTATGGTTTTGAAGTCCGACGCCAGTCGGCCCGTAAGCCACATCAACGCTACATTGCGTTGGCATTCACGTTTCAGGCGACGGCGCGATCGAACCCGGTTCAGGTAGCCGTAGATACGGATACTCAGAAGCACCGCTGGATGATAGGAGAGGGCGTCCTGTAGTTGACGGCATTGCGCCATCAAAGCCTAGCGATGCCAGGTTAATCTCTTCTACAAACGCCTCGATAATCCTGACCGGGTCGTCCTCCGCGACGAAGTCATCAAGGCACTCTGGAAGCAGAGTCACCTGTTTGCGATCTTCATTTTCTATGAATCGCTTCATCCCTTCACCTCACCAAGACGCGTTCATTCAATTTAGGCGATAAACGTGTTCTTACGCGGCCTGGCCCCGTTGGAGACATTCGACGCGCTCCAAAGCGGACAGCCGTTATCGGTAACGCCGACTCAACTTTCAGCACCTAACGGGCAGAAGCAGTGTCGCGAGTACCAATAACACCGCAACCGATGCGAAGAGAACAAACAGGTCGTTACCAGGAAGAAAAATAGCAATATCCGACACGACGGGTGCTATCCCACAACGGTGGAAAATTTGCCAATGGGAACTTGGTCATTGGTCTCTTTGATTGCGGGGAATCGACTCGCCGTTTCCTTGCCAGCCAATTACTTCGGGCGGAGTGCAGCGAAACCGTTCACTCATAACGCAGGATCCATGACGCTATATCGCCGCTCGGGGGAGGAAAGGGCAAATAATCTTCCGTTCTTGTCAACGACTGCCGCAACATTATCGGCCACCTGAAAACACTGCCCGCCAAGAAGTCCCCGATAGCTGGTGCCGTCGATTTCAATTCCTACAGGTAGTTTCGCGGCAATGATCTTGCCGTTTTTACCAACGGTCACCGATGCGTTATTTGACACATAGGTTTTGTTGTCGAGGGTATTGCCAAGGGAGCAAGTGGATGTCTGGTCGTCCTTTGCAGCTCTTGCCCTGAGCTTTGCAAGTTCAACGCCTTCGGTCGCTTGCTGAAGAACGAGCATGTTGACCGCATTGACCTGGTGGGCGGAAGCTGGAGAATGCACGAGACCGACGTTCGAATCCGGGGGGAGTGGCGATATTTCTACCGGGCTGTCGACAAAGCCGGTAACACGGTTGATCTTCTGCTACGAGTCCCGTCGGAGACGGTGGCTTGGCCTGCTCACTGTCAGCAAATCAACGCGGCCGATTCAGGAAATTTCGCCATACGAATAATTATTTCGTTCACGACAATTGAATAAATGTTTGTCTGGCACATCATTGCATGACCGCCCCAAACAGGGAGGTTGTTTGTTGTTTTGGAAGCAACGGATACTTCCGCCGTCTGTCCGCGCGGTCAGCGGCCCTGGACGCTCAGGACCGATGTCCTACCCGTTTTGCGGCAACCATGACGTTCTTGGCATGCCTCGCGCATGCCGCGATACATGAGCAATGCGGTTCAACAAAACGACGGGAATACGAAACATGAGCCGAGTGAAGCGGAACAATCACAACGAATGGGCAGACCCGCCCCCCAGATCATATCTCTCCGCGCAGATCGAGTATGACGTATTGATATTTTCGGGAAACTAATGAAAAAATGGGTCATATACAGGCCGGCACAATCTGCAGCGCCGCAGGGTCAATGAGCGCGTCACGGGCCTTTACGGCGGTGCCAGACGTGGCGCGGTCACCGCAGCCAACTGCGGTGCTCCCCCGACGTTCGGCGTATCGACTTCGCATGTCGTTCGAACCATGATGAAGCGCCCTTGAAACCGGACAGCCATCTTGTCTGTGGGAACCCCTTCAGGCTTGCAAGACAGGTTTTTCGAATCGGATTTTTTAGCCATTATCAATCGCCGGTGCGCGCATTCATCGCCGGATAATCTGTGCGCCGGGTACCGCGCCAGGACCCGTCACGCCTGCGAACCATCAAATCATCTTCTTTAGCGATGAGCGCCGCGCTCTACCACACCAACGTCAGTCAATCATGAGATCTGATCCTAACTACCGCCCGGTGCCGCCTGCTCACGTCGTAATTGCCGGGACGAGCGACGCCACGAGTTCGTCCAGACCGCAAGGACGTCGTGAATCGCGGCCCCGGAATCTGCCTCGGCCCGCGAATATGCCGGCTGGCCTCGTGCAGGGGGACCGGAGATCTTCATCGACGTCAACTTCGACGTCGACTATGGACCAGGCACTGTCGAATGCACTGAACTACCCGGAACATAACCTCAGTCGCGAAGCGGCGGCTCGGCTAGACACCCAGCGCCGTCAACAGCAGCACGAACTGTGGCGCAAGAGCGGTGTCGGCTTTCCCGTGCGCTGCATCGACATGGCCCGCGACAACATTCTGGCCGAACGCAACGGGCACGGTCGTGCGCTGGCATTTCTGATGCCGAGCGGCGACGCTGAAACGAATCTTGATCTACTGGGATTCTACTTGGCAAAGCTGGGCGAAGCTGGGCGCGAACGGATCACTCCGGCCTTGCGCGGCGAGATTTGCGCCTGTGCGGATCTCGTGGCGCAGTACCTTGTGCATACGTCGTTATTCGACGGGGCTTTCGCTGGCGCTTACTCACGTCTGGCGAATAAGCTGAGCAAATATCCGGATCGCCGCGCGTGCATGGACGCCCTCACGTGGATTGCCCGGCAGGTCCTGCTTGAGCGCAACCTGCATCGGTTGAGTGACAGGGAGGCCACGACGCTCGTGGGCGCGCTCGCCAAGAACACGCGAAGCGAATCTTGTCGGGATGCCATCCTGTGCCTGACCGGCCGCCTGGTCGAAAACCGCTCGACGCTCGGGCGCCTGAACGCCATCCAGGTTCCCATGCTGTTGAACGCGCTAAGCAAGTGGCCGACCCACGACGACGCGAAATACTTCGCATTGCAACTGGCCGATTTCCTAGCGGCGACACCGAAGCTGCGACTGGCGTTCGATGGTCAAGGCGTCGCCAACGTGCTCAATGCGCTAAGCAAATGGCCGGGAGAGGCCCGGGCGGAGCAGCCAGCGCTGCAATTGGCGGGACGGTTGGTCGAACAGCCCGATCTGCGGCTTTCGATGCGTGCGCAGGAGGTGCACAATTCGCTGAACGCGTTGAGCAAGTGGTCACACCGCGAAGCCGCCAGCCAGGCGATGCTGCTGCTGGCCGCCCGTCTGAAGAACGAACCCCAATTGCGCCGGCAGCTCGACGCGCAGGGTGTGGCCAACGCGCTGAATGCGCTGAGCAAATTGCCGGAGGAGAGCTTGGCGAAACAGGCCGCCCTGCTGCTCGCCGAGCGGCTCGTCGCCGAGCCCCGGCTGCTGCACGCGCTAGAGGCACAGGGCGTCGCGAATGTACTGAGCGCGCTGAGCAAGTGGTGCGGGGAAAAGCCCGCGACCGAGGCGGCTCATCTTCTGACGGAGCGCCTTGCCGTGGAGCCGCATCTGCGTCGGGCACTTAAAGCGCAGGAATTCACCAGCACGCTGAATGCTCTGAGCAAGTGGCCGCACGAGGAGGCGATGAAGCAAGCCGCGCTGCTGCTTGCTTCGCGCCTCTTGATGGAACCTGAGCTGTTGCCTGCGTTGGGACAGCAACAAATTGCCAACGCGCTGAACGCGCTGCGCAAGTGGCCGGACGCGGAGGGAGCCAGACGGACCGCGCTGGTGCTGGCCGCGCGCCTCGAGACAGTGCCGCAACTGCGCGCCCAACTGGGTCAGCAGGAACTTGTCAACTGCGTCGACGCCCTGGCCCAATGGCCCGACGACGCACAGATTGGCCGGACAGCGTTGCTGCTGTCCACGCGCCTCATCGTCGAGCCCAGTCTGCTGCCATCGCTGAACGCGCAAGGCGTTGCCACGCTACTCCATGCGTTGCGCAAGTGGCCCCAGCAGGACACGGCGAAGCAGGTCGCCATGCGGCTGGCGACCCGTGTGGCACGGGAGGGCGAGCTGCTAGCGTCAATGAACATGCAAGAAGCCATCAACGCGCTGAGTGCGTTGAGCCGGTGGCCCGATGAAGCACAAGCCGGACACGCCGCGCGTGCGATTGCCGCGCACCTGATGGCGGAACCGGCTGGCAGGGCAAGGGCGCTGAACGCGCGGTATACATCCAGTACGCTTTTCTACCTGAGCAAGTGGTCCGATGAGAACTGCACCGCGCAGCTCGCGCTCGCGCTGGCCGAGCGTATCGCCACAGAACCGCTATTGCTGGAAGCTGCGGATGCGCAAGCAGTGAGCAACGCCCTGAGCGCACTCTCCAAATGGCCGGGTGACGACCGGGCAAAGCAGGCGACCCGCGAACTCGCCGGCCGGCTGGCCACGGATACCGCACTGCAGATGACTTATGGCTCGCAAAGCTTGGCGAGTACACTGCATACGCTGACGCAGTGGCAAAGCGAGCCGGAGGCCATGCAGGCCTTCTGGCGACTCTCCACCCTGCCGGGGCGGGGCAACCTCCCATGGCGCGCTTTCAACATGGCGGACATGGCCCAGATCAGCAACGCGTTCGCGCGCGTGGTCGGGAATGAAGGCGAGGATTTCGAGCGGGCGCGGGTGGGCCTCGCGGGCCTTGCCGTCCATCTCGAATTGCATCCAGAGTGTTTCGAAGGCACGGGATCGGGCCATATCGGTATGCTGTTCAAGGCGTTTGCCCGCCTGAGAATGCTGCGCGAACTGCGCCCGCTGGCTAGTCCGGCACTGCATCGGGTTACGGCACTGTGCCGCGAGACGCAACTGCGCGACGAGTCACTCGAAACCGTCGGCAACCTGTGTCTCGGGCTGCTACCGCTCGCCCGCAGCCCCGAACTCGTCCGGTATCGCGTCCCGGCATTGAAGGCTTTCGAAGCCTTGCAGCCCATTGTTGCACGCAAAATTGACAGCTATATGCGGCATGGCACGCCGGTGCCGGGCTCGGCCCTGCTCGCGACGGATGGGCGGCGGGAAGCCTGCGGCACGCGCTGCCCTGCGCTGACGTTCTACCAGATCCTGAAGGCGTACGCGCTGGTCGCCCGGCAGTGGAAGCCCCGCTATATCCAGGGCAACCGTCAGGTGGTGCTGGACCGGCAAGGCACACTCAAGCAATGGGTCGACACCACGCTCGCTCGCACGCGCGACGTGATAGAAACAGACCTACAGGAGATGAGCTGGAACCTCATCGCCCAGATCGAGGCGGGCGACGACGTCCTGAGCGCGCTGGACCTGCGCATCGGCAAGGAACTGAAGACCATCACGCAGCGCCACCCGCCCACCCGCTTCGATCTGGCCAGTACGCATGCACACATGCGTACCGTGCCGGGGCAAGTCCGCCCTGTGACGGAAGGCATCGGCGCTACCCGTCATGTCACGGTCGATCTGCTCGGCCGCGAACTCAAGGTTGACGAAGGTGACCAGCCGCCCTATTCGTTTTTTGCGCGCCTGACTGGCATGCCGCTTGTGGAAGTGCAGCTACCGGGCACGCTGAGCGCCTTCATGCTGGCGCGCACCTTTCAGTACCAGGGCGAACCCTGGCGCTTCGACCTGTTCGGCGGCAGTCGGTTTACGCGCGGGCGCATGCGGCAAGTGAAGAACATCCTGGCGGGCCATCAACCGCCTGCCTCCGTGCTACCGGCCCTGCGGTATGCCGATAGCGCGCCCGGCAGCGCGTTCATGACGCTGACGCAAAAGCTGGCGCCGCAGCGGGAGGACTGGTCCCGGATGCAACGCGCGCTACTGGAAATGGTGCCTCCCGATAATGTGGTTGAGGGGACCTTGCGCGTGGGCTGGTTCGCGGATGTGAAAGTGCCCGGCGAGCAGCATCCGTTCAAACTCAAGGGACCCGACGGCACGCGCATAGCGCTGTGCCCGGACGATGGCTGCGGCTTCATGAAATGGGAGGTGGCCCTCCGCATTCCCGCAGTGCGCCAGCACATCGAGGCCTGGCAAGCCGTGAAGGAGCGGCGCGCCACGCCCGCGCAGCGGGAACTCGTCGCCGATCACGCGCTGGGGTTCAACGCGATGCCGCCGCAGGCACTGATGCATTTTCCACGCGACGAAGCGGTCCTCGCGGAAGCACACGACGCGATGCAGCGCAAGCTGGACAAGCTGCGCGAGCAGTGCCAGGTGCCCGGCACCGCGGGCACGCAGGCGACCGCGCTCTCGCCCGATGCGGTAGACCTTCTCGCGCTGTACCAGATGACCATCAGCGGCGGCTATGAGGGTCGGCGCATCCGCGCCGTGCCGTCGGCCGACGACAAACTGTATCTGCCCACCATTCCGATGGTGGGCTTCGAGCACCCGGAAGGAGACCTGCTCGTCGGCAAACCGCCTTACGACAAGGAGAACCTGTTGCCTATCCCGGCGGCGCGCACAGGCACGCCCGCCAAGGGCGATGCCACTGCCGGTTTCCTCGACGCGTGCTTCGCCATCCAGTACAGCTATACCGGTTTCGACGACGATTCCGGAAAAGCCGAGGACATGTTGCACAGCAAAGGCATGCTGATCATTCCACCGCCCGGATACTGGTCGTCCGCGCACGACGGCATGGATCTCGTCTGCTCGAGAGAAGACCTCAAGGTGTTGTCGCGCTGGACGAAGCGGCGCGACCGTGTTGCGCTACCGGACGCGATGCTCAGCACCGGCAGTCTACGCGTCAAGGACATTCTGATGCCGGGGCGCCTCGGCGCACTGCCGATCCCCGAACTGCGCAAGCGCAACATGGATACGGACGGTGACGACGCATTTGTCTACGCTGGCTATCCCAAGCTGGCCGCGCATATCCGTCAGGTGATGGAAGAACGCAGCGGCCGGCGCAAGACCGAGCAATCCTTCAAGCCGCCGAAGACCGCGAGCCCGGCGTTCGACGAACAGGGGCAATACCAGGCCGGACGCGCCCACGAAATCCTCGCGGTGCAGCGTGGCGGCCAACTCGTCGGAGACGCCAGCAACGCCGCCACGCGCTTCCTGTCGCAGCCGGACGAGTTGCGCGAGGCGATGGCCCGGGACATGATGTTCGGCACCTACGACGGGGTTGACCGGCAATTGCGCAACGGCCTGCGAGCCCGCCTCCGCGGCGATGCCGATGCCCCCGCACAACAGGACCTCCAGCGCCAGGCGCACAAGGCCATCGGCCGCGCACACATGCCACTCGCCCGCGAGGTCGCGGTGCTGCTGCATACGCTGACCACGCAGCTCGGTACCGCCGGCGCGCGAGCGATGCAGCCCGCGCCATCAGTCTCCGCGGACCTGGCGCAACGATTCAGCGCGCTCGCGGACGCCTGGGCCGCGGCGACGGACACGCCGTCGCGCATTCACGCGATTCTGGATCACTATCCGGTGTGCCGCCTGTCGCACGAGCAGTTTCCCAACGGACAGCCCGGCTACGTGGACGACGAGCCGGAACTCACGATCCGCAACCTCTTCACCCTCGCCGTGAAGGTCGGCACCGATGCGTTGAAATCGGACACCGGCACCGACCTCTTCTCGACCCTCATGGAGCAATGCGGCGTCATCGAACGGACCTACCCCGACCGGGTACGGCAGGTGCCGCACACCAAGCGGACCGCGCATGAGTTTCGCGACAGCCGCTTCGATCCACAGCGCGCCGTGGTGGCGCTGAAGCGCATTCCCACGCTCGCAGCAGGCGTCATGGAGGATGCGGTGGGAACGCTTCAACAGGCGGGCTTACTGGCTTCACCGCCTACGCCGGCCGAACGGGTACAAGCGGCCTTGCCCGGACAGATCGACCGCGTGGCCGCGACCTTCCACGATCGCGCACGCGCGGCCAACGCGCGGGTCACGCCGCTGCTGCAAGCCAACCTGCGCGCGTGGGCCGGCCCCGACGCAGGGGCGGTGCGCCTCGCCGGACTCGAGCATGCCGTCAAATCGACGGGTTCGCTGCGGGAAAAGCTGATGTATCTGACTGCCGGAAAACAGCTAGGTATTTCGGACGCCGCCGCAGAGGTGAACGATGCCTTGCGCTACAGCATCGTGCTGCCACCCCAGATATTCGCAGCGGCATGCCGCCGGATTCTCGCGGGCCTCGATTCGCATGGACATGCGATGACCATGCGCACCAATCACTTCAACCATCGGGCCAGCGCGTTCCGGGCATTGAGCGTGACCCTGCAGGACCCGCACGACGGCCTGCTCTGGGAAGTCCAGTTCCACACGGAGCAAACCCTCGTGCTGAAAGAGCGCTATCACGATCTGTACAAACAGGCGCAACAGGCGAGACACCAGGGCGCTACGCCTGATGCAGTGCGTACCTTGCTCCAGCCAGCGTGGCGGGATTTCCATGCCGTGCCCATGCCGGCCGGATGCGACGAGATTGACGACTGGCAGCAGCCGGTCGAGACGGCACGGTCGGCACGCCCGCCCAGTGCCGATGATGGACACGGCGCGCAGCGTACGGTTGCGGCCTATCTGCAGCCGCTTGCCCGCCGCCTCAGCCTGCAGGCCCGTCGCATCGAAACACTAGTATCGCCTAAGCTACAAACAGTGCTGCAAAGCAGCGGCGGAAAGCTGCGCGAAGACAGCCCAGGCAACTGGCGCAATTTCCTCTTCAAAAAAGAGCGCTCCATCGCCCGCAAGATTGCGTTGTACCAGCGTGTCGAGCAGTTAGCACCAGAGCCGGCAGCGGCACGTGTGCGGGACAGTCTGCGCTACGAAGTCGTCCTGCCTGCCGAAGGTTTTGGCAAGACGGTCAGCACAATTCTCAAGATGCTCGAAAAGCAAGGCCCGAGAGCGATGCGCATGAAAAATGCTTTCATGCAGCCCGACGCGACTTACGCCGGCTTGAACGTCAACCTGCGTCTGACCAGCGGCAATTTGCCGGGGGACTTCGAAATCCAGTTCCATACGGCCCAGAGCCTCAGCACCAAGCTCAGGGGGCATAAGGACTACGAAAAGCTGCGTGAGTTGCCGCTTGCTAACACACACGACGAGTATGACGAAGCAAGCGCCGATTTCGACGCGGAGCGCGAGCGGCTACTGAACAAGATGCGCGAGGCGGCTGCGCGTGTCGCGCGCCCGCAGGGCATCGAGATGCTCGTTTCCTTCGACCACTATCCGGAAGCGCAGCCATCCGGTAACGGCAAGCGTACAGGCTCGGGTGCGAATAGGCCGCGTGAATCGGGTAAAGTCCAGGCAGCGTGAGTTGCTGTACGTGAAAAAGAGACATGATTATTCTCGACGATCTTACCTATTTGCACCAGAGCCGGAATTACTTCGTCCAGGGTGTCGCCATTTCGCACGCGCGTCTTGCCACAGCGTGCACTTCATTCAGCATCAGCAATTAGAGCGGTCAAGCAGTTGAGAAACAACTGCGCGCCGCACGAATCTGACTGATTTTTTTTAGATCGACGCCAATACAAACAATTTCGTCCATAACGTCCTTCGGATGGACGATAGCGGGATGCCCGCCATGATGCAAAGAGTGGCGTCAGCACGGCGCGAGACTTTTATTGCCATTTCAGTTGCCAGATTGACGAGTAAATGTAATCTTTTGAATCTAGAGGCAGATCGATGCAGTCATATCCAAATTCTGAATACGGCGCGGTGTTATTTGCGCGTGCGCGAGAGCCAGTAAGGCTCACCATTCAAGCGCTTGAAAATCTCGTCTATATACCAGGTCGTCACGATGCATCGGATGACTTTTATCCGACCTATGCTACGTTCGAGGAGCAGTTCGTCGATATGGCGAAAAGCTTAGCAAGAAGCGGCAATACTAGCGCACGGTAAGTTGATGACAATACGCAAAAACTGTTTGGGCATAGCATGAAAATCTTTGGCTTTTCTACTATAGGCGATCATCCAGAAACGTTCGATACGAACGAAAAGGCGCCCCGTCGCCGTTCGTCGCAAGCTGCGAGCGGACCGTTCGCAGCGTTGAAGCCTAGGCCAAAAAAGCGAGTAAAACCTGCCGGATATCAAGAACCGGTTGATTTTGCTGCTGGCGCTGAATCGAAACTGCGATCTCCACGCCAGCTTTCAGCAATGGAGCAAGTTCGCCAACCCGTGGAGGATCAAAAGTCACTTTTAGCAGCGTTCGGCACAGCCGCGCAACAGAATGCGTCGAGCGCCAAAGACATCGATGACGCTAACGAAGCTGCCCTGCAAGAAGCCATTGCGCGCAGTCTTCAGGAAAAAGCTTTTGGCATACTGGTCCAGCCGGAACTTGAGGTCATTCAACGCGGCGCAATCGATACAAAAAATCACGCGTCCAACGTCCTGGCAAATCATTCGACGGTGCACAGAGAGCCGTTTGAAGTATCCGATGACCAGCGGGCAGAGCAAATGTTGGCGTTTGCCGAACCCAATAGCGCTTTCAAGACTTACCTGGAAAGACAAAACCTGAAGGTGATCGCCAATCCGGGAAAGGGGAACAACTGCGCGATCTATGCGTTAGTACAACAAATCAGGCCAGATTTGAACCCCGAAAGCCTTGATCGGGAAGTTCGCCACCTGCGCGATCTATACGACACGGAACATCCATCCGACAAAAATAAGATGTTGTATCTCGATATCAGTAATGGCGGTGCAGCCAAGACGCTGATCAGGCTTGTAAACGAGCGATACCGCGCGAACATCCAGGTTGGTGTCGTCGAAGCAGGCATTGAGGCGGGATATCCGGTGACGCGCAAGAATCCTTTTTCTGCAAAGGGCGCCGGTAGCGCCTTCACGCATCGTCTCGTCGTCTGGGATCAGCAGGGCCACTACGAAGCTGTGACAGCCAAACCCGATCGTCTGTCCCGCTAACTATTTTGGCTATCCTGCAACTAGGCCGTAAGCGCACTGCGATACCATATTGACGCAGATGTTAAGCAGGCTTTTGCGGCCAGTTATGCGGTAAACAACCCGTCGATGTTGCATACAAGGTGCGAGGGCAAGCGCTGCAGGACGTCTTTGAGATAGGCGTTAGGATCATGCCGGTTGAAAACGCCAATACTCGGGCTTTGGCTGCAGGATAACTGCGAAGCTGATCCGTCACGATGCCGCCAGCGCCCGGGTGCCGTATCTATTCGTAGCTGGCGACCACGCCGCGCTCGCGCAACAATTCTTCGATACGGCGAAAACGCAACGAGAGCCGGAAATACCAGCGCACTACGAGGCTTATGAACGCCGGCAGGAAGCGATGGTCGTGATAAATAGACGAGGTTTTCACGCGTCAAGCTTACCCTACCGCTTCGACAACGTGACAATACCTTAGCCAGCGATACCGTACCGGTTGATGTTCAACCCTTAACTCAACGTACTGGGATAATAAGGGAGATTAAAAGATGTCACCGTCAATCGGTTATCCAACGAATAACGACGATCACTGACAAGATTACGTTTTAAAAACGCTTACTACTTCCACGAGCTGCTTTGCCTGTCCTTCCAGACTATTAGCTGCGGCAGCCATCTGGTCGACCAACGTCGCATTTTGGTGAGTTGCTCGGTCCATTTGAACCACTGCTTGCCCCACCTGTGAAACGCTTGAACTCTGTTCGTTGCTTGCAGTGCTAATCTCGCTCATGAGATGTGTGACGGTTTTAATGCTGCTCACGACTTCCTGCATTGTCGTCCCAGCTTCATCGACCAGCGCGGACCCTTGTTCAACACGGCTAACACTTACCGTGATGAGGGCTTTGATTTCACTGGCTGCTTCGGCTGAACGTTTTGCCAAAGAGCGCACCTCACCAGCCACCACTGCAAAGCCTCGCCCTTGCGGCCCGGCACGCGCCGCTTCTACGGCGGCATTTAATGAGAGGATATTGGTCTGAAACGCAATGCCGTCGATGAGGCTGATGATGTCTGAGATTTTCTTTGAGGATTCGTTGATTTCCTTCATGGCTTCCACCACTTTGGAAACGACCGCGCCTCCTTTTATGGCGATGCCGGATGCACTTTGTGAGAGTTGGCTGGCCTTTAATGCATTGTCTGCATTTTGCTTGACGGTTGACCCAAGCTCCTCCATTGAAGCGGCGGCCTCTTGTAGGGCGCTAGCCTGGTTCTCCGTGCGAGCCGATAAGTCTGCGTTGCCTTGCACGATCTCACTGCTCGCATTTGAAACGGATTCGGACCCCTGTCGCACTTGGGAGACTATCTGCAATAAGCTAGTCTGCATTGTCCCTAGTGAAGCCAGTACGCTACCAAGTGGAGCGGTGTCCGCTCCTCGTACTGGAATCAAGTTGCCGGTCGCACAGTTATGAGCCGCCTGCCGTAATTCGTCAGGCTCTGCGCCCAGCGACCGCACGAGATCACGGGTGATAAGCCAACCGGCGAATCCGCTGACCAAGGCGATCGCTAACGTCAATTCGATCATCGAATGAACGCCTGAAGCCGCTTTATCGGTCGATTGCTTGGATAGATTTTCGGACAGATCCATCTGCAATTGCAACGAGTCATCGACGGCCTTGAATAGAGGCATCTGACGATCACGCATCTCGCCAATCAATTGCTTGTTCGCGGCATCGATATCACCCTTATAGGCTAACGCTACCGTCTTATCCAAAGCATCATTGAATGGGCCAATCAGGTCGCTGACACTTCCTATTAAATCGCGGGCACTTTGAGGAGATATGGTGCCGATTAAAGAATCGATTATTTGCTTATTTAGATTCTTGATATTTTGCGCTTTTTTTAACTCGCCGTCGCGAAATGTTTGATCTCTGCTGATGAGAATATTGCGAACTTGATGCCCTTGCGCATTAAGGTTGTTTCGAAGTTGTTGGAGTTGACTTATTTTGATTAATCTGTCCGTTGCTACTTCATTCACGGCCACCGCCAGCGAATTCATTCGTAGCGCAGCGTAAGTTGCAAGTAATATGCTAAGGATTACACATAAACCAAATCCAAATGCGAGACGCGAAGATAATGTTGTGTTTTTCATTAGGCAATTCTTTTATTGTTTAGGAATATTTATAATAATTGCCAAACCTACGTTTTCACTTCAGATTCATCAAACATCATACCTTTTGCCCAAATCGCCACGTGAGAGGAGGCCCATTGTGTTGCACCGGACGTATCGTCCGATTGACTATGTGGATGGTAGTTCTGTTTAGCCTTGGAAGGTAGCTTTATTCAACCAAGTAAAGCGATATGTGGTGGACCAACCACGCCGGATCGAGTCGCTTTGGACATGCAGGCACTGCCACGTTAGCAAAGCGATCCGGTAAGCTAGGCAGATGAGATCCTCGTCCATTTATCGCGGCCGCCCGCGTGAATAACCGCGCAGAAAACAACCATCAACCGACCCGAGCGCGCAGGCGCCGCATGCGCGGCTTCGGGGATCGGCGACGCGCCCAGCGTTTCCTTTAGAGCTTCGGTCCGATTCGACAGCATTTTGCTCTGAACAGGCACCGGGTGGCGTGGCCGAACATCGCAGCCTGCTTACCGGTCGCTTCGAATCGCGGCGGCAGGTCACCTGCGACGGCCAAAATCCGTCCTCGTTTTGTGCCGCGGCAGCAACAACCGGTTTTTTAGACCACGCTCGGTAACGTGACCATGCCTCTGAACCATAGCTGCGAGGAGCATTTCACGCCCTTGCTCCTGGCGTTGGACGCAACGGACGTGGACGAACCGGTTTAGGTGATCGATGACCACGTCACGTATGGCGTGCCAGCCATGAAGTCGTATGTGATCAGTTAGTCTAAGGGGCTATACATTGTCGACTGCAAGCGAAATGGCCTTATCGGCCTCCAGCGACTGCAACCGTTCGGTCAGTCCCTTGCTGATCGATGAATAACGGTGACTGTCAAGGTAGTTGGAACGTGAGTTATGCGGCATCTACCACTTCTTGCACATGTTGCGTTTGATGATGTGTTTGCGGGTTAAGCCAGACACAGCCAATCGGTTGCCAGTTGCGTAGCTTA
>Ga0308167_1000462_pt1 | contig 70788 bp, 62 predicted proteins | sample PhyCR1_2_FD_202138 | JGI IMG/M metagenome (GOLD analysis project Ga0308167, IMG submission 202138) | Phyllosphere microbial communities from UC Gill Tract Community Farm, Albany, California, United States - DLSLRC.R1 | ecosystem: Host-associated > Plants > Phyllosphere > Unclassified | place... | reverse complement strand
GTTCTTCGACGCCAAGGCCGATCCGGCGCTGAACTACGGCGGCATCGGTGCGGTCATCGGCCACGAGATGATGCACGGCTACGACGATTCGGGCAGCCAGTTCGCCGCCAACGGCAACTTCGACAACTGGTGGACCGACAGCGACCGTGCCGCCTTCACCCAGCGCACTGACCAGCTGGTGGCGCAGTTCGACGGCTATGAGTCGCTGCCGGGCGTGAACGTGAAGGGCAAGCTGACCCTGGGCGAGAACATCGGCGACCTGGGAGGCCTGACCGTGGCGTACGACGCGCTGCAGATGGCGCTGAAGGAAGACCCGAAGGCCAACGTCGAGGTCGACGGCTATTCGCAGGACCAGCGCTTCTTCATGAACTGGGCCACCGTGTGGCGCCGCAACTTCAATGAAGGCGAGCTGCGCGTGCGCCTGAACACCGATCCGCACGCCCCGGCCAACTTCCGTGCCAACGGTGCGCCGTCGAACATGCCGGCGTACGCGCAGGCGTTCGAGTGCAAGGCCGGCGATGCGATGGTGCGGGCCGACGACAAGCGCGTTGTGATCTGGTAAGCGCACCGGATTGACTGAAACGAAAAACCCGGCGAAAGCCGGGTTTTTTTTCGCCTTCCAATGGCTGCCGGTCCTGACCTATCGAAGGTGGTTAGGAATCGATGCAATCATCATTGCTGCTTGCTGCCTTTTTTCAGGATTTCTTTCGAGAAACCCGCGGAGATAGGTCGCGATACTGCTCCTGTCGTGATGCTGATTCAGCAACTCTCCATAAAGTTGAAGATCCGGGCGAGAGTTCATGATGCGATAAGTGATGACATCGAGCCAATCCGGGGCACGCTTTGCAAGCGTGCTGTTTGCATCGAGAACAGCCGAAAGGTAGCAATGCGCATCGAACGATTCCGCCAGTCCAATCAGGTCCTTCATCAAATCGATGTGCTCGGAATCGTCATCGAGTGCAAGAAGTATGCGTGGAAGGAAGGTGGCATCTTTCCTTGTCGCTGCGTCCTGCAACAGGAGGTACTCCTGATTGATATCGCTCTGTTCGCTCAGTGATTGCATGGTAGAAGACCGCCCCACGATTGGCCGCAGGTCGAGCATGGCGCGACCGTGCATTCAGATCAATCGAATCCGGCGGGAAGTGCCGTTCGGTGTGTTCATCAGGCCAGCGCCGGCTCGTTCCTGAGCATGCCGTGGAAACGCTGCAGCACGTAGGGATCGATCAGACCACCGGCCTGCTCATCGAGGATCCGCAGCACCGTCTCGTGCTCCATCGCCGCGCGGTAAGGGCGCACGCTGGTCATCGCATCGTAGGCATCGACGATGGTGACGATGCGGGCGCCGAGCGGAATGGCCTCGCCTTGCAGGCCATCGGGATAGCCGCTGCCGTCGAACGCTTCATGGTGCGCGCGGATCAGGCGAGCGACCGGTGCCGCATCGCTGCGACCGGTGGCCAGGAAAATGTGCTCGCCGCGCACCGGGTGCTCGCGCATGATCGCGCGCTCTTCGTCGCTGTGCCGGCGCGGGCTCAGCAGTACCTCGTCGGGGATGCCGATCTTGCCGATGTCGTGGAAGCGCGCGGCCAGGCCGACCTGCGCACAGGCGTCCTCATCCAGGTCGCAGTGCAGGGCAAGGTGCTGCGCAAGAAGGCCCACGCGGTCACAGTGGTGGCGGGTATAGGCATCACGCATCTGCAGCGACACCGACAGGGCGTCGATCAGGCAGGCCTGCGCGTGCAGGAGGTCGGGAGGTCTGGGCTTGGGCATCGGAACTGGCGGCGCGGCGAAGCTGCGCAGGAAACGGAAAGGCCCGCGAGAGCGGGCCGGGGCGGCGGCGCATAGGGTACCCGCATCAGTGTCACGCGGGGGGCATCGACGGTCCCGCGTGGGGCTGTGCGTTCAGTCGCATGCAGCATTTGGCCCCGGCCGCATCGGCAACCGGGGCGGCGTGGCTCAGCCGGTGGTCTGCAGGTGGATGCGATGGGCTTTGGCGAAGGCGTCCTGCGCGTCGCTCAGGGTCTGCATGTCCTCGTCCATTCTGGTCACGGCCTCATCCAGCGTCTGCAGCAGCGGGGTGACCTGTTCTTCGCTGTAGCCACCGGGCAGGGCGGCCAGCTGTTCCATTACGGCGAGCATGTGTTCGGTGCTCTTCAGGGAATCGAGCAGGTTCTGGTGCAGTGCATCGGCGTCCTTACCATGGGTGAACTGCTGGACGAAGACCAGCCGGTCGGCGATTTCCTTGTGCGCGTTCTTCAGGTCGAAGCGATGCTGCTGCATGCTCTTGCCGTCCTGCAGCGACGCATGGAAGGACTCGCCGTTCGGGCCGTTGGTCCATTGCTCGACCATGCTGACCGTGCCGTTCCAGCTGGCGACATTCTCATGCAGGTAATCGCGGTTGCTCATGCCGCTGTGGCAGGCCGCAAGCAGGCCCAGGCTGGTGGCGAGCAGAAGGGGGCCGAAACGATTCACGGCAACACTCCTTGTCGCGGGCGCAGGAAACGGAAAGGGTGCCGGTCTGCCGCCCGCGGCGGACCGGCACCCTGCAGATCAATCAGCGCGGGGACAGGGTCAGCAGCAATGCCTTGGCGGCACTGAAGCGGTCTTCAGGCAGCGGCAACGGGTGCTTGATGCGCAGCTTGTCCGGCCCATCCATCGTATACAGCTTGGGCTGCTTCTGGATCAGCTGGATCACCGCCATCGGGTCGATCTCCGGCTTGGGATTGAACACGATGCGTCCACCGTTCTCGCCCAGTTCCAGCTTGCGGATACCCAGCACGTTGGCCTGCAGCTTGAGCTCGGCGATGGCGAAAAGGTGCTTGGCCGGGTCCGGCAGCAGGCCGAAGCGGTCGATCATCTCCACCTGCAGTTCGCGCAGCTCACCGCCGTCGCGCGCGCTGCTGATGCGCTTGTACAGGGTCAGTCGGGTGTGCACGTCGGGCAGGTAGTCGTCCGGGATCAACGCCGGCACATGCAGTTCGACCTCGGCACCGCGCGCTTCTTCGCCCGCATCCAGGTCCGGCAGTTTGCCCAGGCGGATGCTGCGCACCGCCCGTTCGAGCAGTTCGGTGTACAGGCTGAAACCGACCTCGGCCATCTGCCCGCTCTGGTCTTCGCCGAGCAGTTCGCCCGCACCGCGGATCTCAAGATCGTGGGTGGCCAGGGTAAAGCCGGCGCCAAGTTCGTCCATCGAGGCGATCGCCTCCAGGCGCTTTTCGGCATCGGGCGTCATCGCGCGCTTGTCCGGCACCACCAGGTAGGCATAGGCACGGTGGTGCGAGCGACCGACACGGCCGCGCAGCTGGTGCAGCTGGGCCAGGCCGAAGCGGTCGGCGCGGTTGATGATGATGGTGTTGGCGTTGGGGATGTCGATGCCCGATTCGATGATCGTGGTCGACAGCAGCACGTTGAAGCGCTGCTTCTGGAAGTCGAGCATCACCCGCTCCAGCTCGCGCTCGGGCATCTGCCCGTGCGCGATGCCGATGCGGGCCTCGGGCACCAGCTCGGCCAGCTCGCGCTGCATGCGGCCGATGCTCTCCACGTCGTTGTGCAGGAAGTACAGCTGGCCACCACGGGCCAGCTCGCGCTGGAACGCCTCGCGCAGCAGCGCGTTGTCCCAGGCGGTGATGAAGGTCTTGACCGCCAGGCGGTTCGGCGGCGGCGTGGCGATGATGGACAGATCGCGCAGCCCGGCCATGGCCATGTTGAGCGTGCGCGGGATCGGCGTGGCGGTCAGCGTGAGCAGGTGCACGTTGGCGCGCATCGCTTTGAGCGCTTCCTTCTGGCGCACACCGAAGCGCTGCTCTTCATCGACGATGACCAAGCCCAGATCCTTGAACTTCACGTCCGGCTGCAGCAGCCGATGCGTACCGACGATCACATCGATGGTGCCGGCCGCGACCTTTTCCAGTTCGGCCTTGATCTCCTTGGTGGATTTGAAGCGCGACAGCACCTCCACCTTGAGCGGCCAATCGGCGAAACGATCGCGGAAGTTGCGGTAATGCTGTTCGGCCAGCAGCGTGGTCGGCACCAGCACGGCCACCTGCTTGCCTGCACTGGCCGCGGCGAACGCGGCGCGTACGGCGACTTCGGTCTTGCCGAAGCCGACGTCGCCGCAGACCACGCGGTCCATCGGCTGGCTGCTGGCCAGATCGCGCAGCGTCGCGTCGATCGCGGCGAGCTGGTCGGGCGTCTCCTCGAACGGGAACCCGGCCGCGAACGGCTCGTACATCGCACGGTCCACGTGCAGCGCCAGGCCGGCACGGGCACGGCGACGTGCCTGGATTTCCAGCAGTTCGGCGGCGACGTCGCGGACTTTTTCGGCCGCCTTGCGCTTGGCCTTGGTCCACTGCTCGCCACCGAGCGAATGCAGCGGAGCGGTTTCCGGCGAGGCACCGGAATAGCGGCTGATCAGGTGCAGCTGGGCGACCGGCACGTACAGGCGGTCGCCCTTGGCGTATTCAATTTCCAGGAACTCGCCGGGCATGCCGCCGGCATCGAGCACGATCAGGCCGCGGTAACGGCCGACACCGTGATCTTCATGCACGATCGGCGAGCCTTCGCTCAGCTCGCCGAGGTCGCGGATGATCGCTTCGGGTTCGCGCCCGGCGCGGCGGCTGCGGCGCTGCTGGCCGGCCCGTTCCGGGAACAGCTGGCGCTCGGTGAGCACCGCGATCGGCGGGTTCTCCAGCGCGAAGCCATCTTCCAGCGGCGCCACGGTGATGCCGAAGCGCACGCTGTCATCGGCCAGGAAGCCGGGCAGGTCGGCGACCACCGGCGGCTTCAGCTCCGCGGCGAGCAGTACTTCCAGCAGCGCCTCGCGGCGGCCGGCGGAATCGGCGGCGATCAGCACCCGGCCCGGGTAATGCCCGATGAAGGATTTGAGCGCTTCTCCGGCCGGCGCATCACGCGCGGCGACCGGCAGCGGAGGCAGCGGCTGGTCGCCCAGCGGCTGCGCATCGGCGATGCGGTCGTGATCCGGCGGCCAGACTTCCACGCGGGCCAGCCCGTTGAGCGTGGCGCGCAGTTGTTCCGGGCTGGCGTACAGCTCTTCCGGGGCCAGCAGCGGGCGCTCCACATCATGGCGGCGCTGTTCGTAGCGGTTCTGGGTCTGCGCCCAGAAGGCGGCAGCGGCCTCGAACACGTTGGGCGCGAGCACCGGCAGCACGTTGGGCTGCAGGTAATCGAGCAGGGTCGCGGTCTGGTCGAAGAACAGCGGCAGATAATATTCGATGCCGGCCGGTGCGATGCCGGCCTTGAGATCCTGGTACAGCGCGCTGCGGCGGGTGTCCACGTCGAAGCGTTCGCGCAGCGTAGCAAGCACCCGCGAGACGCTGAGATCGTCCAGCGGCACTTCGCGGCCGGGCAGCATGTGCACGGCCTCGACCTTGTCCAGCGAACGCTGCGATTCCGGATCGAAGGCGCGGATCGAATCGATGTCTTCGTCCAGCAGTTCCACCCGCAGCGGCGCATCGGCACCCATCGGATAGACATCCAGCAGGCCGCCACGCACGGCGAAATCACCCGGGTCCATCACCTGCGGCACGTTGCGGTAGCCGGCCGATTCCAGACGGCGCTTTTCCGCATCCAGATCCAGTCGCTGCCCAACCGTCAGGTCGAAGCTGCCGCCGATGACGTACTTGAGCGGGGCCAACTGCTGCAGCAGCGTCTGCACAGGCACCACGACGATGCCGCGCTTGAGCGCGGGCAGGGCGTGCAGCGCCGCCAGGCGCTGGGAAATGATGTCCGGGTGCGGGCTGAAGGCGTCGTAGGGCAGGGTTTCCCAGTCCGGGAAGGCCACGATCGGCACATCGCCAGCACTGCCCAGCAGGGTGTGCAGGTCGGCTTCGATCTGGTTCGCGCCATGGTTGTCGCGCGCGACCACCAGCAACGGCCCGTCGTGCGACTGTGCCGCGCGGGCGATGTACCACGCCAGCGCTGTCGCCGAAGCGGGAGCGCGCCACCAGGCGCGGAGCTGTCCAGGACGTGGCAGCGGCGGAGCGGGATAGGAGGTGCGTGACATGAACCGTCGATTTTAGCAGACCGCAACGTGGCGGCCGCGTCATCCAGCGGCGGCAAGCGCAGGGACGATCCGTTGCCGGCCGTGCTGATAGTGCCGGCCGTGCCGGTCGTGCTGGTAGTACCGGTAGTACCGGTAGTACCGGTCGTGCCGGTAGTGCGGTAGTGCCGGCCGCTGGCCGGCTCCAGGCGATGCATGATGTCCGCGAGCCGGCCAGCGGCCGGCTCTACCGATCAGGATCAGGAGCAGGATCAGGGCGCGGACACGCGCCCCCGTTTCAGCTGTCCAGTTCCAGCACCATGCGCACCAGGCCCGGGGTGCCGTTCGGGTGGGGGATCGGCTGGAAGCCCAGCGAGGCGGCCAGCTGCTTCATCGGCTCGTTCTCTTCGGCGACATCGCCGTACAGGCGATCCAGGTACTTGCCGCGCGCCCATTTGACCAGTTTGCGCATCAGCTGGCGGCCCAGGCCCTGGCCGACCAGGAAGCGGCTGACCAGGATCGCGTACTCGGCTTCGCGGGTGCCGGGAATGATCGAGGCGCGCGCAACCGCACCCACCACGGCTTCACCGGCGGGCAGGGACTCGGCCGCGACCAGGGTGATTTCGCTCTTGGGATTCGGATGGGTCAGGCGCTGCGTCGTTTCCGGCGACAGTTCGGTCACCGACTGCAGGAAACGGTCGCGGATCTCTTCGGGACCGAACAGACTGAACGCGGCATGCAGCGGCGGGCCGTCTTCGGGCCGGATGGGGCGGATCAGCAGCTCGTGGCCACTGGGTGCCTTGAAAATCTCGTGCCAGGGCGGCATGCGGTTACGGGTAGCCATACCGGTGATTCCTTGGTGGTCTTCGGATTCTCGCATCCCGGGGGCAGCGTTCCGTGAACGGATCACTCACGCCGTGTCGGCCGGGAGGCGCCGGCCAGGCCGGGGTGCCGGCCTGGGATTCAGGGGGTCATTCGGCCTGCTTGAGCCACTGCAGGCGGGTCGAGGCGCCTGCCTCGCCCAGGTGCTGCTTGAGCGCCGGCATCGCCGGGGCCAGCACCTGGTCGAACTGCCACGGCGGGTTGAGCAGCAGCATGCCGCTGCCGTTGAGCCGCAGCGGGGAGTCGTCCGGGCGGATCAGCAGCTCGGCGGTCAGCACCGATTTCACCGGCAGGGCGCAGGCCTTGCGCAGGAAATGCAGGATCGTCCGGCGCTGCTTGATCGGGAACCAGATCGCGAAGCTGGCCTGCGGCCAGCGCCCCAGGATCTCGGTCACCGAGGCCAGGATGGCCTGGTACTCGGCGTCCTGCCCTTCGTAAGGCGGGTCGATCAGGACCAGCCCGCGGCCGATCTTCACACCGTTGGCCTTGGGCGGCAGCAGTTTCTTGTTCTGGGCATAGCCATCGGCGTGGTACACGCCGACCCGGCTGTCATGGGCGAACAGTGCCTTCAGCGCCGCGGCCTCCGCATCCTGCACTTCGCAGACGGCCATGCGGTCCTGCTCGCGCAGGGTCTGGGCGGTCAACAGGGGCGAGCCGGGATAGCTGATCATCGCCCCGACCGGGTTGTCGGCCTGGACTGCCTTGAGGTAGCGCTCGACCACGGCCGGCAGCTGGGGCTGGGCCATCAGGCGCATCACGCCGTCTTCGGCCTCCAGCGTCTTGCGGCTTTCCTCGCTGGCCAGCAGGTAGCGGCCAGCGCCGCCGTGGGTGTCCAGCACGAAGAACGGGCTGTCCTTGCGCTTGAAGGTGTCGAGCAGGGCAAGCTGCACGATGTGCTTGAGCACATCGGCATGGTTGCCGGCATGGAAGGCGTGGCGGTAATTCATCGGCGCAGTGTACGGGGCGGCGGGCCCAGCGGCTATGCTGCGCGCATGAGCCACCCCCTGCACAACGTCCTGGTGGTCGAGGACGAAACCGCCATCGCCGACACCGTCCTGTATGCGCTGCGCAGCGAAGGCTACGGCGCCGAGCACTGCCTGCTCGGCGGGCAGGCGCTGGCCCGCCTGCGCCAGCACGCCTTCGACGTGGTGGTGCTGGATGTCGGCCTGCCGGACATGAGTGGCTTCGAGGTCTGCCGCACCCTGCGTACCTTCAGCGAGGTGCCGGTGATCTTCCTGACCGCCCGCAACGACGAGTTCGATCGCGTGCTCGGCCTGGAACTGGGTGCGGATGACTACATGGCCAAGCCCTTCTCGCCACGTGAGCTGGTGGCACGGGTGCGCGCGCGCCTGCGCCGTGCCGTGGCCCCCGCCGAGACGTCGGGCTGGCAGCAGCACGGCCGCTTTGCAATCGACCGCGAGGGCAGCCGGATCCGGTTCGGCGACCAGCCGCTGGACCTGACCCGCTACGAATACGCGCTGATGGCCGCCCTGCTGCAGCGACCCGGCGCGATCCTCAGCCGCGCCCAGTTGATGGACCGTGGCTGGGACAGCGACGCCGACAGTGCCGACCGGACCGTCGATACCCACGTCAAGACCCTGCGCGCCAAGCTGCGTGCCGCCGGTGCCGAGACCGACCCGATCCGCACCCACCGTGGCCTGGGCTACGCACTGGAGGTGTAGGCATGCGGCTGGGCCTGAAACTGTTCCTGGGCTTCTTCCTGATCGTGGGCATCGCCGCGTTCTTCGTGATGCGCATCTTCGTCAACGAAGTGAAGCCGGGCGTGCGCCAGGCGATGGAGTCGACCCTGGTCGATGCGGCCAACGTGCTGGCGGAAATGGCGGCGGCCGATCTCAAGGCCGGGCACATCCGCGACGGCCGCTTCGTCGCCGACCTGGCGCGTGCGCAGCGACGCGACCCCAAGGCGATGGTATGGCGCTTTCCCAAGCGCACGCTGGATTACCAGGTCACCATCACCGATGCCAAGGGCATCGTGGTGTATGACTCGACCGGCCGCGATGTCGGCCGCGACAACTCGCGCTGGAACGATGTCTATCGCACCCTGCGCGGCGAGTACGGTGCGCGGTCCAGCCCGGAATCCCCCGGCGACGATACCCACTCGGTGATGCACGTGGCCGCGCCCATCTTCGATCCCGCCGATGGCCGCCGCTTGATCGGCGTCCTCAGCCTGGCCCAGCCGAACCGCAGCATCGATCCCTTCATCGCGGCCAGCCAGCGCGCCATCATCAAGCGCGGTGCGTGGTTGATCGGGCTCTCGGCGCTGATTGGCCTGCTGATGACGGCGTGGCTGATGCACGGGGTGAACCGGCTCAACCGCTATGCCAAGGCCGTCAGCGCCGGGGAGCCGGTCCCGCCGCCGAAGCCGCGCCGCGATGAGATCGGCGATCTGGGCCAGGCCCTGGAATCCATGCGCCGCAAGCTGGAGGGCAAGGCCTACGTCGAGCAGTACGTGCAGTCGTTGACGCATGAGATGAAGAGCCCGCTGGCGGCCATCCGCGGCGCGGCCGAGCTGCTGCAGGAGCCGCTGCCGGATGCCGACCGCGCGCATTTCGCCCGCAGCATCGAAAGCCAGGCGCAGCGCCTCACCGAAACCATCGACAAGCTGCTGGCGCTGGCCGAGGTCGAGCAGTACGGCTGGCTGCAGAAGCATGAGCGCCTTGCGTTGGCGCCCTTGCTGCAGGCCGCGGCCGATGCGGTGGCGGTGCGTGCGCAGGCGGCCGGCGTAGCGATCCGGGTGGAAGCCGGGGCCGAAAGCATCCAGGGCGATGGCTATCTGCTGCGCCAGGCACTGAACAATCTGCTGGAGAACGCGGTGGCCTTCTCACCGGCCGGCACGGTCATCGCGCTCGGTGCGCACGCAGAAGGCGATGGCATCGCCCTGACTGTGGCCGACCACGGCAGTGGCGTGCCCGACTATGCGCTCGACCGCGTGTTCGAGCGCTTCTATTCGCTGGCGCGCCCGGGCACCGGCCAGCGCAGCTCCGGCCTCGGCCTGTCCTTTGTGCAGGAAGTGGCGCGCCTGCACGGCGGGCGCATCAGCCTGCGCAACCGCGAGCAGGGCGGCGCGCAGGCGGTGCTGTGGCTGCCGTCGCGGCTGCCCTCGGTACCGCCGCGGCGCTGACCGCGCCACTTCACACAGACTTCAACGTCGGCACAAACCCCGCACACCGGCACGCGGGAAGCTGGCCCCCTCCCAACCGAGGACGGGTCATGAAATCCCTGAAGATGCTGTTGCGGTTCGCCATCGTGGGCGGACTGATCCTGTTGCTGCTGATTCCGCTGAGCCTGATCAAGGGCGTGATCCGCGAGCGCGAGGCCTACCGCGACGAGGCTTACCAGCGCGTGGCGCAGAGCCGTGCCGGCGCGCAGATCCTGACCGGCCCGATCCGCGTGGTGCCGTGGACCGAAACCCGCGAGGTCGAGGTGGTGGACGCGGCAGGCACCAAGAAGAAGGAGAAACAGGTCGAGCAGGGGCAGTGGCTGCAGATGCCGGCCGCGCTCAAGGTGGACGGCGTGATGCAGCCGGACGAGCGCCGCGTCGGCCTGTTCCGCGTGCCGGTCTACAGCTGGAAGGCGACGATCAGCGCCGAGTTCGCCGATGACGACTATCCCGTGAAGGCCGGCCGCGTGTATGGCGCCCCGTTCCTGACCGTGGGCATCGCCGACGTGCGCGGTCTGGTCGGCTCGCCGAACCTGCGTGTGGATGGCTCGGCCTTGGCGCTGCTGCCCGACGCTGGCGGCGTCAGTGGCATCGGCACTGGCCTGCACGTGGGCCTGCCGGGCCTGGAGGATGAGCGCGGTGGCATGCTCAAGGGCAGCAAGGTCGAGCTGGAGCTGGTGCTGGATGGCACGCGCTCGCTGTCGGTGGTGCCGGTGGGCGATGACAGCCGCATCGCGCTGCGCTCGCCGTGGCCGCATCCGCTTTTCGGTGGCAGCTTCCTGCCCAATGAGCGCAAGGTGGACGCACAGGGCTTCGATGCACAGTGGGCGGTGTCCTCGCTGGCGTCGCGCGCCCAGCACCAGCTGCGCAACCGCCCGGACATCGATGCCGAGGCCGTGAGCGTGGAGCTGGTCAATCCGGTCGACGTGTATACCCAGGCTGATCGTGCCAGCAAGTACGGCATCCTCTTCATCCTGCTCACCTTCGTCGGCTTCATCCTGTTCGAGCTGATCAAGCAGCTGCGCATCCACCCGCTGCAGTACCTGATGGTGGGCCTGGCGCTGGCGATCTTCTTCCTGCTGCTGCTCAGCCTCTCCGAGCACATCGCGTTCTGGCAGGCCTACGCGCTCTCGGCCCTGGCATGCATCGGCATCCAGACCGTGTATCTGTCCGGCGTACTGAAGAGCTGGCAACGCGGCCTGGGGTTTGCGGTGATGCTCAGCGCCCTGTACGGCGCGCTGTATGGCCTGCTGATCTCGGAGAACAACGCGCTGCTGATGGGCTCGCTGCTGTTGTTCGGCGTGCTGGCCGCGGTGATGTGGGTGACCCGCCGGGTGGATTGGTACGAACTCGGCGCACGCCTGAGCTGAGCAACGATGATGAGCCTGCATCGCTGTCTGCACGAACGTGTGCGCCGGGCGCTCCCCGCCCGGCTGGAGGTGGCCTCGCTCCTGGAGGGGGAGGCTTCGGGCTGGCCCTCACCGTTGATGGCGCTGCCCGGCGTGCAGGGAGCGCCGGGGCTGGTGCGCTTCGGCCTGGCGCCGGCCACCTGCGCGGCCATCGCCGCACACGGGCTTGGCTTCCTGGAACAGGCACGGCAGGCGCGTGGGCGCCTGCCGATCCCGCACTGGTGTGGCGCGTACCGGCCGTGGCGCGAAGGCGCGCAGGCCCTGCGCGAGATCGGCATCCGCGGGCTGCCGGATGACTGGCCGTTGCATGCGCCGGTCTACGCCAGCGCCTCGGTGGACCGCAGCCGCTGGCTGCTGGTGCTGCCCACCCGCAGCCAGCTCTGGTACGGCTGGATGGAATGACCATGACTCTTGGCCCGGGGGCACCGGGCCGGTGCTCGATAGACTCGGGGATTGTTCGTGGTCTGGCCGAGAGGCGGGGGTAATCGTGTTCAAGTGGGGCATGTTGAGCGTGGCATTGGCACTGAGCGGCGTCGCCGGTGCACAGACGAAGGAAACGGTGGACCTGGACATGGTCAGCCGCATCCGCCAGGAAGCCTTCCACCGGTCGCAGGTGATGGCGACCTTCAGCCATCTGACCGAGCAGATCGGTCCGCGCCTGACCAATTCCCCGGCCATGGGCGAGGCCAATACCTGGACCCGCAGCAAGTTCAACGAGTGGGGCCTGGTCAATGTGCATGACGAGGCCTTCGATGCATTCGGCCGCGGCTGGGAGTTCAGCAACGCCAGCGTGGAACTGCTGAGCCCGCGCGTGGCGCCGCTGTATGCGCTGCCGAAGGCCTGGACCCCGGGCACCAACGGCCCCGTGGAAGGCGAGGTGATCAAGGTCGAGATCAAGAAGCTGGCCGACCTGGATCAGTACAAGGGCAAGCTCGCCGGCAAGATCCTGCTGCTCAACGATGCACGCGATTACGAGCGGGCCACCACGTCCGATTCGCACCGCCACGACGACGCCGGCCTGGCCGAGCTGCAGGTCTTCGCGGTGCCCAAGGACGTCGCCGATGCCAAGGCCGACCGTGCCAAGAAGGCCAAGGAATACCTTGAAAAGCAGGAGCTGACCCGCGCCACCAATGCGTTCTTCGCCGAGCAGGGCGTGCTGGCCACGATCAGCATCAGCGGCTGGGACAACGGCATCATCCGTGTGGGTGGCGGCGGCTCGCGCAAGGCCGGTGAACCGGTCGGTGTGCCCGAGCTGGCGATGATGGCCGAGCACTACAACCAGCTGGTGCGCGCGGTGGACCAGAAGCAGGCGGTCAAGCTGCGGGTGAATGTCGAGGCCCGCTTTACCGACGAGCAGGACAAGCCCGGCTACAACACGCTGGCCGAAATCCGCGGCAGCGGCAAGGCGGACGAGATCGTCATGTTGGGCGCGCACATGGATTCCTGGCACACCGGCACCGGCGCAGCCGACAATGCCGCCGGCGTGGCGGTGATGATGGAAGCCATGCGCATCCTCAAGGCGGTGGGTGCCAAGCCCAAGCGCACCATCCGCGTGGCGCTGTGGAGTGGCGAGGAGCAGGGCCTGATCGGCTCGCAGGATTACGTGTCCAGGCACTTCGCGCGCTACCCCGAACCGACCGACCCGGCGCAGCTCAAGCTGCCGGCCTCGATGCGTGAGCCGACCGGTGCCCTGCAGCGCCAGCGCGATTACGACAAGTTCTCGGCGTACTTCAACATGGACAACGGCTCGGGCCGCTTCCGCGGCATCTACGCGCAGGAGAACCTGGCCGCGGTGCCGATCTTCGAAGCGTGGCTGGCCCCGTTCCATGACGTGGGCGCGACCACCGTTGCGACCCGCAACACCGGCAGCACCGACCACATCGCGTTCGATCGCGTGGGCCTGCCCGGATTCCAGTTCATCCAGGACCGGCTGGACTACTTCACCAACGTCCACCACAGCAACCTGGATACCTGGGACCACGCCGAGCCGGAAGACCTGAAGCAGGCCGCCGCGATCGTGGCTTCGTTCGTCTACAACGCGGCGATGCGCGATGAAAAGCTGCCGCGCAAGCCGTTGCTGACCCCCTGAGGCACGGTCTACCGGGCCGTCGACGGCCCGGTGCGGGGCGTGGGATCGAGCGAGAAGGCGAGGCGGTAGCCTGTGGGCCCGCCTTCTGCAGCCAGAATGCTGCGCACCATCGCCTCGTTGACCGGCAACTGACGGCCTACCGCATCACGGGGGGCGCCAAACAGCACGGACGGATTCTCCAGCGTGCCGGTGATCTCGCCGAGACAATGGGAAATGCCGCAGTGAAGGCGGCTCAGCCGCGGCGCGTCCGGGCCAGTGCCCAGCCGTTGCTGCAAGGCATGCTGATAGCTGCTGCGAACGTCCTGCGCGTCCCCATCGGTGGCGTAGGCGCGGTCCAGTGCCGCCATGGCCTGGTCGAAGCGCGGGCCGTCAATAAGCAACTGCAGCAGCTCATCCGAAGCCAAGCCATCAGCCAGGCCAAGCGCCCGTTCCGTGTCGCCGGCTGCCGTCGAGGCGTTGACGGCTGGCGTCTGCATGCGAGCGAGCGTCCCCGAAGGGGCCGTGCCGGGTGGCCGCGTGGACGCGCTGGACCCGGCGTCCGCCGGTACCGCTTGCTGGGCGGGTGGGGTCGTGGCCACTGAGGCAGCCACCGCGCCATCGGTGCCCGGTGCAGAACACGCGCCCAGCGCAGCGAGCAGGATCAGGGCGGTGACAGCGCGTGTGGCGGTGTGGTGCAGGGAAGGCGGCTCAAGGCGGGAGATTGTCACGGTCGATTGATGAAAAGCGGGCAACCCCGCCATCAGAGCATGTCCACGCCCAGTAGGCAGTAGGGATTATCCGATTTAGGCAGGGTCCGGCCCGGACAGGTAAAATTGCCGGGATTCCGTTTCCCGCCCTGAGCTCCCCATGACCTGCCGCACCCGTTTTGCCCCCAGTCCCACCGGCTACCTGCACATCGGTGGCGCCCGCACTGCGCTGTACTGCTGGCTGGAGGCCCGTCACCGTGGCGGCGAATTCGTGCTGCGCATTGAAGACACTGACCGCGAGCGCAGCACCCAGGGCGCGATCGACGCGATCCTGGAGGCGATGGAATGGCTGGGCCTGGGCTATGACGAAGGCCCGATCTACCAGACCCAGCGCGTGGCCCGTTACCAGGAAGTGGCCGAGCAGCTGGTCGCGCAGGGCAAGGCGTATTACGCCTACGAGACCAAGGAAGAACTGGACGCGATGCGCGAGGCCGCCATGGCCAAGCAGGAAAAGCCGCGTTACAACGGCGCCGCGCGCGATCTGGGCCTGCCGTACAAGGACGACCCGAACCGCGTGATCCGCTTCAAGAATCCGCTGGAGGGCACGGTGGTGTTCGACGACTTGATCAAGGGCCGTATCGAGATCGCCAACAGCGAACTGGACGACATGGTGATCTTCCGTCCGGACGGGTTCCCCACCTACAACTTCGCGGTGGTGGTGGATGATTGGGACATGCGCATCAGCGAAGTCATCCGCGGCGACGACCACATCAACAACACCCCCCGCCAGATCAATCTGTACGAGGGCATTGGTGCGCCCGTGCCGAAGTTCGGCCATATGCCGATGATCCTGGACGAGCAGGGCGCCAAGCTGTCCAAGCGCACCGGCGCGGCCGATGTGATGCAGTACAAGGACGCCGGCTACCTGCCCGACGCGCTGCTGAGCTATCTGGCCCGGCTGGGCTGGTCGCACGGTGACCAGGAGCTGTTCAGCCGCCAGGAGCTGATCGATCTGTTCGACGTGACCAACTGCAACTCCAAGGCCGCGCGCCTGGACATGGCCAAGCTGGGCTGGGTCAACCAGCACTTCCTGAAGACCGAAACGCCGGAGAGCATTGCCCCGCACCTGGTCTACCAGCTGAACAAGCTGGGCCTGGACCTGAACGCCGGTCCCGCGCCGGCGGACGTGGTGGTGGCGCTGCGCGACCGCGTGCAGACGCTGAAGGAACTGGCCGAGAAGGCGGTGGTCTGGTATCAGCCGCTGACCGAGTACGACGAAGCGGCGGTGGCCAAGCACTTCAAGCCGGGTGCGGAACTGGCGCTGGGCAAGGCCCGCGAGCTGTTGGGCGCGGCCGGCGAGTGGACGGTGGAGAGCGTTTCGGCGGCACTGCACGACGTCGCCACGGCGCTGGAGATCGGCATGGGCAAGGTGGCGCAGCCGCTGCGCGTGGCCATCACCGGCACCCAGGTCAGCCCCGACATTTCGCAGACGGTGTTCCTGGCCGGGCGTGAAGAGGCCTTGAAACGCATCGAGGTCGCACTCACTAAAGTACCGACGGCCTGACCACAGGAGACCGCGCATGTCCGCCAAGACCGCTTGTACCGCTCCGCACCATCACGTTCACGACGCCTCCGACTTCGTGAAGGTGGTCGAACGCGTGTGCTCGGAACGCGGGCTGCGGCTGACGCCGATCCGCGCGAACGTGCTGCGCCTGATCGCCGAGGCCGGGAAACCGGTCAAGGCGTATGAGTTGCTGGAGTGGGTGCGCAATGGCAAGGGCGTCGGTGCCGACGCCCCGCCGACGGTGTACCGCGCGCTGGATTTCCTGATGGCCAATGGCTTCGTGCACAAGCTGGAATCGGTGAATGCCTTCGTGGCCTGCCACCATCCGAGCAGTGCCCAGCATTCGGTGCCGTTCCTGATCTGCAACAGCTGCCACAGCGCGGTGGAGCTGGAGGACAAGGAAATCGTCAGTCAGCTGGAAAAGCGGGCCAAGGAGCTCGGGTTCCAGCCGCAGGCGCAGACGCTGGAAGTGCATGGCCTGTGCGCGCGGTGTGCGGGGTAAGGCAGGTACCGACCGCAGGGTGCTGCATCCGCCGGTAGGTACCGACCGTTGGTCGGTACGCTGTTGATGTTGAAACGCCGCGCATCTGCGCGGCGTTTTCGTTTCTGCACGAGAGCGGATGTAACGCAGCCTGGGGCGAGGAAAGGCTGCAAGCGCGTCACCGCTTCGCACCGGCCGGCTCATTTACTTCTGCGGCGGTATCCACCTTGACGATCACCGACATGCCGGGGCGCAGGCGCGGGGCCAGCGGTTGGTCGGGGTCGATGGCGATGCGGATCGGCAGGCGCTGGACCACCTTGGTGAAGTTGCCGCTGGCGTTGTCCGGACGCAGGACGCTGAACTCCGAGCCCGTCGCCGGGGCGATCTGTTCGATGTGGCCATGCAGTTTCTGACCGTCGAAGGCATCCACGGAGAAGGTGGCCGGTTGCCCGATGCGCATCTTCCAGGTCTGGCCTTCCTTGAAGTTGGCCACCACCCACAGGGTGTCGGGCACCAGGAACAGCAGCTGCGAGCCGGCCGTGACGTACTGGCCCAGGCGCACCGAGGCCTCGCTGACCTGGCCGTCGCGCGGCGCCTGGATCACGGTGTTGGCGAGGTCGATCTTCGCCAGCTCCAGCTGGGCCTGGGCGGTTTCGACGCGGGCTTCCAGGCCTTTGCGGGCAACCTGGGTGGAGGTCAGGGTTTCTTCGGCGATGCGGATCTGCGCCTGCGACTGCAGCACGCTGGCCTGCGCGGACTGGGTGGTGGTGCGGAACTTGTCGCGGTCGTTGAGGGCGACCAGCTGCTGGGCGGCAAGCTCTTCGTAGCGCTTGAGTTCGGTGCGCGAGCGCGAGAGCTCGGCCTGGCCGGCGGAGAGGTTGGCCTGCGCCGCCTGGATCTGCGCGCGGTTCTGTGCCTGCGACTGATCGGAGTTGGCCAGCGCTGCCTTGGCGCTGTCCAGATCGGCGTCGGCCTGGACGACTTTCTCGCGGTAGATGCGGTCGTCGATGCGCAGCAGCGGTTCGCCTTGTTTGACGTGCTGGAAGTCCTTCACCAGCACCTCGGTGACGTAGCCGCTGACCTGTGGTGCCAGCACGGTGATCTGGCCGCGCACATAGGCGTTGTCGGTGGTCACCCGCGAGGTTTCGAACGGCCACAGCGACCACGCGCGCAGGATCAGTGCGATGCCGATCAGCGCGATCACGATCATGATGATGACACTCCGCAGGCTCGGCTTGAGGTACTTGGGCACGCCGGAGGGCGCGGCCGCCGGTGGCGGCGCGGGAGCGGGCGCGGCGTCGGTCGGTGGCGGCGGATTGACGTTTTCCGGGGCGTTATCGTCGTGCGGAGGTTGGGTCGACATGGGCGGGCTCATCGGGGCGCGACGCTGCCAGGCGTCGGCGCGGAAAGGGGAGGTGTCGGCGCGTGGCGTTTGCGCCATTGCTTGAGCACGGCGGTGCGGACCGCCAGCAGCAGCAACCAGCCAAGGAAGACCAGTGCGACGCGGCCGCTGAGCGCGAACACGTCATTGAACGCGCGCACGTTGGCTTCGCGGCGGGTGATCTGGGCCAGCTGCGCGGTGCCCTGCGCACTGCGCTGCACCGGATCGGTGATCAGCCTGGCGTAAACCTGTTGTTGCTGCTTCAGGCGCTGGGCGACCACGTTGTCGGCCGGATCCAGCTGGCTGACCAGTGCGCCGGAATACACCTGTTCGCGGTGCAGCTGATAGGTGCCCAGCACGGCCGAGCCGGCCAGACCGCCCAGGGTCTGGGTGATGGAAAGCGTGACCAGGAAGGTGATCATGTGGTCCACGCCCTGTTTCAGCGCCTGGGTGATGCCGAGCATGATCAGCGGTCCCATGAACATGCCAGCACCGACCGAGGCGAGGAACTGGCTGGCGAAAAAGTCGTGGGGACGGTCCTGGCTGGTGCGGCTCTGGTCGAGCAGGGCGGCGCTGCCGAGCAGCAGGATCGCCATCAGCAACTGCGGGATCAGCCGCTTCGGCCCGAAGGTCAGCGAGCTGGCGGCGATGCCGGTGATCACGCCGGCCAGGATCACCGCGAACAACGGGCGCATCTGGTCCGGGCCCATGCCCAGCGTGCGCATCAGGCCGACCACGCCGTAGGACTGCTCGGTGGTCAGGAAGCGGATCAGGAACGCGCCGATGATGAAGTGGATCACCGGCAGGCTGGCCAGCCACCGCGTCTGCAGCAGCGGGTTGCGTCGGTAGTGCTCGATGATGAAAGCGGTGGTGGACAGCGCGATCGAGGCGACCAGCGCCCAGCCCAGCCATGGCGTGTCCAGCCACCAGCGGGTGTAGCCCTGCGCCAGCACGACCACAAGCAGGCCGACGGCCGGGGCGAGCAGCGCGAAAGTGAGGAAGTCCAGCGGCTCGAAGGCCTTGATCTGCGCACCGGGCGGCAGCTTGAGCACCACCACGGCGGCGAATGCGCACAGCGCCAGGCCGGCCTCGAACAGATACAGGTTGTGCCACTGCCCGGTATCGACCAGGCCCGGCGAGACCAGCCAGGCGATCGGCACGGCCAACTGCGCGATACCGACGCCGACCACCAGCAGGTTGCCGGTGTATTTGCGCGGCAGCGACTGCAGCATGTACAGCGTGCCCAGGGTGCTGCAGGCCGCGCCGGCGAAGCCGCTGGCCGCGCGCATCAGCACGGTGGTTTCAAAGGTGCCGACAAACAGGTGCAGTACCGCAAGCGCGGCATACAGGCCCAGCCCGATCTCGGCGAACAGGCGGATGCCGTACTGCTGGCGGAACTTGAAGGCGAGCAGGTTGGCGGTGACATTGACCATCGCATAGGCGGCCACCAGCCAGCTGCCCTGCGCCGGGGTCAGCCCGAGCTGGCCCTGCAGGAACGGCAGGTTGGCGCTGACCAGGGCGTTGCCCAGGCCGCCGGTGATGCCGACCAGCAGCGCGACCAGGGCGTAGGCGAGGCGGCGGTGCGGCGGATGCCACGGCATCGAAGCCGAGCCCGGCAGGGTCGGTTTTTCGTGCTCCTCCCAGTCCGGAACCGGCTTGAGGTACTGCGGCATCATCCCTCCCCGTCGGCAGGCCCCCGCAATCCGCCACGCAGCAATTGCAGGGCGCGCGTGGCCAGCCGGGCGCGTTCGTCACGCGTCTTGCCACGCAGCGCGGCTCCCAGCATGCCTGAGATGAGTGAAATGTCCGTCGTTTCCAGGTCCGGGCGGCACAGGCCGGCGGCGACCGCGCGGGCGATCGGTTCGCGCAGCAGTTCGTAGATGGTCTCGCGCGCGGCCCGGATCGGTATCTGATCGGGATCCACCGCGCGCCAGTAGTCCGACAGCGCGGGCGACTGGACGATTCGGTTGGCCATGCCTTCGAGCACCTCGAACAGCGCGTCGTCGCGATCGCCCAGGCTCTGTACCTGGCGCGCGATGCGGTTGACGGTGCGCTGGAGCAGCGCCTCGACCAGTGCGGTGCGGTCGGGGAAGTTGCGGTACAGCGTGGCCCGGCCGACCTGGGCGCGTTCGACCACCAGGTCCAGCGGTGCGTTCACGCCATGCTGGCCGAACACGGCATCGGCAGCGTCGAGGATCTGGGCGCGGCGGGCCGCCGCATCGGCACGTTGGGTGGTCATGGCTTCATTTTCGGACACAAATGTCCGGATGGCGAGAGACAGATGGCGACGGGATTGTCCGCTTGTTGTCGTACGTACATCTTTGTGACGGATGCGTGAATTTCTGCAGCCGTCGCGAAACGGTAGGTTCAGGCTATGTGCGAATGAACCACCTCGAGAGCTGTTACTTATTCCGTCAAGGGTTCGGCTGCCTCCAGGAGCCAAGAAACGAGCGCAGCTGAAGGGTTCAAGCGCATCGCCCGGCGGGTGTTGCCCGCATCTGGTGGCACAACCTCGACGTTGACCAGCACTTTCTCGCGCGCTGCGCCAGTTCCAAAGAGCCCCTCTGCATTCACTGCGTGTAGGGCGCCTTCCATCGCGCCAAGGCGAAGTTCATGCTCGTGGTCCCATTCTGCTTCCGATATGGCGCTCATGTCTGGGCGTCTCGCAAAAAGCGCGCGGACGGGCTCAAATGCATCCCTGCCGACATCGAAGTAGGGCGCATCCGCGTAACTCCATTTGAGGTCGAGCACGTTCTCAGACGAGATCGCAGCAACCGCAGCTCTTTGCAGCGCCTCGACCGACCAGGCACACAGGATGGGGGCAAGCCCTTCCCCTGTGGTGATGAGCACGACGTAGTAGAAATGCTCCCCCGTTGATTGCAGCTCGGCGACTGCTGCCCGGACAGCTGGGATCAAGGCATCGCGCAGCAGGGCTTGCGATGTAGCTGTCGGTGGTATGACTTGCATGGTCTTGATCTGCAAAGCGAATAGCGGTGGCGCGCAGTGTGCCCCACATACAAAACGGGGGCCAGTTGGCCCCCGGGACAGAACGACAGGAAACGTGGCTAGGAAGTTGGTCCTCGCGCTGCGCGAGCGGCATGGGGTTAGGGGACAGCGCCTTTCCTGCGGAAAGGATCCGCCCCCGGTGCGCCTCATCAGAAGTACGCGCGGATGCCGAACGCGACGCCGCGGCCCGGCAGCGGCGAATAGTCGCGCAGCAGGGAGGTATGCGGGCGGACCTCGCGGTTGGTCAGGTTGCTGCCATCCAGGAAGACTTCGTAGCTGTTGCTGCCGGTACGGTCCCAACGGTAGGCGACGTGCGCGTCGACCAGGGTGTAGCCGTTGCTCGGTTCCTCGTTCTGGGCCACGTCCTTCTGGCTGCTGTAACGCACGGCACCGACCGAGGCACGCCAGCCATCCCTGGACCAGCGCAGGTCGGCGCCGACACGGCCCGGGGCGATCCGCGGGAGGTAACCGGTGTTGGCCAGGTCCACGGTGTAGTTGTGGTTGTGGTCACCGTGCGGACGGCGATGTCGACGCTGCGGCTGCCGCTGCCATCCAGTTCGGCTTTCACGAAATCGCCGAACACGCGCAGGTCCCAGTCGCCGCCGTTGCCTTCGAAGAGGTGGAACAGGGCTTCGGCTTCGGCCCCCTTGAAGGTTGCGTCCTGCTGGGTCCACAGGCGGACCGGCAGCGATTCGACCACGCCGGTGTCGGCCAGGTGGATGAAGTCCGTGAATTTGGTCTGGTAGTCGCAGAGAAGTCCAGGCGCTCGCTGTGGAGGCGGATGCCAAGTTCCACGCGCTGGGCGCTTATCCTGTCTTCTTTCTGCTCTTGATAAAATCGATGAACTCCTTCTTCTGGCCCTCAAAGACGCGACGGCCGTACTTCCGATACTGAGGCTCGAACAGGGCGAAGGCCGCATCCAGGTTTCCCGATTCGAACTCGATGGTGGCGGCAAGCTCATCCATGTACTCGGTCGAGGCTTCGCCTTCTCCATAAGTGTTTCTGGCCATCGCTGCCCACTCCTTGGCCTTCTCAAACTGGGCGGTGTCGCGATAGAAGACCGCAATGCCATACGATGACATCTGCCCGTAGTCATAAGCAGATTTCGGCTCAGGGATCATTCCCCAGCCTTCAAGGAAATGATGCTCCGCCTCAGCAATATCTCCCGTCAGCCACGCGGTTCTCCCGCGCTTGGCTATGGCAAGGAAGCGCTCTTCCAGATCCGCGCCGAGGCTCAGAGCCATGTGGATGTCTCCTACAGTTGAACATTGAATCGCATTCTGGATAAGTCTAGCTGAGGCGCCGATGGGGATCTGGTGGAGGCGCACCACTCCTTTGAAGTTCGTGCCATTTGCGACAAAAGGAGGGGCCATTCGGCCCCCCTTTAGCGATACAGAAATCCCGCAAGTCGATCAGAAGTACGCGCGGATGCCGAAGGCGACGCCGCGGCCCGGCAGGGGGGAGTAGTCGCGCAGCAGCGAGGTGTGCGGGCGCACTTCCTGGTTGGTCAGGTTGCTGCCGTCCAGGAAGATCTCGTAACTATTGCTGTCGTTGCGGTCCCAGCGGTAGGCCAGGTGTGCGTCCACCAGCGTGTAGCCCTTGCTCGGATCCTCGTTCTGCGCCACATCCTTCTGGCTGCTGTAACGCACCGCGCCCACCGATGCCCGCCAGCCGTCACGCGACCAGCGCAGGTCCGCGCCGACACGGCCCGGGGCGATCCGCGGGAGGTAACCGGTGTTGGCCAACTCCACGCTGTAATTGTGGTTGTGGTCGCCGTGCGGCACGGCGATGTCCACGTTGCGGCTGCCACTGCCGTCCAGCTCCGCCTTCACATAGTCGCCGAACACCCGCAGATCCCAGTCGCCTGCGTTGCCCTCGAACAGATGGAACAGCGCTTCGGCCTCGGCGCCCTTGAAGGTTGCGTCCTGCTGCGTCCACAGACGCACCGGCAGCGATTCCACCACCCCCGTCTCCGCCAGATAAATGAAGTCCTTGAACCTGGTCTGGTAGATCGAGGCGGAGAAGTCGACGCGGTCGCTGTGGGTGTGGATGCCCAGCTCGACGCGCTGGCCGCGCTCGGTCTTCAGGTTGGCATCGCCGATTTCCAGCGAACGGGTGGCGATGTGCGCACCTGCGGCGTACAGCTCTTCGTTGGTCGGGGCGCGCTCGGAACTGTCGATGCCGAAGCGCAGGTCGACGGCATCGTTGAGCGTCCAGATGCCGGCCGCGGAGAGGTTGGTGGCGTCGAACCTGCGGGCGCGGTAATCACCGGTCGGGTCCAGCTTGACCTGGTCGTGGCGGCCGCCCAGTTCCAGCTTGAACGGGCCGAACTGCTTTTCCTGCAGGACGAACAGGCCGATGTTCTTCGTGCCGGTATCCGGAACGAACGCCTCTTCACCCTTGGCGCCGAAATCACTGTTGCCGAACTGCAGTCCGAACGCGCCATCCCAGCCGCCGATCTGCTCCTGCACGGCTTCCAGGCGGCCTTCGATGCCCCGGTTGGTGAAGCGGGTGGCCGGGGTGCCGGCCTCCAGCTCCACGTGTTCGTAATCGGTATAGGCCACGCGTGCGTTGATGTTCTTCAGGAACGAGACCGGGTTGTAAATGCCGGCCTTGGTCTCGAAGCGGTTCTGCACCATGTCGATGCGGACGTCATGCTCGTCACCTTCTTCCTCGTCGCCATGGTCGTGATCATGATCGTGGTCATGACCGTGGTCGTCCTCGGCATGCACGTGCGCGCCGTTGGGAATGCCGTAGTTGGTGCGGTAGGTGCTGGCCGAGACGCCGAAGTAGCCGTCATCGCCCAGCCACGTGGCACCGACGCCGCCGGCGCGGGTGCGGACCGAGCTGTTGTCCAGGCGGCCGCGGCGCGGCTCGTCCGAATCGCCTTCCTCGTGGTCGTGGCCGCTGTGGTCTTCCAGGCCATCGATCACGGCATAGCCGGGAATCCGGTAGTCATCGCCATTGCGGACCAGGCCATCGACATGCAGCACGACGTTGCCACTGACACCATCCAGCCGGAACATCCCGCTGCGCTCGTCGTTGACCGAGTTGCCACGCAGTTCGGCGCGGCCGCTGAGCGGACGGTCCGGCAATTCGCGGGCGATGCGGCCATCGACCACGTTCACCGCACCACCGATTGCGCCGCTGCCGAACAGCAGGGTGGCCGGGCCTTTGAGCACTTCGATCTGATCGGCCAGGAACGGTTCGATGCTGGTGGCATGGTCGGCGCTGACGGTGGAGGCATCCATGTTGCCCATGCCATTGGACAGCACCGCCACGCGCGGGCCTTCCTGGCCGCGGATGATCGGGCGGCCGACACCGGGACCGAAGAAGGTGCTCTGCACGCCGGGCAGCTTGGCCACGGTGTCGCCAAGGGTGCCGGCCTTCTGCTCGTCCAGGCGCTCACCGGCCAGCACGTCGACCGGGCGGGCCAGCGATTCGGCATCGCCCTGCAGCGGCGAGGCGGTGACCTTCACGGTGGACAGTTCGGTCAGGTGACGGTCGCGGTGGCTGCTGGCGTCATCGGCGGCGAGCGCCAGCGAAGGCAGCATCGCCGCGGCAAGGGCCAGGGAGAGGGCATGGGGTTTGAGCAGGAGGGAGCTGGAGCGCATAGGGCAAGGGCCTTCGGTCAATTGTTACAATATATCAATGGTGGGGCGCGCGAATCCCGTCATGGGACGGGTAAAGGGCAAGTCAGGGGGAGGCAGGGTGCGCGTCGGGATTGATGTTATATTATTCCATAACGCTTCGCCGACCCTGCTGGAAGTCATGCCCCTGTTCGCTCGAGTTCGCCATCTGCTGGATCGTTTCGGTGCCACCGGCTCGCTGTTGTGTGCCGTGCACTGCGCTGTGCTTCCGGTGCTGCTGGCCGCTGCGCCATCGCTGGGCCTGTCCGTGTGGATGAGCGACGGGGTGGAGCTTGCCCTGGTCAGCTTCGTGACCCTGTTGGGCCTGTTCAGCCTGGTCTGGGGCTGGCGCCGTCATGGCGCATTGCGCGCGCTGGGCTTCCTGATTCCAGGCCTGAGCGCTCTCTGGGCGGGGCTGTTGTACGACCCGCTGCACCACTCGGCGGTGCCGCATGCGGTGGTGATGACCCTGGGCGGCGTGCTGGTCGGTGTGGCCCATCTGGTAAATCTGCGGCTGAACCACGGCCACGTCCACGACGCCAGCTGTGCTCATTGAGAGCGCGCATGGTAGGCTTTCCGATCGTGCGCGGGGGCGCCTGAGAGGGCGGCCCCGCCGAACCCGTGTCAGTACGGGGTAATCAGATTTCGCAGCATTCAGACTAAGGAGTTACGACATGGGTAAGGGTGACCGCAAGACCGCCAAGGGCAAGCGCTTCAATGCCAGCTACGGCAATTCGCGTTCGCACGTCGTGAGCAAGGCGGCCGTGGGCGCAGCTGCGCCGGTTGCCAAGAAGACCGTGACGAAGGCGCCGGCCAAGAAGGCCGTTGCCAAGAAAGCGGTGGCCAAGGCCGGCTGATCCAGCCAGGCGGGTCCATGAAAAACGCGGCGCTTGCGCCGCGTTTTTTTTTGCCTGCGCGCCGGAATCGCCTCAGCGCAGGGCGGGCAGCAGGCGCTCGGGATCGCCATCGTTGGGGGCGGCCGGGACACCCAGCAGACGCGTCAGCAGCGGATAGACATCCACGTTGTCGAACCCGGGCAGGGTCTTGCCCTGCTGGAACGACGGACCACGGGCGATGAACACCGCGCGCATCGAGGGCAGGGCATTGTCGTAACCGTGCGAACCGCGGTTGCCGGGTTTGCGCGTGGCGATGCGCTCGCGGGTCAACGCATCCCAGCCTTCGTGCATCTGGCACAGGATCGGCGGAATGCGCGGATGGCTGCCGTACGCCCAGCGCGGCGGCAGGGCGTCGCGACGCCAGCAGTCGTAGTGTGCGTGCGCACCGAGCAGGATGTTCTCGGCCTGGCGCTGCTTGCCCGGCAACGGCGCAAAGCCGACCGACTGGCCCACCGATACGTCCTTGGCGATGGACGGGTCGACCATGTCTTCGGTGGCGATGACCTGGCCTTCGGGCACGCTGGCCATGCCGTGGTCGGAGACGACGATCAGATTGGTGCTGTCGGCCAGGCCGCGTGCCTGCAGCCCGTCCAGCAGGCGGCCCATGGCGGTGTCGACCTCACCGATGGCGGCGGCGTACTCGGGCGACTCCGGGCCGTGGCCGTGGCCGGCGTGATCGACCTGTTCCATGTACAGCGTGACCAGGCGCGGGGCCTGCGGGTCGGTCTGGCCGAGCCAGCTCAACACCTGATCGACACGGTCGGGCAGGCGCATCGTGCTGTCGTACTCCCGCCATTGACTGGGGCGCACGCCCTGGATGGCGGCTTCGCTGCCCGGCCACGACAGCGTCGCGGTCCGCACGCCGGCCTTCTCCGCGCCGACCCAGATCGGCTCGCCGCCCCACCAGCGCGCATCGGTGACGGCCTCGCGCAGGTTCAGGCGGAAACTGCCCAGCTCCGCTTCTTCCATGCTGTTGTGGATGATGCCGTGGTGGTCCGGGCGCAGCCCGGTGACGATCGTGTAGTGGTTGGGGAAGGTCAGTGCCGGATACGACGGCGTCATCCATCGTGCGCGCACGCCGCTGTCGATGATCCGCGACAGGTTGGGGCTGAGGCCACGGTCGAGCATGTCCGCACGCAGCCCATCGATGGAGACCAGCAGCAGTTTGGGCGCGGTGGCCGACGGTGCCGGGACGGCGGTCGCCGCGGCGGCGCGGGGCGGGGCGGCAGGTGGGGTCGCGCAGGCGGCCAGCGAAAGTGCGGCGGCGAGCGCCAGAGAAAGGCGGACGGAAATCATCGCACCATGATAGTGCGCGGCGGTGACGCGCCAAAGACAACCGTTGGCACGTTCGCCCTCAAAACGCCGTGACCGGCTACGCGAACAGTGCGTCCCGCCGGGCTTCCAACTGCAGCAGGGCCGCCTTGGTGGCCAGCCCGCCGCCGAATCCGGTGAGTGCCCCGCTGCTGCCGATCACGCGGTGGCAGGGCAGCACGATCGGCAGCGGATTGCGGCCATTTGCGGCACCGACTGCGCGGCTGGCGCTGGGGTGATCGATGTGACGCGCCAGTTCGACGTAGCTCCAGGTCTGGCCGAAGGGAATATCGGCCAGCGCTTTCCACACGCGCAGCTGGAACGGCGTTCCGTGCGGGGCGAGTGGCAGATCGAAGCGCATGCGTTCGCCGCGCAGGTACTCCAGCAGCTGCCCGCGTGCGCCGCGCAGTGCGTGTGCGTCGCGCTGCCAGTGCTCGCGGCCTTTGGCGTCGTAGCGGTTGTTCTCGAACAGGATGTGGTGGATGCCCTGGCTGTCGCCGGCCACGGTGAGGGCGCCGATCGGGCTGTCGAAGGTGTCGTAGAGCAGGGTCATGAGGGAACTCCCGGAGCAGGGGTGGCCAGGTGCCACAGGTGCAGAACGGCGTAGGCGCGCCAGGGGCGCCACGGTTGCGAACGTGCCTCGGTAGCGCGCTCGCTCAAGCGCGTGCCATCGCCGAGCACCTGTTGCAGGACCAGATCGCCGGCGGGGAACGCATCGGGCAGGGCCAAGGCGCGCAGCGCGATGTAATGCGCGGTCCATGGGCCGATCCCGGGCAGGGCGACGCAGCGTTCGACGAAGCCGGCCAACGACTGGCCGGCGCCAAAATCGAGCCGGCCCTCGACCACCGCCTGGGCCACACCGCGCACGGTGGCGGCCCGGGTACGCGGCAGGCCGATCGTTTCCAGCGGCGCCTGGGCCAGCACCGCGGGCGAGGGGAACTGGCGGTCCAGTCCTGCCGGCATGCCTTCCAGGGTGGCCCCGAAGCGGTCCACCACGCGGCGTGCCAGCGTCGCGGCGGCGGCCACGCTGACCTGTTGGCCGAGCACGGCGCGCACGGCCACTTCAAAGCCATCCCAACCGCCGGGCACGCGCAGCCCCGGGCGCTGCGCGATGCCCGCAGCGAGCAGCGGCTCCTGCATCAGCGTGGCGTGCACCCTGAGCAGATCCGCGTCCAGATCGAAGATGCGCCGCACGCGCCGGACGATGCCCGGAATAGCGCGCGGATCGACCTGGCCCAGCCGCAGCAGCAGTTCGGGGCGCCGTGGATCGGCGGTCACGCTCAGCAGTGAGGGACGCTCGGGCGGCCCGATCACGCGCTGGTAGCTGTCCGTGCCGATCTGCTCGATGCCGGGAATCGCGCGGCGGCGCAGGAAACCGAGCATCGCGGTGAAATCGAACGGCGGCCGATAGCCCAGGCGCAGCGTGAGCGCGCCATCGGTCAGCGCGCCACGCTGGCGGCGGATCGCGGTCGGGGGCATGCCGCAGCCATCCAGGAAGGCCGCGTTGAAACGGCGCAGGCTGTTGTAGCCCGAGGCCATCGCGACATCGGTCACGGGGAGCGCGGTCTCGGTCAGCAATTGCTTGGCCAGCAGCAGCCGCCGCGTGGCGTGGATCTGCGCTGGCGCGGCGCCGAGGCGGGCGACGAACAGGCGCTGCAGCTGGCGGGCACTCAGGCCGACGTGCGCGGCCAGATCGGCGACCGGTTGATCCTGCAGATAACCCTCATGGATCAACGCCAACGCGCGCTGCAGGGTTTCATTGTCCAGCGCGTCCTGGGCCTCGGGCGCCAACTCGGGACGGCAGCGCAGGCAGGGGCGGTAACCGGCTGCCGCTGCGGCGGCCGCGGTCGGGTAGTAGGTGACATTGGAAGGCTTCGGCGCCGGTGCCGGGCAGACCGGACGGCAGTAGATGCCGGTACTGCGCACGGCGGTGAAGAACACCCCGTCAAAGCGCGCGTCGCGGGCCAGGCGGGCACGTTCGCAGGCGGTGTGGTCCAGGGGCAGGGCGGTCTCCATGGGGGCCAGTCTATGCCCGCCGCCCGGGCCTGGCTCGCCATTTTCGGACAGCAATGCCATGCCGGGGTCGCCCGGTTCAGGGCAGGTTGCCGCGATGCGCCGGACGCGCACTAGACTGTGCGTGCGCGCTCATTTTGCCGCGCATTCCCCCCTTGCAAGGATTCCGGGTTGTCCATGTTGCTCAAGTCGTGGTGGTTGCCGTTGTTGTACCTGGGCCTGGCCGGTTGCAGCCAGCTGGAGAACCCGGGCAATGTCACCGCCGCCGACAAGGCCGTGCGGGCGCAGACGGCCGATGGCGATCACATGGTGTCCATCAATGCAGCCGATGCGCCGCCCCCGCCGCCACCCGCGCCCAAGCGGGGCGATCTGAGCTGGCCGCAGGCCGCGTTGGAAAACGGCAAGGCGTGGATCAGCTGCGATACCGACTACGCCGGGGAGGCCGGCGATGGCGCCCCGCTGGAGGCGCTGGACCGGGCCAGCATCGAGGCCGCGCTGCAGCCCTGCGCCGAGCGCGGCCTGCTGCGCGTGCGCTATGTGGGCAAGATCAATCCGGGCTTCTCCGAGCTGGTCGCCCGGCTGGCGGTGGTCGCCGATGCGCAGCGGATTTCGCGGCGCATCCTGGATTTGGATTCCAGTGGTGGCCAGGTCGAAGCCGCCATCGTGGCCGGCGACCGCATCGGTGAATCCAACTGGACGATCTGGGTGCGCGAAGGCTCGGTCTGCCACAGTGCCTGCGTGTTCGTGCTCGCGGCTGGCGACAACCGACTGGTCTCGGGCAAGGTCGGCATCCATCGCATGATGCGGATCAGTTCCAAGGCGACCTCGCGTGCTGAACTCAACCGCGAACTCCACGAGGTCTATGACAACGTGAAGGATTACCTGCAGCGCAACGGCGTGGCGGTGGGCGTGGCCGACTTGATGATGACCGTGCCCAACCGCAGCCTGCGCCTGTTGACCGCCGAGGAGCTGCGTCAGTTCGGGCTGGACGGCACCAACGCCGTGCAGGACGACCTGGAGCGGATCAAGCAGATGCGCAAATGCGGCGATGCGTTCGTGCGCCGCAAGGATGCCTTCCTGGTCGCCTTCGATCAGGAGTGCAAGCGCGAGGGCAGCGAGCTGGAGGCCGTCAACAGCTGCGGGCAGGCGCTGAAGCAGCGCTTCGGTTTCCCCGACGAGACGTGTCCGGACGAGAGTCCGCTGTCGGAAATCGATGTCTCCACCCTGCTGCCGACCACCGTGGCCCCGGACCAGCCGGAGACCGCCGAGCGGACCCTCGGCGACGCCCGTCCGGCATCGGCCGAGGCCGCCGAACGCAACTGACGGAGGACTCACGTCCTTCCCGTAGACTGGGCCCGTTCCTTCCAGCCAACGGTGTCCTGATGCGTGTTCCGCTGCTGCTGTTGTCCGCTCTGCTGCCTTTCGCCACGCTGGCCCAGACGCCGCCGGCCACCCCTGCACCCGCGCCGGCGCGCCCCGCGCCTGCGGCCACGCCCGCAGCGCGTCCGGCACTGAGCCCGGCGCAGCAGGCGCAGGTGCAGAAGCAGGATGCGGAAATGACCGCCGCCGCGTTGCAGGTGGCCAAGCTGGTCGATGCCAACCGCGCCGGCGAGGCGTGGAAAGGCGCTTCGGCCGTGGCGAAGAAGTCGGTGACCGAGCAGGCGTTCGTCAGCCAGCTCACCGCTGATCGCCAACGTCTTGGCGCGCTGGCCTCGCGCGGCCAACCGGTGGTGACCCGGGTCAAGTACGCCGCCGGGGCAACCGTTCCCGAAGGGCTCTACATCAACGTCAGTTTCCCCACGCGCTTTGCCAACAGTGCCCAGCCGGTGCGCGAACTGGTCTCCTTCCGGTTCGACGAAGACCGCATCTGGCGCCTGGCCGGTTACAGCGTGCGTGCCGCCACCCCCTGATTGCCGGAGCCTGCGCAGATGAGTATCGAGATCCAGATGCTGGTGTGGTCGATGGTGCTCGGCCTGGTGCACGTGTTCGCGCCCTCCACGCTGATCACCCGCGAGCGCGGCATCGGCTGGAACGCCTCCGCGCGCGATCAGCCGATGCCACCGCCGGGCCCGCTGGCCGGCCGCCTGCAGCGCGCGCAGAGCAACTTCATGGAAACCTTCCCGTTCTTTGCGGCCGCGGTGCTGGCGGTGGTACTGACCCAGCGCCAGGATGGGATGACCGCCGTGGCGGTGCAGCTGTATTTCTGGGCGCGCCTGATCTACCTGCCGCTGTACGCCGCCGGCGTGCCTTATGTGCGCAGCCTGGTGTGGCTGGTCTCGCTGCTGGGCATCGTGATGCTGCTGTGGGCGTTGCTGTGAACGGGTGCTGGCGCGGCTGATCCAGATCAAGGACGCCACTGGGGGTGCGGCGCTAAGCTGCACCTCACACGTAACGGCAGGATGGGATCATGCAGTCTGTGGATGTGGTGGTGGTGGGTGCCGGCCCGACCGGGCTGTGCTTCGCGCGCGCGCTGGCCGATACCGGCCTGAGCGTGACGCTGATCGAACAGCAGCCGCGCGCGGCGCTGGCCGATCCGGCCTTCGATGGCCGCGAGATCGCGCTGACCCACGCCTCGCGCCAGATCCTGGAATCGTTGGGCCTGTGGGAGCGGCTGGACCCGGCCGAGATTTCCCCGCTGCGCGATGCCAAGGTGATGGACGGCGGCTCGCCGTTCGCGCTGACCTTCGCTGCGCACGAGCGTACCGGCGATGACCTGGGCTGGCTGGTGCCCAATCATCTGATCCGCCGCGCCGCGTGGCAGAGCGTGCAGGCCCAGGCCGGGCTGGACATCGTGGACCAGGCCAGCGTGACGGCCGTCGCCCCCGGCCCCACCCGCAGCACGCTCACCCTGGCCGATGGCCGCCAGTTGGCCGCGCGCCTGGTGGTCGCCGCGGACAGCCGCTTCTCCGCGACCCGGCGCCTGCTGGGGATCGGGGCGCAGATGCGCGACTTCGGCAAATCGATGCTGGTGTGCCGGATGCAGATCGAGGTGCCGCACCGGCACACGGCCTGGGAGTGGTTCGGCTATGGCCGCACGATGGCGCTGCTGCCGCTCAACGGCGACCAGGCCTCGGCGGTGATCACCCTGCCGCCGCGCCAGATCGCAGGCCTGATCGCCCAGGACGAAGGCGACTTCGGCCGCAGCATCAGCACGTTCTTCGAGCATCGACTGGGCGCGATGCGGCCGCTGACCACGCCGGTCGCGTATCCGCTGGTGGGCGTTTACGCGCACGCGTTTGCCGGCGATCGCTGCGCGTTGATCGGCGATGCCGCGGTCGGCATGCATCCGGTGACGGCCCATGGCTTCAATCTGGGCCTGCAGAGCCAGCATCGGCTGGCCGGGATCGTGCGCAGGGCGGCGGGGCAGGGGCGCGACATCGCCGCGCCGTCCGGGCTGGCCGCGTACGAGCGCGGCCACCGGTTGGCCTCGCGGCCGCTCTACGAGGCGACCAATGCGATCGCCTCGCTGTATACCGATGACCGCCTGCCGGCGCGGCTCCTGCGCCGGGCCGGGCTGCGGCTGGCGCACGGCGTGGCCCCGTTCCGCCAGTTGATCGCCGCCCACCTCACCGGCAGGTGACGACCGTTGGTCGTCACACAGGGTCAGGGCGCGTCGCTGTCGGCGATCACGTGGATGACGGTGTCGGCGAACTGCACCTGCTGGCCCGCGCGGATCTTGCAGGCCTTGCGCAGCTCCACTTCACCATCCACCAGGACCTGGCCGTCGCCGATCACGGTCTTGGCTTCGCCCCCGCTGGTGACCAGGTCGGCCAGCTTGAGCAGCTGCTTGAGCTCGACGTAGTCGCGGTCCAGTTCAAATTCGAGGGTCTGCATGAAAACGGGTATCCTGGGAAGGGGCGCGGGCGTTGGGCCCGGCCGGGAGAGGGCGCGTATTGTGCGCCAGCACGCGGCAGAACGGCATCCACGTGGCAATCTGTACACGTTGTTCAGGAACGATGCGGTATCATCGCCCCCTGAGTGAGTGAATTCTCCTCCGACCGAGCAGCGCCAGGGCACGCGATAAGAAAGGGCGCCCAAAGCGCGGACCATCCCCCTTTTTTATCTCACTGCCGCGTAAAACGGCGGTGTTTCGGAGTTCCCCATGTCCCAAGATTCCACCACGCCGCTGCGGTTTGCAGACCTCGGCCTGTCCGACGCCGTCATGCAGGCGGTCGCCACCGTCGGCTATGAAACCCCCTCGCCGATCCAGGCCGCCACCATTCCCGCCATGCTGGAAGGGCGCGACGTGCTGGGCCAGGCCCAGACCGGTACCGGCAAGACCGCCGCGTTCGCGCTGCCGGTGCTGTCCAACCTCGATTTCAACCAGACCAAGCCGCAGGTGCTGGTGCTGGCACCGACCCGCGAACTGGCCATCCAGGTCGCCGAGGCGTTCCAGACCTATTCCTCCGGCATTCCGGGCTTCCGCGTGCTGCCGGTGTACGGCGGCCAGCCGTATGGCCAGCAGCTGCAGGCCCTGCGCCGTGGCGTGCACGTCATCGTCGGTACCCCGGGCCGTGTGATCGATCACCTCGAGCGCGGCACCCTGGACCTGTCCGAGCTGAAGACGCTGGTGCTGGACGAAGCCGATGAAATGCTGCGCATGGGCTTCATCGACGACGTCGAAGCGGTGCTGAAGAAGCTGCCGGAGACCCGCCAGGTCGCCCTGTTCTCGGCCACCATGCCGTCGCAGATCCGCCGCATCGCGCAGACCTACCTGAAGAACCCGGCTGAAGTCACCATCGTCAGCAAGACGACGACCTCGGCCAACATCCGCCAGCGCTACTGGTGGGTGAGCGGCATGCACAAGCTGGACGCGCTGACCCGCATCCTGGAAGTGGAACCCTTCGACGCGATGATCATCTTCTCGCGTACCAAGGCGGCCACCGAAGAGCTGGCCGAGAAGCTGCAGGCACGTGGCCTGGCTGCGGCCGCCATCAACGGCGACATGCAGCAGGCCCAGCGCGAACGCACCATCGGCATGCTCAAGGAAGGCAAGCTGGACATCCTGGTGGCCACCGACGTGGCCGCCCGTGGCCTGGACGTGGAGCGCATCAGCCACGTGCTGAACTACGACATCCCGTACGACACCGAAAGCTATGTGCACCGCATCGGCCGTACCGGTCGTGCCGGCCGCACCGGTGACGCGATCCTGTTCGCCACCCCGCGCGAAAAGGGCATGCTGCGTGCGATCGAGCGCGCCACCCGCCAGCCGATCGAAGAAATGCAGCTGCCGAGCGTGGACGCGGTCAACGATACCCGCATCACCAAGTTCATGAGTCGCATCAGCGATGCCCTGGATGCCGGTGGTACCGAGTTCTACCGCGACCTGCTGCAGAAGCTGGAAGGCGAGAAGAACGTGCCGGCGATCGACATCGCCGCCGCACTGGCCAAGCTGCTGCAGGGCGATTCGCCGTTCCTGCTGACCCCGCCGGTGCGTGGTGCCCGTGAAGAGCGCGCGCCGCACCAGCGCAACGAGCGCAGCAACGACCGTGGCGAGCGCCCGGCCCGTTTCGAGCCGCGCTTCGAGCGTGGCCCGCGCCGTGAAGACGACCGCGGCCCGCGCCCGCCGCGTCCGGAAGGCGACTTCGGCAGCAGCGAGGGCGGCTTCGAGCGTGCCCCGCGCCGTGACATCGCCCCGCGCGGTGCCGCCGAGCCGGGCATGGAAACCTTCCGCATCGAAGTGGGCCACGTGCACGGCGTGAAGCCGGGCAACATCGTCGGCGCGATCGCTAACGAAGCCGGTCTGGAAAGCCGCTTCATCGGCCGCATCGACATCCACGACGACTTCTCGGTGCTGGACCTGCCGGCCGAAATGCCGCAGGACCTGCTGACCCACCTGAAGAAGGTGTGGGTCTCGGGCCAGCAGCTTCAGATGCGCAAGGTCGAGCCGGGTGAAGACCTGACCCCGTCGCCGCGTCCGGCGTTCAAGCCGAAGTTCGGCCAGGGCAAGCCGCGTGGTCCGGGTGGCCCGCGTAGCGGCCCCGGCGGCAACGACCGTCCGCCGCGCCGTGATGGCTTCAAGCCGCGCGGTCCGCGCAACTTCTGATCCCCCTCGGGTGATCGACGCGACGCCAGCCTCCGGGCTGGCGTCGTCGTTTCCGGCCCCCGCGTCCCTGGGCGCCGGTTTCGCGCCGTCTCAACAACACTGGCCCTAGCCTGCGGGTTGGACCATGCTCCAATGGAATGAGTTTCCACATCCGCAGCCCCGGGGGGATCGGCGATGTATGGAGGTCGCAGGGAGAGTGGCGGCACCGCGATACCGTATTCCATGCGGGGCCTGACCCTGCGCTTCGTGCTGTTGACCGGCATGGCCATCGGCCTGGTCGGCATTTCCGCCCTGATCCAGGAGCTGCAGGCGGCCTCCACCGCATGGATCATGGGCCAGAGCCACTGGTCGCGCGGCCAGCAGCAGGCCACCCACGCGCTGTCGCGGTACATCACCTCGGCCGATCCAGCCGATCTTGCGCTGACCCGGCAGGCGCTGCGGGTGCCGCTGGGCGACCTGACCGCCCGCCGTGCACTGGAACAGGCCGCCCCGGACATCGCTGCCGCACGCCGGGGCTTCATCGAAGGCGGCAACGCCCGCGGCGACATCAACCGGTTGATCCTGTCGTATCGCTACCTGCGCGATCAGCCGTATTTCCGCGACGCAGTGCGCCTGTGGCGCGACACCGACGACGATCTGCTGCAGCTGGTGGCCATCACCGACCGGGTCCAGGCCGGACATGCCGCCGGCAGCCTGACCCCGGCGGTACAGCAGGCACTGCTGCGCCGGGTGCAGGCGCTGGACGTGGACATGCAGAACCAGGCGCGGGCGTTCTCCAGCGCGTTGCTGCATACCGCGGCGATGGTGCGCATGACCACCTTCATCGTCGGGGGGCTGTCGGTGCTGGCGATCACGCTGATCGCGGTGCTGCTCGCGCGGCGCGTGCGCAACGACCTGACCGAGCAGGAAAGCCGGTTCCGCGCGGCGTTCTACCAGGCCACGGTCGGCATGCTCAAGCTGGACGAGGAGGGCGGCATCATGGAGGCCAACCAGGCCATGGCCGATATCCTCGACCATCGCCGTGAGGCGCTGCTCAGCCTGTCGCTGGCCGATCTGCTGGTGGAGGGGGAGCTGGTCCTGGACGAGCGCGGGCGGATCGACTGGCCACGCCAGCTGCGCCCGGGCGAGCTGCGCTTCCTGCGCGCCGATGGCAGCCTGATGTGGGGGCGCTGGAGCGGGACGGTGGTGCATACCCGGGGCCGCGCGCCGGCGGTGTTCGCGCTGGTGGAGGATGTCTCGCAGAACCATGCGCTGGCGCGGGAGGTGGAACACCACGCCAGTCATGACCCGCTGACCGGGCTGATCAACCGCCGCGAGATCGAGCGGCTGCTCGATCAGGCGCTGGTGGCGGTACGCGCCGAGGGCGGGATCCACTCGCTGTGCTACATCGATCTGGATTACTTCAAGCTGGTCAACGACGGGCTCGGCCATGCCGCGGGCGACCAGCTGCTGCGCAGTTTCGCCGATTACCTGGTGGGCGCCGTGCGCGATGGCGACTGGGTGGGCCGCCTGGGCGGGGACGAGTTTGCCCTGTTCCTGGCCAACGCCGGCCAGGACGAGGCCAAGCAGGTGCTGCAACGGGTAATCCGCACGCTGGGCCAGGTCAGCCTGCATCACGGCGACGGCGCCCCCCGGGTGAGCTGCAGCGTCGGCGTGGTGGAAGTGACCGCCGAGGCACCGGATGTGAACTGGCTGATGAGCGCGGCCGACAGCGCCTGCTATGCCGCCAAGGAGGCCGGTCGCAACCGTGTGCATTGCTACAACGAAAGCCGCATGGCGCTGGACGAACGTCGGCGCGAAGCCGAGCGCCTGGCCAATGTCTCCAGCGCGATGGCCGAGAACCGCATGCTGCTGTATGCCCAGCGCATCGAGCGGGTCGGCGATCCGGAGTTCCTGCATTACGAAGTGCTGGTGCGCATGCGCAGCCCGGAGGGTGCCCTGCAGGGGCCGGCCGAGTTCATGGGCGCGGTGGAACGTTACGGCATGGGCATGGCGCTGGACCGGCACGTGTTGTCGCTGCTGTTCCGGCATCTGCAGGTGTGCCCGAGCCACGTGCAGCAGCTGGGCCTGTGCAACGTCAACGTGTCGGCGCAGTCGATCGCCGAGCCCAGCTTCCTGGCCTTCGTCACCGATCTGCTGGAACGCAACCGCGGCCTGGCCCGCAAGCTCTGCTTTGAAATCACCGAAACCGCCGCGGTCAGCAACCTGGCCCAGGCGCGTGCCTTCATCGACGCGGTCAAGGCGCGCGGCTGCCGCATGGCGCTGGATGATTTCGGCTCCGGGTTGTCCTCGTTCGGCTATCTGCGCCAGTTGCCGGCAGACATGCTCAAGATCGATGGCGTGTTCGTGCGCGACATGAACGTGGATCCGGTCAACCGCGCCGCCGTGCGCGCGATCACCGAGGTGGGCCACGAGCTGCACATGATGGTCGTTGCCGAGTGGGTCGAATCGGCGGTGGTGGCCGACCAGCTGGCGCAGATGGGCGTGGAGGGTTTGCAGGGGTATGCGATCGAGCGCCCGATCCCGCTGGAGCGGATGACCCAGCTGGCGATACGGCCGGTGCGCGCGGGCCTGTCCTCCGACGCCTGGCGGGGCATGCCATGATGCGATAATCGCCGCCGACGGTTCCGGACACGGTGTGCGCGGACGAACACGGGCGGGCAGGACGCAGGTGTGAGCAACGGGGGCGGTTATTCAATCGGGTGGATGGCGTTCGCGCTGGTGCTGCTGTGGCTGTTGCCCTGGAGCCTGCAGGCGGCGCCGCGCGTGGGGCAGGACTTCCTGTTGCTGGGCGGGGCCACCGATGAGGTGACGCCGCAGCGCGCCTGCGCGCCGGATGTACTGGCACGCCACCAGGAAGTGCTCTCGATCCCGGCGCCCGCCGCCGGCTGGTCGGGCAAGCCACAGGCCGTGGACGTATTCGGGGTCCTCACCGGCGAGGTCCGCATCAGCCATGGCGACCGCGAGATCTGCGGCAGCATGCACGACGCCCGCACGCGCGATTCGCGCTTCCGGGCCGGGGTCGGGTTGGTGGTGGTGCCCAAGGCCGGCGATCACGAGCCGATCGTGGTGTCCTGGACCCGGCCGCTGAAGCCGCGCTGGGTACCGACCATCCAGCTTGGCGCGCCCAGTCCGGTGCAGCAGAACGACACCGCCCGGCTGCTGGTGCGCGCAGCCTGTATCGCCGTGGCGATCGCCCTGGCGCTGTCTGCGCTGATGGGCTGGGCCACCACCCGCGACCGGTCTTTCCTGGTGTATGTCGGCGCCTGCGTTGTGTTCGTGCTCTGGCAGGCGGTGCTTGGCGGGCTGAGCGGCTATCCCGAGCCGTGGTTGCCGGTGCACGACCGCGCCTCCTGGTGGCTGATCGCACTCACCGCGTTCAGCCAGGCCTTGCTGCTGCCGATCCTGTGGCGCCTCACCGGCGGTGACCGGCGCTGGCCGCGCTCGCGTCCGGCCCAGCACCTCGTGCTGTGGGGCCTGATCGCGCTCGGGCTGAGCGTGCCGCTCTGGGGGCTGGACGGGCTGAGCGCCGGGGCGGCAGCGCTGGAAGGCAGTTTCCTGGTCGTCTGCACGCTGTGCCTCGGTGCGGGCCTGTGGGGGCTGTGGCGGGGCGATGCGCATGCGCTGCCGGGGCTGGCCGCGCTGGCCCCCTGGTGGATCATGATCGGGGCCGACGCGCTGGACGCGCGCTGGCTGGTGGCCTATCGGATCGAAGCGCTGCAGTTGTCGGCCACCTGGTTCTTGATGATGGCCGCCTACGCCCTGAATCTCCGGCTGGGCAGGCTGCGCCGCCAGCGCGATGAAATGCGCCAGCTGGCCGACACCGACGTGCTCACCGGCCTGCCCAACCGTCGCGCCGGCCTGCGCCTGCTCGCGCAATACCTGGAACGGGCGCGCCAGCAGCCGCATGCGCTGGCGATCGGCTTCCTGGACATCGATCTGTTCAAGGACATCAATGACCAGTTCGGGCATGAGGTGGGCGACCAGGTGCTGGTCGCGGTGGCGCGCGCGCTGCGCGGCTCGGTGCGCAACCATGACGATGTGATCCGGATGGGCGGTGAGGAATTCCTGGTGCTGCTGCCCGGTGCCGGCCATGCCGCGGCCGTGGCCCGGCTGGAGACGGTCCGTCAGCAGGTGGCGGCGGTGACCCAGACGCTGGGCATCCCGGGCCTGACCGTCTCGGCCAGCATCGGCCTGGCGGTACTCCAGCCGGGCAGCGACGATCTGGCCGGGTTGCTGCGCCGGGCCGACCACGCCATGTACTGCGCCAAGCGCAACGGCCGCAACCAGATCCACGACGGCGAACGCACCACGACCGCCGGCGATCCATTGCCGGCCTGAACCACCGGAACGCGGAAAAACGCAGCGGCGGCCACCTTTTGCCCGATAATGGGCCGATGACAACCCGACTCAACAAGCATATCGCCGATACCGGCTTCTGTTCCCGCCGCGAAGCCGACCGCCTGATCGGCGAGCGCCGCGTCACCGTCAACGGCCATCCGGCCGGTACCGGTGCGGTGGTGGGCGAACAGGACGTGGTGCTGGTCGACGGCCAGCCGCTGCGCGCCCGTGAAGCGAAGAAGGCCGGTGGACGCAAGCACGTCTACATCGCGCTGAACAAGCCGGTGGGCATCACCTGCACCACCGAAAGCTCGGTCAAGGGCAACATCGTGGAGTTCGTCGGCCACGAGCAGCGCATCTTCCCGATCGGCCGCCTGGACAAGGATTCCGAAGGCCTGATCCTGCTCACCAGCAACGGCAACATCGTCAATCAGATCCTGCGCGCCGAAAATGGCCACCAGAAGGAATACATGGTCGCAGTCAACAAGGCCGTCACCGATGAGTTCCTGCGTGGCATGGCCCGCGGCGTGCGCATCCGTGACGAAGTCACATTGCCGTGCCGGACCAGCAAGCTGGCCAAGTTCGGGTTCCGGATCACCCTGCAGCAGGGCCTGAACCGCCAGATCCGCCTGATGGCCGCCGCGTTCGGCTTCCGGGTCACCCAGCTGCGCCGCGTGCGCATCGACAACATCAAGCTCGGGGCGCTCAAGCCGGGCCAGTGGCGCAACCTCACCGACGCCGAGCTCAAGGGCCTGCTGCCCAAGCAGCTGGACTGGTGATGCTGTGCGTCACGTGATGGCGCGATACTCGGGCTAGACTGCGCAGGCACACGCTACTGCCTGCCACGATGATCAAGCCGTCCAAGCCGGACAACGAAGCGCAGCGCCTGCTGGCGCTGCAGCGTTACCAGATCCTGGATTCCCCCCGCGAGCGGTCGTTCGACGATCTGGTCACGATCGCCACGGCGTTGTGCGGCACGCGCATGGGCGCGGTCACCCTGGTCGACCAGGACCGCCAGTGGTTCAAGGCGCGCCAGCTGCTGGAGGCCGCCGAAACCAGTCGCGACATCTCCTTCTGCGGCCATGCCATCCTGCAGCCGGACCAGGTGATGGTGGTCGAGGATGCCCGCAACGATCCGCGCTTCTTCGACAACCCGGTGGTGGTCGATGACCCGCACGTCCGCTTCTACGCCGGTGCGCCGCTGCTGAGCAGCGAGGGGCTGCCCCTGGGCACCCTGTGCGTGTTCGATGCGGCGCCCCGGCAGCTCAGCCCGGGCCAGCGCGATGCCTTGTCCGCGTTGTCCCGGCAGGTCTCGCTGGTGATGGAGCTGCGCCGCTACGCGCACGAGATACAGCAGCACATGACCGACCGCGCCTGGTACGAGCAGCGCCTGGCCGAGTACAACGAACTGCTGGAACAGCAGAACGCCGACCTGGCCGAACAGAGCCGCACCGACCCGCTTACCGGCCTGCCGAACCGCCGTGCGATGAGCACTGCGCTGGAAGCGGCGGTGGTGGACGCCGACGGCCAGCCACGCGCCACGGCCGTCGCCCTGCTGGACATCGATCACTTCAAGACCGTCAACGATCTTTACGGCCATGCCACCGGCGACCACGTGCTGGCCGAACTGGCCCGGCTGCTGCGTGCGCATTTCGCCGGGCACGGCCTGGCCGCGCGGTACGGTGGCGAAGAATTCGTGGTGCTGATGCCCGATACGCCGCTGGCTACCGCTGAGCTGCAGTGTGATTTCCTGCGCATGGCGGTGGCCGACCTGCCGTTGGGCCTGCCGTTGACGATCAGTATCGGGGTGGCCGCGCACCGCCACGGCGATGCGATCGAGCAGACCCTGGCACGGGCCGACGCGGCGTTGTACCGGGCCAAGGGCGAGGGCCGCAACCGGGTCCTGCGCGCCGACTGAAGCGCACGGCCTATCCGTGGCGTGCCGGGTGTTGGCCGGTGCGCGCGCTCAATCGGCGATGTTGCGCGCTTCCGAGGTTGCCAGGATTTCCGGGTGCTGCACCTTCCGGCGGCGGTTGAGCAGCGGGTGCAGGAACACCGCCCCGACGATGATCGCCACGCCGGCATAGAACAGCGGCGTCAGCTCACGCTGCTCGCTGAGCAGCACCATCGCCAGCAGGATGGCGTAGACCGGTTCCAGATTGGTCACCAGCTGGGAGGTGTAGGCGCTGATGTGGCGCAGTGCGACCAGCGCCAGCGCAAACGGCAGCAGCGTGCAGAGACCGGCCAGGGCCAACAGCAGCAGGCCATCGTGCAGGTCCGGGATCACCCACAGGTCGCTGGCCAGCGCCGGCAGCAGGAAGGGCAGCACCGGCGCCAGCAGGGTCAGGGTGAGCGTGCCCGCGCCGAGTTCCAGCGCGGTCACGGTGAGCGGGTCGGCATGGCTGACCAGGCGCTTGTTGAGCGAGCCGAAGACGGCCACCAGCAATGCCGACAGTGCGCCGATCAGCACGCCCAGGCGCATGCCATCGGGAACGCCCCCCACCACCAGTGCGACGCCGGGCAGCACCAGGATGCCGAAGGCCAGCTCGCGGAACTGGAAGGGCCGCTTGGCCACCCACGGTTCGATCACCGCCGTGAACACCGGCGCCAGCGCGATGCAGGTCGCGGCCACCGAGGCATTGGCCAGTTTCACCGCGCCATAGAAGGTGAGCCAATGCAGCGCGACCAGCGCGCCGACGCCGCAGTACCCGGCGACCAATCGCGGCGAGAGTTGCCGCAGCCCGCGCCACACCCGTGGCACCAGCGCCAGCATGGCCACCACCAGCAGCATGCGCCACCACACCAGGGGCAGGGCGGGCAGGGAGATCAGCTTGCCGAGGATGGCGGTGACGCCCCACAGCAGCACACAGAAATGGATTTGCAGCAGGGCTCTGCGGGTATCGGTCATCGGCATCGGCGTATTGTGCGACAAGCCGCGACGTGGCGGACGCCTTCCACGTGATCTTTTCCAGGCCGTGGCATCCTGCGCCCATGACACCTCTGCACGGCGATTCCCTTGCCCCCACAACGCCACCCGCGCTGCGCGCGTGGGCCGGCCTCACCGCCGTGGTCGCAGTGGCCTCGCTGCTGCTGCAGTACCACCTGCTGCTGCGCATCCCCGGCCCGGGTGCAGCGGAGGCGACGCTGCGCTACCTGGGCTACTTCACCATCCTCAGCAACATCGGGGTGGCCGTGGTCTGCGTTGCCCTGGCCTGCGGCCGTCGCACTGGCCTGGCCGCGCCGGTCCCGCGCGTGGCAGTGGCGCTGTTCATCGGCATCACCGGGTTGATCTACGTGATCATCCTGCGTCCGCTGTGGCACCCGCAGGGCGCGCAATGGTGGGCCGATGCCGGCCTGCATTACGCGGTGCCCGTGATGTATCTGCTGGGCTGGCTGGCCGGGCCGCACGGCCGGCTGCCTCGGCGCGGGCTGGCCGGCGTTCTGGCGATTCCGATCGTTTACCTGGGCTGGGCGCTGCTGGTCGGGCGGCTCAGCGGGCAGTACCCGTACCCCTTCCTGGACCTGGGCGCGCTGGGCATCGGCTTGGTCGCGCGCAATGTGCTGGCCGTGGCGGTGGTGTTCATTGTGGCCGGTGCCCTGCTGTGGTGGCTGGATGCGGCGCTCGCGGCGCGCCGCCGGCAGCGGTGAACGGTCAGCCGCCGCCGAGCTGCCGCAGCTGGTCGCGCAGGGCCATCGCCGCGCCGGGATTGCGCTGCTTGGCGGCGCCAATGAACAGCACATACACCTCGCGCGGCGACTGCGCGGGCACGTCGGCGGCGAGGTGGGGCAGGTCTGCATTGTCCTCGCCGCGCGCCCAGCGCATCGCACGCAGGCACCACTGCTCCATCGCCCGCGCTGGATAGCCGGCACGCAGGTTGGCGCGTGAGCGCATCAGCCGCGCATAGATGAAGTCCGCGGTCGGGTCGGCGAAGCTGGGGTAATCGTCCGAGCCGCTGAACACCAGGGCGGCGCCGTGGGCCCGGGCAGCAGCCAGCAGGTCCGGTGTCCAGGCAGCCGGGTTGCGCACCTCCAGCGCGTGCTGCAGGCGCTCGCCGCCAACCTTGCGCGGAAGCATCCCCAGGAACGCATCGAACTCGGCCGCGGCGGCCGGATGGTTTTCGCCGAACTGCCAGATCAGCGGCCCCAGCCGGTCCTCCAGCGCGCTGATGCCCTCGATGAACCGCTCGGCACGTTCGCCGACGGTGGTCAGGTCATGGGTCTGGGTGATCGTGCGCGGCGCCTTGGCCGAGAAGCGGAAACCCTCGGGCGTCTGCTCGCGCCACTGTGCATAGATGGCCGGCTTCTGCGCGCGGTAGAAGGTGCTGTTGATTTCAATGCAGCCGAGCTGCTCGCTGGCATAGGCCAGCTCTTCGCGCTGCGGCAGCCCGGCCGGATAGAAGGTGCCACCACGCCACGCCGGGAAGACCCAGCCGCCGATACCGGTGCGGATGATGCCGGGCGGTGCGCTCATGCGCCGCCCGCGTGGCCGGCCCACGGGTCGTAGCTGCCGAACCACCACAGGTAGCCCTCCGGATCGCGGCAGGCATAGCCACGGCCGCCATAGGGCTGGTCGGCGATGTCGATCACGATCCGGGCGCCGGCGGCAACCGCGCGCGCATGATGCGCATCCGGATCGGCCACGATCACGCAGGCCGTCTGGGTCTGGCGGCCGCCGACCTCATCGGGGTGCACGTTGTAGCGGCCCCATTCGCTGGCGTTGTCGACCGAGCCGAGCATGATCATGCCGTGGCCATACACCAGCTGGGCGTGGTGGACGATATCGCCCTCGCCGTACAACGTCTGTTGCTGGAACCCGAACGCGCGCTGCAGCCAGGCAATGGCGGCGTGTGCATCGCGATAGCGCAGGCAGGGAATGATCGTAGCGGTGGTCTGCGCGGGCGCGGTCATGGCGGGCCTCCTTCTGGCACAGGCGAGCCTGATCCGGCCCGCGTTACCATCGTGCGAAACCGGGGCATCGGCACCTTCGACGCCCCCGCCACACGCAACCGGAGACACTGCTTGAACACATCCTGGATCGGAGGCGCCGTGCTGCTCGCATGCGCACCCTTGGCATCGGCCGCCGTGCCGGCCGAACTGCAGCGGCTGGACGCCACCATCGAACGGGCCCGCGCCGAGTTCGACATCCCCGGCATCGCCGTGGCGGTGGTCAAGGACGGCAAGGTCGTGATGGAACGCGGTTACGGTGTGCGCGAGCTGGGCAAGCCGGCGCCGGTCCAGGCCGACACGCTGTTCGCGATTGCCTCCAACACCAAGGCATTCACCGCGACCTCGCTGAACCTGCTGGCCGAGCAGGGCAAGCTGAAGATGGACGACCGCGTGATCGATCATCTGCCGGGCTTCCGCATGTCCGATCCGTATGTGACCGGTGAAATGCGGATCCGCGATCTGCTCTCGCATCGCAGTGGCTTGAGCCTGGGCGCGGGCGACCTGCTGTTCTGGCCGACCACCTCCTACAGCAACAAAGAGGTGGTGCAGCGTCTGGGCAAGGTGCCGCTCAAGGCCGGGTTCCGTGATCGCTACGCCTACGACAACATTCTCTACGCGGTCGCCCAGCAGGTGATCGAACAGGTGTCCGGGCAGACCTATGCGGACTTCCTGCAGCAGCACATCTTCACCCCGGTGGGGATGCGCGGCACACGTTACAACGCTGATCATCTGCAGCCCGGCGACAACGCCGCGGTCGGTCATGCCAAGTACGATTTCAGCCAGCTGCGCACCGTCGCACCGCTGACCTGGTCCAACAATGCCGGCGCCGGCGGCATCTATTCCAGCGTGCATGACATGGCGCGCTGGATGAACGTGCAATTGGCCCAGGGCACGCTGGAGAACGGCCAGCCGCTGTTCACCGCCAAGACCCAGCAGGCGATGTGGCAGATGATCACCCCGCAGGTCGTGCCCGAGCCGAGCGTGCCGCAGCTTGCGGCGGCACGGCCGAATTTCGCCGGTTATGGCGAGGGCTGGAGCCTGAGTGATTACCGTGGCCAGAAGCTGGTCTGGCACACCGGCGGCTGGCCCGGCATGGTCTCGCGCGTGACCCTGGTGCCCGAGCACAAGCTCGGCATCGTGGTGCTGACCAACCAGGAAGTGGGTGCCGCCTTCAACGCAATCACCATGGAAGCGCTGGATGCCTACCTGCAGGCGCCGGCCACCGACTGGGTCGCCGCCTATGCGGCCGCCGTGGCCAAGTCGCAGGAGAAGGCGGACGAGGGCTGGGCCAGGCACCAGGCGGCGCGCGATGCGAAGTCCACGCCGTCGCTGCCGCTGGCACGCTACGCGGGCGGTTACCGCGACGCGTGGTACGGCGACGTATTCGTTGAACAGCAGGGCGGCAAACTGCGCCTGCGCTTCGGCAGGACCGCGCAGTTGATCGGCACGCTGGAACATTGGCAGCACGACACCTTCCTGGTGCGCTGGGACGACCGTTCGCTCAATGCCGATGCCTTCGTGAATTTCAGCCTGGATCCGGACGGCAAGGTCCGCGAGGTGCGCATGCAGGCGGTGTCGTCGCTGACCGATTTCAGCTTCGATTTCCAGGACCTGCTGCTGACCCCGATCGCGCCGGAGACCAAGGGCTGAACCCCGTCGCCGGCGTGTGATGGAGGTGAGAGTAAAAGGGCAGGCCGCGGTGGGATAATCGCGGCCTGTTTTGTTTTCGGTGCACTGCGATGTTCCGCTGGTTCGAATCGCTGATTCCGGTTTTCCCGCCGATCGATGGGCGCATGCCGCCGCGCAAGGTGGTGCCGTTCTACATCCACTATCTGCGTCCGGTGTGGCCGGTGCTGCTGGCCACGTTGATCGCCGGGCTGCTGCTGGCGCTGGTGGAAGTGGCGATGTTCGATTTCCTGGGCCGCATCGTCGACATGGTCGCCGAGCAGCCCGGCAGCGACTTCTTCGCCCGGCATGCCAACACGTTGATGTGGATGGCCGGCATCACCCTGATTGCGCGGCCGCTGCTGGTCTCGCTGCACAGCCTGCTGGTCAACCAGGCGATCGTGCCGGGGTTGAGCAACCGCTCGCGCTGGCTGATGCACAACTACGTGGTGCGGCAGAGCCTGAGCTTCTTCCAGAACGATTTCGCCGGCAGCATGGCCAACCGGGTCATGCAGACCGGTACCTCGCTGCGCGAATCGGCCGTGCAGATGGTCGATTCGCTCTGGTACATCATCGTCTACACCGGCACCGCGCTGTACCTGTTCGCGCAGGCCGACTGGCGGCTGATGATTCCGCTGGGGCTGTGGATGGCCGGCTATGCGGTGATCATGTGGTACTTCGTGCCGCGGGCCAAAGAGCGCGCGTGGATCGCCTCGGAGGCGCGCTCCAAGGCGATGGGCCGCATCGTGGATGGCTACACCAACGTGCCCACACTGAAGCTGTTCGCCCATGGCGGCCGCGAGCAGGCCTACGTGGCCGAGGCGATCGACGAACTGGCGGTCAAGCACCGCGGCCAGACCCGGGTCACCACCGGGCTGGAAGTCACCATCGCCATCGTCAACGGCTTCCTCATCGTGGGCACCTGCGGCCTGGCGCTGTGGCTGTGGAACGGCGGGCACATCACGGTCGGTGCGATCACCCTGGCCACCGGCCTGGTGATCCGCATCCACAACATGTCCGGCTGGATCATGTGGACGATCAACGGCATCTTCGAGGATATCGGCACGGTGCAGGACGGCATCACCACCATCTCCCAGCCGCTCACCGTGCAGGACCGCGCCGATGCGGTTCCGCTGGTGGTCAGCCAGGGCGCCGTGCATTTCGATCACATCCATTTCCACTACGGCAAAAGCGGTGGCGTCATCGCCGGGCTGGACCTGCAGGTGAAGCCCGGTGAAAAGATCGGTCTGGTCGGCCCCTCCGGTGCCGGCAAGTCGACCCTGGTCAATGTGCTGCTGCGGCTGTACGACCTGGAGAGCGGGCAGATCCGCATCGACGGCCAGGACATCGCCGGCGTGACCCAGGAGAGCCTGCGCCGGCAGATCGGCGTGGTCACCCAGGACACCTCGCTGCTGCACCGCTCGATCCGCGACAACCTGCTCTACGGCCGCCCGGACGCGACCGAGGAACAGCTGCATGCCGCGGTGGCCAAGGCACGGGCGTCGGCCTTCATCGACACCCTGCGTGATGGCGAAGGACGGCAGGGTTACGACGCGCACGTCGGCGAGCGCGGGGTGAAGCTGTCCGGTGGCCAGCGCCAGCGCATCGCGATCGCGCGTGTGCTGCTCAAGGACGCGCCGATCTTGGTCCTGGACGAGGCGACCTCGGCGCTGGATTCGGAAGTGGAAGCGGCGATCCAGGACAACCTGGACGAACTGATGACCGGCAAGACGGTGATCGCGATCGCGCACCGGTTGTCCACCATCGCGCGCATGGACCGGCTGGTGGTGATGGACCAGGGCCGCATCGTGGAGACCGGCACGCACACCGAACTGATCGCGGCCGGCGGCTTGTATGCGCGCCTGTGGGCGCGGCAGACCGGTGGATTCGTGGCCGCCGACGCATAACCTGCGATTCACCCACGTCGCGCTCGCCCCACGTGCCTGTTACCTGCATCCACGGGCGCTGTGCAGATAAAGAAACGGCCCGGGTCACCCCGGGCCGTTTGCCTGTCTGACGAGGAACCAGGCAGTACTTATTCGATCGGCTGGTCCAGCATCAGCTGGCGCGCGAAACGCACCGGCGGCGCGCCATAGGACAGCATCTGGTCGTGGTAGGCCTTCAGGTTGAACTTGGCCCCCTGCTTGTCCTGCACGGCCTTGCGCGTGTCGAAGTGCTCCTGCGCACCCACGAAGTAGGTCGGCAGCTGCGCGGAGGTCAGCTGCGCACGCACCCACTTGCCCGAGGCTTCGCTTTCCTGCTGGAAGGCGTCGTGGGTCATCAGGTGCATGGCCTGCTCGCGCGTCCAGTTGTCCACGTGCACGCCCTGGTCCAGGATCGCGTTGGAGATGGTGCGCAGGTAGAACTTCAGCTGCACCAGGTGGAACAGCGGATCGTTGTCCAGGTAACCCTGCTCCTGCATCATCCGCTCGGTGTAGACCGCCCAGCCTTCGGCGAACAGGCCCGAACGCAGCACCGCGCGCAGCGTGGAGGGGAACTTGCCCGAGTGCCAGCCTTCCAGGTAATGGCCCGGCGTGCCTTCGTGGATGCTCAGCAGGTGGATCATGCGGCTGTTGTATTCGCGCAGGAACGAATCGACCTGCTTGTCGGTCCAGTCGTCCGGAATCGGCGAGACCGCGTAGAAGGTCTTCAGGTTCTTGTCGAGCGGGCCCGGCGAATCGCAGTAGGCCACGGCCACGCCGCGCTGGAATTCCGGCATCAGGATGATGTCCACCGGTGAATCCGGCAGCGTCATCAGGTCATGCTTGCGCACGAATTCGGTGGACTGTTCCAGCGCGGCCTTGGCGTCTTCGACGACCTTGTCGCGGGCCGGCTTGTCGGCATAGGCCAGCTCCAGCGCGGCTTCGATCGCCGCCTGCTGCTGCTCGTCACTCGGGTTGGCCGGCAGCGCCGGGGCGCCCGGCTTGTCCTTGAGCACGGTCTGCGCGATGCCGTACATGTCCTGGCGTACGCGCTTGAGTTCGGCACGCGCGCGCTCGCCGATCTCGGCACGCGACAGCGAGGAGTTCAGCGCGAACTTGAGCTTCTGGTCATACAGGTCCGCGCCGATGCGGAAATCGCCCTTGGCATTCGGCACCAGGGTCTTGTCCAGCCAGGTCTGCTGCTCCTCGACGGCCTTCTTCAGGCCCTCGATCGCCGCCTGCAGGCGCTTCTGGTCCTCGGCGGGGAGTTCGCCGATGTGCGGGGTGATGAAGGTATCGACGATGCTCAGGATGCCGCGGTTCTGCTTGGCCACGGTTTCGGCGTGGATCTTCGGCACGCGGGCCGGGTCCAGGTTCTCACGGGCCTGGGCGAAGATCTGCGGCAGCTTCTCCATGCGCGCGGTGGCCGACTTCAGGCGCTCGGGCAGCGGCGCGAACTCACGCGCCATCAGGCCGTACAGCGCGCTGCCGGCCATGCCGTTGTACATCTGCGGGTCCCACTTCGGCGACTGCAGCACTTCGGCGGTCCAGACTTCGGACTGCAGCTGGTTGCGCAGGATCGCCGCGTCCACCTGGTTCTCGCGCGAGAGCTTGCTCACGTCGATCCTGTCCAGGTCGGCGAGCAGGGCCTTGTACGCGGTCAGCACTTTCTGCTGGCCGGCGGCGCTCAGGTCATCGATCTCGCTGTCATAGCGGTGGTCGCCGATCTGCGTGGCGCTGATCGGGGACAGCTGCATCCAGGTGTCCAGGGCGCGCTTGGACAGATCGGCGAAGGCCGTATCGACCGCGGCATCGCCGGCGGGGGCAGCCGCTTCGGTGCCGGTGGCGGGCGCAGGGGAGTCGGCCTGCTGGCAGCCACCAAGGGCGGCGATCAGGGCGAGGGCAAGCAGATGCTGGCGCATCGGTGTTCCTGTACTGGGGACAATCCCCGAGCATAGGGCCGATGGCCCCCGTTGTCCCCGTGCCATTGGATTACCATGCGCCGTGAAGATCACCGCATTGACTGGAGCTGCACTGTGACTGGATGGACACGACGGGCCCGCGCCGGGCTGGCAGGGATGCTGTTGTTGGGCCTGGTGGCCTGTGGCCGCGGCGGACAGGATTACGCGGCCGATGCGGCCGCCGGGGCGGTCGCCTCGCCGGAGGGTGCGTTCCTGGCCTATGAACATGACCTCCGCATCCAGCTCGATGCCAAGCGCATCAGCGAGCGGGTCAAGGCCGTGTCCGAGGCGTGCCAGAGCAACCGGTTCGGCGACTGCGCCGTGCTGCAGGTGGGCGAAGAGGGCGGTGAGACCCGCTCCGGCTCGATCCGCGTGCGCATCGCGCCCAAGGGTGTCGAGCCGATCATCGCCCTGGCCGGTGAAGGCGGCGATGTGGCCTCGCGCAATACCCATGCCGAAGATCTTGCCCAGCAGGTGGCCGATACCGCGCTGACCCAGGCGCGGCTGCAGAAGGAGCATGCCCAGTTGCAGGCGTACCAGCAGCGCAGCGACATGAAGGTTGCCGATCTGTTGGCGGTCTCACAGCGCATGGCCGAGATTGAAGCGGGGCTGGAGCAGGCCAACAAGGACGCCGCGCAGCAGCGTCGCCGGATCGATACCCAACTGGTTACGATGCGCTTCGAAGGCCCGGCCGGGCAGCGCAGCCGCAGCGAGATCGGCAAGGCGGTCAGTGAGTTCGGCTCGATCGTCACCACCAGCATCGCGTTCGTGATCCGCGCGGTTGCCGCGCTGCTGCCGGTTGGTGTGGTGGCCTGGGCAGTCGGTGCCGTGGTCGTGGCGCTGTGGCGTCGCCGCAAGCGACGCAAGGCTGCGGCGGCCGCACGCTGAGCCTGTCTGTCGTGCCGCGCGTGACAGCGCGGCACGACGGTCGAGTCAGCCTTCGTCCTGCTCGTATTCCACGAAGACGTCCAGCTCCAGCGCCAGTTCCTGCACGGCGTCGCGCACGCGCTGGGCGCCGAGCGCATTGCCGACTTCCACTTCCAGTTCGTGGGTGCCCGGGCCGATGTCATCGGACAGGCCGGCCGAGCTGGAATCGTCGTCGTCCATGTGCGGCATCAGGTCGTCGGTTTCTTCAACGTGTTCGATCCCCTCGATGCTCTGCAGCAGGTCGGTGATGGCACGTGCATCGTCTTCGGTGCCGGTGATTCGCAGTCGCAACAGGGCCATGGGGTGAGCCTCGGGGAAAGGGACTCCAGCCTAGCCAGCGGTCGGAAAAGGTCGGGTGAGGATGCGCGCTGGGCCGTGGTGTCCGGTTCAGTCGCGCGCCGGGTCGGCGGGTGGCAGGCCCAGCAGTTCGTCAGGCAGGGCCGGCAGCGGGGTGCGCTCATCCAGCGCTTCGCGCTTGAGCCAATCCATGAAGGCCTGCGCGGTCGGGCTGAGCGCTCGGTGGTCGGCGTGCACCACGTAGTACGCGTAGCGTGCCTTGAGCGCAGGGCCAGGCAGGCGCACCAGTTCGTAACGCTGCAGATAGGGTTGCGCGATGTGCTTGCGCGCCAGCACCGCGCCGATGCCGTACACCGCCGCGCGCATCGCATCGGTGCTGTCGCTGAAGGTGTGCAGCGAGGGCAGGTCCAGGCCGCGGACACCGGCAGCGCGGAACCAGTCGCGCCAGCCTTGCGGGGACATGTCGCTGAGCAGGGGCAGCGCGGCGATCTGCGCGGCGTCGCGCAGTGCCGAAACCCCCGCCAATGCCGGCGAGGCGACCGGGCAGAGTTCGTCGTCCATCAGGTGGTGCGCGGTCATGCCCGGCCACTGGCCCAGGCCGTAACGGATGCCCAGCTCCGGGCCGCTCTCGTCGAAGCGCACCAGCTCCGTGCTGGTCTGCAGCTCGATGCGCATGCGTGGATGCTGTCGGGTGAAGCGCGGCAACCGCGGGATCAGCCAGCAGTACGACAGCGAGCGGATGGTGGTGACCCGCAGCGGCACGATGTCCGCCTGCGGGTGGAGGTTGCCGGCCACGGCATTGAGATCGCTCAGCGCGGCGGCCGCCGCATCGGCCAATTGGCGTCCCTCGGCGGTCAGCCGCACGCCGCGCGCGTGGCGCTGGAACAGGACCGTGCCCAGCAGCTCTTCCAGCCGGCGCACATGGTGGCTGACCGCGCTGGCGGTCAGGTGCAGCTCCTGGGCGGCATGGGCGAAATTCTGATGGCGTGCAGCCACCGCGAACACCCCCAGCGCGGGCAGCAGGGCAGGGCGAAGGATCATGGTCGAGACCCAAATCATATTTGTGGCTTGCACGGATACTACGCGCTTGTGGGCGCGCGACGGCAGGCGGATGCTGTCGCCCTTCCTCTCCGGATCCACGCGCATGTTGCCGTCCTTTACCGCTACTCCAGCGTGTCAGCGTCCTTGCGGAGACCCGGCGTGAGCGGGGCGCCGCTCGCCGCGGGCAGCGTGGATCGTGATTGGCGCACGCCGCTGGAGTTGACCGTGCTCGGCGCGATCTGGGGCTGCTCGTTCCTGTTCATGCGCGTGGCCGTGCCCGCCTTCGGGCCCTACGCACTGGTGGAGGTACGGCTGCTGCTTGGTGCCTTGGTGCTGCTGCCGTTCCTGTGGCAGGCGCGGGCGCAGTTCCCGGCGCGGCGCTGGTTGTGGCTGGCGCCCATCGGGGTGATCAACTCGGCCATTCCGTTCGTGCTGTTCGCCTGGGCCGCACAACGCGCCCCGGCCGCGATCGGGGCGATCTGCAACGCGATGACGGTGCTGTTTGCCGCCCTGATCGCCTTCCTGTTCTTCGGCGAAAAGATCGGCGTGCGCCGCGCGATCGCCCTGCTGGTCGGCTTTGCCGGCGTGGTCGTGCTGGCCACGGCCAAGGTCGCCGGGCTGAGCATCGGCGCAGCGGTGGTCGCCGGTGCGCTGGCCGCGTTGCTGTACGGGCTGGGCGTCAACCTGGTGAAGCGCCACATGACCGGCCTGCCGCCGGCCGCCTCTGCCGGTGCCACGCTGGGCTGCGCGGCGATCCTGCTGCTGCCGATGGCGCTGACCCACTGGCCGGCCGCACCGATCCCGATGCTGTCCTGGGCCTGCGCGATCGCGCTGGGCGTGGTCTGCACCGGTCTGGCGTTCCTGATGTTCTACCGCCTGATCGCCCGCATCGGCCCGGCCCGCGCTTCGACCGTGACCTACCTGGTGCCGATGTTCGGCGCCCTGTTCGCCTGGCTGTTCCTGGGCGAACCGGTGACCGGCGCGATGGTCATCGCGGGCGTGTTGATTCTTGGGAGCGTGGCGGTGTCGCAGCGATAGGCCGTCGGGGCCGCGTGCAGCCACCCATGGGGTGGCTCCACCGAGGCATCCGGACGCTGACGCGTCGGTTATCTCATCCTCAGCGCACCGGCACCGGGATGTTGCACAGGTCGATGTGGCCGGCCGGGCGCTTGTAGAAATCGTCGACGCGGTTGCGGCGCGCTTCGGTCGCCTCGGCGAAGGTCCTGGAGTCGGTGCGCAGCACCTGCAGTCTGGGTCGCTGCGCAGCCGGGACATCGCTGGCGCGCTGGATCGACTGGATCGCGGTGCGCTGCGCCGGGTCGGTGTAGAAGCCCATCGGTGCCGGTCCACGCGGCAGCGCGCTGAGCAGCTCCATGCCCTGCAGCACGCGGCCGACCAGGGTGATGTTGCGGTCCAGCTGGCGCGGTGACTGCCCGGTCACGACGTACAGCTCGGCACCGATGCTGCTGTCTTCCTCGTTGTTGCGACCAGCGCCCAGCGCGCCATAGCAATGCGCCAGCCAGGTCTTGCCGTCCTTGCGGTCCTGTCCCACCGGGAAGCCATCGACAAAGCCGGTCTGGTCGGCCCAGCCGTCACGGTCGGGAAGGAGGCTGACCGTGAGCCCCTTGCTGTCGCGCTGGAACTCGGCCGGGAGCTTGCGTTTGGCGCTGCCGAGCGGCTTTGCCTTGGCGGCATCATCAGCGTCGGCATCGCCGAACTGCACCACGAAGTTGTCCTGCGCGCGGTAGATGCTTTCGCCATCCCAGAAGTGCTCGTGGGCCATCGTCTGGATGTTGGCCACGTGCTGCGGCGCGAATGCCGGGGCCAGCTCGATGATGACCCGGCCAGTGGGCAGGTTCATGTACAGCAGGTTGGCCGGGTCCGGTGTGCGCCAGTCGCTGTCCGGCGAGGCGTCCAGAATCTGCTGCGGGCTGCGGTAGGGCGTGGCCGCACTGGCCAGGGGGGGCAGCAGGCAGGCCAGGGCGAGGGCGGTCAGGGCAAGGCGGCAATGCTGTGGCATGGGATCCCCGGAACATGAACGAGGTCCTGATTCTGCGCGAGAGTGCGCGCCTGCGCCACGGTGGCGTGCTGGCCCGATCGATGCGTATGCGGCAAGATGGTCATCCTCCCCATGAAAGCGCGCGATGTGATGTCGCACCTGGAAGCGCCCGAAGCCGCACTGCGCGTGATGATCGACCCGATCCTGAAGGGGGTCGTCGAAGAAGCTGTAGACCGCGTGTGCTGGCTGCAGGCGTTGCCGCCACGGGGCCTGTTCGATCTTGATGAGCGTCGACGCAGTTGGTGGGCCCCCAACGATGATGGACTGCTCGCTTGCCTGCAGGCTTGTCCGGATGCGCCGGTTGAAGTACAGGCGGTGGCACTGTTCCTGGCGGGCTCCGATGGCAATGGTCACACGCGCGAGGCTGCGCTCCGGAAGATGCGTTCGGTGCCCGGCCATCTGACCCTGTCCTGTGCCTTGCTCCGCTGCAATGACTGGGTGGACGAGGTGCGTTTCGTAGCACAGGAGGTGGTGATGACTCTCCTCGGGAAGTGCTCGGTGCAGCACGTGCTGGCGGCCTGGCCGATTGCAGTCCGCTTGCGGGATGCGCAGCGCGTGCAGCGGGACTGGCTTGAGGGAACCCTGTTCGCCTGGCTGTCATCGCCCTCTGCTCAGGTCGTACTGGAAGGACTCTTGGGCCATACCGATGCACGAACCCGGCTGGCGGCCTACGCCATCGCTCTGGAGATCCATCCGGACCAGGCGAAACTGCGCGCACGCGCGCTACTGGACAGTGATCCACATGTTTCGCATCTGGCGCTTGACCACCTTCTGAAACACGGCGAGCCCGCACAGGTGGAAGCGCAATGCGTCCTCGCATTGTCCGCCCCCTCGAGCAGGGTGCGTGGCGCGGCACTGCGCGCGCTGGTCGAACGCGAAGCGCCTGGCCTCGATGCGTACATCGACGCTGCTGTGTTCGACGGTTCGCGCAGCGTGCGCAGGTTGGCGGCGTGGTTGCTTCAACAGCGTCAGGCTACCCCTGCAATCCAATTGTGGCGCGACGAGCTCAAGCACCGTACTCGCGGGCGCTGGCGCGAGGCACTGGAGGCTCTTGGCGATCATGCCGAGGCTGGCGATGTGCATGAATTGCGCACCCTGCTGCCCCAGGTATCGGCGCGTCATCAACGCAACTGTCTGCGCGGCTGGCTACGGGCCGATGGCGGCGCCAGTCTCGCGTTCTTGCGTGTGGCGCTGGAAGCGCCAGGACGGACGGCGAACCAGCTGTTGGCGGGCGCGACAGCACTGTGGGCAATCGAGCTGGATCCGGCGCGGCTCCTGGCGTTCTGTCACGACGGTCCTTCGCCCGTGGCGCAGTCTGGCCTGCTCGGACAGTTGCCGATGCTGCCCTTGTGGCAGCACCTCGATCTGCTGCTGGACGCAGTACCGCAGCGCCCCGAGGAGCGTGCCTGGCACCTGCAACTGGTGGAAAACTGGCTTCGGGTGAGCCGGCGCTACTCGCCACTGGGGGCCGCTCGTCGGCAGGCGTTGGTCAGCCGCCTTGAAGAGGGCAGCCACGCCCTGGCGGATCCGGCCGCCGCGCAGGTGCTCGCTGCAATACGCCAGGCTTGAAACCCGCTCGCTGTTGCTGACGAAGGCAGCGCTGAACTCCCAGAGCAACAGCGAGGTGGGCGAGGGCAGACAGGAGAGGGATTCGCTTTCCAGAGATGCAAGCCGGTTGGCGGAGAGCTGTGCCGGGCAGGCAGGTGGCCGACGGACTCCCAACCGGCACGGTGACTAACGACACATCCGCTATAGCGAACTTCGGACTAGTGTGGACTCCACGCTAGCGGAGACCGCCATGAGCGACCACGAGGTCCATCTCAAGAAGTTCCAGAAAGAGCTCAGCTCCGGCACGGTCTCCCTGGCCTTGCTGGCGGTGCTGGCCAGGGCGGGCGAGCCGCTGTACGGGTACCTGATCGCCAAGGAGCTGGAGCGGGTCGGCGAGGGCGTGCTGAGCGGCAAGCAGAGCGCGCTGTACCCGGTGCTGCGCAACCTGGAAGGGGCCGGGTTGCTGGAAAGCCATGTTGAACCGTCGGTGGCCGGTCCACCGCGTCGCTATTACCGCATCAATGACACGGGGCGCGAAGTGCTGCGGCACTGGACCGCCGCGTGGCGTGCCACCCGTGATTCCGTCGATTCCGTCCTGGAAGGGGTAACCGAATGAACATCGAATCCGTGGCCGGTCGGGCTTTGCCGACCACCATTCCCGCGTATCTGGCGCAGCTGCGTGCGGCACTGCACGACGCCGATCCGGCCATGGTGCAGGACGCGCTCTACGATGCCGAGGAATACCTGCGCTCGGAACTGGCCGCGCAGCCAGGCCGCAGCGAGGCCGAGGTGATCGCCGATGTCGCCGGCAGCTACGGCGCGCCGGAAGAGGTGGCCGGGATCTACCGCGAAACCGAGATCACGGTGAACCGCGCGCTGCGCACGCCGAGCGCCGGCGCGGCACCGCTGCGCCAGGCCGCGCCCAGCGGCCCCGGCATGGGCGCCGTGCCGCCCCCGCATGCCCCGCCCAGGCCGCGCTCTGCGCTGGCCAGCTTCTTCGGTGTCGCACTGGAGGCCCGCACCTACGGCGCGCTGTTCTACATGCTGCTGTCGCTGGCCACCGGCACGTTCTTCTTCACCTGGGTGGTGACCGGGCTGTCGCTGTCGCTGGGCCTGATGGTGCTGATCATCGGCATCCCGGTGGCGGTGTTGTTCTTCGGCTCGGTGCGCGGGCTGTCACTGCTGGAAGGGCGGCTGGTGGAAGCGCTGCTGGGCGAGCGCATGCCGCGCCGGCCGACGTACTCCGACCGCAGCCGCACTTGGCTGCAGCGCATCGGCGACATGTTCACCGACGGGCGGACCTGGCTGACCCTGCTGTACTTCGTGCTGATGCTGCCGCTGGGCATCGTCTACTTCACGATCGCCACCACGCTGCTGTCGACCTCGATCGGCTTCATCTGGGCGCCGGTGGCGGCGCTGTTCTCCAGCGACTACGTGGGCATCCACATCGACGGCATCCAGATGCTGCCGGTCTGGGTCACGCCCCTGCTGGCCGTGGTCGGCGTGCTGCTGCTGTTCGCCACGCTGCACCTGGCCCGCGGCATCGGCCGCCTGCACGGGATGATGGCCAAGCATCTGCTGGTGCGGTTGTAAACGGGACTCGAGGATGGCGAGGGTGACGACCAACGGTCGCCACCTACCGGCGCTGCAGAACCCGAGGATCCGGTAGTGCCGGCCAGCGGCCGGCACTACCGCATATCGCGTGGCGTCAGCCGGCTTTACGCCGCAGCGGCGTGACGTTGCTCGCGATCTTCGCGGCCTTCTTCGGCTTGCTGGCCACGGTCTGCGCGTGGGCGGCGAAGAAATCACGCACCTTCGGGTAGACGGTTTCGCGCCAGCGGCGGCCGCTGAAAATGCCGTAATGGCCGGCGCCTTCCACGATGAAATGCTCGCGGTGCGCAGCCGGAATGCCGGTGCACAGTTCCTGCGCCGCTTCGGTCTGGCCAAGGCCGGCGATATCGTCCAGCTCGCCTTCGATGCTCAGCAGCGCGGTGCCGGTGATCGCGCTGGGATCCACGCGTTCCCCCTGCACGTACCACTCGCCGCGCGGCAGCAGGAACTCCTGGAAGACCACGCGGATGGTATCGAGGTAGTACTTGGCCGGCATGTCGAGCACAGCGTTGTACTCGTCGTAGAAACGCCGGTGCGCGTCGGCATCTTCCATGTCGCCCTTGACCAGGTCGGCATAGAAATCCCAGTGCGAACTGAAATGGCGGCTCGGGTTCATCGACAGGAAACCGGCATGCTGCAGGAAGCCGGGATACACGCGGCGGCCTGCACCCGGGAAGGTGGCCGGCACGGTGTGGATGACGTTGTTTTCGAACCACGACATCGGGTTCTGCGTGGCCAGGTTGTTGACCGCGGTCGGGCTGCAGCGCGCATCGATCGGGCCGCCCATCATCACCAGCGAACGCGGCGTGGCTTCACCACGGCTGGCCATCAGCGAGACGGCGGCGAGCACCGGCACGGTCGGCTGGCAGACGCTGACCACGTGCAGTTTTTCTGCGCCGAGGTGGCGGATGAATTCCTGCACATAGGCGATGTAATCCTCCAGCCCGAACTCGCCTTCGCTGCCGGGCACCATGCGCGCATCGACCCAGTCGGTCACGTACACGCGGTGGTCGCGCAACAGGGTGCGCACGGTATCGCGCAACAGCGTGGCGTGGTGGCCGGACAGCGGCGCCACCACCAGCACGAACGGCTGGTTGAGCATGGTGTGCAGCTGGTCGGCTTCGTTGCTGTGGCGCTTGAAGCGCAGCAGCTTGCAGAACGGCTTGCTGACCTCTTCGTGGACGACGATCGGCACGCGCTCGCCCTCGACGTCGATCTCGTTGATGCCCCATTCGGGCTTCTCGTAATCCTTGCCGATGCGGTGGAACAGCTCGTTCACAGCGGCCAGGCGATCCGCGCCGGGCATCTGCGACCACCAATGACCTTGATTGGCGAAGAACTTCGCGTTGGCCTGGGCCTGGTGCACCCACGGGGCGAGCAGGTTGCGGGTCAACTCATGCAGCTGATATAGCATGACGTCCGATATGTATGGTCTTATGTTGCCGCGCAGCATAGCGCACCCGTCGCGCGGGCGCGTTAATGCGGGGGCTGTCTCAATTGTTATAGAGACTCAAGGCGCGCCGCGTTCCAGTGCCGCCGCCTGTCCGGACAGTGCGGGCGACAACCAGCAATGCGAGCCCAACGCGGTGAATCCGACCCGCTTGAGCTGGCTGCGGTACCAGCGCGCTGGACGGGCCTGGAAGCCTTCATGGTCGCCATCGAAGTCATCCTCGGCGGTGAACGCCTCCAGGAACGCGACGCCGGCGGTGAGTTCGGCGAAGCCTTCCAAGGCTGGGCGTAGTTCGCGGCTGGGCACGTAGTGCATCACATCCGAACAGATCAGCAGATCGACCGGCGCGCACGGACGCAGCCAGGCGAAATCGCCGACCCTGGCCGGGTGCAGGTTGCGGCTGCGGCCGTAGCGATGCACCGCGTAATCGCTGCTGTCGAACCCCAGGTACTGCACGCGCGGGCGCAGCTTGAGCAGCGGCGCACGCCAGGCGCCTTCGCCGCAGCCGATATCCAGCACGCTGCGGATCGGGCGTTCCAGGTAGTACTCGGCACTGGCCACGGCGAGTGCCACCTTGCGCGCCAGGCGCGCGGCGCCACCGGTCTGGTCAGGCTGGTACCAGCGCTGGAAGTAGGCGGCGTCGTAGGTTTTGTCCATGGGGATCTGCACGTGGGCGAAAGCGGCGCCTATCGTACGGTGTGGCGCGCGCGGATGCGCAGCCGGGGTGCGGCGAAGGGTCGCGTCGGCCACCCGTGGGGCGGCGCAACCGGGCATGCGAGAATGGCCGCCAACCTACGCCAGCCGCGGGAGCAAGCGCATGCAGTCCTATTACTGGGTCAAGACCTTCCACCTGCTGTTCGTGGTGGCATGGATGGCGGCGGTGTTCTATCTGCCCCGGATCCTGGTCAACCTCAGCGAGACCGCCGGCCAGCTGCCGGTGACCGAGCGGCTGCAGCTGATGGGCCTGCGCCTGTATAGGTTCGGCCACATGATGTTCGGCCTTGCGCTGATCCTGGGCGTGGTGCTGTGGCTCGGCTATCGCGTGATTCCGGACTTCCCGACCATGGTCGCCCCCGGTGCGGCAGGCTGGCTGCATGCCAAGCTCGGCCTGGTGGTGCTGCTGCTGGTGTACTACTCGTGGACCGGCCGGCTGTTGAAAGGCGCGGTGAAGGGCAGGGTGCTGCCGTCCTCGCGCGCGCTGCGCTGGTTCAACGAGCTGCCGTTGGTGCTGTTCATCGGCGTGGTGTGGCTGGTGATCGCCAAGCCGTTCTAAGCGATCCGCAGCGGTGGTGCCGGCCGCAGGCCAACTGCCTCGGACCCGCGTGCGAAACCGGGTAGTGCCGGCCGCTGGCCGGCTCACGGGGATGCCGGGGATGCCGGATAACGGAGGCGCCGGCCAGCGGCCGGCACGACCGCCGAGCCAGGCCGCCGGCGTGCAGCACAAAAAAAGCCGGGCGCCTGCGCGTCCGGCTTTTTCGTTTCCGCCGCAGCCCGGTCAGGCTACTTCGTAGGTTCCGTAGCTGCGCAGGCGCTCGTAACGCTTCTGCAGCAGCTCATCGACCGGCAGCTTCTCCAGCACGTCCAGCTCGTTGAGCAGCACGGCCTTCAGGCGCTTGGCCATCTGGTTCGGGTTGCGGTGGGCGCCGCCGGTGGGCTCACGCACGACCTTGTCCACCAGGCCCAGGCTCTTCAGGCGCGGGGCGGTCAGGCCGAGCTGCTCGGCAGCATCCTTGGCCTTGGCCGGGTCCTTCCACAGGATCGAGGCGCAGCCTTCCGGGCTGATGGTCGAATAGACGCTGTATTCCAGCATCACGGTGCGGTCGCCCACGCCCAGCGCCAGTGCGCCACCGGAGCCACCTTCACCGATCACGGTGCAGACCACCGGCACCTTCAGTTCGGCCATTTCCATCAGGTTGCGTGCGATCGCTTCGGACTGGCCGCGCGATTCGGCGTCGATGCCCGGCCAGGCACCGGCGGTGTCGATCAGGGTCAGCACCGGCAGGCCGAAGCGTTCGGCCATCTTCATCAGGCGCAGCGCCTTGCGGTAGCCCTCCGGCTTGGGCATGCCGAAGTTGCGCTTGATCTTTTCCTTGGTGTCGCGGCCCTTCTGATGGCCGATCAGCATCACCGAGCGGCCACCGATACGGGCCAGGCCGCCGATGATCGCCTTGTCGTCGGCGAAGGCGCGATCGCCGGCCAGTTCCTGGAACTCATCGCAGATGATGCGGATGTAGTCCTCGGTGTACGGGCGGGACGGATGCCGGGCCAGCTGCAGGACCTGCCAGGAGGTCAGGTTGCGGAAGATCTGCGCGGTGCGCACCCGCAGCTTGTCCTGCAGGGCATTGACCTCGGCCTCGACATTGACCGCAGGTCCGGCGCTGGCGCTGCGCAGTTCCTGGATCTTCGCCTCCAGATCAGCGATGGGTTGCTCGAAGTCGAGGTAGTTCGGATTCATCGGAAACCGTCGTGAAGAAAAGAGGGAAAGTGTAGCCGAATGCGCCGAAAAGCCCCGTACGCCGTCGTCTGGAAACCGACGGTAGCGCAGCGGGGCCAGGGGCGCCAGTCAGGTCAGGGCACGACCAGCGCCGCGCTGCCCATCAGCCTGCTGCGGGTCTGCACGAAGGTGTTGTAGCCCTCGTTGGCCTCCTTGGGCAGGCCCGAGCCCAGCGTGGCGGTCGCGGCGGTGAAGGCCATCTGCGCCTGGAAGGCCTCCTGCTGGAGCTGCAGCTGCGCATCGGCGGTGGTGGCATGCAGGTAGCGGGTGTACAGCTCGCGCAGCGGGCCGGCATGGGCCTCGAAGGCCGGGTCCAGCGCAGGCAGGGCGGTCGGAGCGGCTTCCAGCGTGTAGGTGGGCGCCACATAGCCCTTGGGCTGGTGGCGCACATAGACGCCGGGGTCGCCCAGGTTGTCTTGGACATAGTCGATGAAGGCCGGGGCCGTGAAGATCTTGGCGTTGATCCGGCCGCCGCTGGCGTCCACGTGCATCACGGTCTGCTCTTCGGGGAACGGCTCGTGGACGCCGAAGGTCCACGTCTTGTCGATGAACAGCGCGTGGGTACTCTGGTACGGCCCCTCGAAGTTGACGCCGCCCAGCTCGATCTGGTTGTTCAGGTCGCCGAAGTTCTTCAGCTTGTCTTCGCCGGTGACGTAGATCTCGTTGGCGATCACGTACTCGGCCAGGGTCGGGTTGATCAGGCCACCCTTGCCCTTGGCATAGACGATGAAGCGCACGTCGCCGAGGCGTTCGGTCTGCAGATGATGTTCACCGGGCTTGAGCTTGACCGGGCGCGAGGCGTGCGCGGCGATCGGCAGTTCGTTGCCATCGATGCGCAGGGTCAGCGGGGTATCGCCCGGGTTGTCGATCTCGAACGTCTGGGCGGGGCTGGAACAGCCGGTGAGGGCAGCGGCTGCGATCAGCAGCCCGGTAAAACGCTTGATCAAAACAAAACACCTGTGTTGCAGCAGAAAAAAAGAATCAGTTCGCCCAGGGCGGGCTGTAGCGCACTTTCACCGTGCGTACCGCAGGGTCGGCACGCAGCGCATCGACCAGCTGGCTGTCCACGCGCACGGCGATCTCACCGGCCACATCGAGCATGCCGGCCACCGGGCCCTGCGCCGAGCCGAGCAGCAGGTCCAGGCGCAGCGGCGTGCGGCCCGGGCGGTGGCGGTCGAGCAGGGCGTTGATGCGGTTCCACACGGCGCCGTCCTGGCGCAGGTCCAGCCGCAGCGACAGGCGCGTGGCGTAGTTGGCGCAGATGTCTTCGTAATCCCAGACCTGGCGGATGCGCAGCGCGTAGCCACCGTTGAACTCGTCTTCGCGCAGGCCGCCCTTGACCACCAGGATGCGGTCCTTGGTCATCAGGTGGCCGAACTCGGCCAGGCCATCGGTGAAGGCGCTGCACTCCACGCGGCCCTTGCCGTCTTCGAGCTGCATGAAGATCTGGCTCTCGCCCTTGCGGCGCACCCCGACCACCAGGCCGGCGAGGATCACCGGGGTTTCCTGGCGCCAGGCACGCTTCTCGCCATCCTTGCTCGGGCGTGCCGGCGGGATCAGCTTCTCGAGCATGCCCAGGTCGGTGCCGACCAGATCCTTGACGTCATCGGCGTAGGGATCGAACGGGTGGCCGCTGAGGTAGAAACCCAGCGTTTCGCGTTCGCCTTCCAGCAGCTGGCCCAGCGCCCACTCTTTGGCCTCGGGCAGTTCCAGCTGCATCGCGGTGGTGACCGGATCGGGCGCACCGAACAACGAGTTCTGGCCGGAGGCCTTCTCGCGCGCCATCTGGTCGGTGGCCTTGAGCACTTCGGGCAGCTGCAGCATCAGCGAAGCGCGGTTCTTGCCGAGCCCGTCCATCGCGCCGCAGTTGATCATCGCTTCGAGCGTGCGGCGGTTGAGCTTGCCGGACTCGGCGCGCATGCAGAAATCCAGCAGCGATGCATAGCGGCCGCCACGCTGGCGTTCCTCCACGATCGCTTCGCAGGCGCCCTGGCCGACGCCCTTGATCGCGCCCAGGCCATACACGATGGTGTCGGCGCTGGAGGCTTCGAACATGTAGGCCGATTCGTTCACGCGCGGCGGCAGCACGGTCAGGCCGAGGTTGCGCACTTCGGCGAGGAAACCGACCACCTTGTCGGTGTTGTCCATGTCCGAGGACAGCGTCGCGGCCATGAACTCGGCCGGGTAATGGCGCTTGAGCCAGGCGGTCTGGTAGCTGACCAGCGCGTAGGCGGCGGCGTGCGACTTGTTGAAGCCGTAGCCGGCGAACTTCTCCATCAGGTCGAAGATCGCGTCGGCCTTGGCTTCGACGACGCCGTCCTTGGCCGCACCTTCGCGGAAGATCTCGCGGTGCTTGGCCATTTCGGCCGGCACCTTCTTGCCCATCGCGCGGCGCAGCAGGTCGGCGCCGCCGAGCGAGTAACCGCCCACGATCTGCGCCATCTGCATCACCTGCTCCTGGTACACCATGATGCCGTAGGTGTCTTTCAGGATCGCTTCGGTGCGCGGATCGGGATAGATGATTTCTTCCTGCCCGTGCTTACGCGCGTTGAAGGAGGGAATCAGGTCCATCGGGCCGGGGCGGTACAGCGACACCAGCGCGATGAGATCTTCGAAGCGGTCAGGGCGTGCGTCTTTCAGCAGGCGGCGCATGCCCGAGGATTCGAACTGGAACACCGCGCCGGTATTGCCGTTGGCGAAGATGTCCTTGTAGGTGGCCACGTCATCCAGCGGCAGCGCGGTGATGTCCACCGGCGGAATGCCGGCGCGCTCATGGCGCTTGTTGATCGCCTTGACCGCCCAGTCGATGATCGTCAGCGTGCGCAGGCCGAGGAAGTCGAACTTCACCAGGCCGATTTCTTCGACGTCGTTCTTGTCGAACTGGGTGACCGGGTTGCGGCCGCGGCCGCCTTCGTCATGTTCGGCGAACAGCGGGCAGAATTCGGCCAGCGGTTCCGGGGCGATCACCACGCCACCGGCGTGCTTGCCGGCGTTGCGGGTGAGGTCTTCGAGCTGGCGCGCCAGGTCGATCAGGTCGCGGACGTCGTCTTCGTTCTGGTAGCGCTGGATCAGCTCCGGCGAGGCCATTTCCGAATCCTTGCCTTCGCCCATCGCATCCTTGAGCGAGATGCCCAGGATGTTCGGGATCAGCTTGGAGACGCCGTCGACCAGACCGTACGGGAAGCCGAGCACGCGGCCGGAATCGCGCACAACGGCCTTGGCCGCCATGGTGCCGTAGGTGATGATCTGGCTGACGCGGTCGCGTCCGTACTTGCGCGCGACGTAGTCGATGACCTCATCGCGGCGGTCCATGCAGAAGTCGATGTCGAAGTCGGGCATCGACACGCGTTCGGGGTTGAGGAACCGCTCGAACAGCAGGTTGTACGGGATCGGATCCAGATCGGTGATCTGCAGCGCCCAGGCCACCAGCGAGCCGGCACCGGAACCACGGCCGGGCCCGATCGGAATGCCCTGGTTCTTCCCCCACTGGATGAAGTCGGCCACGATCAGGAAGTAGCCGGGGAACCCCATCTTGATGATGGTCGCCAGTTCGAATTCGAGGCGCTCGAAGTAATCGGCGCGGGTCTTGCCCGGTGCCAGCGGGTTCTTTTCGAGGCGTGCTTCCAGGCCCTTGCGCGATTCGCTGCAGATCCAGCTGTCGAGGGTTTCCTCTTCGGGGACCGGATAGTTGGGCAGGAAGTAGGTGCCCAGCCGCATCTCGATGTTGCAGCGTTCGGCCAGCGCCAGGGTGTTGTCGATCGCGTCGGGAATGTCGGCGAACAGCGCGCACATGTCCTCGGCGGACTTGAGGTACTGCTGGTCGCTGTAATCGCGCGGGCGTTTGGGATCGTCCAGCACGCGGCCGGATGAAATGCACACGCGCGCTTCGTGGGCGCTGAAGTCTTCCGGCTGCAGGAAGCGCACATCGTTGCTGGCGATCACCGGCAGGCCGCGCTGGCCGGCGGCCTGCAGGGCGAACTGGTTGAAGGCTTCTTCGCCATCGCGGCCGGTGCGGGTCAGCTCCAGGTGCAGGCCGTCACCGAACACGCGCTGCCAGTCGGCGAGCTGTTGCTCGGCCAGATCGTGGCGGCCGTCGCCGGCGAGGCGACCGGCGAGACTGTCGCGGCCGGCCAGTGCGAACAGGTTGTGGCAGCCGGCTTTGAGCCACTCCGGGTGGACGGCGACGCCGCCTTCGGGGCGATGGCCTTCCATCCAGGCGCGGGTCAGCAGCCGGGAGAGGCTGAGGTAGCCTTCGCGGTCGCGGCAGAGCAGGGTCATGCGCCAGGGCGTCATGCCTTCTTCGGCGATCATGATGTCCGCGCCGGCGATGGGCTTGATGCCCACGGTTTCGGCGGCTTTGTAGAACTTGACCAGCGCGAACAGGTTGTTGAGATCCGTCACTGCCAGTGCAGGCAGCTTCAGTTCGACCGCGCGGCTGAGCAGGTTGGCCTGCTTGGCCTTTTTCGGGTCAGCCTGATCCGGCTTCGCCGGGACACGGATGGTCGAATCCGCCAGCGAAAATTCGGTGTGGACGTGGAGATGTACGAAACGGGAAGTGGACATGCCGAACCAATGTGATGCCCGGTCAGGGTAGCGGTGGCGGTGGTCGCTAACAAGGCTTGACAGGGGTGTTGCGGGGGCGCGGGTTGGCGCTGGGGTTCAGGTTTCCCATGGCACCCGTCATGCGCTGCAGCCGTGCGGGGCGGTGCCCGGCAACGGCATCACTCAGGCGGGAACGCTGCTGCGGTCGGGTTCCAGGCACGCGCGCACGGGGGCGAAGCTGCGGCGGTGCTGGGGGCAGGGGCCGTGGCTGCGCAGGGCGGCGAGGTGGGCGGGGGTGCCGTAGCCTTTGTGCTGGTCGAAGCCGTATTCGGGGTGGGCGTCGTGCAGGGTCTGCATGAAGCGGTCGCGGCTGACTTTGGCGAGGATCGAGGCGGCCATGATGGCGCGGTCGAGGGCGTCGCCGCCGATCAGGGCCTGGGCCGGGCAGGGCAGGCCTTTGGGGACGACGTTGCCGTCGATGCGGGCGAACTGGGCGACGTGGGCGACGCCTTCGACGGCGCGGCGCATGCCGAGCATCGTGGCCTGGTAGATGTTGAGGGCGTCGATTTCGCCGACGTCCACCATCACCACGTGCCAGGCCAGGGCACGGTCGAGGATCTTGTCGTAGAGCTGGTCGCGGCGGGCCGCGGTGAGCTGCTTGGAGTCGTCCAGGCCGTTGAGGCGTGGGCGGTCGGGGCAGAACACCACGGCGGCGACGGCCACGGGGCCGGCCAGCGGGCCACGGCCGGCTTCATCCACGCCGGCCACGTAGCGCGGGGCGACGGTGGCCAGGGCGGCGCCGTCGAACAGGGCCAGGGAGGCGGCTGCGGCGTGGCGTCGGCTCATGCGGCGCGGCCGTGGTGGGGGCCGCGTTCGAGCAGATCGGTGACGGCGTCGGCGGCACGGGCGGAGGCGTCGCGCCGCAATTGCAGGTGCAGGCGCTCGTAGGTGTCCTGCAGGTCGATCACGCGCTGGGGGTGGTCGAACCACTGCAGGATGGCGGCGGCCAGTTTGTCCGGGGTGCAGTCGTGCTGCATCAGCTCCGGGGCAAGGTCCTTGCCGGCGAGGATGTTGGGCAGGGCGAAGCGGTCGACCTTGAGCAGGCCCAGCGCCTTGACGATGCGGTAGGTGAGTTCGGCCACGCGGTAGCCGACCACCATCGGGCGTTTGACCAGCATCGTCTCCAGGGTGGCGGTACCGGAGGCGAGCACGACCACGTCGGCGGCGATCATCGCGGTGCGCGCGTTGCCGTCGAGCAGGTGCGAATGCGCAACCGGCAGCGCCGAGGCGGAGAGTTGCTCGCTGATCAATTGGCGGCAGGCGGCGTTGGCGGCCGGAACCACCACGTGCAGGCCGGGGATGCGTTCGGAGACCTGCCAGGCCGCTTCGAAGAACGGTTCGCCGAGCTTGCCGATTTCCCCCAGGCGGCTGCCGGGCAGTACCGCCAGCACCTTCGCGTTGGAGGGCAGGCCGAGCTCGGCACGCGCCTGTTCGCGATCATTGTGCAGCGGGATGTCATCGGCCATCGGATGGCCCACGAAGCGGGCGTCGATGCCGTGCTTGGCGTAGATCGGCGGTTCCATCGGGAACAGGCACAGCACCAGGTCGGCGCTGGCCCCGATCTTCTCGGCGCGCTTCTCGCGCCAGGCCCAGACGGAGGGGCTGACGTAATGGACGGTGCGGACGCCGCGCTCCTTCAGCCAGCGCTCGACGCCGAGGTTGAAGTCGGGCGCGTCGATGCCGATGAACACGTCCGGCTGCCACTCCAGCGCACGCGCGCGGAACTCGCGGCGCAGTTTGAGCAGGCGCGGCAGGTGGCGCAGGATTTCAGTCAGGCCCATCACCGCCAGCTCGCTGGCGTCGAACCAGGTCTGGCAGCCGGCGCTGCGCATGGCATCGCCGCCGATGCCGGCAAACTCGGCATTCGGGAAGCGCAGGCGCAATTCGCGGATCAGGCCGGCACCGAGCAGGTCGCCGGAGGCTTCACCGGCGACCAGGGCGATCCGCACCGGGCGCTCGGAGGTGCGCACGGCCAGCGTCTGTTCAACGCTGGTGGCCATCGCAGCGAGTGGAATGATCTCGGCGGTCGTCATGCCCGGGGTGTGCCCGCCTGGAGCCGTCATCGCAGCAGGGGCCTCTCGGCGCTTTCGATGAAGTCCAGCAGGTCCTTCACGTCGGCGCTGTGGGTGGCCTGCTCGGCCAGCTGCACCTTGGCTTCGGCCAGCGGCAGGCCGGCCACGTACAGCGTGCGGTAGGCGCGCTTGATGCTGGCGATGCGCTCGGCATCGAAGCCGCGGCGCTTGAGGCCTTCGCTGTTGATGCCGCGCGGGCGGCCCAGGCTATCGCTGCCGACCATGGTGAACGGCGGAACGTCGCCGTTGGTCAGCGCGCCCATGCCGAGGAAGGCGTGGGCACCGATGCGGCAGAACTGATGCGCACCGGCGAAGCCGCTGATGATCACGTAATCGCCCACGGTGACGTGGCCGGCCAGCGTGGTGTTGTTGGAGAACACGCAGTGGTTGCCGACGTGGCAGTCATGCGCCACGTGGGTGTAGGCGAGCATCCAGTTGTCGTTGCCGACCGTGGTGATGCCACCGCCACCGGCGGTGCCGCGGTTGATGGTGACGAATTCGCGGATGACGTTGTCATCGCCGATCACCAGTTCCGTGCGTTCGGCCTTGTACTTTTTGTCCTGCGGCTCGCCACCGATCGCGGCATGGCCGATCAAACGGTTGTTGCGGCCGATCCGGGTCGGGCCGTGGATCGAGCAGTGCGGACCGATCTCGGTGCCGGCACCGATCTCCACGTCCGCACCGATCAGGCAGAACGCACCCACGCGCACATCCGCAGCCAGCGTCGCCGACGGGTCGATGACCGCGGTGGGGTGGATGAGAGGGGCGTTGTCAGTCATTGCAGATCTCCTGCCTGGATCATTCGCGGGTGCCGGCGCACAGCACTTCGGCGCAGGCGACGATTTCGCCATCGACCTTGGCCACACAGTCGTACACCGCCATGTTGCGGATCACGCGCTTGATCTCCACGTGCATTTCCAGCACGTCGCCGGGCACGACCTGCTTGCTGAAGCGCGCCTTGTCGACCTTCACCATGTAGAACAGCTTGGACTGCGCATCGCGGCCCAGGGTGAGCTGGGTGAGCACGCCGCCGGCCTGGGCCATGGCTTCGATGATCAGCACGCCGGGCATGATCGGCTGGCCCGGGAAGTGGCCCTGGAAGAACGGCTCGTTGATGCTGACGTTCTTGGTGGCGACGATCTTCCGGTTCTCGAAATCGAGCGAGATCACCTTGTCCACCAGCAGGAACGGATAGCGGTGCGGGATCAACTGCTGGATCTGGTTGATGTCCGGCAGATTCTGGTTGTTGCTCATTCCTTCTCCTTGCTCACAGACAGGATGCGCCGGGCGAGCGCATCGAGCTGCTTGAAGCGCGCGGCATTTTTACGCCACGTGCGGTTGTCGGTCAGTGGGGTGCCGGAGGAATACTCGCCCGGCTCATGAATGGAGTTGCGCACCACCGATTTGCCGGTGATGACGACCTTGTCGCAGATTTCGAGGTGACCGACGACGCCGACGGCGCCGCCCAGCAGGCAGTAGCGGCCGATCTTGGCGCTGCCGGCGATGCCGGTGCAGCCAGCGATGGCCGAGTGGGCGCCGATCTGGACGTTGTGGGCGACCTGCACGAGGTTGTCCAGGCGCACGTCGTTTTCGAGCACGGTGTCTTCCAGCGCGCCGCGATCCACGCAGGTGTTGGCGCCGATTTCGCAGTCGTCGCCGATGCGCACGCCGCCGAGCTGGGGCACTTTGATCCAGTGGCCGGCATCCATGGCCAGGCCGAAGCCATCGGCACCCAGCACGGCGCCGGGATGGATGCGCACGCGCTTGCCGAGCTTGACGCGGGTGACCAGGGTGACGCGGGCGATCAGTTCGCAGCCGGTATCCAGGGTGCAGTCTTCGCCGATGATGCTGCCGGGGCCGACGATGCAGTTCTCACCGACGACGCTGCGCGCGCCGATGGTGACGAACGGCCCGATGTGGGCGCTGGCGGCGACCTGGGCGTCCGGATCGATGCAGGCGCTGGGGTGGATGCCCGGGGCGCGCGGCGGTGCGATGTCGAATAGGGCGGCGATCTTGGCGAACGTGGTGTACGGGTCCTTGGCGACCAGGGCGGCGCCGGGCGCGGCCTCGGCATCCTCGGCGCGCAGCACGACGATGGCCGCCTGGCTGTCGGCCAGCTGCGCGCGGTAGCGCGGATTGGCCAGGAAGGTGAGCTGGCCGGGGCCGGCATGGGCGAGCGTAGCCACGCCATGGATGGCGGTGCTGCCATCACCATGGACCTGCAGGCCAAACTGCTCGGCGAGTTGCTGGGCGGTATAGGTAGGAGTGTTCACCGGGGGAGTTTACCGTGTGCTGCCGAAACGGTCATGCGGGGCGGGGGTTTTGGGGTGGGTCGGTTTGTTGCGGCTCCCGACAGTGTCATGCGAGCGCGGATGGTAGTGCCGGCCGCTGGCCGGCTCTCGTTGATCCCGGAGGTTCGTACCGACCAACGGTCGGTACCTACCAAAATCGGCACCAACCGACGGTCGGTACTACCCGCCACGCCCCCCGATGGTTCAACGCGCGCGGCAGGGTAGTGCCGGCCGCTGGCCGGCGCTCGTTGATCCCGGAGGTTCGTACCGACCAACGGTCGGTACCTACCAAAATCGGCACGGACTAAGGAGCGGTCCCACCCCAAATCGGCACCGACCAACGAGCGGTCCCACCCCAAATCGGCATTGAGCAACGATCGGTCACACCCCCAAAACGAAAACGCCGGGCAATGCCCGGCGAATGCGTACCGCGTCTGGTGGAGAGCCCCCTTCTGTTGAAGGGGGCGCGCCGAAGGCGCGGGGATGAGGTGGAATGCGCGGACGAACTGCGAAGCAGTTCGTCAGAACTGACCGCCGAACGTGAATTGCAGACGCTCGACTTCGTCGCCATCTTCCTTCTTCAACGGGAAGGCGTAGCTGATCGAGATCGGGCCGACCGGGGCGCGCCACAGCAGGGCCACACCGGTGGACACGCGCAGTTCGTTGGCCTTGAAGTTGTCTACGCCCGTGTACACGTTGCCGAAGTCCACGAAGGCCGAGATGCGGGCCGAGGGGCTGTCGAACAGGCGCGGGAAGTAGGCTTCCACCGAACCGACGGTCTTCAGCGAGCCACCCAGCGGCTGGCCGCGGTTGTAGCTCAGGGTCGGTTCCGAACGCGGGCCAAGGGTGTTGTCCTCGAAACCACGCACCGAGTTGGTACCACCGGCGTAGAAGTTCTCGTAGAACGGCAGGCCCGAGGCGGTCACCACGCGGGTGCTGCCATCCGGGTTGGTGATCACGCGGGTGGTGTCATTGCCGTAGCTGTCGCCGT